>Ga0268359_11773_pt1 | contig 17381 bp, 19 predicted proteins | sample BioMet11_FD_194416 | JGI IMG/M metagenome (GOLD analysis project Ga0268359, IMG submission 194416) | Sewage microbial communities from Oakland, California, United States - Biofuel 11 (PacBio Assembly) | ecosystem: Engineered > Wastewater > Sewage > Unclassified | place: USA: California | collected...
CCAGGCATAGGATGTCCGGTTATCGCGTCACTGAGCGGTATTGATATGGTCCTTGTTGTCGCAGAACCTTCAGTGTCAGGTATAAGCGATATGAATCGTATTATTGATACTGCGGGGATATTTAAAATCAAGACTGCTGTATGTATAAACAAATACGATACAAATCTGGAAAACAGCAGAAAAATTGAATCATTCTGCAATGAACGCAGCCTGCCTGTTGCCGGCATGATTCCATTTGATACGTATGCCGTAACAGCAATAAATAGCGGGCAGTCCATAGTTGATGCTGATTGTATATCGGGCAGGGCAGTCATAAAAGTTTTCGACAGGACTATGGAGATCCTTTACCGGGATGATCCCGGCAGTCAGATATAATAATAATCTTAGCCGAATATGTGCCGGATCTTTCAAATATAATACTGAAACAGGTGATTGGTTAAGCAACAAACTGTTTGTAAACGGTAAGTGTTTTGTACAGGTAAAAGTATGATTCAGGATGTAATCCAATTAACGTAAGGGAGCCGGAAAAATGAGTGAGACATGCAATAAGGACTGCGGCAGCTGCGAAGAGGAATGCGCAGAAAGAAATCAGAAAGATGATTTTTCAGCCAGTCTTCACGAACTGAGCAATGTCAGAAAAGTAATAGGTGTTGTAAGCGGCAAGGGCGGAGTAGGCAAATCACTTATAACATCCATGCTTGCTGTTACTGCAAACAGAATGGGGTATAAAACAGCCGTTCTTGATGCTGATGTCACAGGACCTTCAATACCCAAGGCGTTCGGCGTAAAGAAAAGGGCGCAGAACAGCGGTTTGGGGATATACCCTGTTAAAAGCAGCACGGGTATAGATATCATGTCCGTAAACCTTCTGCTGGAAAGCGATACGGACCCTGTCGTCTGGCGCGGACCTCTGATAGGCAATGTTGTAAAACAGTTCTGGACAGATGTCATATGGGAGGATGTAGATATTATGTTCATCGATATGCCCCCTGGCACGGGAGACGTTTCCCTGACTGTTTTCCAGTCGATACCTGTTGACGGGATAATAATCGTTACATCTCCGCAGGAGCTAGTGTCAATGATCGTCACTAAAGCGGTCAAAATGGCGGAAATGATGAATATACCGATTGTTGGTATTGTGGAAAACATGTCCTATTTTAAATGTCCGGACAATGACAAGGAATACAGGATATTCGGTGAAAGCCATATAGAAGAAATTGCAGAGAAGCACAACCTGAAGGTCCTTGCAAAATTACCTGTCGATCCAAGAATATCAGCTGCATGTGACGAGGGTTTGGTGGAACATTACGATGATACTTTGTTTTACCCTGTGGTGAAACAAATATTAGAAAAAACGGAGGTAAAATGAAATGACTAAAATAGCGGTAGCGAGTGAAACGGGATGGTAACAGCACATTTCGGACATTGCGAAAGTTTTATGATTTTCAATGCGGAAAATAACATGATAACAGGTGAGGAAATATACTTAATCCAGGGCATATACCAGGATTCCTGCCTAATTTCCTGAACGATAAAGGCGTGAATGTAATAATATCAGGAGGCATGGGTTCAGGAGCAATTGATATATTCAATGAAAAAGGGATAGAAGTGATCGTAGGTGCATCAGGGGATGCCAGGGCGGCTGCCGAGTCGTACCTGCATGGGACCCTTAAGTCGACAGGTTCAGTGTGCCATGAGCATCAGCATCACGATGAATGCGGTTCGCATTAAGGACAGACCGTTTATCGTATAAATGCGCGCTAATACATACAGTACGCAGGCTGCGGGTGCCGTATCTTTGAGCGGTATTTGCATGGCATATGATCCGGCTGATTTGTGAGCCTGAATGAAAAATATTGCCATTCCCGGTAAATAGTCCGTGACCGGGAATGGCAATAAATATTGTAAACACAGATATCATTTTATAATTAAATGACAGTTCATAAGTACATGCGGACATGGAAGATCGGAATTTTTACTGTGTATTATAATTGTAACGTCCGCATTCCATGATTCTGTGTGTAAAAATAATGATACGGAATTGAATGGAATGCAGGTACATGGCATCTCGCATTGTGTGCCTGTTTTAATATAATACAAAATCACGGTTGTTTTTTATCGAATGATGCTGCGGTATGACAACAGTAAAAACGGGGTGGGAATATGTATACTTGTGCTGCATGTGCTGAGCATCGCTGCAGAAGCGGTGTCCTTGAAGAATTGCCGTCAAACTGTCCGTGCAACGAAAAGGCGTGCATGGAGGATATAAAAAAATTATATCTTGAACCGGAAAATTATAAGCTGTCGCATAACTCGGCATTGGTTGAGTCAGAGGGATACTGCAAAAAAACACGGCTTGAAGAAATCATTGATTTCGCGGACAAGTGCGGCTTTAATAAGCTCGGTGTCGCTTTCTGCATAGGATTGAGCAATGAAGCGAAGATACTTTGCTCGATACTGAAACACAATGGTTTTGAAGTTGATTCTGTTGCATGTAAAAACGGCAGCATACCCAAAGAATATATAGATATAAAGGACAATGAAAAAATAAGGCCCGGTACGTATGAGCCGATGTGCAACCCCATCGGACAGGCGGCATTCTTAAACAAGGCCGGAACCGATTTGAATATTATGATTGGTCTGTGCGTTGGGCACGATTCGCTTTTTATAAAATATTCATATGCCCCGGTAACTGTTTTGCTGTTAAGGACAGGGTGCTTGCGCATAATCCAATGGGGGCGCTGTACCTTTCCGAGGGGTATTACAAAAACAAGCTGTATAAATAAAACAAGTATTATTTGATCGCATATCCGGGAATGCCGCTGATATTTTGCAGCGGACATGGTGTTTGCGGCACGGTTTCTATTGTCAGGCAGATTCCTTTATTTGTGCCGCTATGTTATTAAAATTGCTGATGTCATTAAAAAATATGTGCAGATTTGAAATCCATGTTGATGTGATCTGGAGATTAACGAAGATATGCAGATCTGTACAGCTGCCGGGGAAAATATATTTAACGGGCATGCCGCACATGAATCAATATCATGATGGACTATGAGGGATTTCTTGCTTTGCCTGGCCGGAGATTGTGTTTTTTCAGATTAGTTGCTATAATCGCTATTGTCTGTTGAAAAGATTTAGAGTTTTGTTTCATCAGTTTTTTGTAAATTTTAAAATTGAATAATTAAACAGGTGCCTGAAAAGGCATAATAGGGAAATCGGTATAAGCCGATGCGATCCCGTCGCTGTAATGGTGTGCATATCCGCATATTATAACCACTGGGTAAATCCGGGAAGGTGCGGACAAGCGATAAGCCAGAGCCAGAAGACCTGCCTGTTTGTTTGGCGCGCTTTATGACCTACGAGAGATAGGGACAGCGGGTCGGGAACGTGATTTAGCAGTCTGTTCCCCGGATGCGGATATCTCCCTTGTTAGTGGGAGATATTTTTTTGTTGTTTAGGTTATGTAAAACGGAGTGAATGCAATTGGTAAGGATATCGGCAAAAAATAAATTTGCTGCGTCTGTGTCAGCAGTACTGGTGTTTTTATCTGTGATAAATTTTTCCGGCTGTGCTTTGGCTGCAGAAAACGGCAAAGCAGTGTCGGGTGATAGTATGTATAAGATAGATGAGATAGTAATTTCCGCCGATGCAGATAGAGAAACATTTTTTGATGTGCCTGCGAATATAACTGTTATTACATCTGAGGATATAAGGGAAAAGAATATAATGACGGTAACAGATGCATTAAAAGGTGCTCCTGGTATTTTTGTGGACAGACCCAAGGGTATTGCTGATACTACCGGCGGTATAGAAATGCGGGGGTTCACTGAAAACGATATTATGGTTTTGTACGACGGAACTCCTATGAATTCGGCTTATGACGGGGGAGTTGATTGGTCTGCCATCCCTGTGGACAATATAGACAGGATCGAGATAGCTAAAGGAGCCGCATTCCCCGGATACGGAGGAAGGGGCGTGGCAGGAGTTATAAATATAATTACTGCAGATCCGGCAGGCTCAAAAATCAAAACCAGAGTGACTTCGTACTATGGAACAAACAACACGTGGAGGCGCGGGCTCTCGGTAAGTCAAAAGCTGAATAATAAATTCAGCTATTATATAGGATATGAAAATGAATCTACGGATGGTTTCAGCAATAAAGTCGCATCATCGACAGCCTCAGGCAGTCAGTATCCGACGAATACGGTAGGTACAGGACTTGTAGTATCAACTAAAGTTGACGGTACGCCGCGCTACATAATAGGTACGACCGGTAATTGCGCCGGCAGTAATGAAAATTTTAATATAAAGTTTAAATATGATTTCGACGCACAAAAGACACTGTCTTACAGCTATACGCATAATAAGTTCAAATACTGGTCTGAAGATCCTGAGAGCTATATTTACGATGCCTCTGGGAATAAGCTCTATACCGGAAGTGTACAGCTTCCAAGCGGCAAATGGTACAATTTTTCGGAAAGTGCCTTTACAGACTACTATGGAAGACGGACTACAGACATTCATTCGCTTAGGTATTCCGATAATGGGAATAATTTATATTTCGGCATAGGCTATACAGATATAAAGGATGCAGGGTACTCCACGGGCTATTACCTGGACGGCGATACGCCCGGAAAAGATACTTCTTACCCAAGCGAATCTATAAAGGCCGATTTTAGAAAAATATGGAATACAAGTGACCGCAATATACTGACAGCCGGGTTTGACTGGCAGAATCAAAAAATGACCAGAACGAACTCATTGCTTGACCGTTGGCATGATAAGGATTCAGTAAGCGCGGTCAGCTATGTGGAAGGCGGGAAAAATGATTTATTGGGCTTTTTTATCCAGGATGAATATTCTTTGTCAGATAAATGGGAGCTTTATCTTGGCCTTCGCTGCGACCACTACAGACAATATGACGGATACCATCTTGAGTCAGACAACAATGTTGAATATGCCGACTCAATTTACAATGAACTGAGCCCCAAAATCGCTGTTAAATATGAGGCAGACAGTTTGACTTCGTATTACTTGTCCTACGGGCGTTCCTTCAATCCTCCGAGCATATATAAAATATACAGATCCAGTGATACGTATGTAGGAAACCCTGACCTCAAACCTGAAATTTCAGACACAGCAGAAATCGGCATGACTAAAAAATTCGGCGGGAATGCAGTTCTCAATATCTCTGTTTATAAAGCTGACACAGACAACATGATAATAGCCGAGACCGCGCCTGCGCCATATTCTGACAAGAAGTGGTACAACAATGTAAAAAAAGCTTACAGAACCGGTTTTGATTTTGACCTGAGGTACAGATTCAGCAAACAATGGAGCGGGTATGTGAATTACAGCTGGGTGCGAGCGGAAGATGGCGAAGGGGATATTATATACGATATTCCCAGGAGTATCTTTCACGCAGGTTTGTCTTACCGTTACGATAAATGGACAGCGACGCTTTCATCCGAATATATAAGCTCAAGAAACAGCCCTGGGGAGATATCGGGCGTATATCTGTCTTACGATGCTTATCTTATTGCAGATATTGAAATCACTTATCGTGTATCGGAAAAATGCAGGATGGCATTTAATGTCAGCAATATTTTTGATGAAAATTATTATCTGATGTATGCCGCGCCGGGCCGTACATGCACTTTGGGTCTGCAGTTTGAATTCTGATTAATACAGGGGCCCGTTGCCGGTATGCTCATACGAGGCGCGGTACAGTACGGTTTATTGCTGATTTAAAATAATGGAAGGAGTGACTGTTCCTATAATGAATATAATGGCAGCTCTTTTGCTTGACTGCATACTGGGAGACCCCAAGGGCCTGCCGCATCCCGTAATATACGTTGGGCGCATAATATCATTCTGGGAAAGTATCTTTTATCCGGTGTCAAACGGTAAAAAAAGCGGGTTGATTTTCTGTATTTCGGTTCTTATCACTGTCGGTGCAGCTGTCTCACTTGTCCTGTGCATTGCAGGCATGTCAGGCAAATATATAAAGGGTGCTGTGGAGATATATCTTCTTTATGCCGCTATTGCTTTTAAATCTTTAAAAGATGAATCGGCTCCCGTAGCCGCCGCTCTTTTAAAACGTGATATAACGGCGGCGCAGAAATCACTTTCGCACATTGTCGGACGCGATACGGAAAAGCTGGATGAAAAAAGCATAGTCCGTGCTGCTGTTGAAACTATAGCCGAGGGTTATGTTGACGGTATAGTTTCAGTTCTTTTCTATATGTTCGTAGGCTCATTTTTTACGTGTCAGGTACTTTTTGCATGGCTGTTTAAAGCTGCCAGCACCATGGATTCCATGGTGGGCTACGAGAATGAACGTTATAACGATTTTGGCTGGGCGGCCGCAAAACTGGATGATTTTCTTAACTTTCTGCCTGCAAGACTCGGAGGGGTGATTGCCGTTATCGGCGGAGGCATCGCAGGTTTTGACTGGAAGAGGGCCATAAAGATATTCCTTCGTGACAGGAAAAAACATAAAAGCCCCAACAGCGCCCACGGCGAAAGCGCCTTTGCCGGACTGCTCGGGATATCGCTTGGCGGGGGTGCTTATTATGACGGGGAATTCGAAGCCCGTCAGGTACTTGGAGATGGTCTGCGTGATCCGGTCCATGATGATATATTCCGTGCACATAAAATATTAAATTATTCCGTTGCTGTATGTGCCCTGATAATTTTTGCCGGAGAGGCTTTCAGCATATGACTATCTTCAGGGCGCACGGAGCCAATCCTGAAAAACTTTACAGAAGCGCAGGCATGCCCATGCCTGCATCTATCTGTGATTTCAGTACCAACACAAACGCCGTGCAGTGGAATGGAAAGATAGAAGCTGATCTGAACAGCCTGCTTGGCTCGTACCCCGATGAGGATGCGTCAGCTGTAAGGACTCTGATTGCCGCACAGAATAATTGTTCAGTGGATGAAGTCCTTGTCACAAACGGTTCCAACGAATCTATCTATCTGCTGGCATCGTACCAGGCTGCGAAGGAAAACTGCATCATGCAGCCGGCATACGGGGAATATATGACAGCCCTGAAAAGTTACGGTGCCAGTATCCGCAGCATAAACAGCATGGAGGAACTAAGCGGCGGAGCCTCTACGGTGTGGATATGCAACCCATGCAACCCTACCGGCGCTTATATCGATGCGCCTGAACTTGAGGAATGTATCAATAAATTCAGCGATAAACTGTTTATATTGGATGAAGCATATATCGATTTCATGTTCATGGGACAAAAACGCATAAATTTCTTGAATTTAAAAAATGTTGCCGTACTCCGTTCACTGACAAAAATATATCATCTCTGCGGAGCCAGGATAGGTTATGTTTTAGCCGGGCGTAGGATTATATCGATGCTTAAACGGAGGCAGCCCGCATGGAGCGTAAATTCTTTAGCTCAGCTTGCTGCAGAGGCCTTTTTAAAAGACAGGGATTTTCCTGAACTTACAAGGAAATATTACAGGCGTGAGGTCCCGCGGCTCATTAGCGGCATAAGGGCGGCAGGATACGAAGTGCTGCCTACGACAGTCAATTTTTTCCTTGTCAGGGTCGATGATGATATGAAATTTATCAAATATTTGCTGGCCCGAGGTATGGTTGTCCGGCATACAAGGAATTTCCCGGGGCTCGACGGCAGATATGTAAGGATAGCATCACGGTCTCCTGTGGAAAATGACAGGCTTGTCGCTGCCATGAAGGAGTATTTAATGTGATGAAAATTTATCTTATCAGACATGCACTTTCACTTGCAAATGACAGAGGAGTTTGGACAGGTCAGCTTGATGTGGATCTTTCGTTATCCGGGATAAAAAGGCAGAAAGAAATAATGGAACGATTCTCCTATCCTGAGGGGGAACTGTATTTTTCATCACCACTGCTGCGCTGTGTTAATTCCATGTATTTAATATACGGGCGCAGTGCAGATTTTTTATTGCCGGAACTTTCGGAGTGTGCGCTTGGAAAACTTGAAGGGCAGCCTTATACGAACCTTAATGATGACGTAAACTATCTGGACTGGCTCAACCAACCTTATAAATCGCCCCCTGACGGAGAAAGCTTCTGTCATTTCACTGAAAGGGTCGAAAATGGCTTCATGAGGGTTGTATCGATTTCAAATGATGCCGGAGCGCAAAAAATAGTAGCAATGATGCACGGCAATGTTATGCGTGCAGTACTTCACAGATTTGCTGAAAACAGCATTCCGCACAGTGCATGGAAGATCCCGAACGGCGGACTTTACTGTCTGGATATACCTTTGCGGGACGGTAAAATCAGCTCGTGGCGGCAAATGCCTGATTTTCTTTTTAAATGAGGTGATCGGTACAGATGTCTGTGTAGTTATATATCTGAAATCAGGTGTTATAATACAGGAAAATTGAATATACAGCTCTCATGCGAAGGGAAGCCGGATAAAGCCGGCACGGCCCCGCCGCTGTAACTCGGACGAATCCGAATTATGCCACTGATCTCTGTATCGGGAAGGCTCGGATAAGGATGAAGAGGAGTCAGAATACCGCTCATGGGAGTTCAAAGGGGGAATGTTTGCGTGGGCGAACGGCCTTACAGTTAGTATATAGCTGACTTTTTGTCATAACTGTAATCGGTGGGACGCGACACGTTGTCGCGTCCGTTTTTTTTGCGGAAAGCGCAGTGCTTTCCAGTGACGGTATTGAAAGGATGGAATATTTTAATGATGACCCAAATTAAGAGAGCCGGAGCAATTGCTGCAATCTTTACTTTATTTGCTGTATTTGCAGGTGCCGCTGAAGCCGCTTACACTTTGAGTTCTGAGGTCAAGGATGCCACTCCTGCTTTAATTAAAGCATCACAGATAGGTGTGCGCGTTTATGAAAATAAGGAAATGAAGAATTTGCCGGACAAAGATGCCATTCTTGTAGTGAGCTTTGGTACCACTTTCAAAGAATCACGCAGGAAGACCATAGAAAAAACAGTGGAAGACATCAGGGCTGAGCATCCTGGTACAAAAGTTGTCCTTGCATTTACTTCGCACATAATAATCGACAGAATAAAGGCAAAAGAAGGATTAACCATACCGACTCCTGAGTCTGCATTGGAAAAACTTAAAAAGGACGGATATACCAGAATTGCCATAGCATCACTCGATATTTTCCCTGGAATGGAATATGATTATGACGTTGCTGTTTTTGATATATATAAAAAGCAGTTCAAAAAAATGACGATAGGCACGCCTATTATGTACTGGATGGGACAGGAAGATCAGCCTGATGACATAGCCGAATTTGTCAAAGCCTTTTCAACTCAGTTTCCGAAAATAGGACCCAGCGAAGCAATTCTTGTAATGGCACACGGGACACCCCATCCGTCAAATGCATATTACTCTGTTATTCAGACGCGCCTTGACAAAGCAAAGCTCGGGAACGTCTTTATTTATACTGTTGAAGGCTGGCCCGGACTTGACGATGTTATCCCTGTGCTTAAAGACAGGGGGGGTCAGGAAGGTGACTGTCATGCCTATGATGATGGTTGCTGGTGACCATGCTAATAATGACATGGCAGGTGATGAGCCGGATTCACATAAGAGCATACTGGAAAAGGCCGGATTCAGCGTGACTGCTTATGTGCATGGTTTGGGAGAAAATCCGGCAGTACGTAAAATGTTTGCCGAGAAGGCCGATGAAGCATGGGAGGCATTGAAGTCCTCCACGCATGGTAACGAAAAACATGCCCATATGAATAACTGAGATGGTTTGGCATTGTGACCTGGCCCATGACAAAATACATCTGAACAGCAGGCCGGAAGATGGATTGTCGGGCAGATACTTTTTCTAAACACAAACAATATATCCGCACAAAGAGGATCCTTGTCGGAAGTGTCCTGTGTGTCCTTCTGATGATCACGGCATTCTGGCGCATCTCTCAGGGGGAATGGGAAATTCCCCCTGAGAGGGTCGTCCATCTCCTGTCGCCGTTTTCTTCCGGAGACTGAAAAATCAATGCCTGATGCGCTGGTGGTAAGGGCTGTAAGAATTCCAAGATTTGCTGCCGCAGTAGGGACAGGTGCTCTTCTGGCAACGGCAGGCACTGTACTTCAGGGGCTGCTGTCAAACCCGCTTGCCGAACCTTATACACTGGGCATTGCAGCCGGAGCTGCTTTTGGAGGAGCACTCGGCTTTTTTTTCAGCTCCATGATGATCACTCCTATGGCATTTCTCGGGGCTTTGCTTGCGCTGTGGTTTGTCAATGCAATCGCGTGGAAAGGCGGCGGCGGGAGCAGCGCCCATATGGTGCTTGCCGGTATTGTGACAAATGCGGTCCTGTCGGCCGGTGTCACTTTTCTTAAGGCTATTGCTGACGACCGTCTTGGTGCAATTGTCCTGTGGCTTATGGGAAGTATGTCAGGAGCGTCTGTTTTTTCCGCTTATATGGTTTGGATAGCTGCAGCCGTGGTTTTCATTCCGTCTTTGATATACGGGAGGCAGCTGGATGCTGTTTCCCTTGGTGAGGGACACGGCGAATTACTTGGAATAGATGAGAAAAGGCTGAGACTGGTACTGCTTTGTGCTGCTTCCATGGCTACGGCTGTGGCCGTAAGTTTTTTCGGAATAATAGGTTTCGTAGGGCTTGTGACCCCGCATCTTATCAGGATAATTGCCGGTCCTTCCCACCGCCAGCTGCTTGTATACAGTTTTATAGGAGGAGGCCTGCTCCTTGCTGTCGCAGACGGGGGCTGCGCAGTTTTTTGGTGAATTGCCTGTCGGAGTTGTTACCGCAATGGTAGGCGGTCCGTTTTTCTGTATGATACTTATGACAGGGAAGAAAACAGCATCATGACAGAAGCCTTCTCCTTCAAATCATTGTATTCAGGATACAGCGGCAAAACAGTGTTGTCCGACCTTTCCGGAACAATAGAATCCGGCAGGATCACGGCGCTGATAGGCCCCAATGGGAGCGGCAAAAGCACTTTCCTGCGCGTCCTGGGAGGATTGAACAGATACAGCGGAGAACTCAGGCTGAAAGGCCGTGATGTATATTCAATGCACAGAAAGGAATTCGGGAAGATTTTAGGTATTGTTTCACAGCAGATAAATATAAAATCTGCTTTCTATGTTCATGAAGTCATATCTTTTGGAAGACTTCCTTATCACGGGATACTTTCGCCGTTTTCCGCGAGAGATCATGAGATCATAGAAAATGCCGCTGATTCCGTTGGAATAACACATCTCCTTTTCCGAAAGATAACAGAACTCTCAGGCGGTGAAAAACAGAGGGCCGTTTTTGCCATGGCAGTTGCCCAGCAAGCTGATATATATCTGCTTGACGAACCTACGTCGGCGCTTGATCCCAATCAGGCAGCGCGGGTGTTTTCTATACTCAGGGATCTCTCTGATAAGGGGTGCACAATAATAATTGCTGCACATGACATTAACGTATCGATCCCGTTTTCCGACAGTTTTATAGCTCTTAAGGGCGGCAGGATCTTATCACAGGGTGCATCGTCATCAATAGATGAAGGAATACTGGAAAATCTCTACGGAACACAATTTGAACGTTATGTTTCATCAAAAGGGGAATTTGCATGGCATCCGCTAAGAAAATAATTTTTGCGTTGATTTTGTTTTACTGATAGCTGCATCACCGGCCTCAAAATCCGAAGCGGCATATAAGCGCATAGTATCGCTTTATCCTGGACATACTGACAACATAATAGCGCTGGGCGGGATTTCACGTCTTGTCGGGGTATCAAAAAATGACGATGCTGATGCCGCCGGCCGGATTCCGGCTTTTTCTATCAGCACAGGTGCCGAGGCTCTCCTTGCCCTGCATCCGGATCTTGTCCTTACAAGAAGTCTTGCTGATCGTCAGAACCCTAATCTTAAAAATATCCTTGAAAGGGCCGGCGTCAGGGTTTTTGTTGTAGATCCTCCGGACTGGGACGGGTTTCCAGGTTATCTTCGTTCATTGGCTGTTCTCATAGGTGCTGATCCTGAAAAGGCTTCCGCATCATTTGAATCTATTAAAAACGGCATAAAGTCGGAAGCTGAAAAATATAAGGGAAAATCAAGAAAAAAAGTTTTCATTGAGGCTACGTCCAAGGAACTTCATACGTGTGCGCCTGATTCATGGGCGGCACATATGGTTGAACTTGCAGGCGGCGAAAATATCGCAAAGGAAGCTGCAGCGATTCGGAAGGGCAGTGCAATAGCTCCCTGGGGCATTGAGAGGATACTGAAAAACGCTGGACGTATCGACGTATATATAGTGCAGCAGGGTACGATGAATACATCGGATCTGGAATCAGTCAGACAGCGGAGCTGGTATCCGGCGATAAAAAATGCTGATCTGGCTGCCATGCCTGAATCTCTTCTCAGCAGACCTTCTCTTTTAGGACTGAAAAAGGGCGGAAGCATGCTTATAAAAATATTATACGGAAGCCGCTGATAAACTGAATTTAAGCGGCATGGAAAAATTATGTGATGACTGGGGTGATGCTGTATGATATCTGACCCTGTGAAGATAGAGCAGGCCAGCATGAGGATAATAGCGGGCGAGATAGGTGATTGGTGCGGTAATAAGGAAAACCTTCCGGTTCTGATGAGAGTCATACATACTACAGCTGATTTTGACTATAAAAAAAATCTCGTATTTTCTGAAAAAGCTGTCGAAATGGGACGTGATGCACTTTCTTCAGGAAAAACGGTAGTTACCGATACCAATATGGCGGCGGCCGGGATAAACAAAAGGGCTGCGGCACTCTTCGGTGTCGATGTCATATGCCGTATGGACGATCCGTTGATCAGAAAAAAGGCTGCAGATAGAAATACAACAAGGGCTGTCATCAGTATTGAAGAAGCTGTCAGGGAAACTCCTGATGCAATATTTGCTTTGGGAAATGCCCCTACTGCGCTTATTAGGCTCTGTGAGTTGATAATGTCGGGAGAAGCAAAACCGTCGCTGGTGATAGGAGTGCCAGTTGGTTTTGTAAACGTGGTCGAATCCAAGGAAATGCTTATGAAAACACGAGTGCCTTTCATTGTATCAATCGGCCGCAAGGGGGGATCAACCGTCGCATCGGCGGTGGTGAATGCCTTGCTTTACGGGATCGGTTAGCATGGCAAAGGGCAGAGAAGGTTTTTCGACCGGTTCGTGTGCTGCCGCGGCTGCAAAGGCGGCTGCACAACTGGCCATTGATGGTGTCTGTCCTGATATCGTAGAGATAACCGCACCTGAAGGAAAGACTTTTTCTTTGAAATATTGCGTATGGAAAAAGGTATGTGCGGGGTGGTGAAGGATGCCGGAGATGACCCCGATGTCACGGACGGACTTACTGTCGCCGCCTCCGTCAGGATCGGCGGTGACCAGGGGGATATAACGTTTGCTGCCGGAGAAGGGGTCGGCACTGTTTCAGTGCCTGGCCTTAAGGTACCCTCCGGGTGAACCTGCCATAAATCCTGTCCCGCGTATGATGATAACCAAAGCAGTCAGGGATGTTATAGGAACACGCGGTGCATTGGTCACCATATATGTCCCTGGAGGGGAAAAAACCGCGCTGCGTACATTCAATCCCCGTTTAGGCATCACCGGAGGGATATCGATACTGGGGACAAAGGGAATTGTGCGCCCTATGAACGAGGAATCCATATTCGAATCCCTGACCCTTGAACTTAATACCTTCGCTGCCGCCGGGCGCGGGCTAATTGCTGTGACTTTCGGAAATACAGGGGAAGAAACACTGCGCAGAGCCTGGAATATAAATGGACGCTGTGTCATCCAGAGCGGCAACTATGTGGGCTATGTACTCGACGAGGCTGTCCGCCTCGGATTCAAAGGAGCGCTGCTCTGCGGGCATCCCGGGAAGCTGCTGAAAGTCGCGGCTGGTACCTTCAACACTTACAACAGGACAGGAGACGGACGTAAGGAAGCTCTCTGCACGCATGCGGCGCTTGCAGGGGTTGATACTGGCATAATAAAGGAAATATACGAATCGGCTACTACCGAAGCGGCAATATCCATCCTGCGGGATAACGGACTTGATTTTATCTGGGATACCCTGGCTGCGGTGACGGCAAAACGCTGCACCGACAGATCTTTCGGTGAAATTCAGATAGAAGCCGCATATATCGATAATGATGCAAATATTCTTGGATGCAGTTTAAAAGCGAAGGAATTTGCGGAGGGACTGAGAAATGGAACATAAGTTATACGTTGTGGGCGGAGGCCCGGGAGATGTGCTCCAGCTTACTGCCGCCGCCTCTGGCATCCTGAAAAATGCCGGCTGCATTGTTGTGTCGCGCCGCTGCCTGCCTATTATAAAAGAAAGTAAAAGGATAATAACATTGGAGGATTTTCCAGGAACCCTCAATTCCATTGAAAAAGAGCTGCAAAAAGGCTCTGTAGCTGTGGTAGTTTCAGGAGATCCTGGAATATACAGTCTCATGCCCGTCATTAAAAAACGTTTTCCTGAAAAAGATATCACTGTCGTCCCAGGTATAAGTTCCCTGCAGTTCCTTTGTGCAGCGGTTGCAGAAACATGGAATGATACCGTGATACTTTCGGGACACGGACGCAGCATAAAGGAGTCAAAAGTACTTGACACTGTAGATCAGAACAGGAGCACAGCCTTTTTTTGCGGTCCGGACAGATCTCCTGCCTGGCTTTGTTCGATACTTTCGGATAACGGGCTTGACGATACCGAAGTAATAGTCGGCGAGCTTCTTGGCTGCGGCGGCGAGAAAATAACACGCGGTGCCCCGTCAGTCCTTCGAAAAATAAAGTTTGACCCGCTGTCAGTTATTTTGGTGCTCAACAGTGCACCATGGACAATAAAATACGCATGTCCCGGCGATGAAGAATTTACGCGTACAGATATTCCTATGACAAAAATGCATATCCGCTCCGCAATAATCAATATTCTTCAGCTACGTTCCGATTCTGTCATGTGGGATATAGGAGCCGGAACCGGATCCGTTTCTGTAGCTTCGGCGATGCTGTGCCGTAATGGGGAAGTGCATATGATAGAGCGGAATCCACGTGCAGTTGAGCTTGAGAAAATTAATGTAAAAAAATTCCATTTGCATAACGTGGTCATACATGAACAAAGTGCCATGGAAGCCATAATGTCGCTGCCTGTCCCATCACATGTCTTTATAGGCGGAAGCGGTGATGAACTCCAGGATATATTGAAAGCAATCACAAAGATCGGCAGCGGAATCAGGATTGTTGTCTCTGCCGTGACTCTGAAAACGCTTTCCGTTGCGGCACCCTTTCTCAGCGGCGAAAAATGCTGCGGTTTCGATATTGTTCAAATAAGTATAAACGGACTGAAGGATATTGGCGGGAACAAAATAATTGCGGCCCAGAACCCTGTTACGGTCATGTCGGCCGTAACATTATAGGACAGCGGAGGAGGAATAAATCATGATACATTTTGTAGGTGCGGGTCCGGGCGCACCGGATCTTATAACCCTGAGAGGGGCTGAGCTTCTTCGCAGTGCCGGCATGATAGTGTATGCAGGTTCGCTTGTAAACCCTGAATTGCTGAATTTTGCCCCGCCGGACTGTGAAATATACGATAGCTCATCCATGACGTTGGATGAGGTCCTGGAAAAGCTGGCAAATGCAGAAAAAAAAGGAATTTCGGCGATAAGGCTGCATACGGGTGACCCGTCGATATTCGGTGCAATAAGAGAACAGATGGATCGTCTTGATGAAATGGGGATAAGGTATGACATAGTCCCCGGAGTAAGTTCATTATGTGCGGCGGCTGCCGCAGCTGAAGTTGAATATACACTTCCTGGGATCAGCCAGACTCTAATTATAACGAGAATGGAAGGAAAAACAAAAGTTCCTGTACGTGAAAAACTTTCTCTGCTGGCAGCACACGGGGCGTCAATGGCGATATTCCTTTCATCCGGTTTGATAAAAGAAACATGTCGTGAGCTTATCAGTGGAGGCTACCCGCCTGATACTAAAGCAGCTTTGGTATATAAGGCTTCATGGCCGGACCAGAAAGTGTTCTTCAGAACGATAAAGACGCTTCCTTTGACTGCAGAGACTGAAAAAATCAATAATACGGCACTTATTCTGGTAGGAGATTTTTTAGGTGACGGATATGAGATGTCGAAACTTTATGATGCTTCATTCACCCATAGCTTCAGGAAAGGGAACCAATGAAACTGATTCATATAGCGGCTTTCTCGGAATGCGGAGCGGCTCTGGCTGCCAGAATAGCATTGTCGCTCGATGCACAGGCATGGGCTCCTGAGAAATACATAAGGGAAGGTATGAAAATAATGCCGTCTCTCGAAATGTGGACAAAAAAATGTTTTAGGGATGCGGAAGCGCTTGTGTTTGTATCGGCATGCGGTATCGCTGTTAGGGCGATAGCGCCGCATATAGGACATAAAGCTGAAGACCCGGCTGTAGTAGTGCTTGACGATACGGGGCGCCATGTGATATCGCTTTTATCAGGACACCTCGGTGGTGCGAATGACCTTGCCTTAAAAATAGCCGCCATAACAGGCGGGGAAGAAATCATAACTACAGCTACAGATGTGCACGGTGTTACAGCGATAGATGTCTGGGCTCCCAGAAACAACTGTACAATTGAAAATTTGGCCGAATCAAAAAAAATTTCCTCTGAAATCATAAACGGGCATACGGTCGGAGTTGCGATAACCGAACAGATACTGCCGGCTCCATGGCCTGTAACATTATGGCTGCGGCCTAAAAATCTCGTTCTGGGCATTGGGTGCAGGAAAAATATCGGATCGGAAATACTTGGAGAGGCTGTGGATGATTTCCTTGAAAATGCAGGCGTATCAATTCTTTCACTTTGCGCAGTTGCCTCTATTGATCTGAAGAAAAGATGAAAACGCCATAGTTTTGTTTGCAGAAAAACATAAGATCCCGTTTGTAACGTACACTCCGGAAGACCTTTGGCGTGCGGCAGGTAAATTTACGGCATCGGACAGAGTGAGAAAGGCAACTGGTGTGGATAATGTATGCGAAAGAGCGGCCGTTTTATATGCGGAAGGCCCGCTTTTACGGAGCAAGACTGTTTTATCCGGGAATTACCCTTGCGCTTGCAAGATGCGGAGGCGGAATCAGAAATGATAAATACAGCAAAGCCTGATTATATTTATATATGTCCTGAAACAGCCGGGGATATCCCTGATTCAGCCAATATTTTACGGAGCAATCTGAAAAGCTGCAAAACCCTGATACAGGAATCTGTCAATTTAAACCCAAGTGTACTGATACTGCAGCATGCAGCATCAGTATTCGTTGCTGAAGAAACAGTCACTTGTGCGGGACAAAAAACTGCAGCCGGAATTTAACTGCAGCAATGCTGTTTTTCATTGCAGGGAGGTATGAC
>Ga0268359_10845_pt1 | contig 17377 bp, 18 predicted proteins | sample BioMet11_FD_194416 | JGI IMG/M metagenome (GOLD analysis project Ga0268359, IMG submission 194416) | Sewage microbial communities from Oakland, California, United States - Biofuel 11 (PacBio Assembly) | ecosystem: Engineered > Wastewater > Sewage > Unclassified | place: USA: California | collected...
GCTAAGCCGCCACGTACATACCACTTACCGGGATTTGCAGAATAGTAGATACCATTGGTATCGCCTGTATTACCAAAGAAGGCACCTTTGCCGGGATAAAGCATCATCTTACCAACTTCAATAGTACCACCCAGCATCTTCTTGCCGGTTAAGAAGTATCTATCAAATCTGAAATTGTCCTCATTGGAACGATTCCAATTCCATTTAGCCTGTACCATACGAGAGCTCCAAGCCCATCTATCGCCTACGTTGCCGCTGGCATAAAGACGGATACGTTCCATCAGCTGGTCTTTGTTGTTTAATTTGGCATTGGTTACCCAGGCACCTTATTGCCAGCGCCCATAGTATGATGGGTATATTCAATACGGTTATCTACAAAGAAATTAATGTTGGGTTTATAAGCCGGGGCTGCCGGTTTAGCAGCAGGGACAGGAGCAGGATTAACTGCCAAATCAACTTGGCAATATCCTGGCCATATTGAGTAGCCAGTTTTTCGATGATAGCTTGTTGAGCAGGCGTAGCCTTATCCATCTTGGTCGTAGCATTGGCAACCATAATGGACATTTCATAACGGGTTACAGTATTTTTTCCATCGAATCTAGCCGGATCACCGGACACGATGCCAGCCTTTGCCAATTCTCTAATGGCCCCATAGGACCAGTCATTGGTCGGTACATCATAAAAGATAGCATTAGTTGCTGCAAAAACTTGACCCGTTAAGCCCGCAGTTACAGCAAAAGCCAAGGCAGTTAAAATTCTCTTGGTTTTTAAACTATTCACTATAAATTCCCCCTTATTTATTATTCATCCTCATTTTCTACAAACTCAGCAAGAATTTTGCTGAATTGCTCGGTAGCTTCCAAGGGCGGATTGTGCCCACAATTAGGAATACTAATCATCGCACTATTGGGGTAAGCAGCCACAATTTTCTCTGCCTCTGCCAATGGTATGACCTTGTCATTTTCCCCTCGAATAACTAATACCGGTTTAGTAAATTTTGGTGCATCTTGCGTATAATTCGTCTTCATTAAAGCCTTAGTGTTGGGAATAAAAGCATCCTTTGCCCGCACACAATCTTCCATCAGCACAGCTTCCAGCTGTACAGGGATTGGTTGGAAAAAAGTGGCTTTTAAAGCCATCTTCAGCAGATTGGGATCAGCTACTATAGGTTCCAAAGCACTACAATCGTAGTCACCCAAACCTTCTAGCTGCGCAGAATCAAGCAAAACCAGTTTACTGATTTTTTCAGGATACAGTTTACCCATTTCCATTGCTACTGCCCCTCCCAGGGAGTGACCAACCACTACACAAGGGAAAAATTTCATGTCTTCCAAAGTTTCCATGATATCTTGGGCATGCAGGGAAATAGTAACGTCCTTTGTGCCATCCTCTGAAGCACCGTAGCCTCTTAAATCTACTGCCAGACAATCAAACCTGTTTTGCAGCCGGTCCATGACCGGCCCCCACCACTTGGCGGAGGGCCACATTGCCATGAATGAGGAGAATTTTATTTTGTCCTGTTCCTTTACGAATATAATGAAGTTTACTCATAATCCGCCTCGTTAATATTTAGCCGTTTCTTTACCTGTACGAATATCGTAGGCTTTATCCAAAGCACTAGGTTTGGGAATAGTAAGACTCTTAGGTGCCGGGTTACCTTTTTCTACCCAATCAACCAAAATATCAAAGGATTGGTGAACATAGGGTAGCAACGGTTGCAGGGTATGTTGTGGATCCAGCTTAGGATGTCCAACGAAAGAGTCAAAATGATTACCATTAGCTACCATGTATAAGCGATATTGGCTTGCATCGCCATTCTTTTTAACCAGATTTTCATAAGCTGTAGCATGAACTGCCGGGAACAGCAGAGAATCCATGGTACCATGAATAGTAATAGTAGGTTTCGTAATTTTGCCGGTGTTTTCCAACTTGACAATATTATTTACACCCTCGGAACGTTTAAACCAATCATAATTCTTATAGTCCTCAGGATGACTTAAGAATTCCCACCAATTTCTCTGAATAAGCTTAGGATCATATTTCATGCGATGTACGTTAAGCGTAGGCAGCCAATAATAGGCACCATGCATAGGCCACAAGAAGCTGGCTTTGGGATCAACACCATATTTGGTAATCATGCCCACAGCTTTTGCCTTTGCCTCAGGAGTTGCTTTTGCATCTTTCATAACTTCCCAGGCATTTACTGCAGTCGTCAAACTGGAAATCAGGTTTTCTTCCTTGCCTCTCCACAAAACGCCTTCCCAATCAATCATGCCACTGTACAATTCGGGATGTTTTTCCATGGCATAGCGTGTTACATAACCACCATTGGAATAACCCCAAATATAGGTATAAGCCGGAAGTTGTTTCTTGGTTTTTTGCAAGACCTCTCTGGCCGCTGTTGTTAATTGTGAGAAACGGACATTCCATTCTGCCAGGCTGTCGTCCTTATGGTCAAAAGCATTCATTGCCGGAGCCCAGGGGTACATTTTGCCATCAGGATCAGGAATATTTTCACCAATGGTTCCTTTATCACAAACTGCGTAGGCATAACTGCCACCTTTAGCATCAGTCTTGGTCAGGACATAGTCACTGATTAACGCATCAGCAGAACGAGCGATGCCAAAGCCCGGTGCACCTACTACCACTAATCTACCATTCCACTTGTCCGGTACTCTGATAACAAAATTACAATCATCAAAATAACCGCTTATTTCCATACCGGGAATTTTAGCCGTAGGGGTATAATAAGCAGGTCTTTGCAGCTTGCCTGTGGACCAATCATTCTCTCCCAGACCTGCTCTACGAGCTTCTGCTAAATTGCCAATAGCAGGATTGTTCGTAGTCAAATCATCGTATTTTGCAACGTTTACATTGTGTGCTCCCTTGATATAGGTAGACATAGCACTGACAGGTGCAGCACTGAAAAGACAAAGGGTCAGCATAACAACTGTCGATCTAAATAATTTACTATAACTATGCAAATAACTCACATCCTTTCATCATAAAATTAAACACTTTTCTCCTTGATAAAGCTTAAAAATTCTTGGGCGGCACTAGCCGGTTTTTCTAAGAAGGGTGAATGACCACAATTTTCCCACAATACTACCCGTGCTTCCGCCAAAGCTGTGATAGTTTGTTTGACGGAGTCCAACGGAATGACGCAATCATTCCTACCATGCATCAGCAGTGTGGGTATCCGCAGGGAGGAAAGCTGATCCAGCAAAATTGTTTCATGCATCGTTTCCGGATTACTGAGATAAATTTCCGGTGCACAGGCTGCTGCTCCCTGGTAAATCTCCTCTATGACCTCCTTGTTGTTAAAATTTAGAAAACAGCTTTGAACTGCTTGTCTTAAGAAAAGCGGATTGCTCTGCATTTCTTTAAAAGCTTTTCTAATTGTGTCATCTAGCGCTAAACCTTCAGCCGGTACTGTGTCCACCAGTGTTAGTGTTTTGACCTTTTCTTGATGCAGTAAGGTGTAGAGCATAGAAATCTGTCCGCCCATGGAATGACCAAGCAGATGAAATTTACTAAGCCCTAAATGCTTTACCAAAGCATCAATATCACTGGCAAATTGCGCAATAGTATAACCATCAGAGGTATGGGTTGTTTTCCCACAGCCTCGCAAATCCATAGCAATCAAGCGATATTGGTCTTCTACATAAGGCACCAAAAACTGCCACCAAGCTAAGGTTGAAATATTGCCATGCACAGCAACTATTGTTTCTGAGCCTTTTCCATATTCTTCGTAGTACATTTGTCCTGTGGTAATTTTTAAATATGGCATGGGGTTCCTCTCTTTTTACAAATTACAAGGCTTCTTTTAAGAAACCTTCCAACGCTTTATTGAAGCCCTGGGGATTTTCCACCTTCGTCATGTGTGCTGCACGAGGAATTATCTCAATACGAGCATGGGGAAGATGAGAAATTAAATAGTCACTATAGGCTACCGGCGTGGTCTTATCAAACTCACCTACAATTAAAAGCGTCGGGAAGTTCATGTCTTTGTGATACGGCCTGTAGTCAGCCTTAAAGGTAGCAATAGTTGCCTGAGTATACTGTTCCAGATCATTATCCAGGAACAGATCCTTGATTTCCTGCCTAATAGCAGGCGTTACATCCGGACCACAGCACTTTTGGCAAACCAATTCTGCCATGTCTTCCATGGTAGCCGTCTTTAAAAATTCCAAGCGCTCCTTGAGCCCTTCCGTACAGAATGGTTCCGGATAATAACCGGCCGTGCCACTAAGCACCATAGCCTTTACCCGTTCCCGATAGTGAGCTGCGATTTCCTGACATACCAGCCCACCCATAGAATGGCCTATAATAACAGCCTGATCTATCTTTAGGTGATCAAAAAGAGCAATAACATCTTTGGCAAATAGTGCCATGGTGATAGGTACTGCATCATCATTAGTACTCTTGCAATGAGAGCGCAAATCAACCGTAATAACGCGATAATTCTTTTGAAAATATTTCACTTGATGGTGCCAAGATACCGCTTTTTCACCCAAGCCGTGAATAAACACGATAGGAAAGCCTTTGCCCACATCCATGTAGTGTAATTTTATGTTGTTAGTATCTAGGAACATGTAAAAAGCCTTCTTTCTTTTACCAAATCATATGTTTTTCTGCTTCAGCTCTTAACCACTCTCTAAATTGAGGATGAGCAATTTTTATCAGTTCTTCCACTCTCCGTTTAACATTGAGGCCACGCATCCAAGCTACACCATATTCAGTGGCAACATAATCCAGGTCATTTCTGGAAGTAGTTACTGCAGCACCGGGAGCCAGGAAAGGCACAATCTTGGAATGAAGTACTTCTTTACCATTGGCATCCTTGGTGGAATAAGTGGAATGCATAGCTATAATAGATTTACCACCCTTAGATCTTTGTGAACCTTGTACCGTTTCAGATTGTCCGCCGGTACCTGACCATTGAAGATTGCCTACTGTTTCAGAAGCACATTGACCTGTAAGGTCAATTTCCAGGCTGGCATTAATAGAAACGAATTTATTATTTAGGCCTATGGTGTATGGATCATTGGTAAACTTACTGGATTTAAACAAGATGGAGGTATTGCTGTTAATATAGTCATATAGTTTCTGTGAACCTATGGTAAAGGAGGCCACCGAATAACCATTCAAAAGACCTTTTTGAGAATTATCCACGGCGCCGCATTCAATTAAGTCCACCATGGTTTCCGTAAACATTTCGGTATGAATGCCTAAATGTTTCTTGTGACGCAATTCATGAGCAACTGCATTGGGAATATTACCTACGCCCAATTGAATAGTAGAACCATCCTCAATAAGTTCTGCTATATACCTGCCAATGGTCGCATCCATTTCTGTGTAAGGTGCTAGTTGAATGTATGGAATAGGCCTATTAGATTCAACAACTGCTGCCACTTCCGAAATATGTACCTGCGTCTCTCCAAAGGTTCTCGGGAAGTTGGGATTGACCTCTAAAAGCACCATAGCTCCCTCATCAATGAGATCTCTTTCATAAATGGCACTTACGGATAAGGTCATAAAGCCATGATGATCCATAGGTGAAGCGGTGGCCAGAACTACAGGACGGCGTTTTTCATAACGAAGTCTGTCCAGTTTCTTATTCAAAACAGTGGTAGAGCTTTGCGGAATAGCACTGGTAATTCTTTCTTTTTGAGAAATACGGCAACCCTTGTTAAAAAACCAGCCGGTATGTTCCAAAATTTTTGCCAGTTCCTGATCGTGGAAAAAAGGAAAATCTTGAATAGGCAAGCAAGTATTTATTTGCAAATCTTTTAATTTAGTTTGCTTCAAATACTGCAACTTATCCAAGATAGCTACGGGTTCAGCAGCTGCTTGAGCACTAAACATAACATCTCCATCCTGGAGTAGGTTAAATGCCTCTTCAGCTGTCATGCTTTTTTTTGCGTACATTTGGTCGTATTGATTCATTTTTTCGCCTCCTAAAAATAAGCCTTTCGTATTTACTTCTGTTTCATAATAGCAACCCCTGGTTACTGCCAAGTTACAAATTGGTTACAAGCAAAAATAAGATAAAAAATTATCCTTTTGTCTTAAAATTTCAGAAAAAGCCTTGACATCTTTGTAACATTGCGGTAAGATTAACACTAATTTCAAGTTAGATACTGTAAAGTATTACAAACATCATATTCTAAATCTGATGATGGGACAAAGTAGTTTATCTCAGCAAAATCCAGAGAGCCGGCGTTTGGTGCGAGCCGGTATTTGCAGATAGATGAAAATCTTCCCGGAGGAGCGATGCTGAAAGTAGTTAATAAGCATCGACGGTTTTTCCCGTTTAACGAAAACGCGTATGTTAGTACGTAGTTAAAGTATATGCCAGCTTTTCTTTTGGCATATTAGGGTGGTACAGCGGATTTATCCGTCCCTTGTTTAACAAGGGACGGATTTTTTTTATACTTTTTTAAAAATAGCAAGAAATAATATTGATGGAGGTGCTTATCTGTGGATTATCCAAGCTTACAATATTTGAGTATTTGTCGCAGTCTTTTGAAGGATCCGGTGGTCATAGCATTGGAGGAAGCAGCAAAAATTCAACGCCAAGGACCGGAAAAGGAGAAAAAACTTCAGCAAAGTAAATTAAGCAGTCTTCTGCTGGCTAAAGCCGAAGCCTTAGGTTTACAGGGAAATATTGCAGTCAGTTACCTCATTTATCTGTTAGGTGAGGGGAAAAATACAGCCGCCCAGTCAATTGAAAGGTATGGCAAGGCAGGCTCAGGCTTGTCCAAGGCACTGGAACAAGATATGGAAATTCTCTGGCCATATTTACACCTTGCTGCTACGGCTGATTTGGTTTCACCCTTGCTGTCCGACTATCACCCCTCCTATGTGGCTGATTTTACCTATCTCACCAATCTGTTGCAGGGCCTGCAGCAGGCTTCCACTCCCGCTCAGGCAGCCACCTTTCTTTTAGCACATTACGAAAAATTTGGCAGTGGTGATTTGGCCCGTTATATGGCTTTTAAATTAGACGAGGAAGGCAGCTTAAGAGGTATTGAAAAATTTCCCTTGCTAAATTATGACGACCTAATCGGCTACGAAAGGCAAAGAGAAAGATTACGCCGCAACACCGAAAATTTTATAACCGGTAAGCAAGCTAACAATGTCTTGCTGACAGGTGCCAGGGGCACCGGAAAATCCACCGCCGTTAAAGCTCTGGTCAATATGTACCACACTCAAGGCTTGTGTCTGGTACAAATATCCCGCTCTCAATTGCAGGGGTTGGATACTTTAATGAACAAGCTGGGACACATCAGAAATAAAAAGTTTATTCTATTTTTAGACGATTTATCCTTCGATGAAAACGAATCAGCTTATAAACAGTTAAAATCTGTAATTGATGGAGGATTGACTCCCCAACCGGACAATATGCTGCTTTATGCTACCTCCAATCGGCGTCATCTGCTGAAAGAAACCTGGGTGGATCGCAATGACGAAGCAGATGAGGTCTATCGTAGCGATAGTTTAAACGAAGCTATTTCTTTATCAGACCGTTTTGGCCTGATTTTACATTACGGAGAGCTTGCCCAGGAAGAATATTTGCAGATAATTGCCAAGGAATTAGGCAAGCTTGGCTATGTTCTTACCGACGAACAGCTTCGCATTCAGGGTGTCCGCTGGGAAATGGAGCATTCAGGAAGAAATGGCCGGGTAGCAATACAGTTTGTTAAATGGTACGCAGGTAATCATCATCAAGTTGTTACACCTCTGCAAGAGGTTAGCATATAATTTAAATTTACTTTAAAAGGAGAACTTATTATGGCAAAAGTATTCTATGACAGAGATGTAAATTGGGATGTAATCGCAGGAAAAACGGTAGCCATTGTCGGCTATGGTAATCAAGGACAGGCTCATGCCTTAAATTTACGTGACAACGGGCTTAATGTGGTAGTTGGTTTGTATGAAGGCAGTAAGTCGGCAGAGAAGGCTAAGGCTGCCGGTTTAACCGTAACTACGGTTGCTAAGGCCGTACAGCAAGCCGACATCACCATGATTTTGCTTCCCGATGAGAAGCAGGCCGATGTATATAAAAGCGAAATTGCTGCCAATTTAAAATCAGGTAGTGCCCTAGCCTTTGCACACGGTTTTAATATTCATTTTAAGCAAATTGTTCCCAAAAGCGATATTGATGTTTTCATGGTTGCTCCCAAAGGACCGGGCCACTTAGTACGTCGTACCTTCACAGAAGGCGGCGGTGTTCCTGATGTCTTTGCCGTAGAGCAGGATGCTACCGGCAAGTGCTTTGATTTGGCCTTGGCTTATGCTCGTGGCATCGGTGGTACCAGAGCCGGTGTTATCCAAACAACCTTCCAGGAAGAAACAGAAACTGACCTTTTTGGTGAGCAAGCCGTTCTGTGTGGTGGCATTACCAGCTTAATTTGCAATGGTTTTGAAACCTTATGTGAAGCCGGTTATCAACCGGAAATTGCTTACTTTGAATGTTTCCATGAAATGAAGCTGATTGTTGACCTGATGTATGAAGGCGGCATGACCCACATGCGCAATTCTATCAGCGATACAGCAGAATATGGTGATTACGAAACAGGCAAAAGAATCGTAACTCCGGAAACAAAAAAGGTCATGAAACAAGTCCTTGCCGAAATTCAAGATGGTACCTTTGCCAATAAATGGCTTTTGGAAAATAGAGCTGCCGGCAGAGCACACTTCTTGGCTGAACGCCGCATTCATGCCGAGCATCCTATTGAAAAGGTTGGGGCTAAACTGCGCGGCATGATGTCCTGGCTGCAACAGAAGAAATAAAAATTACTCTTTCGTGCTATAATATAGACACTATGAAAATATGTGATATTTGTCCAAGACAATGTAATATAGAACGAAAAGATAGTGCTGAAGAAAAAGGGGCACTTGGCTTTTGCCAAATGCCTCTTTTACCACACGTTGCCAGAGCAGGACTGCATTTTTGGGAGGAGCCTTGCATCAGCGGCACCCGTGGCAGTGGTACTGTCTTTTTTAGTGGTTGCAATCTGCGTTGTGTTTTTTGCCAAAACTACGAAATCAGCTATTTAAACAAAGGCAAAGAATTAACTGTTACAGAGCTGCGAGCTCTGTATGAGAAGCTTATTAAGCAAGGGGCCCACAACATTAATCTAGTAACCCCTACTCATTATTTGGACGCGGTTTTAGCCTCCCTTGATGAGCCTTTGTCTGTGCCGGTGGTATATAATACCGGTACCTATGAAAATATAGCTTCCCTAAAAAAATTAAAAGGCAAGGTACAAGTGTACCTGCCTGATTTAAAATATTGTTCCGGCACACTAAGCAAGCGCTATAGTCATGCCGATGATTATTTTGCGGTAGCAACTGCTGCCATAAAAGAAATGTATGCTCAAACCGGTCCGTATGTACTGGATAAGGATGGCATAATGCAAAGTGGCACGATTATCCGCCATTTAATTTTGCCCGGCCAAGTAGAAGATAGCAAAAGAGTTATGGATTGGGTATGCGAAAATTTTAAACCCGGTGAAGTAATGTTCAGCCTTATGCACCAATATATTCCCTGTGGCAAAGCCGCCGAGTTCCCGGAAATTAATCGCAAGCTTACCTCCCGAGAATACAAAAAAGCAGAGGACTACCTCTTGTCCAGCGCCATTGAAGATGGCTTTATTCAAGAAGAGGACTCTGCTGATTCGCAATTTATTCCGGACTTTGATTATACAGGACTTTAAGGCAGGCATCTGCCAAAGCTGTTAGACTGGAAACTTCTTTTTCCCTGGGAAGGCCGGATGCAGCATAGGCTAACGGCAATTCTGTGCAAGCCGTCATAATCGGCAAGTGCTTTACCTGCCACAATTCTTCTACCACAGTTTTAACTGTTTTACCTGCTTTCTGCATTCTATTAGCCTTTACGTCGGTAATAGCTGCATGAAGCAGGTTTCTTTGCTTTTCAGTGGGGAAATATAGTTTTAGCCCCTGTTTTTCAGCGTATTTTTGATACAAGCCCGTCTGCCAGGTACCAATGGTAGAAATCATCCATACGCCTTCCGGACTCATTGCTTGTGCTGCTTTAACAGTTTCGGCAATAATGTGAATTAACGGTTTAGGCAAGGGTGTAGAAAATTTATCGATAAAATAATGGGCAGTATTGCAGGGTACTGCTAAAATATCTGCTCCTATTGCCACCAGTTTTTCCAAATCTGCCCGCAGCTGAGCGGAAGGGTCCTCCCCCTTTCCCAAAATGGCTTCTGTTCTATCAGGAATTTGACTGTCTGCTATCATATAAACTATGGGATGTTCCTGATCTTTGTCAGCAGGCGCCTTCTCTGCTAAAATACGCAAAAATTCTGCGGAGGCTGCACTGCCCATACCACCTAAAACGCCTAATTTTTTACCATTGGGTTTCATAATTAACTTTCTCCTTGTTTAAAAAATCCACCTTGACCCTCACGGTCAAGGTGGATTATTAATTATTCTACAGTTACAGACTTAGCCAGATTACGAGGTTTATCAACATCACAACCACGTGTTAAAGCTGCGTAATAAGCTATCAGCTGCAAAGGAATGACCGCTAAAATAGGAGCTAAATCCTCATCAGTCTTCGGCACATAAATTACACTGTCTGCATGTTGAGCCAGCTTCTTGTCCCCTTCCATGCCAATGCCGATAACAATTGCATCTCTGGCTTTTACTTCCTGCAAATTGCTAATGGTCTTGTCATAAACATGGGGCTGAGTAGCCAACACAATAACAGGCACGCCCTCTACAATAAGAGCTAAAGTACCGTGCTTTAATTCACCGGCAGCATAAGCTTCTGCGTGAATGTAGGAAATCTCCTTCAGCTTTAAGGCACCTTCCAATGCTACTGCATAATCCAAAGATCTGCCTAGGAAGAAAGCATCCTCACAGCTGCCATATTGGGTAGCAAAAACCTTAATGGGCTCTACATTCTCCAATATCTTATGAATCTGCTCAGGAACATTCTTGATACAAGCGACCAATTCACCTAATTTTTCAGTGGTAATTTTGCCTCTTAGTTTAGCTACATACATAGCCAACAGCAACATAACGACCAACTGGGTAGTATAAGCCTTCGTTGATGCTACAGCAATTTCCGGACCTGCATAAGTATAAATGGTTTGGTCGGCTTCACGAGAAATAGAAGAACCAACCACGTTGGTCACAGCTACTGTTCTAGCCCCCAGACGACGAGCTTCCTTCAAAGCCTCCAGCGTATCACTGGTTTCGCCGGACTGGCTAACAAAAATACACAAGCAGCTACTGTCAATAATAGGTGAACGATATCTGAACTCGCTGGCAATGTCGACCTCTACCGGTATACGAGCCAGCTTCTCCAAATAGTATTTGCCTACAATACCGGCATGATATGCAGTACCGCAAGCCACGATAAATATTTTATTAATTGCCTTTAATTCATCACTGGTCCAGTTTAGTTCTGTAAAGGTTACACCCTTGCCATCCTTATCCAAACGACCGCTAAGGGTATCACGAACAGCTTTAGGCTGCTCATAGATTTCCTTTAACATGAAGTGAGCAAAGCCACCCTTTTCGGCAGCTTCCGCATTCCAGTTAACTTCAAATACTTTCTTGGCAATAGGAGTACCATTGATGTCCTGTACCCACACCTTATCCTTGGTAACGGTAGCAATTTCACCATCACTCATAATAAAGGTACGACGAGTCTTGGCAATAATGGCAGGAATATCAGAGGCAATAAAGTTCTCGCCTTCTCCCAAGCCAATGACCAAGGGATTGGATTTCTTGGTACAAATCAATTTATCAGGTTCCTTAGCGCACATGAATACCAAGGAGTAAGAACCTTCAATAGTCTTTAGTACTTTCTTAACAGCTTCTTCAAAATTACCGGCATAGTATTCTGCCAATAAATGTGCAACAACTTCCGTATCCGTTTCAGAAACAAATTTATGACCTTTGGCAATAAGCTCGTTCTTTAAAGTCATGTAGTTTTCAATAATGCCGTTATGTACTACTACAAAATCACCACTGTTATCACAATGGGGATGAGCGTTAATATCGCTGGGACGACCATGCGTTGCCCATCTGGTATGTCCGATACCCACAGTACCTGCCGGCATATGGCCTTGCAATTTTTCTCTCAAAGCCTCTAAACGGCCTACACATTTGGTAATATTAATCTTCCCTTTATCATAAACAGCAACGCCGGCAGAGTCATAGCCACGATATTCCAGCTTGCTCATACCATCCAACAAAAAATTAATTGCCTGCGCCTTACCTATATAACCAACTATTCCACACATAAGCATCCTCCTAAGAAGTTATGCCGTCTGCTACAGGATATTTGTTGCCGGTTGTTACCAACCGGTTTTGTGTCCTGCTTACGGTTGCAGCTTACCGAGAGGCATCCGCTGACTTATCGATTAACCTCTCCCTCGTCTACCATAACCACGTATGGTACATGCGCTCTTACTATCCACAAAGCTTTTTGTTATGTCCTCCTAACACACAACGAGTCGCACAGGTCGGCTACCCATGCGACACGTCTTTGTGATACTGTGATAATACTATATTTTCCTGGTTTGGTCAACTGCTGTCCTCTGTATATGGACAACCGGACTAAATCAACTTTTATGTCCGTGGACCAGCTTATCTTCATGAGCTGTTTTAAAATTAAGTGCCAGCTCTGCGAACCCATAATACACCGTTAAATCTACCAGTTCCAGATATACAACAAACTCTGCAAACTCTTCCACCGTTTGGCATTGCGGATGAGTAAGCCAGGGTATTTGACCATGCTCTCCTATATGCTGCATTATTACGCTGATAGTAATTAGAACAAAAGACCACACCGGAATATTAATTTTCTTAAAGTTTTCATGGCGAAAATCATGCCAAAAGCCATGTAAGATAGCGACACAGGCCAGCCCAATTGCCAAGTACAAAATGGGCCACCAGGCAAAAGCTTCTTTCATGGCAGGAAACTGAGGTCCCATTTCCGTAACCTTGGTCGGGGTTAAGAAATCTCTGCCCCAGCTTAATTCTCTACCAATCATCAAAGCAAAGGCACCTGCAATAGCGTTACCGGCATGCCTAATTCTTTGTGGGCAAAAAGAAAGGGCAATTAATGCTCCAATGAGCAATATTCCTACCTGCATATTCTCTATCAGACCCATTTCCCAGCCAAACCTGGTAGGAAGCACTCTGGCAAGAGAAAACGAACTTGCCAAAATTATGATAGCAAATATATTAAAAGCAGAAAGCGTAAAGGAATATATAAAAGTAAAATGTGCCCTAATTTTTTCTAAGATTTTCATGATAAATCAAACTCCTAAAACATATATCTATTTTGACTGACCAGTCAGTCCTCTATATTAATTCTAACACTTTAGGATTTTGTAGTCAAATTCTAGCTGTATTTTCCCCTAGAAACAAGCAAATTATTTCTACAATAATATAGGATTATATACAGTAAATAACTTGCAGTGTTTAGCCACGCCTTCCGGTTGGCTCGGCCTGCACCAAGGAGCATAACTTGTTTTTTGGCAGGCCTCCCCAAAGTCAGGCTTAGGCTAGAACACTGCAAGTCTTACAACCAGGCAACTTCTATAGTGAGCAGGTTTATTTGCCTAAGGGCGACATTGCCGAGGACCGGCCAAAAATAAGTTTATTCCGTAAAGCCGGCCGCATTGAGCCAGCTTCCTTGCGAGCAAGGAGCAAAGCGACGTAGCAAGCAAATGGAACTGGCCATGTGATAGCTGTCCACAAAGCGTAGCTGAGTGGAAACAGCGAACCACTGCACCGGAGCCCGTGGCAATAAACTGCGAACGATATGAAGTAGTATATCTTAAACCATAATTTCAGCTGACATTTTTAAAGGCCAAAGGGGATGATGTTCCATCCCCTTTGGCCTTTTTACAATTTTTAAGCTAATTCTTTTCTTACTACTTCGGCAATATTTTCCGCAATATCCTCCAGCTCAGCCTGATCCGGACCCTCTGCCATAATTCTGATCAACGGCTCAGTACCGCTGGCCCTTACCAAAAGCTGGCCATTGTCGCCCAACTGGTTAGTGTACTTAGCCACAATAGCTTTGATGGCTTCGTTTTCTTCCCAGCCATTTTTGCTTGCTACCCGCACATTAACAAGAATTTGCGGGTATTTTTTCATCATAGCTCCCAATTGGGAAAGCGTCTTATTGTGATTAATCAAGGAACCTAATAATTTTACACAGGTCAACATACCATCACCGGTTTTAGCATAATCGGCAAAAATAATATGCCCTGATTGCTCACCACCCAGCTTGTAGCCGTGCTTAAGCATCTCTTCCAAAACATAGCGATCGCCTACTGCTGTCTTTACACAGCGACCACCGTGCTCTTTCATGGCTTTGGCCAAACCTACGTTGCTCATTACCGTCGTAACTAAGACATTATCTTTCAATTGCTTCTTTTCCATTAAATCCAAAGCACAAATCAGCATTATTTGGTCGCCATCAAAGGCCACGCCATTTTCATCTACCACCAGGCAACGGTCTGCATCGCCATCATTGGCTACACCAACATCTGCTCCTACTTCTACTACCTTTTTCTGTAGAGCCTCCAAATGGGTAGAACCACACCCGTTATTAATATTTATACCATTAGGCTCATGAAAAATAGGAATAACATGAGCTCCCAAGGCCCTTAAAATGGTCGGAGCAATTTCACTATTGGCACCATTGGCACAATCCATAACTATTTTTAAACCATTTAACCGATAGGAAGCACTATTAACAATGTGATTGATATAGAGCTGCGCTCTGTCTCTGTCTTCAATAATACGGCCCAAAGTGGAACCGGTAGGCGCTTTGGCATAATCAATAGGAGTTGCCACAAGGGCAGCAATTTCATCCTCTACTGCATCCGGCAGCTTGTGTCCGGTTCTGGAAAAAAATTTAATGCCATTATCCTCAAAAGGATTATGTGATGCAGAAATTACCACACCGGCACTAGCCTGCATTTCTTCTGTTAAGAAAGAAACACCGGGCGTAGGCATCACTCCCAAAATATGGGCATTACCACCGGCGCTACAAATGCCGGCCGCCAGAGCTGCTTCCAGCATGCTGCCGGAAAGTCTGGTATCACGTCCAATAATAATTTTGGGTGTTTTGTCTCTCTACCAAAATACAGAGCAGCTGCTCTGCCCAATTTAAAAGCTAAGTCCGGGGTTAATTCCGAATTTGCTACTCCTCTTACACCATCAGTTCCAAATAATCTGGCCATCATTATCCCGCCTTAATATTTACTATTATTCTCCTTGCTTCTTCTGCCGCCTAGTTCGGCTAACATCTGCCCAGGAGTAATATTGTGATAAGCAAGTAATACTAAACAATGATACCATAAGTCGCTCATCTCGTAAACTACCTCAGCCTGATTATTGTTCTTGGAGGCGATAATGGTTTCAGCACACTCCTCGCCCACTTTTTTCAAAATCTTATCTTGTCCGGACATAAACAAATACTTGGTATAGGATTTAGGCCCACCATGTTCTCTCTTATCCTGAATAACCCTATACAGATCTGATAAAACAGTAGGCAGCTTATTATCCGCTACCGGCAAGCTTTCACCGGAAGCACTATTCCACAGCGGATAGCTAAAGCAGGAATAATTGCCGGTATGACAAGCCACACCTGTTTGTTCAACTTTAATTAATAAGGAATCGCCATCGCAGTCATAAACTATGCTAAGAACTTTTTGCACATTACCACTGGTAGCTCCCTTATTCCACAATTCCTGCCGACTCCTGCTCCAAAACCAGGTATAACCTGTTTCTACAGTCCGCGCCAAGGATTCGCCATTCATGTAGGCTAGCATAAGCACAGCATCAGTTTTTACATCTTGCACAATGGCAGGAATAAGTCCTTTTTCATCAAATTTCAATTTGCTTACATCAATTTTCATAGTCTTACCTCCACACCTTTGCTATTTAAATATTCCTTGACTTGCTTAATGGTAAATTCCTTGTAGTGGAAAACTGAGGCTGCAAGTACCGCATCAGCTTTACCAAGTGTTAATACATCATAGAAATGCTCCAGGGTTCCCGCACCACCTGAGGCTATGACCGGAACATTTACTGCTTCTGATACCGCCCTTGTTAAGGGAATATCATAGCCATTTTTAGTACCATCTGCATCCATACTGGTCAAAAGAATTTCGCCTGCACCCAAGCTTACAGCCTTCTTTATCCAGGTCAGTGCGTCAAGACCTGTAGGTGTCCTGCCGCCGTTAACATATACCTCCCAGGAATTTTCACCACGTCGTTTAGCATCTACAGCCAATACTATGCACTGGTTGCCAAAAAATCTGGCCCCGTCTCTTATCAGGTCAGGATTGCGTACCGCCGCAGAATTTACCGAGGTTTTATCTGCACCGGCTTTAAGAGCATTCCTTATATCTTCTACTGTAGATATTCCGCCACCCACTGTCAAGGGCATGAAAACCTGCCCAGCCGTTTTATTGATGACATCCAACACTGATTTGCGTTTTTCTACAGAGGCAGGTAATATCCAAGAATACCAGTTCATCAGCTTGCTCTTTATCATAAATTTCTGCCAGCTCCACAGGGTCACCGGCATCTTTTAGTTCCACAAAATTTGTACCTTTAACCACCCTGCCTGCTTTCACATCCAAGCAGGGAATTATTCTTTTTGTGTGCATTTTATGCCTCCTTGCCGATTTTAATAGCCTCTGGCAATTGAATAGCCCCTGTGTAGAGCGCCTTGCCAATAATAACTCCCTCTATGCCCTTCGCTTCATAAGGTTTCAATTTTCTGACATCCTCTATGCCTGCTACACCACCGGAAGCAATAATTTTTACGCCGGAGGCTTCTGCCAGCTTAGCTGTCGCTGCCACATTTACACCACTGAGCATACCGTCTCTGGCAATATCCGTAAACACAATGTGCTCCACGCCCACCTGAGCCATGGCCTTCGCCAGTTCCGTGGCCTCGATATCACCACTTTTACCCCAGCCCTCTACTGCTACGATACCTGCTTTAGCATCGATACCTACAATGACGCCACCGGGAAACTTTCTGCAGGCTTCTTCTACCAGGGCTCTGTTTTTTACTGCAATTGAACCTAAAATTACGCGAGTTACACCTAGGCTTAAAAGTTTTTCTATATGCTCTATGCTCCTAATGCCACCACCCACCTGCACCGGCATGGTGGACACCGCCAAAATTTTTTGGATGGCTGCCAAATTTTGACTGCTGCCTGCTAAAGCGCCGTCCAAATCTACCACATGGAGATATTCAGCTCCCAGACCGGACCATTTTTTAGCCATTTGCGACGGGTCATCTGCAAAAACAGTTTCCTTATCAAATTCACCCTTTACCAAACGGACA
>Ga0268359_12764_pt1 | contig 17349 bp, 16 predicted proteins | sample BioMet11_FD_194416 | JGI IMG/M metagenome (GOLD analysis project Ga0268359, IMG submission 194416) | Sewage microbial communities from Oakland, California, United States - Biofuel 11 (PacBio Assembly) | ecosystem: Engineered > Wastewater > Sewage > Unclassified | place: USA: California | collected...
CAAAAGTGTACCATAATGTATATATTTGTACAAAGCAATTTCTTAATATGCAGACCAAGATCCTCCTTGACGAGGAGCAGATCCCCAAACGCTGGTATAACGTCCAGGCGGACATGCCCTCGCCGCTCGACCCCCCGCTCCACCCGCAGACCCATAAGCCAATCGGCCCCGCCGACCTCTCCGCAATCTTCCCGGCGGAACTGATCCGGCAGGAAGTGACAACCGACCGGTATGTGGATATTCCCGAAGAAGTGCGGGATGTGCTCCGGCTCTGGAGACCAAGCCCCCTGTATCGCGCCCACCGGCTGGAAAAATTCCTCAGGACCCCGGCAAAGATCTATTACAAGTGGGAGGGCGTGAGCCCGGCCGGAAGCCACAAAGCCAATTCGTCCGTCCCGCAGGCGTACTACAATATGAAGGCCGGGATAGAACGGCTCTCAACGGAGACCGGGGCCGGGCAGTGGGGTTCGGCCCTTGCCTTTGCCACGATGCTCTACGATCTCGACTGTACAATCTACATGGTGCGGTCGAGTTACACACAGAAGCCGTACCGTAAGTCTATGATGAAGGTCTGGGGTGCGGAATGTATCCCGAGCCCCAGCACGAAGACAGCATCCGGGCGTGCGGTTCTCGAAAAGGACCCGGAAACCCCGGGAAGCCTCGGCATTGCCATATCTGAAGCAGTCGAAGATGCCGCAGGTCACAGTAACACGAACTATGCATTAGGCTCGGTCTTAAACCACGTCTGCCTCCACCAGACCGTGATCGGCCAGGAGTGTCGGGAGCAGCTGGCAATGGTCGACGATTACCCGGACGTGGTGATCGGGTGCGTGGGCGGCGGCACCAACTTTGCCGGCATCTCGTTCCCGTTCGCGGGCGACAAGCTCACGGGAAAACACAAGGATACGGATATTATTGCTGTTGAACCGGCGTCCTGTCCAAGCCTGACAAAAGGCCTGTATACCTATGACCTTGCTGACGAGGCGGGCTACACCCCGCTCCTCAAGATGTTCACGCTCGGGCACGACTTTGTCCCGCCGGCAATGCATGCCGGGGGCCTGCGCTACCACGGGGACTCGCCCATTGTCTCCCGGCTCGTGCACGACGGCGTGATGCGGGCAGTTGCCTACCACCAGAGCGAGGTGTTTGAGGCAGCCCAGACCTTTGCCCGGACCGAGGGGATAATCGTTGCCCCCGAGACGTCCCACGCAGTGAAGGGAGCAATCGACGAGGCGCTCGCGTGTAAAAAGACCGGTGAGGAAAAGACGATCCTCTTCAACTGCTCGGGCCACGGCAACTTCGACATGAGCGCCTACGATGCGTTCTATTCGGGCAAGCTCGTGGACTACGAGTACCCGGACGAACTGATCAAAGAAGCCCTCGGGCGGATCCCGAAGATCGAATAATCTTTTTTATGCCAGTCATCGGCTTTCTCGTCAACCCGGTCGCCGGCATGGGCGGATCCGTGGGCCTTAAGGGAACGGACGGGAAGGCAGACGAGGCCCGGCAGCGGGGAGCGGTGCCGCACGCCCCGGACCGGGCTGCGATCGCTCTTGCAGCGCTCAAAGGTTCTCCGGATCTCACGTTCTTTCCTGCGGAGGGGAGATGGGAGAGGACGTGCTCGAACGATGCGGGATCTCCCGGTACCGGATCGTGTACACAACCCGTGAGAAGAGCACCGCTGTGGACACAAAGGGGGCAGTCCGTGCGTTTATCGCAGGGGGAGCGGAACTGATCCTCTTCTGCGGGGGAGACGGGACGGCCCGGGATGTCTTTGCCGCTGCCGATCGAAGTATCCCGGTCCTTGGCATTCCCGCGGGCGTGAAGATGTACTCCGCGGTCTTTGCAGTCGACCCTGCCGCAGCGGCCGGGATCCTCACCGGATCGTACACAGTCACAGACGGTGATATTGTTGACGTTGACGAGGAGGCGTACCGGGCCGGGACGCTTGCAACCCGGCTGTACGGCGTTGCCCGGGTTCCGGGCCGGGCCGGCATGACCCAGCCCGCAAAGCAGGTTTTCGAGAAGCAGACGAGGAGCGGGCAAAAGGATGAGATCGCCCGGTTCATGACCGAAGTGATGCTCCCGGACACGCTCTATCTCATCGGGGCCGGGACAACCACGGAGGCAATCGCCCGGCGGCTCGGGATCGAAAAGACACTCCTTGGCGTGGACGCGGTACTAAACGGGCAAATCCTTGCAACGGATGCGGACGAAAAAACGCTTCTTTCCCTTACTGAAAAATACCCGGATGCCCGGATCATCGTAAGCCCCTATTGGCGCACAGGGGTTCATCCTCGGTCGGGGCAGCCAGCAGATCAGCCCCGCGGTAGTACGTCAGGTTGGGATCAACCGGGTGATCGTGGTCGCAACGCCGCACAAGCTGCGGGAGACACCGGCCCTGTACGTGGATTCGGGCGATCCCGAATTCGACGCCGGGTTCGGACCGTCATGTCCAGGTTATCTCCGGATACCGGATTGCGCAGCGAAAAAAGATCCATCAGGCTTCAGTAACCCGGGGCCCGGTGGCCAAAGAAAAGAAGGGTTGTTTTTTAGAGCGGTGCAACGGTCTTCTTGTACATCTCGTTTAAGACCTGTGCAAGGCCGGCATAGATTGCCAAAAATCCGCAGAGGAATCCCTTCGTATCCCGCAATCACCTGTGATCGTGCCGTTCCCTGTTGCGTCCCCGAGGGCGAGCAGGAAAAACAGGATCGCTAAGGTCCCGAACACCAGCTGGAGCGCCCGGTTTGCCTTAAGGTTCCCACGAACATAACGAGCGTGAAGAGTCCCCCACATGGCAAGGTACGCGGCCATCGCGGTCTTGTCCGAAGCATCGGCAAGCCCCGAGCTTCGGGAGCACCAGCAGGGCAACGAGTGTCAGCCAGAACATACCGTACGAGGTGAACGCTGTCGCCCCGAACGTGTTGTTCTTCTTCCACTCTTCGATACCGGCGATCACCTGGGCAAGGCCGCCGTAGAAGATCCCCATCGCGAGGATCATGGAGCCGAGTGCAAAGAAGCCCGCATTGTGCAGGTTCAAGAGCACCGTGGTCATACCGAACGCAACGAGGCCAAGGGGCGCAGGGTTCGCGGTCGTATCCAGATTCTTCACAGCCGTTGCCGTCTGAGTTGTTTCTGTCTGCATGGTTCAATCAGTCCTTGTTGTATTCTTCACCTTCGTTTACCGTCTCCGGACAGATCGGGAGCCGTCACTCTTCAAGAGTCGAGACATCCCCGGGGTCCATCCCCAGTTCTTTTGCCTTCAACACCCGACGCATGATCTTGCCGCTCCGGGTCTTGGGCAGTTTCTCCACATATTCTATCTCGTGCGGAACCGCAATGGGCCCGAGCGTGATGCGCACATGGTAGATCAGGTCTTTGGTAAGCTTGTCGCTCGGCTTGTTTCCCACCCGTAGGATCACAAACGCCTTGATGGAGTTGCCTTTGATGGGATCCGGTTTTCCTATCACCGCTGCCTCGGCAACCGCGTGGTGCGAAACGAGTGCACTCTCCACTTCTGCGGTCCCGATGTTGTGGCCCGAGACGATGATGATGTCGTCGGCCCGGCCGATCACCATGATGTACCCGTCAGTACCTTTGACCGCGAGATCCCCCGCAGAGTACATGTTCGGGATCGCCTCCCAGTACTTCCGGTACCGCTCGTCGTTTTTGTAGATCGTGCGCATCATGGACGGCCAGGGATTTTTGATCGCAAGAAAACCTCCCGTGCCCGGCGGGACCGGTATGCCATCCTTGTTCACGACATCGGCCTCGACCCCGCAGACCGGTTTTCCCACAAAACCGGGCCGCATCGGTTCGCCGACCATAGTGGTGATCATCTGCATGCCGGTCTCGGTCTGCCACCAGGTATCCACGATCGGGCACCGGTCCTTTCCGATTACATGGTAGTACCACTCGAACGCCTCGGGATTGAGCGGTTCGCCGACCGACCCGATGATCCGCAGGCTGGAAAGGTTGTACTTATCCGGCCAGACCTCCCCAACCCTCATGAACGTACGGATCGCAGTCGGGGCCGTATAGAAGACCGAGATCTGCTGCTCCTCGATGAGTTTCCACCAGCTTCCGGCATCCGGGAAGTCCGGGGTGATCTCGGTGATAAAGACCGTTGCCCCGACCGCAAGGGGCCCGTATACGATATAAGAATGGCCGGTGATCCAGCCGGGATCGGCAGTACACCAGTAGATGTCCCGCTCTTTTAAGTCAAAGACGGTCTTTGTGGTGTAATACGTCCCGACCATGTAACCGCCGCAGGTATGGACGACACCCTTTGGCGTGCCGGTCGATCCGCTCGTGTAGAGGATAAAGAGCGGGTCTTCCGCATCCATAACCTCTGCCGGGCAGGTTGTGGAAACGCCATCCATAAGCCCGTAGAAATCGTGTTCGAACCCCGGGCGGAGCTCGACCGGAGGTTCTTTTCGCCTCCGGTGAATGACGACATGTTCCACGGACGGCGAGTTGTCGATAGCCTCGTGCACGGTCGTGATAAGGGGGATCGCTTTTCCCCGCCGGATCGAGATATCCGAGGTGATGACAACTTTTGCCTCGGCGTCCTTGATCCGCATGTTTAAGGCAGTTGTCCCAAAACCGGCAAAGACCACGGAGTGGACTGCCCCGATCCGGGCACAGGCCAGCATTGCTATGAGCTGTTCCGGGACCATCGGCATGTAGATGCAGACCCGGTCCCCTTTTGCTATACCGAGCGTTTTGAGACCGTTTGCAAACCGTGAAACTTCACCGAGCAGCCGCTGGTACGAATAGACCCGCTCCTTCTCGTTCTCGCCGCGCCAGATCAGCGCGACCTTGTTCCTGCGGTCGCCATTCACGTGGCGGTCGAGGCAGTTTTCCGTAATGTTGAGCTGTGCGCCAACGAACCATTTCGCATAGGGATAGTTCCAGTCCAGGATCTTTTCCCACGGGCGTTTCCATTCCAGTTCACCGGCGACCCCGGCCCAGAAGGCTTCGGGATCGGACAGGAATTTTTCGTAAGCGGTCTTGTAGTCGCCTATCCAGGAGTCGCGCCGGTACTGCACGTCAGGGGTGTAGTACTTGGCATTCTCCACGAGCTTGACATCGAAGTCTTCGTTCATCTCTCCCCCAAAATTTTGCATTATTAATCATGATAAATCTCTATAAAATGTTTTGGCAGCATGAGACAGTGCCGCACCGGTAAATACTCCCCAATATATAAAATTCTGATCCTGCTGGCCGCACTTGTCAAAAACGTGCCAAATACCGAATATTTTCGTGTTAAATCTAAAAACAAGAAGAATACAAGAAGCATTATCTAGCGGTGCCGGGTAATACTCTATTTAATGCTGGACAGAATGAAGGGGTGCATGCTCGGAGCGGCGGTCGGCGATGCGCTCGGCATGCCAAACGAGAGCACAATGCCAGCCCTCAACAAGATGCGGTACGGGTACCGCCGGGCCTACAAGGGGCACCCGAACGACGCCCTCGCCCCGGGCCAGTTCACGGACGATACCCAGACCATGATGCTGGTGGCAATGCTTCTCGCGGACGGGAAATATACGGACGAACGCTACGGGATTGCTCTCCGGGAACTCTATTCCCGCGAAGCACTCAGGTTCCCGGACGGTTCGGTCTCTGCTGCCTGCGATCACATGGTACGGGAAAAAGGCCATGCCTGCGGGATCAGGTCCACGACCGCCGGCTGCCTCCCCCCGGCCCTCCCCTTTGCTCTTGCCTACCCGGATCTCCGCGAAGCAACCGAGCGGGCGGTCCGGGCCTGCTCGGTGACCCATACCCACCCGGGCGCCCATGCGGCGGTCTCTACCTTCATCACCCTCCTGTACCATGCGATTCACGAGAGCCCGGACCCGGTCAACAGCGCTTTAGAGCAGGCAAAAAACGAGGACGAGGTGCTGGGAAGCAAGATCCGCAATGCTTTGGCGCTTGAAGAAGCCGGCACCGAGATCGACACCGCAGTCCTCAAGATAGGGAACGATGTCTCGCTCTATCATACTCTCCCGATAGCATTCTTCCTGATCCGACGCTACCAGGTCCCGGCCGATCTCCTGACCGTTGCCGCACACGTGGGGGGAAACACCGATACGATCGGCTTTTTGTGCGGGGCGTACCTGGGGGCAAGCCGGGGGAAAGATGCGATCCCGGCCGATCTCTTAGAAGGCCTCGAAGACCGGCAGCGGATCGAACTTCTGGCGCAAAGGCTCTTTGATATCTATACCCGGAAACTCGAACGCTGACTTTTTTGGCGGCGCCTGCGGGATCCGGTAAAAAAGTCAATTTTTCGCAGCCTTTTTTCAAAAAACCGGGGGATTTCCCCTTCTTCCCCGCAAAAGGTTAAGTTTTCAGAATAAAAACATCCCTGTATGAAAGTTGCCATAGTCGGGGCATCAGGGTACGCGGGCGGCGAACTGGTCCGCCTCCTGTGCCATCATTCCGCCGCAAAGGTGACCTGCGTCACATCGCGCAAACTGGCAGGGACACCTTTAGACCAGGTCCATCCCCACCTCAAGGGATTTACCGATCTTGTCTTCGAGAACCCGGATCCGGAAAAGATCGATGTGGATGTTGCGTTCCTTGCGGTCCCGCATACCGCCGCAATGTCGATTGCGGGAAAACTGCTCTCGCGGGGCATAAAAGTCGTCGATTTGAGTGCGGACTACCGTCTCCCGAAAGAAACCTTCGAGAAAGTCTATGGCGTTCCCCACACGGATTACTTTGTGGCCCCGTACGGCATCCCCGAGCTGCACCGCAAAGAGTGTAAAAACGTGCAGTTCATTGCAAACCCCGGCTGCTTCCCCACCGGTGCCACCCTCGCTGCAGCGCCGCTGGCAAAGTTTGCAAACACCGTGATCTTCGATTCCAAGACTGGCGTGAGCGGGGCCGGGGACAACCCGTCGGCAACAACCCATTACCCCAATGTCGGGGACAATGTCAATCCCTACAAATGGACGAGCCACCGCCACCTTGCGGAAATGAAACAGGAGCTCGCGTTTCTCGGCTCAAAGGCAAAGGTCTACTTCACCCCCCATCTCGTCCCGGTCAACCGGGGTATCCTCACCACCGCCCATATCCTCCTCGACGAACCCATGGAGACAAAAGAAGTCGAGAAGCTGTACAAGGACTTTTACCAGGGCGAGTTCTTTGTCCGGTACCAGATGCCCATGCTTGCCGCGGTCCGCGGGAGCAACTTCTGCGACATTAAAGTCGAGAGCGAGGGCCTGAGGGTGGTAGCGGTCTCGGCAATCGATAACCTTGTCAAGGGCGCAAGCGGCCAGGCAATACAGAATATGAACATCATGTGCGGCTACAAAGAGACCGACGGCCTTGTCGCTGCCGGCATGCTGCCATAACGGAGAATACCATGCAGTACAAGAGCATCTGTGCGGTCAAGGGAGTTTCCGCATACGGGATCAAGGAAGGAAAGTTCGGGCTCGCACTTATCCGGGCGAGCGGGACGGCGGCAGGGGTCTTTACCCAGAACCTTGCCCGGGCCGCTCCCATCGAGCTGATGAAAAAAGCAGATCAAGGCCGGGAAACTCGAAGCAGTCATTGCAAACAGCGGCTGTGCAAATGCCTACACCGGCAAACGCGGATACGACGACGCAGTGGAGATGACCGAGTACGCCGGGTCGGCTCTCGGCCTTGACGCAAAGAGCGTTGGCGTTGCAAGCACCGGGGTTATCGGGCGGTATCTCGACCTCCCGCTCATCCGCCGCCAGTGTGCAGACGTGGCGCTGAAACTTACAACCTCGCCCGCAGCCGAGGACGCAACGGTCCGGGCCATCATGACAACCGACACCAAGCCCAAGCACGCCCTTGTACGGCGCGAGGGCTTTACGATCGGTGCGATTGCAAAGGGAAGCGGCATGATCGCCCCGAACATGGGCACCATGCTCTCGTTCATCTACACCGATGCGGAGATCGGGGCAGCGCCGTTAAAGGACGCGCTCAAACTCGCTGCGAGCCGGACCTACAACCGGGTCGTGGTCGACGGTGACACGAGCACGAACGACATTGCGCTCTGCACAGCGACCGGGGAAGCGGGAAAAGTCAATGCAAAGGAATTCGGCACGGCCCTTGAGGAGTGCTGCCGGATCCTTGCCCGGCAGATCGCAGCAGACGGCGAAGGAGCGACAAAACTCCTCGAAGTCACGGTCAAGGGTGCGAAAAAGGAAGCAGACGCAGCAAAGATCGCAAAGGTTGTTATCGAATCGCCGCTCGTGAAGACTGCCGTGTACGGCGAAGACCCCAACTGGGGCCGGGTCGTGGCGGCAGCGGGCCGGGCCGGTGTGAAGTTTGACATAAACGCTGTCTCTCTCTGGATCAGCGACGGCAAGAACCAGTTCCCGCTCGTAAAGTCCGGCGAAATTATCGCGGATCTCACAAAGGCCAAGGCCGCGATGCACGGCAGCACCGTCACCTTTGTCCTCGACCTTGCGGCAGGAAAAGAAGAGGCCACGGCCTGGGGCTGCGACCTCACCGAAAAGTATGTGGACATCAACGGGCGGTACACCACATGATGAAGCGCGAAGACGTGCTCATGGAGGCCCTCCCGTACATCCAGCAGTTCCACGGGAAGACAATCGTGATCAAACTGGGCGGCCACGCTATGGTTGACCCGGCAGTCCTTGAAAATGCAATAAAGGACGCGGTCCTCCTCCATTACGTGGGGATCCGCGTGGTGCTCGTCCACGGAGGCGGCCCGGAGATCACCGAGAAGATGAAGGCACTCGGGAAAGAGTCGGTCTTTGTCGGGGGTCTCCGGGTCACCGACCGGGAGACACTCGAAATTGCCCAGATGGTCCTTGTCGGAAAGATCAACAAGGGGATCATCTCGCTGATTGCAAAGTGCGGGGCAAAGGGTGTCGGCCTTTCGGGGAGCGACGGCAACATCATCATTGCAAAGAAGATGGACCGGCAGAAAGTAAAAGTCGAGGGCGTGGAACAGGAAGTCGACCTCGGCCATGTGGGCGAGATCGAGTGGATCGACCCCGCGCTTCTGGTCACCCTTCTCGACCAGAACTACATCCCGGTCATCTCACCAATCGCCATCGACCGGTTCGGCGGGAGCCTCAACATCAACGCCGACACGGCGGCTGGCGACATCGCGGTATCCCTCAAGGCCTACAAGCTCATCAACATGACCGATGTGGACGGCGTGATGGACGCGAAAAGGACACATGTCTTCAGGAAGCTCACCATCGGTGAGGCCCGCGATCTTCTCGCATCGGGCGCGATCGGGGAAGGCATGATCCCGAAGGTGACCTCGGTCATCAAAGCAGTGGAGAACGGGGTAAAGTTCTCCCACATCATCAACGGCAACGTGGAGCACAACCTGATCCTCGAACTCTTCACCCACGATGGCGTAGGGACGATGATCTCCCTCCAGTAGGTTTTTTTTAGAAAGACCTGCCAACACTCAACGTAACAAACGATCCCCTATATCCCAAAAACAGGTGTCACCGGATGGACAAGATCATCAAGATTTTTATCGCCGTGTTTGCAGTCATTGCCGTTGCCACGGTGGCGTTTATCTCTCTCTCTTCAGGAAATGCCGCAGCGACCCCCGCGACAACGGCGGTTGCCGTTGATCCTGGCGATGGCAGCACCGTGTATTTCTTCTATGGCGAGGAATGCCCGCACTGTAAAAATGTCGAGCCGTTCATTGACAACCTCACCATAAAATATCCCGATGTCGCTATAGAGCGGCTCGAAGTCTGGCACAACCAGACCAACGAGCAGATTTACAGTGCGATGAACGCGGCAGCAGGGATCTCTTCGCCTCCCGGTGTTCCCGAAGTGATCGTGGGTAAAGTCGTGCTTGTCGGAGAGAAAGATATCCCGGCAAAACTCGAATCACTCGTGCAGGCCATTGAAAAAAAAAAACTGAACCCGGCACAATAAGCCCGACTCCCACTTCTTCTTTTCCTGATGTACCCGTAACCGCATATTTCTTCTATGGCGACGGGTGCAGCCACTGCGATGCAGTAAAACCGTTTATCCTGGAGACCGCTGCCCGTTATCCTTCGCTTGACCTCGAAGAGCTGGAAGTCTATCACAATGCAACGAGCCAGGCCCGGCTCATCGCCATGGACACTGCCCTTGGCATCGATTCGCCCGGCGTCCCCACCCTCATTATCGGGAGTACGGCGCTCGTGGGCGAAGACCAGATCCGGGACCGGCTGGATGATACGATCCGGCAGGAACTTGCTTCCCCGACCGGGACCGGGAATGTAACGGCCGGAAGCACTTCTTCAGGAAACTGTCCCGGGACCGCATCGGCCCTGACCGTGCCCCTCGTGATCGTCTGCGCCGGGATAGCGAGTATCAACCCCTGCGGCCTTGCCGTCCTTGCCATCCTCCTGCTCTCGGTGATAGCGCTCCAGACCCGGCGCCAGGTACTGATGGTAGGGCTTACCTACATTGCCGCGGTCTTCTTGTTCTACTTCATCTCGGGCCTCGGTTTCCTCTCCTTTGTCAACATCTCGGGAACGGGGATCTCGTCCCTTATCGCAATCGCAGCGGCGGCAGTAGCAATTATTCTTGGGCTGGTAAACATTGTCGATGCGATTGTACGAAAGGACGGCTACCTCCTTGCCATACCCGAATCTAAAAAGCCGCTGCTCGAACGCTATATCAGGACGGCAACACTCCCCGCGGCGTTTGTCCTCGGCGTCCTTGTCGGGATCTTCGAGCTGCCCTGCGCCGGCGGGATCTACCTGACCATCCTCGGGCTCATGAGCAATACGATGACCGTCACGCAGGGCATCCCCTACCTGCTCCTCTTCAACTTCATCTTCATCCTGCCGCTGATAATTATCCTTCTCATCGTAGTCTTCGGGATCCCCCCGGAGCGGGTCAACACCTGGCGGCTTTCAAACCGGCGGATGCTCAGGTTTGCCATCGGCCTTGCAATGGTGGCCGTGGGTCTCGTTATCCTGTTTGTCCCCACGTTCTCCTGATTAAAAAAAACAGAGTCATGCTGCACCGGGAAAATTTCCTTCCCCTGTGCAGCAGAACCTATTATACCTCACAATGAGGATGATCCCATAACACCCGGACAGGGTCGGATGAACATGAAGAACGTGATCTATTATTTTACCGGTACCGGTAACTCGCTTGCCGTTGCAAAGAAGATCGCCGCTGCCCTTGGCGAATGCGAACTTGTGCCGATCGCATCGCTGCGCGACACTCCTGCAATCGCCCCGGATGCAGAACGCGTGGGAATCGTCTGCCCGGTCTACTTTCTCGGCCTGCCCCTGATGGTCGCGGAGTTTGCCGACCGGTTCGACCGTTCAAACGTCGGGTATACCTTTGCCGTGGTCACCTATGGGGGAAGCGGCAGCGAACCAACGCTCCGGCAGCTTGACGGGATAATCAGAAAACAGGACAGCCGGGGGCTCGATGCCGGTTTTTCCGTGAAGATGCCGGGGAATTATATCCTCATGTACGATTCCCCCTCCGGGAAGGAACAGGATGACATTTTTGCCGCGGCCGAAAAACAGCTGGCAGAGATCGTTCCCGCCATCGGGAAATGCGAGCACAAAGCCCTTCCCCGCTCGTTTGCCGGTTCCCTTATCCATGCGGTTGCCTACCCGTGGTTTGTCTCCCATGCCCGCACAAAAGCCCGGGAGTTTACCGTCACGGATGCCTGCACGTCCTGCGGGACCTGTGCGGAGATCTGCCCGGCAGATAACATCGAACTCGTGGACAAAAAACCGATCTGGAAGGACCGGTGCGAGCTCTGTCTCGGGTGCATCCAGCTCTGTCCGGCACAGGCAATACAGGCCGGGCCAAAGACCGTTACGCGACCGCGGTACCATAACCCGGAGATCGCTCTTGCCGATCTCAAGAGATCAAAAAAGTGAGAGGCAAAAACCCGGTAAAAACTTCAAAAGAAAACTCCCTCCTGTTGCGGGCAAACAGCGGGACTGCCTTTGCGATCGATCGGTCCGACCGGTTTTTTTATAGCCCGGCAAATTGGAGGAGGGGGGTTACCCTTGATCGCTTGAGGGGGAGGGGGTGACCCCGGCCAATGATCGTAACCGGTCGGTCCGGCCGATCACCGGGTACGATCGGACCGACCACGCCATCCCGCCTGAACGTTCAGTGGAACAGATGGTCAGCGTAGTGGAACAAACAAGGTCGCCCCGACCGATCTGTGCGATCGATCGGTCCGACCGGTTTTTTTACGGCCCGGCAAACTGGGGGTGGGGGGCGACCAATTTTTTTGGCGGTCGGGTCGATCGATTGTTCTCTTTTGGAATAATCCGTTGAGAACCGGAACTGTTTCCCGGAACTGATCGGCAGCACCCGGGATCGGTTTACACTTGTTACAACAATTTTCTCGGAACCGGATTTTCTGCAGGGCCGGGATTAAAAGAAAAAAACGTTATCGGTTAATGCCTGCACGAACACCCCGTTGTCCGATGGGGGGATAGTAAAAATTACCGTACGATCCTTTTTGGCGGCACTTTTTCCCCAAGAGCCGCCCGCTGCGCTTTCTCGTTCATCGAGATGAGGATCTCGAAGATCTCTTTTACCGGGGCGGGATCGAGGCGCTCTGCCTTTGCTTCCGTCATCACGTAGGCGAGCACATCGTTCTTCCGCTGGCTGTTGTGTACCGGTATTCCCGCTGCCTGTTTGAGTTCGGCAACTTTCTTTGCATAGCTCTGCCTCTTTGCAATGAGCCGTACGATATCTTCATCGAGCCGGGTGATCTCGGCCCGGACCTCTTCGAGCGTCATGTACCTGTACAATGGCGGGAAAAACGGATAAACGTGATGAAGTGCGAAGGGGCATAACGCGAAGACAGATAACATAGTAATCCCCTATCTGATCCGGTGGTTTCATGCTCGAACGTATTACCCGACGCGAGGAGGCTGACCTCTTTGTCGCATGGATGGCCATATCCATCTCGTTTGCGATCATCTTCATCTCGCCCGGCGGATTCTTAAACTTCAGTCCCGTACGGGTCGATGCGTTAACGGCCCTCATCTACTTCGGGATATCGCTCGTGGTGGTCTTTTTCGGGTTTATCCTCCACGAGATGGCGCACAAGTTTACCGCGATAAAATACGGGTTCTGGGCGGAATTCCGGAAAGACAATATGATGCTTCTCGTGGCAGTCGCAATGGCAGCCCTCGTGGGCGTGGTCTTTGCAGCACCCGGTGCAACCATGATCTATAACATGCGGGCGGACGGCCGCACGATCTCCCGGGAAGAGAACGGGAAGATCTCGGCAGCGGGGCCGATCACAAACCTCGTCCTCTGTATCCCGTTTGCCTGCCTGCTTTTCTACGGCGGGATCTCACAGGGTCTCGGGGCAAACATCGTTGCCCTTGTCGGCCTCATCGGGCTCCAGGTGAACGCGATGCTCGCAGCCTTCAACATGCTCCCGATCAGCGTGCTCGACGGCAGGAAAGTACTGGCCTGGAACCCGGCGGTCTTTGTTGCGCTCATCGTTGCCGCGTTCGGGGTCCTCGTGGCGTCGTTCTATCTCTTTACGATCTAATCTTTTTTTAATTTCCAACCGGTGTTAGTATAATTCAAACAAAAAACAAAATCCCCTCTTGCAGAGATGTTCTCTCCGGTACACGCCTTCGCTATAGAGGGGGTTCTCTTTTCCCGGGTGCCGGTTAAAATCGCAACGATGCTGAACTCTTGCGGTTCTGACAACGTGTAGTGATAAAACACGGGTATGCCCGGAGGATAACCTATACTGAAGGTACCGATAACCGGAAGATGATCATCAGGTTGGCAGCGACGACGATCAAGTACAGGCTCACAACCGCAATGGTAAGAATACTGCCAGCGTGCGGAACTTTCCGGTTGGCATACACGGCCACAAACGCGATGAGGCAGAACGCTACAAGTTTTACCCCGATGTGCAGGAGCGGATCTGATACGAAGGGGATCATGTACGGGTTGAGTTCAATACCCCCGTGAACGAGAATGTATTCAGTGGAGATAATATCGCCGATAAAGAGGAGCCCGAGCACAGAGAGGCAGATCGCAAGCACCGGAATGTGCATACCCTGCCAGGGGGATGATGGGACGGTCCCGAGAGTCGACGGGTTTATCCAAAACGGTTTCTGGATGAGAACCGGCTGGTAATGGAATGCCTGGCCCGGGGCAAGGTTGAGCTTCTTCACATCGGTAGTATACCCCTCCATATGTGCCGAAAGAGTATACGATCCGGGTAAAAGAGTGGGAATGGTGGTCGGAGCATAGCCGACAAAACGGGAATTGATCTGAATTGCGGCACCCTCCGGGAGAGATTCCGCAAATATTGTACCGGTGGCGGGATTTATGGGAACTGCGTGTGACCCCAATTCGATATATGACCGTGATTTTTGGTTAAAGTAGATACACCATCCGGCAATTATCACGAGAAGAAGAATCAGGTAAAGTTCTCTGAACTCAATGAGACCTAAAGTACTTTCTTCCGTCTTTACCGGTGCTGGTGTTACCGTGGGAATAACGGTAACTTCCGTCACGGGAGTTGTTGGCGGAGTAGTCACCGCAATAGTGGATTTCTCCCCGTTTCGGGTATACTCAAGTATTTTACCCGAAGTTAGCGTCACCCTGACAGACTCGCCACCGGAAGATACCACGAGCGATCTGATGGGATCGGATAGGGAATCGCTCCACCGGAGATTCCCCTTGCTGTCATAGTAAAACAGCTTCCCGTTGGTACATGATGCCGCAATATAATTCCCGTTCCCTGACAGGGCAATATGGTCTACAACGCATCCATTATTTTTCTCCCAGATCAGCCAGTTATCCGTCGTTGTAAAGTAGAGGTTCTGTTTATCCGTAACAGAGAGGATATAATCGCCGGCTTGTGAGAAGGCTATGACTCTTTCATCAGAAGGTATGGTATATGCACAGGCATGGGATACGCAGAATAGTATACACAATAAAAAAAGGATTTTCCACCGGTTAGGGTAAAAAAATAATTGCCTCAATTTTGCCTCATTTGTTTCATTATATTTTCAAGGAATCGGCGGGTCCTCGTCCGCTAAAGTATTACCGGATTGCAAACGAGAGGATCCAGAAAAAGTTCGGCGGCGACTCTGCCCGGATCCTCATGTATTTTATCCCGTTCCAGCCCTTTCACGAATTCTTGATCTTCTCCATCTCCTTTACCACCTGCACACCCTTCTCGAACGCTTCCTTTAATGCGGTCGGGTGGTTCTTGATCCCGTTGTAGGTATCCATGTTGTTTGCAAGGATATTGTCCGCGGCAACGTACTCAAAGCCCGTGTCGTGGAAGAGGGCCCGTACCGCGGGGAACGCACTGTCGAAGACATCCTTCTGGCCCGTACCGGACGTGGAGATGAAGATCCCCCGGTGTCTCCTGCTGTGCTCTTCGGAAAACGTGAGCGTCTTTAACAAAAACTTCCGCGACCAGAGATACTGGGCCCGGTCGATGAATCCTTTGAGCTGTGCGGTAATCCCCATGCTGTAGATCGGCGAGGCTACCGCAACGCAGTCCGCAAGAAGGATCTTGTCGAACAGGGGCGGAGCATCGTCTTTTACAATGCAGTCCCCGGTTTTGTGGCAGGCATTGCATCCCCGGCACGGCGTGTAATTAAGCTCCTTTAACACCACTTTCTCCACGTCTGCCCCGGCCGAGCGTGCCCCGTCCAGGAAACTGTCAAGGAGCGTCTCGGTATTCCCGTGCCGGTGCGGGCTCCCCGAGATGCCAAGAACCGTGACCGTCATTGCTTTATTCCTCCTGCAAGGCGGACCTTGAGCTCTGCGACGACAGCCTTCCCGAGCTTCTCCGCATCGCTCTTTGCCGTCGGGTGGCGTTCGATTGCACCTTTTTCGTCCACGCCGTTTATCATCAGGTACCGAATGTCAGCGTCCTTGATATCGATAACGTGGTAGAAGCACTTGACCGATGGCACCAGCGCGTCAAAAACGTACGGCCAGGTCTGGCCGGCGCTCGCAAGAAAGACACCCATGCGCTTGCCTTTGCGCTCCGGGGGAACGATCGGGAGTTTGAGCACGTACTTCCGGGACCGGTAGACCTGCGCCCGGTCCACGAGGGCTTTTACCTGCGAACAAAGGCCCATGCAGAACACAGGAGATGAAAGCACGATGCAGTCTGCATCGACGATCTTGTCATGGTAAATGTCCATGCCGTCGCGCTGGATGCACTTGTTGAGTTTCTCGCATGCATTGCAGCCCCGGCAGGGGTTGATGTTTGCCTCGGTGAGCGGGACTTTTTCTACAGCAACCTCCGGATCGGCTGCCATGGCGGCAAGCGTCCAGTCAAGGAGCGTCTCGGAGTTGCCGTGCCGGCGCGGGCTGCCGGCGAACGCGAGGACTTTGATCGGCATAGATGATGCTTGGCGGTTGTGGGTGAAAAATTATTGGATACGGTACTGATGGGGCTAACCCTTCAGGAAAAGATGGGGCCGGTCATTTCTCTAAAAAACCCGGATCTTCACAGTACTTAATCTTACAGTTTAACTGTAACTTTACAGACTCACTGTAAAGTTACAGACAATTTCTGCCCGGGCTACGTCAGAGCGGTGCCGGGAAAAGTATCCTGGTGGGCACGTAAACTTTTTGAAAAAAACTCGGATTGTTAGCGGATAATTCCGGAAAAAGAGCGGATCGGTTGTTGATACTTTCAAAATAACACACCGCGAACTATGAAAATATAAAACTAGGTTCATCCTCTGCTTACCACGGCTAGTAAGTTTATAACCGTGGCTCTAATTAGAGAACCACCTGATACAATCATACTTTTTTAACAATTTCATCAAGTTTCCTTTGTATTTTAACACCAGAATAGCGATTTGAGCCAAAAGTAAAAAATGCAAAACCTAATGATACTGCTGGAAATCCAATCTGATAAACGGGGGGATTGGCATTAAGATAGTATGCACCTGATAGGGTTGAGAGTAGCCCGAGAATTAACCAGACGGGTATAAACAAATCGCTTGAATAAATGCTAATATCTTCATCTAACTCTTTTTTTAAAGTAGTAATAACAGAATGATGATTTTTACTCATTTCAGCAATCTCTGCCAATTCCTTTTTTATTTCATTTATGGATTTAAACGTTTCTTTTACAGCATGAATTGTGTTATTGTAAGACTCTTCAATGCTTTTCTCATCTGCACTTTCTGAGTTTATTAAATAATTTGCACTATTTTTACGCATTTCATCAACTTTATTTAAAAATTCCTTCCGCCAATCGTCTGCGATAACTAAATTATCATAAAATTTATTCATTTTCTCACATAGATTTTCATTCAGAATGAAAATCGACATTCTGGAAGTAGAGAATAAATCATAATTATCATAAAATGGATAGT
>Ga0268359_12372_pt1 | contig 17345 bp, 21 predicted proteins | sample BioMet11_FD_194416 | JGI IMG/M metagenome (GOLD analysis project Ga0268359, IMG submission 194416) | Sewage microbial communities from Oakland, California, United States - Biofuel 11 (PacBio Assembly) | ecosystem: Engineered > Wastewater > Sewage > Unclassified | place: USA: California | collected...
GAGGTCGAGCTGATCCGCGTCGTGGGCCAGGGCCGCTTCCTGGGTCCGCCTGGCTTCGAGTTCGTCATGCAGCGGCAGGACCGCTTCTTCGAGGCCGGTGCCGGCCAGGGCGTCGGTCAGGGCGCGACGGGCGTCGGCGGTGTTGTAGAGCTTGTTGACGTAGTTCTGGTCGCCGGTTCTGGCCTCGGGCAGGTCGTGGAAGAGGCACAGGGCCATGGTCCGGTAGGGATCGGCCCCGGCCTCCACGGCCAGCATGAAGCCGAGCATCGCCGTGCGGAAGCTGTGCTCGGCCACGTTCTCCGCGCCGCTGCCCAAAAACTGGTAGCCGGTGCGCGGGGTTTTGCGCAACATGCCGGCCTCGAAGCACAAGTCCGCCAGCCGGGTCCAGCGGTCCCGCTCGCCCATGTCCACCTTTCGCACTGCGTCGTCTGCCATAGCGCCTACGGTGCCTCCGGCGGCCAGGGGCGCTGCCCCTGGACCCTGCTGGGGGGATTCCCCCCACCAAGCCCCCCGTCTGGGGGTATCTTCCATACGCCTGCCCCCGGCTTCTGGCGCGGGGACAATTTTATACCCCTTCGGTGCAGGGGTCCGGGGGCATGATGCCCCCGGCCGCCGGAGGCCTCTTTTTCTTCCTACGTTCGGTAGTCCGCGTTGATCTTGATGTAATCGTAGGTCAGGTCCGAGGCGAGGAGCAGGTAGCGGCCGGGGCCGTCGCCCAGCTCGATATCCACGGCGATTTCGCTCCGGCGCATGTGCGGAGCCAAAAGCGCGTCCAGGTCCTCGGGCACGGGCGCACCCTTGGAGAAGACCGGCACGCCGCCGATGCGGACCGACACGTCGTTGGGGTCGAAGGTGGCGCCGCTGCGGCCCAGGGCGGCCACGATACGGCCCCAGTTGGCGTCGTGGCCGAAAAAGGCCGTCTTGACCAGCGGCGAGTTGCCGACCGCCCGGGCGGCCAGCTCGGCTTCGGCGTGGGAGGCCGCGCCCTGGACCTTGATGCGCAGGACCTTGGTGCCGCCTTCGGCGTCCTGGACCAGCATGGCGGCCAAGGTCTGGCAGACCTCGACCATGACGCCGAGCAAACCCTGTCGGCCTTCGGCCGTGTCGATGGCCACGGAGGAGACGCCGTTGGCCAGGGCGAGCAGACAGTCGTTGGTGGAGGTGTCGCCGTCCACGGTGATGCTGTTGAAGCTGCGGTCGGTGGCGGCGGCCACGGCCTCTTGCCACCACAGCGAGCCCACCTTGGCGTCGCACAGCAGCACGGCCAGCATGGTGGCCATGTTGGGGGCGATCATGCCCGCGCCTTTGGCCATGCCGAGCACCCGGACCTCGCCGGCCTCGGTGGAGAGGGTCCGCCAGGCGATTTTCGGAAATTTGTCCGTGGTCGTGATGGCCTTGGCCGCGGCCAGGGGTGAGGTCTTGCCAAGGCTTGCCGCCAGGGACGGCATGGCCTTTTCCCATTTGTCCATCTTGAGGCGCGCGCCGATGACGCCGGTGGAGGCGGGCAGGATTTCCTGGGGAGAAAGCCCGGTGGCCTGGCCCACCATGGCCAGGGTACTCCGGCAGTCGTCGATGCCGGCCTGGCCGGTGCAGGCGTTGGCCTGGCCGGCGTTGATGAGAATGGCCCGGGCGTGGCCGCCGGAGGTGGCGAGCTGTTTTTTCGACACCAGGACCGGCGCGGCCTGGAACAGGTTCTTCGTGAAGACGCCGGCGGCCACGGCCGTCGTCTCGCTGACGCAAAGCGCCAGGTCGTCCCGGCCAGTGTACTTGAAACCGGCGGCGGCCGTGGCGAAGGAAAAACCCTTGGGCAGGGGAATGACGGACGAGCTCATTGTAACTCCTTGGCGCTGGCTGCGACATAGTCCATGCCGGCCGGAGAGACGCAGTGCCTCCGGCCGCCCCGGGTCCTACGGCCGGGGCCCGGCGAGCGGGGAGACATTTTGTATACCAAAGCCGCAAGACAGGCCAGCGCCGGCCTTGACAGCCCGGCCGGCCTTTGCCAAGCCCCAGCCATGCGACGTTTCGTTTGCCTGCTGGCCGTGGCTTTGGTGTGCGCCGGCGTCCGGCCGTCCGGGGCCGTCAGCCTCGGATGACCAGGTCTTTTACGCCGTGGAATCCATGGCCCGGGGACGATACGACCAAGCCGCCCAGGCCTTGGCCGATGTCCTGGCCCAGGACCCGGACAACGCCTACGCGGCCACGCGTCTGGGCCTGGCCGATGCCTCTCTCGGCCGGACCGAGGCGGCCAGGGAGGTCCTCGGCAAGGTCCTGGCCGCCAATCCGACCAATCTGTCCGCGCTGTGGATGCTGGGCTGCCTGGACCTGCTGGGCGGCCATCCCGAGCAGGCCGTGGCCCGGTTCACGGCCATGCGCCAGGCCGATCCCGGCAATGCGGAGGGAACCCTCGGCCTGGGTTTGGTCGCGGCCATGGCCGGGAAACCACGGGAAGCCGTGAAATTTTTGGCCGAGGTCCAGGCCGGGGACAGTCGGAATCCGCAGACCCGCTTTTGTACGGGCCTGGCCTATTGGCTCATCGGCGCACCGGTCAACGCCCGCCTGGAGCTGGAGATGGCCTTGGAGCTGGCCCCGCGCTCCGTTGCGACCCTGGACCTGCTCGGTCTGGTCTACCGGGGCCAGGGCAAGGCCGAACTGGCCCAAAGCGCCTGGGAACAGGCCCTGGCCATCAACGCCTCGGACTTCCGGGCCCGGTTCTATCTGTCGCGTCTGGCCCAGGACGAGGGCCTGACCGCTTTGCTCGACGACCGGCGCGACGATGCCCGGCGGGCCTACCAACGGGCCCTGGAATTGGATCATGCCAACGAGGCGGCGGCCAAGGCTTTGGTGGGACTGGATAAATCCTCCCAGAAGCCCGACGGGGGCTCGTGAACCGCCTCCAGGTCGGGCTGTTGACGGCGGGGGGCAATTTCTACAAGGTGAAAAAAAGGTGACAATGCCATCGTTTTTTACCGGAGGTGTTTACGATATGGCCATGCTCCGCCCCATCGTCCTGGCTCTGGCCGTGGCCCTGCCCTGGTTCGTGGGCGCGGCCGCCACGGCCCGCGCCGGTTCCTGCGATATTTGCGATTGCAACGATCATCGGTCCGTCTGCCGCATGCAATGCCAGCAGAGCGCCTCGGAATATTCCGCCCGGCTCTCTTGCGAGACGACGTGCGCCAAGACCTACGCGTCCTGTCTCAATACGGCCTATAAGACCAGTCAGAGTCTGAATCAAGCGGCCCAGCAGGCCAACTCCACAGCCACGACCACGACTGCGACCGGGAGGACCTCCGCCGCCAGCGGTAGCTGATGCGGCGCTCTCGGCGTAGAGGGGATTCCCATGCGTCTGATGTTGCTTGTTTCCCTTTTGGTCTTGTTGCCGGCGTCGGTGGCAAGGCCGCAGGTTTTCGGTCCGAAAAACTATGCCGAATGCATCATGCTCTATGCCAAAAAGGCGCAGTCCCGGGATGCGGCCATGCTCATGCGGCGTGCCTGCAAATGCCGCTACCAGGAGATGGGGAGCCCCGAGTGCGCCCAGTACTCCCAGGCGGCCCTCAACTGCATGGTGGACAACCTGCGGGCGGTGGATGCGGACGAAGCGGCCTGGGGCGTGGAACGGGCCTGCCGCACCAAGCATCCCGTCGGCAAATAAGCCTTCTGTCGGGCGGCGTACCGGCGCGGCCGCTTAGCGTCTGGGCAGGGTGGCCAGGATGTCGTTGGCCGCCTGCATCACGGTTTTGCGCAGCGTCGGATCGTTGTTGAGCACCTCGGCCACCAGGGTGGCGGCCGGTTCGGGGATGCCTTTCACCGCGCAGACCCCGAGTTCGGCGTCCACGGCCCGTCCCTTGGCGATGCGGACGTGCGGCGCCACGTTAAAGCTGACATGAAACGGCTGGCCCTGGGCCAGCAGACGACACCGCACGGTCTGGGGCGGCAGTCGCACCTCGCCGCCGGCCCGCGCCTGGCCCAGGATTTCGGAGCGGCGGTAATGGATGTCGGCGGAGCAGGCCAGGTCGGACAGCATGCCGTAGGAGGCTTTTTCCAGATTGGCGCGCTGGGCCGGGGCCAACCGGAAGCCGGTCTGGCAGGTGACGGTCTCCCGGCGGGAATCGGCAAAGGCCTGGCCGCAGGTGTCGCCTTCGAGGCTGACTTGGGCGGGGGCGGTCCGGGCAAGGCCGAGCAGCAGGATCAGGATGGAGCCGAGGCACAACAATCGAGACATAGGATTCTCCCGGTTCACGCCGCCCGGGGCGACGTTTCCCGCCCCTTACTCCTCGGCCCGGCCAGGCACAAGGTGAGGCGGCTTAGGCCTTGGCGCGGGCCCGCTTGGCCGCTTCCCAGACCAAGGTGCCGACCCGCCGGCCCAGAGCGGCCTGACGGGCGCGCAGGAGCGCCTCGGCTGCCTGGTTGTTGCCCTGGGAGGACAGCAGGGCGGCGGATTCCAGGTCGCGCAGATGCCGGGCGCATTCCGACACCAGGCTGGACAGATCAAGCGTCTCGATTTCCGGGGGCACCCGGACGGAACGCACTTTTTTTGCCATGCCGGCCTCCTCTGTGGACGTTTCGTAATACAGGGGGCCCACATCTTGTCAACGGGGGCCCCGGGCGGCTATCCCCCCTTGAGGGAACGGACAAGCTCGGGTAGCGTCCCGGCCGAACCGTGCTCTGTCCAGGATTCGGACCAAGGGAGGCGGCATGCCACTGACTCGCGGGGATAAACTCATCATCGGAAGCGCCGTGGCGTTGGCCGCAGCCGTCGTGCTGGGGCTGGCGGCGCTCAAAAAACCTTTTTTGTTTTCACACGACGCCGGGCCGCAGCCGGTCGCCATCGAGCCTGCTCCCGCCGCCATGAAACCCGGCCCGCCTCCCTCCGCCCGCCCGGTCACGTCCCCGGTCGAGGAACCGGCCGCGTCGCAAGCGGCGCCGGTGGTCGCTGCGTCGCCGCCGGCCGCCGTTCCGGGGGCGCGGCCCACCGCCGCGCTTCCCGGAGCGACCGCGCCGGCTCCGGCTCTCCCGTCGCCCCCTCCGGCCGCCAAACCCGCCCAGGCCGGCGATGAGACCCTGGACAAGATGTTCGCCGAGATCACCAAGGATGACAAGGCGCCCGGCAAGACGACCGAACCCAAGGCCGCCGGTCCGGACCAGGTCCCGGGGGCGGCGTCCGGTTCGGTGCCGGTGGTCGTGGCCAACGAACCGCAACCGGCCCCGGCTGCGGCGGCCAACGCGGCGACGGGGACCCCGGCCGTCCAGCCCGCGGCCGCCGCCCCCGCCAAAGGCAAGAAAACGGCCGGGGCCAAGCCGACAAAGCCGGCCAAGGGCAAGGCCCGGCCGGTCGCCGCGCCTCCTGCCCAAGCTCCCGCTCCTGCCCAAGCTCCCGCCAAGGCCGAGGCTGCCCCCAAATCCGCGGCGGCTTCGGGAAACGTCATCCGTCTCGTCGCCGAGGAAAAGCCCGGCGAATACGTGCTCGTCGTCCAGACCAACCGGCCGCCGGAACACTTCCAGAAGATGTTCATGGCCGATCCGCCCCGGATGGTGCTGGATCTGGCCGGCGCGTGGACCTATTCCGGCCCCACGACCAAAGCCACCGGCGAGCGCTTTATACGGCAGATCCGGGTGGGGCGGCATGCGGATATGTTCCGGGTCGTTTTGGACATGGGCCCGGAGGCGCTGTCGCAATTGCGCGGGACGCCTACGGTGGAACGGGTGCCCGAAGGCGTGGCCCTGAAGATTCCCAAGTGAGTCTGAGGAGTTCGGGGCGGTAACGTGAAACGGTATCTCCTGCTGGCTTGGCGGGCGGTGAAGTGGCTGGCCGTCGGGTTGTTGTTTTTGGAACTGCTGTCCTTTTGCGTGATAAGCACCAGCAATTGGATTCTTTTTGGCAGCCTGCACGAGGGCCCCAAGGCCGTTTACGACGCCTATTCGCTTTTTCGGATGACCATCGACGTATGGCCCACCTCTTTCGTGGTCAACCATCCCGCACGGAAGGATTTGTTCCGCACCATCTGGTTTTTCGGGGGCTCCACCATGCGGGCCAGCAATGGGCCGATGGAAACGACCATTCCGAGTCTGGTGGCCAAGACGTTGAACGAGGAAAATAAACCCTTTCAGTTCGACTGCATCAATTTCGGCATCAATGCCTTTAATTCCCTGCTTGAAGTGAAGCTTTTGGAAAAGGAGTACATTGAAGCAACGGAACGGCCGGATCTGGTGGTTTTTTATGACGGCGCCAATGACGCCAACTACTTCGCCGTGCAAAAAAATCGCTATGCCCACGCCGGGCGGGAACGCGTGAAGGGCGTCATTGAAAGTTCCTACAAAAACGGTGTCGGTATCCTGAAGCCCCTGGTCGCCGCCTACTATACCTCCTTCACCCGGGAGCTTCTGGAAAAGCTGTGTTACGCGGTGCGGCCGGTGGACCCGAATTCTCCGGAGCTGGCGGCCTTCGTGGACCTGACCGTCAAACGCTATGATTTCGTGGACCACCTGTGCGCCAGTTTCGGCGCCCGATTTGTGCTTTTTCTCCAACCCATATATTGGACCGAAACCTGCCGGAATGTGACGCCGGAGGTCGATGGTAGGGAAAACCGAACGATTCTGGGCCGGAAGATGTTTCCCCATATCCGTGATAATTTCATGACCGTGTATGGCGCCCTGGAGCGGGCTCTTTCGGGCAAACCCTACTGCGTGCGTCTGCGCAATGCCCTGTGCGGGCGTAACGTCCCGGCCTTTACCGCCGACGGTGTGCACAACACCGTGTCGGGACGCCAGGCCATTGCCCGGGCCTTGTTGCCGGCACTGCGCGCCCGCTTGTCCCTCAACCCGATCGCAACGAACGGAGGTCAGCCTTGAAACGCTTCGTCGTTTTCGCCCTGGCCGGTTGGTGTATGCTTGCTCCGGGCAGCAGGGCCCAGGCCCAGTCGCTCAAGGAACATTCCCTTTCGGATACGTCGGCCAACACCGCGCGGACGGCGCAGCCGGCCCCGGCCCAAACGGTTCCTGCCCAGCAGCCGGGCGCGACCGTCCAGCCTGTGCCCACCCATCAGGCAACGTCCGCGCCGCAGCCGACCCCGTCGGCGCAGCCGGCTCCGGCCGCTGCGCCGGCTCCGGCCGGTCAGGTCGCACCGAACGCCCAACCGGCGCCGGGAAACCAATCCCCGCCGCCCCCTTCCGGAGGCACGCCGATCAACGGCTCCACGCAGATGTCTCCCCCGCCACCGCCCCCGCCGCCCCCGCCCAGTCAGGCCGATACCTACAGCCGGGCCGAGGTCAACCGGGAGGTCATGGGTTTTTTTGAAAGCGGCTCCCGGGGACTGGCCGAGGTCGTGGCCAAGGCCTTTCGGGATCAGGGGCAGCCGACCGGATTCATCAAGGGCAACGAAGGCGGCGGCGCGCTGTTCGTGGGCTTTCGGTACGGTTCCGGGACGCTTTACCTCAAGGGGCGGCCACCCGTGCCGGTCTATTGGCAAAGCCCGTCCCTGGGGATCGATCTGGGCGTCAACGCCGTCAAGGTCTTTACCTTGGTCTACAACATGCACGACCCGGAACAAATCTTTCAGCGTTTCCCGGGCGTGAACGGCAGCATCTATTTTATCGGCGGCTTCGGTATGAACTACCAGCGGAGCGACCCCATCACCCTGGCGCCGATCCGGTTCGGCGTGGGGCTGCGTCTTGGGGCCAGCATCGCTTACCAGCATTATACGCGCACGCAGTCGATCAATCCCTTCTAGACGCGGCGGGGACCGGGAGAGAGCAGGCCCGGTCCCCGCCGCGGCTGTCGCTCCGGAACAGGGTCGGCAGCCGTACCCGTTCCCGGAGGAGGGATTCCAAAGGGTCTCGCCCTTTGGCCGCCGGAGGCATCGCCATCTTTCCTTTTCGCCACTGCCCGCCGGGCCTTACGCCGAGCGGCGGCCCGCCGCTTAGCCGGCCAGGTCGGCCATGGCCGCGATGGCCAGGGTGAGAAAGGCGTCCAGCGGCACCCCGGCCTTCTCGCATTCCAGGATGTTCGCCCGGCAGACGTTGGCGGCGAAGGCCTTGTCCTGCATCTTTTTTTTGACGCTTTTCGGGGTCATGCCGCGCATCCCGTCGGGTCGGACCAGGGCGTTGGCGCTGATGAGGCCGGTTACGGTCTCGGCGGCCCGCAGGGCGAAATCCAGTACCGTGGTCGGAGCGACGCCGGTTGCGGCATCGTTATGGGCGGCAATGGCGGTCAGGGCTTCGGGCGGCAGGGCGTCGCCCAGCAGTTCCCGGGCGAGCAGGCCGTGGCGTTCGGGCGTGGCCTTGGTGTGGGGAAAATCCAGGTCGTGGAGCAGGCCGGTGAGGCCCCACAGTGCGACGTCCTGGCCGAGGTGGGCGGCCAGGGCGCGCATGACGGCCTCGGCTTCGAGGCAGTGGGCGCGCAGGTGGGGTTCGGGCGATTGGGCGTCCAGCAGAGTCAGGGCGGCGGTACGGTCTATCATGGGTGTTCTCCGGTGGGCGGGGCATCGGGCGACTGCCCCAGGGCGTCGTAGTCGGCCTGGACGTCCTTGAGCACCCGGCCGGCAAAGGCCAGGGCTACCCGTTGGGCGTCCTCAAGGGAGGAAATCTTGTCCTTGATGGCGCGTTTGCCGACATGGATCTTCCAGCCGGGCGTGCCGAGTTTCTCGTGGACCACAGCCACGAGCAGGGCGCGGCCGAGGTTGATGCAATAGGTGTTGTCGTCGAGTCTTGTCCAGGTGGCGGTCATGGCGCCTCCAGTGGGGTCCGGATGAGATGCCCCTTCCTTACCATGAGGGCGGGGCAGGGGCAAAGGCGGAGCGGGCCCCTTAGGCGGATTGCCTGGGGAAGCGCAGGATGAAAACCGCACCACCGTCATTTCGGGCCGAAATGTCGCCGCGCAGTTGCCGGGCCAAGTTGCTGACGAGTTGCAAACCCAGGGACGTTGTCTGCGCCAGGTCCAGCCCTTCGGGCAGGCCGGGGCCGTCGTCGCGGATTTCGATGACGATCATGTCGTCGGCTTCGCTGACCGATATGGTGAGCTCGCCCGATTCGCGCCCGGCAAAGCCGTGCTTGTAGGCGTTGGTCAGCAGTTCGTTGATGATAAGCCCCGAGGGGACGGCCTGTTCGATGGGCACCCGGACGTCGTCGAGATGGAGGTGCTGGACGATCCGCGGGGTGATGGCGTCCGTGTCCCCGAACAGGCGCGGCAGCAGGTCGCGCACGTACTCGCCCAGGCACACCCGGGACAGATTGCTCGAACGGTAGAGTTTTTCGTGGACCAGGGCCATGGAGGCGATCCGGTTACGGCTGACGCGAAAGGCCTCCAGGGCTTTCGCGTCCTCGACCTGCTCCTCCTGGAGATAGAGCAGGCCGGAGATGATCTGGAGGTTGTTTTTGACCCGGTGGTGGATTTCCTTGAGCAGCACTTCCTTGTCGCGCAGGGAGTCCAGAATGGCGCGCTGGGCCTGGACGTATTCGGTGACGTCCTTGCTGACGCCGCGATAGCCGCGATAGGCTCCGGTCTCGTCGTGGCGGGGGACGCCGCTGGCGCGCTGGCAGCGTTTCTGACCGTCCTTGGCCACGAACCAGTATTCCAGGTCCTTGAGGGGCTGGCGTGCGGGCCTTGACGGCGTCGAAGACGGCGCGGGTCCGGTTCGCCTCTTCCGGCTCCATGAAGTCGTAGGGCGTCTTGCCGCACAGTTCTTCCGGCTCGTAGCCCAGGGTCTTCTGCACCTGTTCGCTGGCGTGGCTGAAGCGGTCCTCCTCGTCGATCTCCCAGATCCAGTCGGCCATGGGTGGCGGTGATTTGCGCCATGCGCTCCTGGCTTTGGCGCAGGGCGGCCAGGGCCCGTTCCCGGGCGTTGTCGTGGGCGGTCAGCAGCTTGGCCGTGGCGTCGAGGGTCTTGGCCACCTTGCCGATGCCGCTGTCGCCGTAGGGCACGTCGCGTGCGGGCGGTCAGGTCGCCCTGGCCGATGCGGTCCGCCGTCTCCGCGATGCGGTCCAGACGGCGGGCGATGATGGCCCCGCCCACGAACCAGGCGACCCATACGGCCAGGCCGGCCCGCCGACGAGGAGCAGCATGTTCTGGACCAGGGCCTTGTGGGCCGGCTGCAGAACCGCCGTTTCCGGCAGCCCCACGATGAAAATCATGTAGGGCGGCTGGTTGGGGGACAGACGGACCTTGGCCCAGGCATAATAGCGGCTGTGCCCGTCGGTCCCGCGAACCGGCATCAGGCCGGTGTCGCCGCCCTGGCTGATGCGTTGCCAGATTTCCTGGCGGATGGGATGGCCGGGAGGATTCGTGCTGCTTTGGGGCCGATAGTGGAGGCGGGTGCCGTGATGGTCCACGATGCTGAGCACCGATCCCTCCGGCAGCTCCAGATGATCGAACATGGCGTCGTAAACGGAAAGTTTGACGGCGGCCAGCAACTCCCCGGCAAAAGCGTTCCCGTCATCGAGGAAGGGAAAGGCAAAAGGGAAGGTGGGCTCGAACGCCATGCGGCTCACGATGTATTCGCCGGCCGCGAAGGCGCCGGTGGCCATGGCTTCCTTGACATGCGGGCGGTCGGAGAGATCCGATCGGGTGAACGGCAAACCGGAGGCGAAGATCGTGCCGGTCTTGTCCACGGCCAGCAGGTTCAGGTACATGGGATTTTCCTGGAGCAGCGAGGCGAACAGGCTGGAACAGGCGGCGACATCCAGGTGGCGCACCTGCGGCATCAGGGCCAGGGCGGACAACAACAGCCGGGTGCTGTCCGTGATGCGCACCTGGACCTGGGCCATGGAACCGGCCGAGCGCAGGGCTTCCTGGGTGGCATCTTCGATGAGATGTTGCCGCTGGAGGGTGGCGTCGTAGACCTGCAAGGCCAGGGACGGCAGTACGGCCAGCAGGGTCAGCAGCAGCAGCCCGCCACGGATCGACAAGGTCCATCGAGGCATCAACGAGGCTCCCCGGCCGGGAGGAAGACAGTGCGTGTCGTCCCGTCGGCCTTTTCGACGCAGTGCTCCCCTAGTGTTTGCGCAGCCATGCGACGAGGCGTTCGGCCAGGGTCAGCCCCAGGGCCATTCCGGCCAGGGCGTTTTGGACGACGAGCTTGGCCGAGGCGACCTCCAGTCCGGCCAGCCGTCGGAACAGCGCGCTCCGTAAGGTCAATCCCTGCTTGGCCGCCTCGATGGCGCGCAGTTGCCCGTCTAGAAACATTCCCGGTCCTTTTTCAGTTCTTCGATGGTCCGGGCGAAGGCCGGGGGCCGGCGGGCCAACCGCCGGCGGAGTCCCGCCAGGGTCAGACCGCCAAGGGCCAGGCTGACTGCGGCGCCGGCGGCGGCCGCCATCGGCCGCCATTGGGGGGGCAAGGCCAGCATGACGGCCAGGACGATCAGGGCCAGGCCGCCGAGCAGCAGGGCCAGGCCCAAAAGGGCCAGCAGCAGGTACTGGACCAGACGGATCTTGGCCTCGCGCAACTCCAGTCCCGCGAGTTCCAGCCGGTCGGCCAGCAATTCCATGACCAGCCCGGCCAGGCGGCGGCCGGACGCCGCCAATCCGGCCAGTTCGGTCAGCGGTGGGGTCATGCTATTTGCCGCGCAGCAGCCAGCCAAGGAGCAGTCCGACGAGAAAGGTTCCGCCGATGGCAGGGTAGGGTTTGGCATGGATGAACTGGTCCGTGGCCAAGAGGGTATCCTTGAGATCGCCCCCGGCCGCCTCGTACCGTTGTCTGGCCGAGGCCAGACACGTGTCGAGCCGGTCCCGGGCCTCCTTGACGCGTTCGTTCATTTCCCCGGTCGTGGCGTTAAGGAGGGCTTCGGCGTGGTGCATAAGTTCCTGCAGTTCTCGGCGCATGTCCGTGGCGTTGGCCTGGGTGTCGGGCATAAATGCCTCCTGGTCCGGTTGGGGCCATGTTTGCAAGGGGGAGCTTTTTTCTCTTTAGTCCGTAACGGGAGGTGTTGTCCATGCGCACGCGGCGTTGCCGGTTGTTTCCTCCTTATGGCGTTGCAATAATTTTTCCAGCACCTCGATAAAACGGGATTTTTGGATGGGTTTGGTCAGCAGGGCATCGCAACCGGCCTCGAAAACCCGTCCGCTTTCCTCCCGGAAGGCATGGGCCGTGATCACCAGGATAGGGGTGGGGGCACATCCGCTGGCGGCCTCGCGCTGCCGGATTTCCTTGATGGCGGTCAGCCCGTCGATGCCCGGCAGCTGGATGTCCATGATAATGGCATCGAAGGTGTGGTGCTCGAACAGGGACAAACCCTCCTCGCCCGAGGTGGCGAAAGAGAGGGCCAGGGGGAGGTTCTCCAGGAAAAGTTGGTACAGGAGGCGATTGGGTTCGCTGTCCTCCACGATGAGGACGGATTTCCAGGAGGTGGAGGGCGGTTGCGGCGGCGCCTTGGGCCACAGGGCCGGGATCGTCTTCGGGGCGTGGCCCTGACGCAGCCGCCGATCCTGCGGTACGGCGCAGAAAAACGTGCTGCCCCGGCCGGGCAGGCTTTCCACCCAGAGCCGGCCGCCCATGCCTTCGGTCAGCATGGCGCTGATGGCCAGCCCCAGACCCGAGCCGCCGTAAGCCCGCGTGGTGGAGGAATCGGCCTGGGTGAAGGGTTCGAAGATGGCCTGCTGCTTGTCCTGGGCGATGCCGATGCCGGTGTCGGCCACGGTGTAGAGGATCTCATCGCGTCCCGACAGGGTGGTCAGTCGGGAGACCTCTACCCGGATTTCGCCCTGGCCGGTGAACTTGATGGCGTTATTGAGAAGGTTGACCAGAATCTGGCGCAGCCGGTCCGGATCTCCGTAGGCTTCGCCCGGCACATCCTCGGCCACCCGGGAGGTCAGGACCAGTGCCTTGCGCTCCGCCTGGGGCCGCAGCATGTCCAGGGCTTGCCGTTCCACTGCGGCCGGGTCGAAGGGGATGCACGCCATTTCCAGGGTGCCGGACTCGATCTTGGACAGTTCCAGAATATTGGACAAAAGGGCCATGAGGGCCTCGCCGGCCACCTCCAGGGTGCGCAAAAAACTGCTGTTGCCGTTCGGTCAGCGGTGTGGTCCGCAACACGTCCACCATGCCGAGGATGGTGTTCATGGGCGTGCGGATTTCATGGCTCATGGTGGAGAGAAACTGGCTTTTGGCCCGGTTGGCGGCCTCGGCCGAATCCTTGGCCTGGCGCAGGGCCTCCTCCATGGTCTTGCGGCCGGTGATATCCACGACGACGGAGAGGCAGACAGGGCTGGCCGTAGGCTTCGAGCGGAATGGCCGAAAACAGCGCCGTGGCCGTGCGGCAGTCCTTGAAGCGCACGGGTATTTCGAAGTCCCGGATCAGGCCGTCCCGGGCGATGGCGGCTTCGATGGTCTCCCGGTCGCCGGGACGCAGCCACAGGGACAGTTCGTCGAGGGTGCGACCGATGGCCTCGTCCCGGCGATAGCCGGAAATGGCGGTGAACGCTTCGTTGATTTCGATGATGCGCTCGGTGTCCTGGGCCGTGATGGCCACCACCACGGGGGTGAGCCGGAAGACCTTGTCCAGGCGTTCCTGTTTTTCCCGCAGCGCCGCCTCGAAGCCCAGCTGGTCGGTGATGTCCCGGGCATAGATGGCCAGTTTCAGATGTTTCCCGGCGCCCTGGCGGATGGGGTTCAGGGTGATGTCATAGGTGCGGCCGGCGCGGGAATCCGTGAAGCGCACCGTTTGTTCCGTGTTCAGGGCCTCAAAGAGATGCATCCGACGGCTGGAAGCCACGGGCTCTTCGATCTGGTCCAGGATGGCCAGGCCGAGCATGGCCTCCGGATCGAGGCCGAACCGTTCGGCGGCGATCCGGTTGGCCATGACCACATGAAACGTCGCATCCAGGATGATGATGGAATCTTCCGTGATATGGAACACGGTTTCCAGGAGTTCCCGGTGAGAGGAGAGGGCATTGGCCATGCGCCGGTGGCGTTCCCGGCCGCGCGTGCTGGTGCGCCGCCACCACCAGAGGGCAAACAGCGGTGCCGCCAGGAGCCAGACGGCGAGCGCCAGGCGGCCGCCCGGCAGGACAAAGGCGGGAGCCTCGGCTCCGGGGGCCGCCGGGCCGCCGGGCGGCGTTTTGCGGCTCTGCGGGAGGACACGGGGGGACGGGGCCGCGTCCGGGGCGGCTTGGGCCGCGCGTGGCGCAGCACGGTCCTCCGCGGCGAGGACCACGGACTCGCGGGCAGCGTCCGGACAGACCAAAAGCGTCCACAGCACGGCCCCGACGGCCAGAAGCAGGGGGGCCGGCTGCATCATCTCCCGGCGCTCCGGGAGAAACGTTTACAGGAAGGCGAAGGTGGCGTGGCCGGCGGCCCGGCGTGCCCGTTCGATGACGGCCACCCGGTCGGCGGTGGGTTCGGCCGTGGGGCTCGTGGCGCAGACCAGTTCGGCCGGCGAAAAGCGGTACCCCTGCCTGGCCACGAACCGGCGGCGTTCCCATGTGCCTTCGCAGGCGCCGAGAGCCCAACGGAATTCGGGATCCTCGCGCAGGCGTTTGACGAAATTCGTGGCATGCTCAAGAGACATGATCCGTACCTCCCCTCGAAGCGGCCTTGGACCGCAGGTTTGCCCGGAAGGAAAGCAATAATCGGGCCTGGACAGGGAAGGTTGGGCTTTTCCATAAAAAAGATAAAGGATGATAATAGGTTATTTTTGTAAGACCTTTTCGTGGTGTTCCGCGTTGCCGCCTGGCGGATTGCCAAAGACCTCTTGGGCGCCGCCGGCGGTTGGCTTTTCCAAACGCCGGGCTTCCCGATCCGGGGATTACCGGGCGTAGTTGTCCATGCAATACTTGTGGCACCAATCGGTGGCTGTCCGCAGCATGGGGGCGCATCCGATGGACCAGTTGGCGCTGTAGCGCTGATTGGCCACCATGTCGCAGTCCGCCAGGCAGGCCTGCTGGGACGGTTCTTTTTTGGAAAGGGCATTGGCGTCGAAATCGTTGCAGATATCGATCGTGTCGCACGAGGCCCACCTGTCGACGATCGTGTAGCAGAAGCCGCGGAATTCCGAGTCCGTGAGCGGATGCTTGGCGCAACCCTCCAGGGCCGGCAGCAGGAGCGTCGCCAGGATGGCCAGAGCGCAGGCAGGACGTTTCATACGCTTTCTCCCGTAAGGATGATTCCCGGTCTGGTTTTCTCCAGGGATGGCGGGGCATCGGCTGGGGACAGTGCGGGTCATGGGCGGACACTATACCCGAGGATGCGTTCTTGTGAAGAGGGACCGTGACTGGACCGGGCGAGGGGGCGTACAAAAGCTTGAACCCTGTCTTCGGGGTTTGCGCGTGGGCGTAAAAAAAATTGTACGGGTTTGTCGGGGAAGCCGGTGGGGCAAAGGGCTGTTTAACTTTTTAACACTTTAAAATACAAGGATAAAAAAGTTAAAATGTGAAAATGTCCGTTTTGGTCCGGTCCTTGCTATAAGAAAAGCAACCTTCCTCCACGAACATATTTCGGAAAGGGACTTTCAGGACGGCAACCTGAAAGTCCCTTTTCAGTTTCGGACAGCCTGACGGCTTGGCAGACAGCCGGCGAGGCCCCCTTTCCCCACATTCCCGGCTGGGGACGCGAGGGAAACCGCCTGGTCCGGCGACCTCCCTCGCGTCCCTTCGTCCTTTCCCTCCGTCCCCCTTCGCGTACAAATAATTCTACCGGTCGCCGGCCTTGGCCCAGGAATCCTTGAGGGCGACGGATCGGTTGAAGACGCGGCGTTCGGGGGTGGAATCCTTGTCCACGCAGAAATATCCCAGGCGTTCGAACTGGACGTTTTCTCCCACCGGCAGGGTGGCCAGACTGGGTTCGACCTGGGCGTTCGGAATGACGTGCAGGGAGTCGGGGTTCAGATAGTCCTTGAAATCGCCCTTGTCCTCCGACGGATTTTCCTTGGTGAAGAGCCGGTCGTAGAGCCGGACCTCGGCCGAAAGGGCGTGGGCGGCCGACACCCAGTGCAGCGTGCCCCGGACCTTGCGGCCGTCGGCGGACCAGCCGCCCTTGGTGGCCGGGTCGTGGGAGCAGTGCAGTTCCACCACCTCGCCCGTGGCCGGATCCCGGATCACGTCGGTGCAGGTCACGTAATAGGCGTAGCGCAGCCGCACTTCGGCTCCGGGGGCCGAGCCGAACCACTTCTTCGGCTGGATTTTCCAGAAATCGTCGCGTTCGATGTAGATCTCGCGGGAAAACGGCACTTTGCGCGAGCCGAGCGCGGCGTCCTCGGGGTGGTAGGGAAGTCGATCTCTCGGTCTGCCCCTCGGGATAGGTCTCGATGACCACCTTCAGCGGATGGAGCACGGCCATGACCCGCTTGGCCCGGCGGTTCAGGTCCTCGCGCAGGCAGTGTTCCAGCAGGGCCATGTCCACCATGTTGTCGGAGGTGGAGATGCCGATGCGGTCGCAGAAGTCGCGGATGGCCTCGGGCGTGTAGCCGCGTCGGCGGATGCCGCTTAAGGTCGGCAGCCGCGGATCGTCCCAGCCGGAGACGACCTTTTCCGTGACGAGCTGGATGAGCTTGCGCTTGCTCAACACCGTATAGGACAGGTTCAGGCGGGCGAACTCGATCTGCTGCGGATGGCAGGGCACGGGCAGGTGGTCGAGGACCCAGTCGTAAAGGGGGCGGTTGTTTTCGAATTCCAGGGAGCACAGGGAATGGGTCACCCCTTCCAGGGCGTCGGAAATGCAGTGGGTGTAGTCGTACATCGGATAGATGCACCAGGTGTCGCCGGTGCGGATGATGGGTCACGTGCTTGATGCGGTAGAGGCACCGGATCGCGCAGGACGACAGTTGGGGCTTTTCATGTCGATCTTGGCCCGCAGCACCTTGGCCCCGTCCGGGAATTCCCCGGCCCGCATCCGGCGGAAGAGGTCGAGATTCTCCTCGGGCGAGCGGTTGCGCCAGGGGACTGTCCGTACCGGGCTCGGTCAAGGGTGCCGCGGTTGGCCCGGATGGCTTCCTGGGACTGGTCGTCCACGTAGGCGAGCCCCTTGCCGATGAGGATTTCGGCAAGGCGTAGAGCTGGTCGAAATAGTTGGAGGCGTAGAACCGTCTGTCCTCCCAGTCGAAGCCCAGCCAATGCACGTCGTCCTGGATGGCGTCGACGTACTCCACCTCTTCCTTGGCCGGATTGGTGTCGTCGAAACGCAGGTTGCACTGGCCGCCGAATTCGCGGGCCAGGCCGAAATTGAGGCAGATGGACTTGGCGTGGCCGATGTGCAGGTAGCCGTTGGGCTCCGGCGGGAAGCGGGTATGGACCCGGCCGCCCCATTTGCCGGTGCGGTTGTCCTCGTCGATGATCTGGCGGATGAAGTCCCGGGCCGGAGCCGGTCCGGCAGGGGTCTTGGATGTGGCGTCGTATGCGGCCATGGGGGAGACCTCGCAAGCAGGG
>Ga0268359_12150_pt1 | contig 17261 bp, 14 predicted proteins | sample BioMet11_FD_194416 | JGI IMG/M metagenome (GOLD analysis project Ga0268359, IMG submission 194416) | Sewage microbial communities from Oakland, California, United States - Biofuel 11 (PacBio Assembly) | ecosystem: Engineered > Wastewater > Sewage > Unclassified | place: USA: California | collected...
TTGTTTTGTGATGTACATTGTATCCAACAACACAAAACAAAGAGCACTTATTTTTATTTAACTGTCAAAGTCAGGTTTTAATGTAAGCAATATGATCGATTGTTAAGGATTAAGATTCGAGAAAAAAAACTGTGGGATTAACGCCAGTTTTAGTAAAAAACATTTGAGCATGTGCTTATGATTAATTATTGAGCCTATCAAGAAACTCAAAATTAGTTTTTAAATCCTGATCCTGGAATAATTATCTGTTTTATCCTGGAATAATTATCTGAAATACTTAAGCCAAGTAACTCAGAAATGCACGTGAATTTGGAAATAAAAGTTGGTTTTGGAATAGGCTCATACTTTTGATAGAATTCTGAACTAAAAAGTGCTTTATCTTTCGACCTCCAATAAGTAGAAGAATCGAATCTAATAGAAAAATAGAATCATACAGAAATCCTAATTTTAGGAGTTGGTAAACTTTATGGGAGATCAAAATGATGAACTATATCTTGCAGAGCTGCAAGCATGCAAACTGGATTTTTTAGAATGGACACCTGAGAAGGGAGTGAATGTTAGTGAAACGTCAAAACAATTTGCAAGGGAGTTTCTGAATTTATCAGGTACAGAGGACTGCAGCAAGGTCAAAGAATTTAACGGGGCTAAAAAGACATTCAATGAAATAGCTTCATTACTGATCCAGTGTAAAGCAGGGAATGACAGAACAATCTCTAAAGCGACCATAGATAAAATAGCAGAACAAAGCGGAACTACAGATCGCAGAGTTTATACAGTACTGGAAGCATTAGAAACTGAGGGATGGAAACCATCAAAGAGCTGTGAAGAATGAACTAAAGATCAGCTTTAATTTTATCACGGAAAATTCAGTTAAATTCAGGATGGTTAAGAAAAGAATTGATCTGGTCTATGGGAAGGAGCAATATCTTTTCAAAATATATTGCAATAAAAATGCTACAGTTCACAGGAAATCAACATTAAACTTAGGCTGTGAAAAAATAGTACTAATTTCAGATTATGAAGTAAAATTCTGAAAATTTTTAAAAATATTAAAGACAGGCTGTCTCAAAACTATGTCCGATCATACATTTGGGTTAAAAACCACAGAATCTTTATAATTATTACAAAATTTAATTTCAGTGTTTCACCATGTTTAGAAAGTACAATCAAAAGCAGCAATTTTTACTTCCATTAGACCTGAAAGATTTGGTCCCTGAAAAACATATTGCCAGAGTACTAACCGGCATTGTAGATGTCGTTGATATTAATGCCATAGAACCCATTTACTCTAAGGAAAGTTGTCCAGTCTATCATCCAGGATATCTTTTTAAAAATATTGCTTTATGGGTATCTTATAGGCATTAGAAGTTTACGTAAACTGCAACAAATGACTCAAAATAACACTGCTTTCATTTATCTGACAGCCATGCAAAATGAAGTAAAAATTGAAATGGGTATTACCCAATTGTAGAATTCAGAATGGTTTTGAGACAGCCTTATAAGCAATTTTTTAATAAAAAAGGGATTTAATGCATTTAATTTAAGATTAAAGCATTAATTCAGAAATTAGCAAAGGTTCAATTCATTTTGTGGCTCTTCGTCATTCTCTATGGATAAGATGATTTTCAATTCGAGACCGAGTTGGTTTTTATGAAGACATTATGAGGATATCCGCATAAAATAACGAAGAGCCTTTTTTGTTTTCGTGTTGTTTCCAGCAGCATTCTTTACCGTTAAGCTAACAGTATAGTTTCCTGCTCTGAAATATTTATGTGTAGGATTCCTAGTTGTTGAAAATGTGCCATCTCCAAAGCCAGTTCCATGAAGTTGGCGGTTCTGTACTTTTATCAGTAGAAGTAACAGTCAAGGGAGCTTTTTCTGAGGTAACATTACTGGTAAAATCAGTGTTTGGGTATACAGATGCCAGGATATGTTTAGCGACATAATTCCCCATGAGTGTATACCCAGCTGAATTTGGATGTACCCCATCATCACATGAGTTATTCATATCATACCCATCGCGTACACCGTATTCTGGTGATAAGTCAACAGAGTCGTATGTATCTATTACCGAGATACCGGCCAGCGCAGCTTGTGTAGTTAGGTTGTCATTTAACGATATACGCTTGTAGTTATTCCTTGAAATTGGCACAGTCGTCAATATGTAGGGAGTGATGCTTCGGTTTGTCGCCTCCTGTGCCATCCACAGTATATCATTAATTATGTCCTGTTCACTGCGCCCAGCAGAAATGTCGTTTTGCCCATACATGATTAAGGCAATGTTAGGATTGTAGATATCTAACCACTGAGGAAACGTGACTCGACCCTGCGCTGCCGTGATGCTCCCTATTCCTACATTAGACACGTACCAGGTGGGAGAATGTGCATTCAGAGTGGCGTTTAGGTACGCTCCATACCCGAGTCCATGATTGACTCCTACACCCTTTGTAATTGAATCACCCACAGTTAAAATATGTTTAGAAACATGTGGTGCAGATGCCCTTGTAGAGGAAACACTCATATTTGAGAATTTGTTTGTAGAATTTGTTATCATTATGGGCATATCTTCAATAACATTGACAGTACACCCGTTGAAGATATTATCACACGAGTCAGTTATATTTATTCCAAAACCATATTCAGCAATCGAAACACAATCCGTGAATGCATTCCAATTTGAATTGACTAACGAAATCCCATTATTTTTTTCCGATAGCCGATGTATTACATCTCAAAAATGTATTATTATTTGATGCTTTGATGCCGATACTGTCTCCAATAACAGTTGACACTATACAATCAGTGAAAGTATTGTTATCTGATCCACCATTCAAATTTATGCCAGTATTTGCAGAGTTGCACTCACAACCCGAAAAATTACAGTATCCCGAATTGTATAGACGGATGGAATTGGTTTTCGTGGAGGTCAGGGTAGATTCATTAACCGTTATATATTGACTGTCAGCCGCAAATATTCCATGGGTATTTGAGGAAATATCACAGTCACGGATATTTACATGTGATGATGCTGATTTTACGTAAATTCCCGCACTTTTAGATACATTAACTGTGACATTCAAAATACTCACAGAATCACAGTCAACCAAGCATATTCCGTACGCGGGCGTTACACTCTTGTTCATTTGATTGATTGTGACATTTTTGATCACGATACCATTTTTAACCGAAGATAAAATCCCGCTGCCTTCGATGTGCTGTGCAAACGTAATTGTGTGTCCCTTTCCATCAAACGTTACGTTGTCAGCATCTACTGAAAATGCTGCGGCTGAAGCATCAACATCGCCCGTCAGCACCAGACGCCCTCAGGATAGACGAATTTGAGGAGGGGACGGATTCGGGTAATATTTTTGCACTAAACCCTTCTATTGATTCTTATTTTAATGACTTTCAAGTTTCAATGGGATATATGCCTCAACTTGCAATATTGTCTTTCAATCACATTTTCAAGTTAGAAGTATCAAGATGCAAACTTGGGTACTCCAACCTTGAATCATTTATTAGAGATTACAACCAGAATCAAGCTTTAAGACAGGAATTAAAAATCAAAAGCAAGGAAAAGATTACTCTTTCATCTCATCGACGAAATAGTGTTGGAAATATCTTGAAAACATAAAAGGAAAACCACAAAAGATGTTGTTGGATACTCTCCTGAATAATAAAAAAACATAAATATAATAAGGTAGCAGGCTTGTTACAATTAAATATGATTTATAGCATTCTGAATGATAAGAATACAAATGATGAAAAACGAAAATAAAGTATGTTTTAAAAAATTAACTTCAGAATCAGTAGAACTTGGGATACTTCTTGCAATTGTAGGGGGATTTCTGGATGCTTATACATTCGTTGGAAGAGGCGGAGTTTTCGCCAATGCCCAGACCGGAAATGTCGTGCTTATGGGTATAGAAGCTGCAACAGGAGAATGGAGGCAGGCAGTGCTTCATGCGGTTCCTATCCTGGCATTCATGGTTGGAGTAGTAGTTGCCGAGATGATTAAAAAGCCTTCAATGCGCCTGTTTATAACGGATTCTGAAAGAGCAGTTTTAATTCTTGAAACTGCAGTCCTTTTTATCGTAGGCTTTATACCTTATACAAGCCCGAATATCATTGTAACGGTTGCTGTTTCATTTGTCTCTTCAGTTCAGATATCTTCATTTCGCAAACTCGTTGGTTCTACATATAGCACAACAATGGTTACGGGAAATTTACGTTCAGCTACACAGGAAGCTTATATTGCTTTGACAAAAAAAGACGATGAATCGGCTCGCAGAACCATTCGATACTCTACAATTAACCTTTCGTTTTTATCAGGAGCTATTTTAGGAGGGTTGCTTACATCATTTATTGGGGTTAAAGCCGTATGGATAGCTGTTGTCGTGCTGATATGTTCTGTAATTTTGTTCAATAACGAGCGTAAGGGTAAGGATGCTTGTTATTGAAATATAAGAGTCATCGGTTAGTAACAGTAGACTGGTGGATTGGTTAGTAATAGTAGACTGGTGGATTGGTTAGTAATAGTAGACTGGTGGATTGGTTAGTAATAGTAGACTGGTTAATTACTGAAAAACGAATCAGCAGGTTAGTAACAAATAGAGTAGTAACAATTAGAGTTGAATCAATAACAACAGATGTGGTGATTTCTGGCAATGTAGTGAATTTGTGACAAAATTCGAAATTATTGACAAAACGACTTTTGCGCAATCTATATCAGCTTTCAGTGCAGGGAAGGTAACAATGGCAAGAGACAGAAGAGATTATTATTATCATCAGGCAAAAGAGGAAGGGTACCGGTCCAGGGCTTCCTTTAAACTCAAGCAAATTAACGAAAGACATCATATTATCAATAGGAGAGACTCGATTGTTGATCTGGGTGCAGCCCCAGGCGGCTGGCTCCAGGTTGCAAAAGAACTATCCGGGGGAAAAGTCCTTGGCGTGGACTTGCAGAGAATCGAGCCTATCGAGGGAGTCGAGACATTTCAGGGCAATATAAATGCGGATTCTACGATAAAGAAGATTATTCAGACCGTAGGGGCAAAAGGAGCTGATGTGGTGCTCTGTGATGCAGCCCCTAATCTTTCAGGGAACTGGTCTTACGACCACGCAAGGTCGATCGAGCTTGCAACTTCGGCTCTGGAATGTGCAAAAAAAATTCTCAAACCTAAAGGGAATTTCGTTGTGAAGGTTTTCCAGGGAGACATGTTTAACGATTACATGCAGAAAGTACGGGATAACTTTGTCCGGACAATGGCTTATTCTCCAAAAGCCTCGCGGTCCCAGAGTGCTGAAATCTACGTTATAGGAAAGAAATTCCTTACAGCTCCGCTCCGCAAAGGAGACAAATTCGTTGTGGATATCGAAAAGCTGGGCTCAAGTGGGGACGGGGCTGTGCTCATTGAAGGTTTTGTCGTCTTCGTAAAGGAAGTTGAGGTCGGAGAAAAGGTCAGGATCAAAATAACGGATGTCAAGCCAAACTTCGCTTTGCCGATGTCACAGAAAGGCTTGGAAAAACTGAAAAGCTTGAGTAATTTAATTAGACACATCAGCTAACACAAACTATAGTATTTAGCAAGAACCTATATATTTAAGTAGTTAAATATACAGCTTAACTATTAAATATATTGGTTAATTGAATAAGCAGTTAGTAAAAATTAATAAGAGTCTACCCCAATTTTAAAAACCATTTTCAAACACGGTGATCCGGTTGATAGACCTTCACACTCACACAATTTTCAGTGACGGGGAACTGATCCCCAGCGAACTTGTCAGACGGGCGGTTATTCATGGCTATAAGGCTATTGCACTTACCGACCATGCCGATTACACCAATCTCGAACAGCTTATTGAAGCTGGACAGAAAGCAAAGTACCTTGAAAGTGAATGGGATATCCGCGTTCTAGCCGGGGTTGAACTGACACATGTGCCGCCACGGAAGATTGCCCCTCTTGCAAAGAAAGCAAAGGAGCTGGGTGCAGAAATTGTGGTCGTGCATGGGAGACCACCTCCGAGCCAGTCGCCCCCGGAACAAATGCAGCATCTGTTGCCTGTGAATATGTGGACATCCTGGCCCACCCGGGCCTGATCTCTGAGGAAGATGTCGAGAAGGCTAAAGATAACAATGTCTGCCTTGAAATTACAGCCAGGAACGGGCACAATCGGACCAACGGCCATGTCGCCCGACTTGCTCTTGAAATTGGTGCAACGCTTCTGGTAAATACCGACACACATGCCCCTGAAGACCTTATCACCGATGAAACGGCCCTGAAAATCGCAATGGGGACCGGGCTTACCGAGGCAAGGGCGAGAGAAACATTAAAAGCATCCGCAAAAAAGGTATCAGATATTGTTTAAACTGTAATTCCATACTTTTTTTCTATTTCTTCCGTGTTTTTTCTTAATTTCCTCATTTTGAATTTATTTCTAGTTCATTTTCGTCTTTCTTTCAGTTTATCCCTTGTTTTTACTATTTCCTTGTTTCCTCAGCTTATCCAGTTTTTATTATATTGAGCGCATCCCAAACCTTGATTTAATTTCGGTATCGCTGCTGATATTACAACTCCAAATCATGATTTTTCTAGTACACTGCTTGACCTCAGTAATCAATTTGTAATTAAGTCAATTAAAGTGTTAATTGTTAGAGACTTTGGTAATACAACTTATATTGATGTTTAGAGATTGTAAAGTTTGGAATTCAGTCGTGTGTAAAATTTAATGATTGGAGTCCAAAATCCAAAGCTCAATTAGTTGCTTACAAGAGATCTAAAGAAGTAATTTCGAGTTTTGGGGTCAGCTTATTAAATAAGAAAAATAATTGCTAAATCCGCGCTAGATATTTCAAACAAGGAATAAATTGAATAGAAAAATATTCAAGAAATAGATGAATATTGGCAAATATAAAAAGGTTTTTTAGTGTTTGAGACATTTTCTTTTCGAAAAATAAATACTATCTTAAATGTTTAGCACACTGTATAGTTAAACTCTCGATCTTCTATTTAGCTGAATTTTCAATATTCTTTATAGAATGTTTCACCTCAAAAAAATCTAATTGTCTATACTATGTAAAACGTTAGATTTGGATTTGCAGTAAATTCCCAAACTCCCAGAATTGGATTACTGATATTGAAAATTCAGGACTTATAGATACAACCCCTTGAGATTGAGAGTTAAAGTTCGAGAATATCTGAGGTACTATAATGAAAAAAATGAGTTTTTAGTGATCGGCTTGCTACTTATGTCAATAGTAGCTATGTCAGGATGTGCTGATAATAAGACATCTGACAATACTGCCCCTGCAGAAGAGAATGCAGGCAATATGTCAGCTAATAATACTATGCCTCCAGGAGGAGAAAACCAAGGTCAGATGCCATCTGGCAACGCTACCATGCCTCCTGAAGGAGCTCCAGGTAACATGTCAGGTAACGGTTCCATGTATCATGGAGACGCTCCAGGTAACATGTCAGGTAACGGTTCCATGTATCATGGAGACGCTCCAGGTAACATGTCAATGCCTCCTCAGGGAGCTCCTCAGGCAGGAAATGCAAGCAATATGTCATAATTTAACTAGTTGGAACATGGCTTTCAAACGGGTTAAACAAGGCTAAAGGCAGTTGGTTAGATAACAACTTTACTACCTTTACCTTGACCTTTTTTATTATTTTTTAAATTCATACCATCAATTCATCCTTATCGACTGCAACTCAGCAAGGGTATTTTCCTACAATCATATTGGTGTAATCTGTTTTTTGTTGTATATTGATTTAATCTGTTTCTTTCAGTATATTGATATAATATATTTTTTTGCAGTGTCAACGTCATATCTTTTGAAGCAAAATGGCACATGGTAAAAGACTCATTTTGCAGGATTGATCAATAACTCAAGGACAAGACCCGCATAGTCCTATACTATAAAAGCGTATAATATAAAAATTAAGATTTCATTTTTCGGGGTGTATTATAGCATGAGAGTTTATGTAATGCACTTTAATGAAGTCAATAGGACAAACTTGCCTGAAGTCGGGGGAAAAGGCGCTAATCTGGGAGAAATGAGCAAGGCAGGATTTCCGGTTCCATCTGGATTTTGTATTACAACGTCGGCTTACTGTGATTTTATTGCAGCAAGCAATAAGATGGACAAATTTTTTGATTTGCTTGACCAGTTGAAACTGGATCAACCGGACGAAATTAGCAAGCTGGGAAAACTGATCAGGGACCATTTATTAACCATCCCCATATCCCAAACAATTAAATTCTCTATCCTCGATGCATGGAAAATAGTAGGGGAAGAAAAGGCTTATGCCGTTCGGTCGAGCGCTACAGCCGAAGATTTACCGACTGCCTCTTTTGCCGGCCAGCAGGAGACCTATTTGAACGTAAAGGGAATAGATCAACTCCTTCAGGCTGTGCGGAAATGCTGGAGTTCTCTATTTACCGACAGGGCAATTATCTACCGAATTAAAAACGGATTTGGCCACCGTTCAGTCTATTTATCCATAGTGGTGCAGCAAATGATATTTCCGGAGGTTTCCGGGCTTATGTTTACGGTGGACCCTGTCACCGGGCACAGGAATACTATTTCCATTGATGCCAGCTTTGGGTTGGGTGAAGCTCTTGTCTCAGGAATTGTTTCAGCCGACTCTTATCAGGTCCGTGAGAACAAGATTGTTAAAAAGCAAATTGCGGAAAAGAAGAAAGCTGTTTATCCGGTCACAGAAGGAGGAACAGTAACCAGAGAACTTGCTCCTGAACTCCAGAACAAGCAGGCCCTCTCTGATGATAAAATTCTGGAACTGGCCCAACTTGGTCAAAGGATAGAAAAACACTACTGCTCAGAGCAGGACATTGAGTGGTGTCTGGCAGGGAACAGGTTTTATATCTTACAGAGCCGCCCTATCACCACTCTTTATCCGATTCCTAATATCTATGACAATAAACTTCACGTATTTTTATCTATTGCTCACCTGCAAATGATGACAGATGCCATGAAACCTATGGGAATTTCTGTTTTTTGGGAGATATTTCCCTTTGGAAAAGACGCCATACCCTTTCCCAATTCAGTGATCATGGAAGCGGGAGGCAGGCTTTTTTATGACGTCACCCCCCTTCTGTACAGTAAGGCTCTTCGGCGGTATTTTATCTGGAGAATTGCTATTGTAGACGAACTAATGAGAGATGCCCTGGAAAAAATAGTATCAAGCGATATCTTTCAACAAGAAGCAAAAGCAAACAAAGATACAACGAGACAGGTTTTTAAATTATTCAAACCGATTCTTCCGCTCTATTTAAAGGGTATCCCGATTATTGTTAACAATTTATTTTTCCTCGATCCCTCGGGTATCATTGAGCGAGCCACAGCTCCTCTGGAAGAGATAATCGATAAACATAGGCATAGCATTATGCAGGCCTCAGGGATAGAGCGAATTAAAAGAGTTCAGGAAAGTATGGGTAAGTTGCTACAGGAACTGATTGGCAGCATGATGTACGTACCGTTACCATTCATTGTCCTGCCCATTGCCAGCCGGTTGACCAGACTATGGCTGGATGAGAACCTCGATGTTGATACGCTGAATAAATCCCTGCCTGGTAACGTGACCGTTGAGATGGGGTTAATGATTGGGGATCTGGCCGACACCGCGCGAAATATCCTAAAGTGGTAGATTATCTGGAAAGATCGGAAGACAGCACTTTCTATCAGGACACTTTCTATCAGGGACTCAGTAAAGTAAAGGGTGGAGATATATTCGGGACCGAACTAGACAGGTTCATGGAACTGTATGGCATGCGCTGCCCGGGTGAAATCGATATTTCAAACGTTCGATGGTGGGGAAGCCCCTACCCTTCTTGTTCCATCTATTATAAACCATATTAAAAGCAATGCTCCGGGTGAGCACCGAAACCGGTTCAGAAAAGGCAGGAAAGAAGCGCAGGAAGTCGTACAAAACTTCTGGAACGTATTAGCAACACCCCTGCCGGAAGCATCAAAGCGAGACTAATGTCCAGGCTTCTTTCCATTTACCGAAATTCTACAGGCTTGCGTGAATTTCCCAAGTATGTCATTGTTCAATTTTTTGATATCTATCGCCAGGCTATCCTGATAGAGGCACGAGCTTTACATCAAAGAGGAGTTCTGGAGAAGGAAGAAGATGTATTTTATTTGTATCTCGATGAGCTGATTGCATTGTTAGAAAATCGTTTTAGTGAGGACCTGACTCGGCTTATAGACTCCCGTAAAAGAGCCTACGAGCAGTACCAGAAAATGACCCCTCCCAGGGTTATGACCAGCGAAGGAGAAGTTATTACAGGTGTGAGGAGCGATGTTGAGGCTCCGAAAGGGGCTTTAATCGGAACACCTGTTTCTGCCGGGGTTGCAGAAGGGTACGTAAAGGTTATCCTCATACCTGAAGCCGCAAAGCTGGAAAAAGGAGATGTTTTAGTAGCGCCTTTTACTGATCCTGGCTGGACTCCCCTGTTTTATTCTGTTGAAGCCCTGGTGGTCGAGATTGGGGGTATGATGACACATGGTTCTGTAATTGCGCGAGAGTATGGTATTCCTGCGGTCGTCGGTATAGAAAATGCAACCAAAATCTTAAAAGACGGCCAGTACGTCCGTGTTGATGGTACCAGGGGTTTTGTACAGATCCTGAAGTGAAAAGAATCTTAATCAGGCAATTCAAAAAGGGCAGGATAATTCTGTTTTAACTTAAGGCGGGAAGGTCTTCATCTAATTTTGTACCATAAGTTCTTCATCTAATTTTGTACCATAAGTTCTTCATCTAATTTTGTGCCATAAAGTGTTTTCACTTTAGAAAGCTGGTCAGTTGATAAAACATAGACTTCTATAAGATTAGCTCCCCTGAGGTTAGTCCACTTAAGGTTAGCTTCTATAAAGTTAACTCCTTGAAAGTAAGCTCTTTCAAAGTAAGCTCCTTCAAGGTGTTTCCACCAGATGTGTGGAACAGGTCATGACTGCTTTAGAGTAGAGGGAATCTCAGACTCTTCTGTTTCTAGAATTACTAAAGAACTGGACGAAAAATCAGTATTTAGACCGGTAATTTCAATACTCATTGATATATATGAAGACTGGATTACTGGAAAAAGGTATATACTAATGGAGCCAGTAATGGAGCAATAATCAAAAAAGAATACTAAGGAGTACAGAGCAAATTATACAAAAAAATAAGCGCACTGCCGAAAAATTTCTGAAAAATTTCTTCTACTGCTCAGGATTTAACTTTAGTGTTACTCTCCGGGAGCTATCATTCTCAGGGAGCTCTCAAAATTTTTCCAGACCTGAACTCTGTTTGATCACATGTACAAAATCTTAAGATGTATGTCTTAAACTTTTCATATTTCAACAATTCAATTCACATTAAATATTTTAATCAAAAAGTTCATTTATTAGCAGGGAAGCCCTAATGATCGAACCTATATTTTTGATGGAAATAATTGTTGCCTTGCTCGTTCTATCCATGCTGGCACAGGTTCTTAGCCACTATTTTCAGATACCTTTTATAATCTTTCTGTTTATTGAAGGAATAATAGTAGGACCCGAGGTTCTAAACCTATTAAACCCGGCTCTTTACTCTGATGTGCTAAGTGCTATCGTTTCGATCTGCGTGTCTGTGATTGTCTTTGACGGAGGATTCCAGATCGACTGGAAGCACATGAGAGGGGTTAAAAAAAGTGTTCTTAAATTAAGTACATTAGGAGTTTTTATCACTTTTATCGGGATAACCATACTGACACATCTTCTTATAAATATCTCTCTCCCGATTGCTGCCCTTTTTGGCGCTCTCGTTACTGCAACTGGTCCTAGTGTTGTTGGTCCAATAATCAGGAACATCGGGATTTGCCATAGGGTTGCCAAAATCCTGGAATTTGAGAGTGTCTTAAACGATGCTGTAAGTGTAATTCTAACTGCACTGGTTTTTGAATGGATTACAGCTGAGATTTCCGGAACTGGTGCAGTAATTTTTATGCTGCAAAGAGTTGGGATGGGGTTAATTATAGGGAGCTTATGTGGGTTTATTCTACGCTGGTTTTTTACCAGAGGTATATCCATTAGCAAACAGCCTGCAAGGTTGTTCACTCTCACTTTTATCTTTGCTTGCTATGTATTGTCAGAAACTATAGGTAATGAGTCGGGGATTCTTGCAGTGGCTGTCTTTGGGATTATTATGGGATCTACCGAATTTCCCCAGAAGAAGATGATAGAAGAATTCAATAACAATCTAGCGGTTTTAATGATCTCTCTGATTTTCATCTTGCTTGCAGCAATGCTCAAGTTCTGGTACATCATGGAGATCGGGCTAAAAGGGATTGCTCTGGTCTTACTTATAGCACTATTTGTCCGTCCTGTAGCTGTATTTATCTCGATGCGGAGTTCAAAAATAAGTACTAAAGAAAAAATGTTCATATCTTTTGTGGGACCAAGGGGAGTAGTTCCTACTTCGATCGCAACTTATTTTGCAATCAGACTGGATGAAATGGGGATTGCAGGAGGCCAAACTATTGTAGGACTGGTCTTCCTGACCGTTATCATTACTGTTTTCCTTAACAGGTAGTATGTCAAAAAAAGTAGCTCAGATACTGGAGATAATTCCTATGGAAATTTTGATTATTGGAGGAGGAAAAGTAGGCAGGATTCTTGCCGAAAGATTTGAGAATAGAGGAGAAAATGTGTCAGTTATAGACATCTCTGAAGAGGAATGTAACAAATGTAGGGAATTAGGAGTCAGGACTGTTCAGGGTAATGCAGCAGATATAGGCGTTCTGAAAAAAGCCGGGATTGAAAATGCCAAATATGTAGTTGTAACTACAAAAAAGGATGATACGAATCTTCTTTTTTGTCAGATTGCAAAGGCAAAGTTTGGGTTTAAAGGGAGAACAATTAATTGTTAGAGGTAAATTACGTGGAAAATCTCCAGGCATTCTGGGATCTCGGAATTCGAGCGATGAGCACTACAATGACAACTGCTGCGGTCATGGAAAATATGATTGGCTGGTAATAACCTATTTTCTATGTGTGAAGTTGGGAAATAGAGGCAATATTATGGAAGTTAGGGTTACCAATCCAAAGGTTGTGGGAAAGGCTATAAAGGAAATTAATTTTCCAGAAAAAAGCCTCATGGTTATGATACAAAGGGGAAGTGAATCACTTATCGCACATAGCAATTTGAAACTTGAATATAACGATATTGCAACGATTATTGCTGAGAAGAGTTCAGGTAAGCATGTTTCTGATATTCTGTTTAGATAAGTTTAAGCGAGATTCTAACATAGTTATGAAATTGCAAATTAGTTCTTAAATATAGTAAGCGTAAATAAACAGGATATAATATGGCAGAAAATAGTGAACAGTAATAAACGAAAAAACACATGCTTCATCAAACTTATAATCTGTTTTCCTTTTATATCCAACACTCTATTATTTTTATCTTGTTATCCAATTAATAGTGTTTGCGCAGTTAATTGGAAAAATCAATTTTATGAGGAACATTATCCTTTGCACGTTAGCGAGATTGTTTGGCTTATATAACTCTGTTTCTATGTTTTAATACAATCGTTGGCTCTTCGCTGTTTTGTATGGCAAATTTTATCTAAAGTTATCAAAATCTAAGTTAGTAATCATTTATTTTATTCATATAATTTTGGGAGTTTGATTCGCCATATATAAAGAACTTTTTGAGAAAGCTTTGAATATTGAAGATCCTTCGTACATTAAAGATATACAGATTTATGCATTTTTTCTTGAATGTCTGAGGTAAACAAATGAAGGAATAAATAAGGGAGGAATTTTTACGAAGTACTGCATTTCTAACTTCTTGTTAAAAAACAAGATCAAAAGCATTGGTCATGGAAAAGCTTACTCCCTATATATGGCAGAGTTAAGGTACTAAATAATTCATGCTATTTGATTCAAGATTTCTTCTATTCTGGAAACCAGAGGCTTTTCAGTCTTTATGTATATATAAGCCGGAAGCCCTGATCTGGAGAAATTCTGGAAAAACTTCATTGCCAGGCTGTTAATTCTGGGAAATTCTCTGATTTTCTCATTTGCAAAAAAACTAATTACTCTGTCAAAGCTCCAGACATTCGTAGTGAAATTATAATCTTCTCTTAACTGTCGATCCATGGAAAAAATAAGCTCAATCCAGGAACTCCATTCTTTTGTAAGATGTTGCCTGGTCCTTCCTTCAACTACAATATATGAACTTCCTTTTTTAATATTTTCAAAAAATTCCCTGAAAGTTTCACCTTTTGCAAGGGTATAAACAGCTCCCATACCTCCTGTATGACTATCTGTAGTCGCAGCAATCCCTTTTCCGTATTTTCTGGCTAGTGTTGCAACCATGAGGTTTTTTTCCGTTAAGTTCTGCATGTTATATTCAACAACGGGAAATTGCTTTATAAGTTCAGGTACAGCCCACAGATTAGGTCGTTCTCCGCCTACAAACTGAAAGGGATGGTTATACATATGGGGGAGATCGTGAGTTCTTAGATAGCGGATAAAGCTTTTAAAATCGCATTCCTGATTTGCAATCAACTCAAGTTCCTTAAATTCTTCCGAATCAAGTTCAAAAACATTAACGTGTAGAGTATGTCCTATATGTTCAGGATCACTAATTGAGATCTCAACTCCTGGAACCAGTCCTTCCTTATCCCAACCAAGCAGATCGTAAGCTTTGACAGTATCATGGTCGGTAAAAGTAACAAAATCAAGTCCCTGCGACCTTGCATTTTCAAAAAGAACTGCAGGATGCATTGCCTGCACGGAAGGAACATCATAGGAACAGGAAGAATGTACATGCAGATCCACTTTCTTCCATCCTTCCTGAAGAAGAGTTTCTGCAACCTCAGCGCTTACAGTTGTTTTAGCATCGTTTCCGGTTTTTCCTTGCATAAACAAGCACGACCATTTTATTCAGAAATTCCTTTTAGTGTAAAAGTTCAAGAATTCTATTCAATCAAAAGAATGCAAAAAGACTATATAGGGATTTCGCTAAAAAATATATTTTTTGTTTATTACATATATTTGCGAAAAGTAAATTGAGTATTAAAGCAAGTAACTGTTATAAATATAAAATCTAAAGAATACGTAAATAAAAAGAAAAAATAATAAAGAAATAAAAAATAATTGTGATTAGACGAAAAAATAATCGTGCTTAGGCGGTCCATTTACCATAATATCTTGACAATTTCGAGTTAATATTCAAAAACAAAATGGCTTTTGGAATGAGCTCTAAATATAAGTTTTCCACAGGTTCAGGTCTTGCTTTTAAAACTAATTCTTGACACCTTATTGCTGCAGGAAAATCTCTTCATGTACTCTGGCAAAATGCTTAAATATCTTTATGCTAATTATATATAGAAATTAAATATAACTCATAGATTTATTTACAAATACTTATATTAACTAAAAATATAATGGATACTGACCGTGGAGCAATAACCCGGATGCTACTGACCTATAAAATCAAGCACAATCGAAATTTTTCAGAGGAACTACGAAAGGCTCGAAAGGTTGCTGAGTTCTGTATTAAGCATCAGACTCAAAACCGAAGCCTTAACTCGCCTCCAATACAAAAAGCTATTTCTTCTCTTCCCTCTTCCCCTTCATCCTCGTTCTCTACTTTTTCTGAGTTTTCTCAGGACTTTTCGATTATTTCTTCTGCTCATTCTCTCGGTTCTCTGTCTGCGCCCAATTCACTTTCGGTATCTGGATCTCTTTCACCGGGGGATGTAAAGCATATAGGCTTGAAGTCAGTTATTTCCGGCCAGATTCTCAAAAAATATTCCCGAAACCAGGACTTCAGATCTGCAAAGAATGTGAAATTGATTATTCCTTCTCGAGCAGTCCGTATTGACAGGAAGGAGCGAACCATTACAATTCCCTGTCTGAAACTTTTGCTGAACTATCATTTTTCCAATAACTTTACAAAAATTTCCCAGATAGAAATCGATAATATCTATGCTTATGTAGCAGTCGTCTTCCCGGACGACGAGCTCAAAAATTCAGAGCACTATATAGGAGTTGATCGCAATACTAAGGGACATATTGCAGTTGTAGCGGATCCTGAATCCGGAAAAATCTGGAAGTTAGGAAAAATGCGATACCATACGCATAAAAAATACGAAAACATGAAAAAGCGGCCTCTATAATATGGGCAGAAGTAAAGAATTAAAAGCTGTAGAAATTAGGGAAAAAAATATTGTAAAGGACTTGAACCATAAAATCAGCCGAAAGATTGTGGATGTCGCCCTGTACAACGGATGCGGGATCAAACTGGAAAACCTTAAAGGAATACGAAAACTCAATAGCAAGATTGGAGATGCAGGAAAAGGCGAGAAAAATAAAAGCAAAAACAGAATAAGGGAAAAAAATAGAGACAAAAATAGAAGTAAGGAAATTAGCAAAAACTCCCTCAAAAGTAAAAGAACATCTGAAAAACAATCCTGGTCAAGTGAATACTCCCTGAACAGCTGGTCTTTTCAGCAACTTCAGCAATTTATAGAATACAAAGCCAGGCTGCGAGGAGTAGAGGTAGTTTATATCGATCCCCATGCGACTAGCAAAAAATGCAGTCGCTGCGGACATATAGGCAACCGACACAGCAAGCAATTTGAGTGTCCACACTGCGGACACGTTGACCATGCCGATGTCAACGCCGCCTTTAATATAGCGTTGACGCCAAAAGGCAGCGGTCAATTCTCTGCAGAAAGAGATGCAGGGAAAGGGAGCACTGACACCCCTCGACGGGTCCTGGACCGTACCATCCTCAGTAAACGTACAGCCAGAAAAAAAACTTCTCCACAGTTTGCGTGGGAAGTATGTCAGTTTTTAAATTAAGACCTGTTCCGGACTTCTCAAATGTGGGTCTGGTGAAGATATATTTCACATTTCACAATCCATGGACAGAGCAAAAAATAAGAAAAGGGAAATAATCCCTGTCAATTAACTCACATTTTCAGGCAGCTTCGGCTGCTTTTTGAGTTCCATTAATTTTTGTTTCATTAATTTTTGTTCCATTAATTTTTGTTCCATTAATTTTTGTTCCATTAATTTTTGTTCCATTAATTTTTGTTCCATTAATTTTTGTTCCATTAATTTTGTTCCATTTACAAGTGAAAGTGCTTCACAGGGAATATAGATTTTACCAGTTGCTGGAGCGTAGACGACTATTCCTTCTAACTCATGCGCTACGCCATTCTTGATAAGAATATTCGTGTCCACTGGCAGTTTGGCA
>Ga0268359_12279_pt1 | contig 17253 bp, 10 predicted proteins | sample BioMet11_FD_194416 | JGI IMG/M metagenome (GOLD analysis project Ga0268359, IMG submission 194416) | Sewage microbial communities from Oakland, California, United States - Biofuel 11 (PacBio Assembly) | ecosystem: Engineered > Wastewater > Sewage > Unclassified | place: USA: California | collected...
TTGGGTCGCAAGATGATAAACGGCAACAAGTTGACCCTGGCGGAAGATCTTATGGCTCTCTCTGCGTATGCATCCATGACCGGTCATTATTATGGGCCCGGGCCTGCCGAAATGCATGTCAAGACCCTGGATCTGCCGGAGAGCGTTAAGGGATTGATGATAGAGTACGCGGGCTAGCTGGTTTGCCTGACTTGCACTCGCCGTGGATGGCCGAAAGGCCCGGAGTGTGAGGTTTGGCCTCAGCAGGCCGTCGGTGTGCGAATTATGTTTATTTGGGGGGCTTTTTTGAACGAAACTATTGATGATCTCACAGTGCAATTTGAAGAAAACGGCCAGGTCGTTGTTAACGAACTGGACAAGGTTGTACTGAGCAAGGGCGCATGGACGACCATTCTTTTTCGCTACCAGCAGTGGCAGCCCGAAAAAGACACCTTTGGGCCGGACATGTATGTTATCCGCCGTTATAAAAAGACCGGGGGCGAGTACCGCCAGCAGTCTAAATTCAATATTTCCAGCGCCGATCAGGCCCGCAAGATTGTTGACGCGCTGAGCTCCTGGATCAACTAGCGTATTTTGCGTCTTGGCCAGACAGATGGCGCAACGGCAGTGTGCCTGCCCCGATGCTGCATGGAGCGCGGTATGGAAAATGCCGCAAGCCGGTTGTCCGCATGGACGCCGGCTTTTTTGCATTCAAGGGCTGGTGTTGCCGTAAGGCAACTGCTCGGGCGATCAGCAGTTCCGCAGCATGACTGCAAGAGCCGCGTCAGAGCTGATGCGTTTTACTGGAAGCGCCCTGGCATGCCAGGGCGCTTCGCGCAGGAGGAGGGAAGGGGGGACGCCGATGTGGCAGCACCGACGCATCGCAGCTGTGGCTGCGTGGGCAAGGCGCGGCGTATATACGGCAGGACCGCTGCCATTGCTTATCAAAAAACATACGGGGAGACGCGTTAGCTTTGCGTTAGGGTTTACCGCCAATATGTACTTGCAGACATGTTTCTTGGATATGCGTCCTGCGGCACTGCAGTAACCCCTTATCGCGCTCATATGGCAAAGCGGGTCTGCCCTGAGCCGTATGCGCAGGTGTTTTGCAAGGGGTATTTCATAGCTGAGGAATACAATATTATCCATTTCGGCGTCGAACAAATCCGCAGTGGGGGGCGTTTTGCAAAAACCACTGTGAGCGGCAGGATAGATACGGCCCAATGAAGGAACTGCAGCGGTTTTTTGCTTGAAATAAATAATATATGTTGACTTTAAAAATGCCCCAAACTATGTTCGATCAATCACTGATTGGGTATAGTAAATTTTTTTGCAGAGGCTTTACATGGGTAAGGCTCCAAGCGGAAAGTCTACCTCCCGTAATCTCTGGAGTCCTTATATGGCTACTTCTATCTACGTTGGCAATCTGCCTTGGTCCGCCACCCAGGAAGGCGTTGAATCCCTGTTCAGCCCCTACGGCGAAGTCCTTTCCGTGAAGCTCGTTTCTGACCGCGAAACCGGACGCGCCCGTGGCTTTGGCTTTGTGGAAATGGAAGATGCCGACGCCATCAACGCCATTGCCGCTCTTGACGGCAAGGAATTTGAAGGCCGCGCTCTTCGCATCAATAAGGCTGAGCCCAAAAAGCCCGCCCCCCGTCGCTGGTAAGCGGCCAAATTCGTTTGTTAAAAAGGCCGCGAGCAATCGCGGCCTTTTTGCGTGTTGTCGGCAGACAACACGCTCGAAAAGCAGGAGCCGGTCGCGGCGCAGCCGCGCCGTCAAGCGACTGGTTTTCGTGTTTTCCGCCCGTCGGCGCAGCCGGGGCAGGCGGCGCAAATCCCGCGCAGCGGGGTTTGTACAGGAAGCATGTCCGCGAGCAATCGCGGCCTTTTTGCGTGTTGTCGGCAGACAACACGCTCGAAAAGCAGGAGCCGGTCGCGGCGCAGCCGCGCCGTCAAGCGACTGGTTTTCGTGTTTTCCGCCCGTCGGCGCAGCCGGGGCAGGCGGCGCAAATCCCGCGCAGCGGGGTTTGTACAGGAAGCATGCCCGCGAGCAATCGCGGCCTTTTTGCGTGTTTTCCGCCCGCTGGCGCAGCCGCGCCGGTTGCGGCCGAAAAGCCTAGCGGAGTATGGGCTGACCAATAGCTGGTGCTGCCTTCAGCCCTCCATGCGGCTCATGCGGTAGCCGATGCCAACATGCGTGCGTATGCAGTCGCACTGCGGCGAGGCGGCCTCCAGTTTTTTGCGCAGAGTCGCCATAAACACGCGCAGCGAGGGCAGCGACTGCGGCAGGGCATTGCCCCACACAGCCTGCAGGATGGTTTTGTGGGTCAGCACCTTGCCCGCATTGTTGGCCAGCAGGCACAGCAGTTTGTATTCCATGGGGGCCAGGCGCACCTCCTGCCCGGCGACGCTCACGCAGCCTGCGGCAAAATTGATATTCAACACCCCGTTTTCAAAGACGCTCTTGCTGTTGCCCGTGTGCCCGCGCTCGTAGCGGATGCGCCGCAGCGCGGCGCGCAGTCTGGCCAGCAGTTCGTCAACGCTGAAGGGCTTGGTCAGGTAGTCGTCGGCTCCGGCGTCCAGCGCGGCCACCTTGTCGTCGTCTTCGGTGCGGGCGCTGAGCACAATAATGGGCAGCATGGACCACTGGCGTACCGTGCGGATGACGTCCACGCCGTCCATATCCGGCAGGCCCAGATCAAGCAGGATAATGTCGGGGTTGGCCCGCGAGGCCTCGGCAATGGCGTCGCGCCCGGTTGCCGTCCACAGGCAGGGCATGCCGTTGCCCTCAAGCGTGGTGGTCACCAGTGCGCGTATGGCCTTGTCGTCTTCCACCACAAGGATGCGCTCTGCCACGCCGTCGGGATGCTGCGCCGCGAGGGACGGCTGGGGGGTGTTTTGCGGCATGGATGCTCCTGTGATCATGCTGTCGGCAGGTCTGGCGTGGTTGCCTCGCGCGGCAGGGTCAGCGAAAAAATCGCCCCGTGCGGCGCATTGTCAAATACTTCAATCCGTCCGCCATGCGCCTGCACAATGCTGCGGCACAGGGCAAGGCCCAGCCCCATGCCCCGGCGTCCGTCGCCTTTTTTTATCGCCGCCGAGTGGAACATGTCAAAGATGCGGCCCTGTTCGTCCTCTGGAATCCCCGGCCCGTTGTCGGCCACTTCAAGCCTGACCCACGGACCGTCCTCCCTGGCCCGCACCCTGATGGAAGTGCCTTCGGGCGTGTGCTTTACAGCATTGTCCAGCAGGTTGACGAGCACCTGCACGATAAGTTGCGCATCCATACGGGCCATAAGCAGGGTTTCGGGCAGTTCGGCGTGCAGGTCGTGACGCGCGGCGCGTCTGCCGGTGATGTGCACGGCCTCGCGGATGACGTCTTCGACAAGCTCCGGCTCAAGACGCAGGGTAAACCCTTGCTGCTCAAGGCGTGTAAGGGCCAGCAGGTTTTCCACCATGCCCACGAGGTAGTGGGCTTCTTCTTCAATGGATGCGGCAAGCGCCGCATTGCGCTCGGGCGAGCCCGCCCCTCGGTGCCCGGCAAGGATTGCGGCATTGCCGCAAATGCCCGTAAGCGGCGTGCGCAGATCGTGCGAAATAGATCGCAGCACGTCCGCGCGTAGCTTTTCCTGCTGCGCGCGCAGGGCAATGACCGCGTTGGCCTGGGTAAGGCGTTCTTTTTCCAGCGCCAGCGCGCATTCGCCAGCCAGCGCCAGCACCAGGTTTTTGCTGTTGGCGTCGGCCAGCGGGGCCGTGCGCCCCGGCGGCACAGCCAGCCCGGCCACGGCCAGCACCGAGGTTCGGTTGCTGATGGGTATAAAGCTGTGCTGCGCGCCCGGCAGGGAGTCTGTACCCGCGCCCGCAGGACGGTTGTTTTTGGCGACCCACTGCGCCACGCCCAGCTCGTCCCTGGGCAGGGGGGCGTGCTGCGCGTCCTTGCCCGGTGCCAAACGGCCGGGTTGTTGCTTGGGCAACTGGCCCGACGGACCGGCTTGGCGGTCTGCCGGGGGGGGCATCCTGCGTATGGTCTGCCGCGTAGGCATAGGCTGGCTGTGTTTGCAGGCGGCCATGCTGCACCGGGTAGAGCGTTGCCGTGCACCCCAGCAGCGTTTCCCAGCTGGCGGGCGGCCTCAAGCAGAATGGCGGGTTCGTCCTTGGCTTTTTGCAGGCGGCGGCTGTTGCCCAGCAGCAGCTCGGTGTGCAGCGCGCGCACGGCGCTGTTGCGCGCCTGAGTTCGCGCGCGGCCGGTTATGGCGCTGGTTGCCGTTGAAACCAGCAGCATGGCCGTAAAAAGTCCGACATAATCCATGTCGTACACGGTAAAACTGAAGCGTGGCTCCACAAACAAAAAATCAAACAGGGCTACCCCGGCGACCGAGGCCGTTACGCCGTACCACGGCCCGGCGGTGAGGATGGAGACGCCAAGCACCCCGAGCATGTACAGGCCAGCAATGCCGCCGTTGGGCATGCCTGCGGAAAACATGAGCAGACCAATGACGCTGCAGACAGCCATGAGCGCGCCCGTTGCCCCCCATTGCCGCCATGAACGGGGCGCAGTGCCAAGCAGTGTTCGCAACAGGGCAAGCAGAGGGCCGTGATGGGACGGCGTACTCCCAACAGGCGCGGCATCGGGAATGATGAAGGTTTCCATCTCCGGCGCGAGTTCGGCAAGGCGCTCCACCAGCGTCTTGCCCCTGTGAAACAGCCAGCCGCTTGCGGGCGAGCGCCCCACCACAATTTTGCTGACGCCGCTCATGCGGGCGTACTCGGCAATCTGGACAGGGATGTCCTCGCCCTGAAGGGTTACGATGACTGCGCCCAGATCTTCCGCCAGCTTGAGGTTGTCGCGCAGGGTGCTGCTTTTGGCATCATTGCGCCGCTGGTTGGTGTTCTGCACAAACAGGGCGGTAAAGTCGGCGCGGAATGCCTCCACCATGCGCGCTGCGGTGCGGATGACCCGCGCGTTGCTGGGCGCGCCCGACAGGCAGATGAGTATGTGCTCCTTGATTTGCCGGGTCGGGCTGGCGGCGTCCCGGGCAGAGGAGGCGGCCCGCCGGTTGACGCGGTCGGCCATGCGGCGCAGGGCGATCTCGCGCAGGGCAATGAGGTTGGCAGGCAGAAAAAAGTGCCCCAGCGCCCGTTGCACCTGGGCCTCGCCGTAAATTTTGCCCTCGCGCAGGCGGGCCATGAGCTCGTCGGGCTCAAGGTCGACCAGCTCCACCTGATCGGCCCCGTCAAAAACGCTGTCGGGGATGCGCTCGCGCACGACCACCCCGGTGAGGGCGGCCACCACGTCGTTGAGGCTCTCGATATGCTGCACGTTTACCGTGGTCCATACGGATATGCCCGCCTGCAGCAGCTCCTCCACATCCTGATATCGTTTGCGGTTGCGGCAGCCCTCGGCGTTGGTGTGGGCCAGTTCGTCCACAAGGGCGATCTGCGGTTTGCGGGCCAAGACCGCATCCACGTTCAGCTCGCTGAGCGTTATGCCCCGGTGGCTTTGCCGCAGGGGGGCCACAACGTCCAGCCCTGGCAGCAGGGCGGCTGTTTCCGGCCTTGGGTGCGGCTCCACATACCCTGCCACGATGTCGTGCCCCATCTCCAGGGCGGCGTGGGCCGACCTGAGCATGGAGTAGGTTTTGCCCACGCCCGCCGCATAGCCGAAAAATATTTTCAGCAACCCGCGCGCGGGCTGACTCGATTGCCCGGCGTCGTCGCCGCAGGCCGTCTGGCGCAACTGGGCCAGCAGGGCGTCGGGAGAAGGGCGGCTATAGCTGTCTGTCATGGTATATCCGTAGCTGCGGGTGCTGTTACCGTGGCTGCTCCGTCAAAACGCCGTCTGGCGCCACCTCGCCCGCCGGGGCGGTCGGGGTGGCCCGTCCGTTGGGCAGCAGGCCGTCAAGGGCCAGATTGACCTCCAGCACATTGACGCGGGGTTCGCCCAGCAGCCCCAGGGTGCGGCCTTGCGTATACATGGCTATGGTACGGCGCACCTCGGCAGCCGTAAAGCCGGTGGCGCGGGCCAACCGCTCTACCTGATACTCCGCTGCGGCGGGCGAAATGTGCGGGTCAAGCCCGCTGCCCGACTCCGTCAGCAGATCCACGGGCACAGGCTGGCCAGATTTTTCGGGGTGCGCCATGTGGATGCGCTCAAGGCGCTCGCGCATGGTTGCGGCGTATTCCGGCAGGGCCGGGCTTTTGTTGCTGGGGCCTGCGTAAAACAGCGGCTGCCCCCGGTCGGAGTATGTGGTCAGGTCAGCGCTCACGGGGCGGCCCCAAAGATGGTTGGGGGCCGCAAAGGGCTGCCCCAGCAGGGTGCTGTAGTGCCTGCCCTGCAGACTGAGGATACTGCCCTGCGCCTGAAATGGAAACAGGGTATTGCCCGCAAGCGTCAGCACTCCGGTATAGGCGCAGGTAAGGGCCGTCATGACAAGTCAAAAAAACCAGCGAGCGACGTAGCAGTGTAAGGGTCAACATGGCGTGTCTCCTTATGCCAGACCAAGGGCCACGAGGCAGAGGTCGATGCATTTGATGGCAACAAAGGGGGCGGCAAGGCCGCCGAGACCGTAGATGAACAGGTTGCGGCGCAGCAGGTGGCCGGAACTCTCCTCGCGGTATTTTACCCCCCGCAGCGCCAGCGGAATAAGCGCCACGATAATAAGCGCATTATAGATTGTGGCCGCCAGTATGGCGCTTTGCGGGCTGTGCAGGCCCATGATGTTGAGGGCGGCAAGCCCCGGATACAGGCCCATGAACAGCGCCGGGATAATGGCAAAGTATTTTGCCGCGTCGTTGGCAAGCGAAAAGGTCGTCAGGCTGCCGCGCGTCATGAGCAACTGCTTGCCGATGCGCACGATGTCCAGCAGCTTGGTGGGCGATGAATCCAGATCGACCATGTTGCCCGCTTCCTTGGCGGCCTGGGTGCCCGTGTTCATGGCCACGGCCACGTCGGCCTGGGCCAGGGCCGGGGCGTCGTTGGTGCCGTCGCCGGTCATGGCTACCAGATGCCCCTTGGCCTGAAACTCGCGGATAAGTGCCAGCTTTGTTTCAGGCGTCGCCTCGGCCAAAAAATCGTCCACCCCGGCCTCGGCGGCGATGGCCGCCGCAGTAAGCGGGTTGTCGCCCGTGATCATGACGGTTTTAATGCCCATGCGGCGCAGCTCGCCAAATTTGTCGCGCACGCCCTCCTTGATGACGTCCTTGAGGTGCACAACGCCGAGCACCGCCGCATCGTGGGCCACAACCAGCGGCGTGCCGCCCTGCCGGGCGATGGTCTGCACCACTTCGTCGCACTGCTGGCTCAAGCGGCCACCCAGTTTTTCCACAAAGTCGCGCACGGCGTCGGCCGCACCCTTGCGGATGCTTGAGCCGTGCGCATCCACGCCGCTCATGCGGGTGTGGGCCGAAAAGGGCACAAAAATCGCATCGCTTTCGCCGGTACCTGCATGCGGCGGGCACAGGCTGTCGGCCAGCAGCACTATGCTGCGGCCCTCGGGGGTTTCGTCCGCCAGCGAGGCAAGGCGGGCGGCCTCGGCCAGCTGTTGCTCATTGTGACCGTCCACCGGCATAAAACTGACCGCCAGCCGGTTGCCCAGGGTGATGGTGCCTGTCTTGTCGAGCAGCAGCACGTCCACATCGCCCGCCGCTTCAATGGCGCGGCCGCTCATGGCCAGCACGTTTGCCTGGTTAAGACGGCTCATGCCCGCAATGCCGATGGACGAGAGCAGCGCGCCGATGGTGGTGGGGGCCAGGCAGACAAAGAGCGCCACCAGCGAGATGACGCCAGCCGGGTTGGCGGCGTTGCTCTGCCCGGCCGCAAAGCGCGCAAAGCACCACAGGGTTGCCGTGACCAGCACAAAGATGACCGTAAGCGCCACCAGCAGGATATTGAGGGCAATTTCGTTGGGCGTCTTTTGCCGGGCGGCTCCCTCGACCATGGCGATCATCCTGTCCAGAAAACTGCGGCCCACCTCGCTGGTCACGCGCAGCACCAGCCAGTCGGAGAGCACCGTGGTGCCTCCGGTGACCGCGCTGCGGTCGCCGCCGCTCTCGCGTATGACCGGGGCGGATTCGCCCGTGATGGCGCTTTCGTCCACAGAGGCGGCCCCTTCGGTCACGTCTCCGTCGGCGGGGATAAGCTCGCCCGCCAGCACAAGCACATGGTCGCCCGGTTTGAGCGCTGTTGAAGGCGTCATGGCAAAGACATCGCGGTTGGCGGGGTTCTCCAGCCTGCGGGCGTCGACGCTTTTGCGCGATTTGCGCAGGCTGTCGGCCTGGGCCTTGCCCCGGCCCTCGGCAATGGCCTCCGCAAAATTGGCAAACAGCACCGTAAACCAGAGTATGGCGGCTATGGCGACGGCAAACGCGCCCTGACCGGGACTGCCGGGCATGACGCCGGCAGCGTTGGCTGCGGCCAGACCCGTGGTCAGTATGGCCGACAGGTATACGGTAAACATGACGAAATTGCGGGCCTGAATATGCGGGGCCAGCTTGGCGAGCGAATCATGCATGGCCCGCTGGAGTACGCGGGCGTCGTGCCCGACAGGTGCGGTTTTGGCTGACATGGCAGTATCCTTATATAGCGGGCGCGTGAGTTAGCGCGCCATTTGCAGATGTTCGGCCACAGGCCCGAGGGCCAGAGCGGGAAAAAAACTCAGCGCGCCCACCAGCAGCACCACAAAGACAAGCAAAAACACAAACATGCCGTTGCAGGTGGAAAGCGTGCCCGCGCTCCGGGCCAGAACTTTTTTGCCCTTCATGCTCTGCGCTATGGCAAGGATGGCGGCGATGGGAATAAATCGCCCGGCCAGCATAAGCGCGCTCAGCAAAACATTTATAAAGGGCGTGTTGGCGTTGAGACCGCCAAAGGCCGAGCCGTTGTTGGCCCCGGCGGAGGTGGCCGTGTAGAGTATCTCGCTGAAGCCGTGCGGCAGGGAATTGTTGAGGCTTTCCACCACCTGCGGAACAAGGCTCATAAGCCCGGCCCCGGCCAGTATGACCACAGGCGTGGTCAGGCAGATCACCACGGCCATCTTCATTTCGTAGGGTTCCACCTTTTTGCCCAGATACTCGGGGGTGCGGCCCACCATCAGCCCGGCCATGAAGACCGTGAGCAGCACAAAGGCCAGCATGCCGAACAGGCCGCTGCCAACGCCGCCAAACACCACCTCGCCGAGCTGCATGAGCACCATGGGCACGAGCCCTCCAAGCGGGGTGAGGCTGTCGTGCATGGCGTTGACGGAGCCGTTGGAGGCGGCCGTTGTGGCGGCTGCCCACAGGGCGCTGTTGGTGACGCCAAAGCGCGTTTCCTTGCCTTCCATATTGCCGCCAGCCTGCGCCAGAGGCGCCGCGCGGGCCGCCAGATCGACCTGACCGGCCTGCGCCAGCTGCGGCGTGCCCGATTGTTCCGCCCAGGCGGTAAAACCTATGGCGGCTGTCAGCAGCAGGGTCATGGCAATGAATATGGCAGCGCCCTGGCGCATGTCGCCAATCTGCCTGCCAAAGGTAAAGCACAGGCCCGCCGGGATAAGCAGCAGCGAGAGCATCTCAAGCAGGTTTGCGAGCGGGGTGGGGTTTTCGTGCGGGTGGGCGGAATTGACGCCGTTGTAGCCGCCGCCGTTGGTGCCCAGCTGTTTGGGCGCTACCTGCGAGGCCTGCGGGCCCATGGGGATCATCTGCTCCGCAATCTTCACCCCATTGTCGTCAGCGAGCGGCTCAAGCAGGGCAACGGTTTTGTATGCGGCAAAGTTCTGCGGCACTCCCTGCCAGATCAGCAGCAGCGAAAGCGCCAGCGACAGCGGTACAAGAATATACAGGGTGGCCCGGGTGGCGTCCGCCCAAAAATTGCCCATACCCTTGGCGTTGCCGGCGCGCAGGCCGCGTATGAGGGCAAACAGCACCGCAATACCCGCAGCGGCGGAGACAAAATTCTGCACCGTGAGGCCAGCCATCTGGGCCAGATAGCTCATGGCGCTTTCGCCAGAGTATGCCTGCCAGTTAGTATTGGTGACAAAGCTCACGGCCGTGTTCAGGGCCAGATCCCAGCTTGTGTCGGCTATGCCCTGCGGGTTCAGGGGCAGGCTGTGCTGGGTCATGAGCAGCAGCATCAGGAGCGCGATGCTGACAATGCTGAACAGCAGCACGCAGCAGAGATAGCGCTTCCAGCCCATCTGCTCTGTCGGGTCGATGCCCATGACGCGGTATATGCCGCGCTCGCATGGGCCAATAATTTTTTGCAGCCAGATTTGTTCGCCGTCCATGACCTTGCCCATATAAATTCCCAGCGGCCATGCAAGCAGCGCAAGCAGCGCGATGTACAGCAGGCATTGCCCGATCATGTTTTCCATACCGTCCTCCTGTGGGGCCCGGGAAGAGCCCACAGATGCACAGTATGAAAAAGTGTATAAAAGGAGTGTTAAACTTTTGGGGAGGATATAAAATTTGTATTAAATCGTGCGGTATTTTGTCATGCAGCTGGCTTGATATTGTTCAATATATGTTGAATAATCATCCAGTAAAGACGGAAGACGCCAACAGGGTATTTGAGGTTCTGACATCAGAGGCGCGTCTTAATATTTTAAAATTATTGGTAAAGCTCTCGGCGGATGGGCTGCCCGCCGGGGGGGGGGATCACAGCTTGCGGGCATACCCAAGACCAGTCTGTCCTGTCATCTCAGGGCGATTGATCACAGAGGGCTTGCGAGCATGGCGCGCGAGGGGAGCAACTCCTGATAACGGGCGAGCAGGCCGTTAATGCGTGAGGTGGAGTCTATCTGACCGCCGAGTGCTGCTCGGGCGACCCTGATTACTGCAGACAGAGCCGCTAACATCAATAAGCAGGAGCGGATATGAACATTCTTTTTTTGTGCACTGGCAATTCGTGCCGTTCAATCATCGCCGAGGCGCTCTTTCGCTCCATGGCCCCGGCTGGGGTTTCGGTACAGAGCGCGGGCAGCAGGCCTGCGGGCCATGTACACCCTCGTGCCCTTGAAGCGCTGAGCGATGCGGGCATTGCAACCAATGGGCTTGCGAGCAAGTCGTGGGATGATCTGGCGGAAAAGCCCAGTGTGGTCATAACCCTGTGCGCCAAACGCGGCGGGAGAGGCGTGCCCTGTGTACTTTGGCAAGGTGGTGCGCTCCCATTGGGGCATGCCCGACCCGGCCAGCGTACAGGGGGACGATGCCGCCGTCAGGGCTGCCTTTGCGGAAACGCTGGCGGTACTGCGCAGGCGCATAACGGACCTGGTGCGGCAGCTGGAGGCGCATCCCGGAGTGGATGCGGATGGTTTGCAGGGTATTCTTGACGGCATTGCCAGCCAGTAGGGAGATGAAATCATGAGTCAATCAACGCTGCAGCGGCTGTCGTTTCTCGACCGGTTTCTGACCCTGTGGATTTTTCTCGCCATGCTTGCGGGCGTGGGGCTTGGTTGGGCCATGCCGGGCGTAAAAAACGTGATCAACTTTTTTCAGGTGGGCACAACCAATATTCCCATTGCCATCGGCCTTATCCTGATGATGTACCCGCCGCTGGCAAAGGTGAAATACGAGCAGCTCGGGCGGGTGTTTCGCAATAAAAAGGTTTTGCTGCTCTCGCTCGCGCAAAACTGGATTATCGGCCCGGTGCTCATGTTCTTGCTGGCCTTCGCCTTTCTCTCCGGCAACAACAGCTACATGGTGGGCCTGATACTCATAGGCCTTGCCCGGTGCATCGCCATGGTCATTGTGTGGAACGACCTCGCCGGTGGCGACAGAGAGTATTGCGCGGGGCTGGTGGCCTTTAACGCCATATTTCAGGTGCTGTTTTTTTCGGTCTACGCCTATGTGTTCATCACCGTGCTGCCCGGCTGGCTGGGGCTTTCGGGCGCTGTTGTCAGCGTGAGCATGGGGCAGATTGCCGAGAGCGTATTTATCTACCTGGGCATACCCTTTATCGCTGGCGTGGCTTCGCGTATTTACGGGCTCAAGGTCAAGAGGCTCGAGTGGTATGAGAATGTCTTTATCCCCCGCATAAGCCCCTGGACGCTGCGGGCGCTGCTGTTCACCATTATTGTGATGTTTTCGCTCAAGGGCGAGTACATTGTGCAGCTGCCCATGGATGTGGTGAAGGTGGCCATCCCCCTGCTGGTGTATTTTATCATCATGTTTTTGCTGTCGTTTTACCTTTCGTGGCGGGCAGGGGCAAACTACGAGCAGTCGGCGACCTTGTCGTTTACCGCTGCCTCCAACAACTTTGAGCTGGCCATTGCCGTGGCCATCGCCGTGTTCGGCCTCGATTCGGGCGAGGCCTTTGTGGCCGTTATCGGCCCGCTGGTCGAAGTGCCGGTACTGATAGCCCTTGTAAATGTGTCCCTGTACATACGCCGCCGGTATTTTGCCGAACGCGAGACGGCATGACCGGTTAGACGCCGGGGAAAACAAACCTGCTGGCTAAATCCACGTCTGTGACCGAATAAGGCCGCCCCTTGGCGGCCTTATTCATTTTGTGAATTTTTTGCACGAACACTGAGGTGAAGCAAATCGAATTTGCGGAAGGACGGCGAGTGAATTTGGCTCAGTCAGAAGTTGTGCTTCTGCTTTTACTAATGCTGTTTATTACTCTGTATGATGGGTTAGCCATTGACATGGTGTTGAGTTTATATTGCCAGTGGTGTATTATAAAAATATATTTTTCACAATGTTATTTGTATGAATAAACTAACATAACATAATGTAAATATTTTTTTCAACTAAATATAATTTATGTTAATATGTTGCTCAAAAAATGTTAGCAAAATTTATCTGAAAATTAATTTTTGGTTGAGCATGGCACTAAAGAATTTTATCATTAAACTCGAAATAACATACAGGGGTAATACTAAAAAGATAATAGATAGCACTATCACTTTTAACCATACCTATGGGGGGTAGTGAGTATGGCTAAGATCACGACAATGCAGAAATTGTTTGGGCTTGCATTAACACTTTCACTTCTTACAATTTGCGTAGGTTCTTATTCATTATTAAAGATGCAAGTTATTGCATCAGATTTAAACGAGCTATATGCAGTACATCTAAAGGACTTGATCTCACCCGTCTGGTCAATATTACGGTTCTGCAAATAGTACGTGACGAAAAAAACTTGATTATCAGCACAACTGATGAAGATAAACCATAAATATCTGGAAGCCCTTAAATCCCGCTACATCACGCTGGACAACCAGCTTAGCAGCCTGTCCGGCTATTATATTACCAAAACCGGGCAAGACTTCCTTGCCAATCTCGTCAAGGCCATCAACGAATGGCGCGTTGTTCACAATCAGGTCATAGCGCTCAGCAGCACCACAGACCCGGAAATGAACCGGCAGGGTCAGGTTTTGTCAGACACCAAGGCGCGCGACCTTGTTCGCACTTTTACCACGGCGGTGCAGGAAATAGCCGATTGCAAGGCTGACTATGCCAGAGACATGGCCGCCAACAGCAGCCAGCTTTTTGAGACAGCCAGGCTCATCACCATAGCAGGCATACTGCTTTCTGTTTTGTTTGGCCTTGGTACCGGCTACTGGATGGCCCGCAATATGCGCAGGCAGCTGGGCGACGAGCCCGCTTCGCTCTCTGCAATGGCCCTGCGCATTGCCGGAGGGGACCTGGAAACGCAGTTTAATCCTGCCCTGCCCGATATAGGTGTTTTTGGGGCCATGAAGCAGATGGTAGCAACCCTGAAAAATAAAATCGACGAAGCAAACCAGAAAAGCCGGGAAGCCGCGCAGGAGTCCGAAAAAGCCAGGGCAGCCACCGCAGAAGCCGAGGAGGCGCGCCAGCAGGCAGAGCGAGCCAAAGCCGAGGGCATGCTGCAGGCTGCCCGCCAGCTGGAAGGCATCGTGCAGGTTGTGTCATCGGCGTCTGAGGAACTGTCGGCTCAGGTCGAGCAGTCGAGCCGTGGGGCCGACGAACAGTCAAGTCGTGTGCGCGAAACCGCTACGGCCATGGAAGAAATGAACGCCACGGTGCTTGAAGTGGCAAAAAACGCCCAAATGGCTGCCGACATTTCGACGCAAACCAAGACCCAGGCGCTGGAGGGGGCGCGGATTGTCAACAATGCCGTTTCGAGCATCAAATCCGTCCACACGCAATCGCTGGCCATCAAGGCGGACATGGACGCCCTGGGTCAGCAGGCTGAGGGCATAGGCCAGATTATGGGCGTTATAGCCGACATCGCCGACCAGACCAATCTTTTGGCACTTAACGCCGCCATAGAGGCGGCCCGCGCTGGCGATGCCGGACGTGGCTTTGCCGTCGTGGCTGATGAGGTACGCAAGCTGGCCGAAAAAACCATGACGGCAACGCAGGAAGTTGGTCAGGCTGTGAGGGGTATTCAGGAAGGCACCAAAAAAAATATCCAGAACGTGGACAGTGCTGGCGAAGCTATTGAGAAAGCGGCAACTCTGTCGGTCAGCTCTGGCGAGTCGCTGGACAAGATTATGGAACTTGTGAACCTTGTAAATGATCAGGTCCAATCCATTGCAACCGCCAGTGAAGAGCAGTCTGCCGCAAGCGAAGAAATAAATCGCGCTGTCGAACAGGTTGCCAGCATATCAGCGGAAACAGCCCAAGCCATGGAGCATGCCTCGCAGGCGGTGGCCGACCTGGCGCAACAGTCGCAAGTGCTTCAAAAGCTCATTGGTGATATGAAGAGCGCCGCCTAGCCTGATGTGCCAGCTAGACGACCAAGGATGCTAAAACTGGACGCATGGGGATAGCTGGCCCCTGCAAACTGCGGAGGTTTGCAACGCAGCCTGGGCTGGACGCGCAGCCATTGTTTGGGCCTCTGCGGACTACGAAAACGCCCCGCTAAAACGGAGAGGGGTGAACACCTTGCGCCACTCTGCTGTTGTAGCGTTTGGTCTGCGGCTTTTTACCAGCGCAAAACCCGCCGAAGTCCACAACTTCGGCGGGTTTTACTTGTGTAGGCATATGTTGCCCACAACGACCTGGCCATAATAACCACCGTCTTATAATAAACTCATACCAGCCGCACCTAATGCCGCAAGATGCGTTGTTGGGTTGCGGGGTTGCAGCCTTTTGCCAAAGCGCCCGCCTTCTGGTGACGATGCCCCCGAACCTGGGCAGCAGTTCCTTGTCGACGCTGAAGCGTCCGACGTAACCGGCTTCATTGACACGGACAATGATCTGCAGAAGGGACACAGTACGAAAGCAGGTGTCTCATCGGCGACGCAACAAACGTCCCAGCATCAAAAGCTAGATCTGTCGCCCCATTTGAAGCTGATGTCATCGCCCAAAACCTGATGTCGGACATAGAAGGAACCGCTACTACAAGTTTGACGGGCACACCAACTGCTTTATTGTCACGGGGTTTGAAAAGACCTCGCTGATCGATTTCAGCTATGCCATTGAACCCCTGCCGGGCATGTTTCCACTTCTTGGGGGCGGCCCCTTTGAGCTGTTGGGTGAAAGCCACATCAATTAGAGCTATAGTTGTCTGTCCAAATCTATCCTGCTAAACTGGCAGTCTGTCCATGGCCGACCTCACGCCGGCTATAGTTGTCTGTCCAAATCTATCCTGCTAAACTGCGATTCACTGCTGGTGGCGGGCAGAATGAGCTATAGTTGTCTGTCCAAATCTATCCTGCTAAACTGTGGTGAATGCGGCAACGACCCAGCTGGCCGCTATAGTTGTCTGTCCAAATCTATCCTGCTAAACTTTCATGCTGACGCGCAGGGCAGCGCGGTGGGCTATAGTTGTCTGTCCAAATCTATCCTGCTAAACTGGCCCAAGAATTGTTCTCAAGCCAATCGTGGCTATAGTTGTCTGTCCAAATCTATCCTGCTAAACTCCACACATTCCCTGTGAGACATCACCCATTGCTATAGTTGTCTGTCCAATCTATCCTGCTAAACTTGGTTTTTGTCAGGTCAGCTTGCATCAACAGCTATAGTTGTCTGTCCAAATCTATCCTGCTAAACTCTTACCGTCTTTGGCTACTGGACATACATCGCTATAGTTGTCTGTCCAAATCTATCCTGCTAAACTACCATATTGATACCGCTCGATGGTGGTGCTGCTATAGTTGTCTGTCCAAATCTATCCTGCTAAACTAGCGAACAAACCGCAGTCCCGCTTTGCGTGGCTATAGTTGTCTGTCCAATCTATCCTGCTAAACTATGGAAACTGATAACCGAGTACCAGCCGTTGCTATAGTTGTCTGTCCAAATCTATCCTGCTAAACTGGCCATTGGCATCCCTGCCCAATGCGGACGCTGCTATAGTTGTCTGTCCAAATCTATCCTGCTAAACTCCTTGCGGCATGGGAAACCATGTTTTGCATAGCTATAGTTGTCTGTCCAAATCTATCCTGCTAAACTGCCCGCGTTATTGCGGCCACAACCCACGCCGCTATAGTTGTCTGTCCAAATCTATCCTGCTAAACTCACGTCCTCGCGAATCTCTTTCACGTCACTGCTATAGTTGTCTGTCCAAATCTATCCTGCTAAACTGACCATATCCCGCGATACCGCCCAGCTGTTGCTATAGTTGTCTGTCCAAATCTATCCTGCTAAACTCCGTTCCGGACACAGGGATTCGCCGCAGCGGCTATAGTTGTCTGTCCAAATCTATCCTGCTAAACTCTGCTTGCTGGTGCCCGCGTGGCCTCACGCGCTATAGTTGTCTGTCCAAATCTATCCTGCTAAACTCCGCCGCAGCCTTGGCCAGTGCTATCTGTTGCTATAGTTGTCTGTCCAAATCTATCCTGCTAAACTTTGTCCGTTATTGTCCGTTATTGTCCGCCAGCTATAGTTGTCTGTCCAAATCTATCCTGCTAAACTCACGAAAACGTGATCTCGCCGCTTTGTGATGCTATAGTTGTCTGTCCAAATCTATCCTGCTAAACTCACCACACGGCAATTGCCCATATCCAGAATGCTATAGTTGTCTGTCCAAATCTATCCTGCTAAACTAGAACTTGCCCTGTCCATGTCTTTCACCATGCTATAGTTGTCTGTCCAAATCTATCCTGCTAAACTCGCCAAGGTGCGCAAGTGGGTTGACCAGTGGCTATAGTTGTCTGTCCAAATCTATCCTGCTAAACTCATGCTGGCCCTGCATTGTGTGCAGCGTATGCTATAGTTGTCTGTCCAAATCTATCCTGCTAAACTTTTTGACGGACATTGCCTCCACTCAGGCGCTATAGTTGTCTGTCCAAATCTATCCTGCTAAACTAGCAAACCACGCAGGCAGCACAGCTTGCTGGCTATAGTTGTCTGTCCAAACTATCCTGC
>Ga0268359_12934_pt1 | contig 17253 bp, 20 predicted proteins | sample BioMet11_FD_194416 | JGI IMG/M metagenome (GOLD analysis project Ga0268359, IMG submission 194416) | Sewage microbial communities from Oakland, California, United States - Biofuel 11 (PacBio Assembly) | ecosystem: Engineered > Wastewater > Sewage > Unclassified | place: USA: California | collected...
TGGCCAGTTTGCTCAAGAGTATCTTCATGGCTGTAGGATTTGCTTTCTCATCCCAAAGAAGCGTACCATTCTTATCTAGCGTTAAATTGCCAACCTCATAAGCACAGGTGGGGACGCCTTTGTAAACCGGTTTCGTTAAGGTAATTCGCTAAGAACATTAACCAGAGCCTTTCTTTCCTTGCCTTGCACGTTGAATTTTGCTTGCATAATAAAACCTCCCTTTGTTTTGGTATGTACATATATCACTCTAAAGGGAGGAAATAGCAAGCTATTATGTGCAAGTATACAGATTTCTTGACTAGAAAAATATCTTATGTACTCTTTAATTACTGATGGATATGTGCTCGGCACGTGAGCAATACATATTCGCTTTCAGAAGAGGGACGCAAGTGCCTGGACAGCCCCTCCCATTACTTGATTATATTCTGTATAGGTCTTTTTTTTATGCCCAAGTGTTTATATCTTTATTTTCTTTCCAGGCCACCCATAAACCTATAGACTAGGGTTCCATCCTTGTGGATTGTTACACTTTCCATAGTGGAATCCCAGAGCTCTTCATCAAATTCAGGTACAAGAACTTCTTGCTTTTCTAGCTTGTCCAGAAAGGCAGTGAGCTTTGTGCCTGTTCTTTTTTTGCAGCAATGGAGCTTCTGTATCGGCTAGTTCTTTTTTCAAGCCTTTCATATTTAACAGAAAGAGCATTATAGGCGCTTCTGGTACCTTTTCTTGGGTCTAAGCTGTTTTGCTATTTTCTGATATAAGCTTTTGCGCTAGAAGGCTAGTGGCTTCCATATCGTCTTTCATGGTTAGAACTTTGTTTTCCAAGCTGAACAGTCCGTTAGGAAAAGAGCCATCTTGCGATGTTCCGTTATTATCCTCATCCTGCAATCTATGATGGCATTAAAGACCTTTATAAAGTTTCCTTGATAACTGCTTCGCTAATAGGTTTGCATGGGCATTTATGCTTGCCGTTATACTTCTTCATGCACCGCCACATGACACGTCTGTACTTGTCTGTGCTGTGCCAGGTCTTAGGTACATATATGGAACCACATTCTCCGCAAATAAGCTTTCCACTAAGAAGTTTCGTTTATGACCAAAATACAGCGACTTTCTGCGTTTCAGTTCTTCCTGTACATGGTCAAAGACGTCAGGCCGGATGATGGCAGGATGGCTGCCATGAACATAGTACTGCTTGACTTCGCCTTCGTTCTTCTTTTTCTTTTTGGTTAGAAAATCTACTGTGAATGCTTTCTGCAGCAAGGCATCACCTTTATATTTTTCATTGGATAAGATGCTTTCAATGGTGGTGGTGTACCATTTCTTTCTGCCTTTGGCAGTTAATATTCCTTTGCTCATTAGTTCATTGGCAATCCAGCTAGGAGGACAGCCTTCTAAGAAACGTTTATAGATGTATTCCACAGTTTTAGCTTCTTCCGGAATAATCTCCGGCCTGCCATTGGCACCTTTCTTGTAGCCTAGGAAGGCTTTATAGGGCAGCATCAGTTTGCCATCAGCAAACCTTTTTCTTTGTCCCCAGGTGACATTTTCGGAGATGCTCCGGCTTTCTTCCTGTGCCAGGGAACTCATGATGGTTATTAAAAGTTCTCCCTTGGAATCCATAGTGTAGATATTTTCCTTTTCAAAAAAGACCTCTACACCTTTTTCCTTCAGCTTTCTTACATTGGTCAGAGTATCCACAGTGTTCCTGGCGAACCGGCTGACGGACTTGGTAAGGATAAGGTCTATCTTGCCGTCCAGGGCATCCTTGATCATGGTATTAAAGCCTTCACGCTTCTTGGTGTTGGTAGCTGATATGCCTTCATCCGTATAGATTTTTACAAACTCCCACTCTTTTTTGGAGTGAATTAGCTTGGTGTAGTAGTCTATTTGGGCAGCATAGGAGCTGACCTGTTCTTCGTATTCTGTGGATACACGGGCATAGGCAGCTACGCGCTTCTTATGCATTACAGGATTGTCCGCAGAGGCAAAGATGGACAGTTTCTTTACGGGTATTTCAATTACTTGTCTTTGTTCCATTTTTCTTCCTTTCTGGTCTATAGGACCATTTCTTATTGTAGGTTTTATGGTCAAGCCTTACTTGAAGACGGCCGTCACCCAGGACGACTATTTCCTGTAGGGTTTTATGTTCTTTTTTATATATCTTCATGAGGACTTCTTCCGGCACTTTCTTGTTAGGACATTTGTCCTTGCCTTCATAGAAGTAGGTATGGCATTGCCAGAAGTACTTACCTCTTAACTTCTTGCGGATATAATGCTTGTGGCATAGGCCACAGACCACCTTGTCATATAGGACGTGCTTTTCTGTGCTTTTAGGTATGGAAGTGCTTCTGTTTTCTTTCAGCATTTCCTGGACCTTGGCAAAGAGCTCACGGGTTATGATGGCAGGATGAGAATTTCTTACATAGTATTGTGGAAGCTCGCCTTGGTTGGTTATGAGCTTTTTATCTAAGTGGTTGTTTACGAATCTTTTTGTAGGAGAGTGTCTCCATGTATTTTTCGTTTATGTAGTACTTTGCGTACGCGTCTGTCTGTCCAATTGCCGGTAGTACCTTGTTCATTTAAAGTACGGGCAAGTTCTAGGGCAGAGGGTGCCATTGGCATACTGCGAAAATATTTCTTGTACAATTTTAGCTTCATCCGGATTTATGGTTAGGATGCCTTTCTTGACATGGTAACCAAACAGCCTTCTGATGTTTATCTGTTCTCCTTCTTTATAGGCGCTATGGATACGCCATTTGCAGTTATCACTTACGGACTTGCTTTCAGCTTGGGCAAGGAAGCAAGAAGGGTTAGCATAAGCTCTCCTTCATTGCTCATGGTATGAATATTTTGTTCTTCAAAATATATATCTATGCCTTTGTCTTTAAGCATTCTTACCTTTTCTAAAAGAACTACAGTGTTTCTGGAAAACGGGAGATGGACTTGGTGATAATCATGTCTATCTTGCCGTCCAGGCAATCTTTAAGAAGTCTTTGAAATTCCGGTCTGCTTTCCTTGGTACCGGTCAGGCCATTATCTGAATACACACCACAGTACCGCCAGGAGGGGTTGGACTGGATGAGCTTGCTGTAGTAGCTTACCTGCGCTGACAGAGAATGAAGCATGGTATCCTTCTCTGTGGACACACGGGCATAGGCTGCTACCTTGCGTTGCTTAAGGCTTTTTGTACTTTTGGTTTCAATGACCTCAATGTCTAAAGCCATGGTCCTACCTCCCTTCGGTATTGTGATATTAGCTCTGAAGCTAACTTATATCAAGTTAATAATCAGGCTGCCAGATAGCCAAAAAATGGCTGAAAATGTTGTGCTAAATGGATGTCCATGAGCTTGTACTGTACATCATTTATAAGACCTTGCTTCAGCATATTCTGGGGCTATGGACAGAGCCAGACGATATTTTAATTCCCGTTTAAATTCTTCCTTGGTCATGATAACCACCTCCTTTTTGATATGACGGATATTAGCTCTGAAAACGGATACTATCAAGCTAAAGTTATTACTCATAGGTTTCTGTTTTTTGCTCGTAATCTAAGTAGCTTCTCCATAACATCATCCTGTGGGGTAGTGCCTTGCCATTCTGTAGCACAGTTTTCTTTTACGATTTGGAATATCTGATACCAGGCCTGGTTTACCTGCTTCATATACTGCTGTGACATTGCTACAAAAGGGCTTGATATTGCAGCGCCAGTGGTAGGGTGCTTGGCTAAGAAACCATATTCTGAAATAGCTTCTTCGCATTGGACCCAGCGCGCGACACTCATGGCGTATTGCTCAACAAGTTGAATGTTGACAATTTTATCGCAGCCACGATTTTTGAGCCATAACCATGTTTCTGTGTATATTTCGTCAGCGCAGAGCGGTTTACCATCTTTTTGCTGTGATTTCATATATTCTTTTATCGGTGGTATTTCTGATCCATCAAGGGATGGAGTATCTGGAAACTCAATAACTTCTAACTTTCTTTTACCAGGATTACCTAGCGTTATTTTATCTGCAAGTGCTTTTGCCTTGCGTCCTGAACCAATTCTGCTGCCACCTCTAGTAGTTCCGTCTTTAGACAAATAATCATCTCCTTTATATTTTTTTTAATACCACGTTTGAAAGTGCGTTTTTGTGCGTAAGGCCAAGCGCCCGACCGCACAAATACTAGCTCTAGGGATTTGATATCCCCTAGGCCCTCACAGGCGCTGGGTTTGCCGGTTCACGTCTTTTTACATTCTATCGGCAATATATTTCTTTTTTATTCTTATTTTCAAGCTTTTCTTGCCGATATATGGTATAATATCCTAGCAAGGAGGATAAAACCATGAAATACATGTCTGTTGCTGACGCAGCGCCGGTCTGGAATGTAGCCGAACGAACTGTTCGCAACTACTGTGCCAACGGCAAAGTTGCCGGTGCCAAGCTTATCGGCAAGACTTGGCGTATCCCTGAAAGCGCTTCAAAGCCAATACGAAACACAAGAACAAGAAACACCAGGGATTTACTGTCCGTTCTTCAAAATGAACAAGCCAGCAAGAGCCCGGGTGGCATCTATCATAAGATACAAATTGATTTAACATACAACTCAAACCATATTGAAGGCAGCAAGCTAACCCACGACCAGACTAGGTACATTTTTGAGACAAATACTATCGGCATAGAAAAAGATGCCGTTAACGTTAATGATATCTTAGAGACAGTTAATCACTTTAAGTGCATAGACATTATCATCACTAAAGCCCGTCGCAAGCTAACCGAAACTCTTATAAAGGAACTCCATTCTGTTCTTAAGACCGGCACAAGCGACAGCCGCAAAGACTGGTTTGTTGTCGGAGGCTACAAAAGATATCCCAATGAAGTTGGTGGCAAAGCTACCACTCTCCCTGAAGATGTCCCTCAGGCCATGCACAAATTACTTGCTAAGTACAATGCTATTCAAAACAAAACCTTAGATGATATCATTACCTTCCATGTGCGCTTTGAAGCCATCCACCCATTCCAAGATGGCAACGGTCGTATCGGCAGGCTCATAATGTTTAAAGAGTGTCTGTCCAACGACATCGTTCCCTTCATCATCACCGATAATATGAAGCTGTTCTACTATCGCGGTCTTAAAGGATGGAACAAAGAAAAAGGTTTCTTAACTGATACCTGCCTTAGTGCACAAGACAATTTCAAGGCTGTTTTAGACTACTTTAGAATTTCTTATACTGTCTAAACACTCTGTTATAAAAGAACTACTCCTCATGGGTAGTTCTTTTTCTATGCCATCGGTCACCCATCTTCGCATGAATCCGGGAATGGCAGCTCCTGCACAGGGCCATGAGATTGGAAACATCATTTGTACCGCCTTGAGACAATGGCAGCTTGTGATGTATCTGCTCTGTTGCCACATACCTTCCTTCCGCAAGGCACTGCTCACACAACGGATGCGCCTTTGCATAGGCGGCACGGATGAACCTCCAGGCTCTGCCGTATCGTTTCTTGTGAACTGGATTGCGTTCGTACTTGTTGTAGTTCTTATCTGTCAGCTTCTGATGTTCTTCACAGTATCTTCCCTCAGTAAGTCTTGGGCAGCCTGGATAAGAACACGGTCGCTTCGGTCTTCTTGGCAAAACATTACCTCCATTTGGGCATAAAAATAGCCCTGGAAGTCATCCTTCCAAGGCTAATCCGTTATTTATTCTTTCTTGCTGATTATATCTTAGCACAATTGTTTTGCCAAAACAACATACCAAACCGTACCAAAGCGTACCAAACCGTACCAAACCGTACCAACTTTTTTATATTTTAGCTGATTCTGGTATAACGACATCTTCTAAAGCCTTTTTATGCCATCGGATTACGCTCATTCTACCTGCGTGCATCCTCATAGCAATCTCTTCCCACGTCAGGCTTTGCAGATATCTGTACCTTAAAACCAAACGCTCATCCGTATTTGGTACGGAATCTATGGCCTGCCTGATCTGAGTTCTCAGCTCTGCCAGCCTGTTAGTTTCAGTTCTTATCTCATCTTCCAGCAACATGAGTTTCTCGACCTTATAAACGAACGGTGCTGTGGTATTGCGTGTTGCATTGTAATGCGGCTCAAGACTCGGAGGACTGATGTTACTTTTAGTTAAATGTAATCTTTCTAATTCTACCAGGTTGGAAACAATCAGCTGGTCCAAGTGCTCCGCCTGCTCAAGATATTCTCTAGATGTCACCTTCCCACCTCTTTCTGCAGGTCTTTCAGCATTGCGGGACCGTCAGCATCAGATATCGTGGCAAAATAGGTGGAACAGAAGAACTCCTCAATTTCTTTAATGCCTGTATGATACTTATTGCACTTTTTAGCCCATCTCTTGAACGCTTTGCCCTTTGGTACCTTGTCAACCATAAGCTTCTTAAAAGCTCTGTTATATAACCTATAATCCTTGGCAGCCCTGATAATTACATTTACTGCCAGGTTTTCGTAATCTTTAAAAGCAGAATCTATCATAACATCTGCCACCTCCAAATTTTGTTATTACCTTTGGAGCGTTGTAGCAACGATGCATTTTTCAGTGTTCAGTGTTTTCTTAAGACTTATATCAAAGTATCTTTTTCTTGCATTCTTCGTTGATTAAATAATCCAAATACCATCTTGCCTTACGCAAATCTTCTAAACCACCTTTTAGTTTCCAACGCCACATATATTTAATGACATTGGCAGTACAAACAGCTGCAATACCAACTAGTCCTTCCGTGGCAGCCTCAATGGCCACAATACATTCTACTTTCCCATTGGTGTAATGCTTGGGATGATTTACTTTATCTTCTAACATAATTGCCTCCTCCATTTACAAAACAAGCAACAACTTTTTTTACGTCTTCCACAGACCTAACCACTACGGCTCTTCCACCGGCAAGCATAATCTTTCGTAAAGTTGCATCCTGCAGCTTTGTCACCTTGCCGGTTTCATTCTTTACCTCAAAAGCCACAAACCAACCATTCAGACAGCAGATTATGTCCGGTATGCCAGCCGTCCCATACATACCGCCGTGCTCCTTCCAGAAGAAGCAGTTATCCACAGTTTTTAAATACAATAAAATACTTTTAACAATGGCCGACTCTTTCATTTTGACACCTCCTTTCCACGTGTCCAATAACAAATGGCGTCAATACTGGCCGGAGGACACCAAGGACAGGAAAAAACCTATTATTACATAAGGAGCTGGAAAAAAGTATATATATGCATTTATTTAAGATATATATAAAAGAATAGGAGAAGTTTCCCGTCCCACGTGTCCTCAAAAGCTTAATTGGCAAATTCATCTAACCCGATCCCCCTGAAAACACGCCTTTTTCCGACATTGTCCTTGCCTCTGGTGACCTCTGGTACCGCAGCTAATAAATGAGACACAAAGGCTTTTTGAGAAAAAGCTTTCAGCCCGCATTCTTCACAGTACACTTTGTAGGCATTAAAGAGCTCCAATGAACCGGAAACCTTTTTTGCTTCCACAATGCAGTTTTCCTTCACAAAGGACAGGATGCTGTCGCTTTCTTCCCTATAGCGTTGCAGCTCGTCCCGGTTCTTCTGCGTTTCAGAAAAGGTGTTGTTATTGTTATCCAACAGCCTCTGCAGGCCGTGCAATGCATAAAGGAATATTCCGTCTGCTTCCAGCCTGAACTTGTTTATGAGGTCCGGATCCTTTTCTTCCTGTGGCACGGTATGATTGAATCGCACTATTATCAGCCGCCGGTAAAAGCCTTCTGACCGATCGCCGTAATTTTTTGGTATGTTGTTGCAGGAAAACAGCAGTCTTGCCGTAGACTGAAAGGAAAAAGGATTCTTGTTCTTCTTTTCTACCGTCAAGAAATCTTCACCAACTAAAGCCTTAAAGATACCGTTGTCATCTATGTTCTTGGTCGGCAGGTCGGCAAAGATGTTAGCCAGCTTGCCAAAAAGCTCCGCAGTCTTGAACCTTTCGTTTAAGGCTTGCCAGGACATTTAGTAAAGAATGGTTATAGACGGCGGATACTGCGTCATAACTTCAAAAGAGAGCTGTGGACATACGAAGGCTGTATAGTCCCCAACTCTCTTTTTTTGTTATTCCTTGTTTCCACCGCCTCTAACCATTCTTTGATGTTTGAAATAGGTTCTGTTCTAATTTTCATAACCAAGTAAAAAATCTTTTGATGAAGTATTTAAAGATAGTCATGAAGTAAGTATTCCCGTATAATCAATATCGAGACGGTACAGTGTTCCTTCCATGGTAGGAAGGAGGTGGTATCGTGAGTGATTGCAATTTAATCCAAATTAAGGTGCATATGTTGCAAATTGATATGGGCATTTCTTTGATAATTACCATGATAGTACTTTGCTTCGTGAAGAAAAAGGAATCGAAGTAATCTAAGATCTAGTAAATTATCCCATATATAAACAACTAGATCTCCACTGTCCCAAAATTAGGAGAGTGGAGATCCACACCTAGGAAGGGGCACACGACAATGTGCCGTCTTCTTATTGATTACATTTTATCATATACAGGAAAATTCTCAAGAAAATTTTAATGACAAAACATAATGTAAAATTAATAATGTAGCTAACAGAATAATATCTATTTATTGCACCCATTTTACAAAGAAAATAAGAAAAACACCTTAGGGATGGTTATATTTTGAATTTGGTAAGTAAAGAAAATATTGACACAGCCAGTATAAGTAGTAAACTCAAGGTGCTTGAAGTAATTAAGCTGATTTTCCTTACAATAAATTATATGAGGGTGAATAGAATGAGATTTGGCTGTTGCGGAAATTTAATTGCAACCGGACCTGATAAAACCGGTATAGAATTTGTAGAAAAAATTGCTACACTTGGTTATGATTATGTAGAATTGCCCTTAGCAGAAATGATGGCTTTAAGTATTAGCGAGTTTGTTGCCCTTAAGGAGAGAGTGTATAAGAGTGGCATCAGGTGCGAGGCGTGTAATAACTTGTTTCCAACCCAAGTGCGCCTGACAGGACCAAAGGTGAATAGGCAACAAATCTCTGAGTACATAAATTCTGCTATTGAAAGGGCTGCTGAGCTGGGGGTAGGGGTACTGGTATTTGGCAGTGGTGGAGCAAAGCGCGTTCCTGATAATTTCCATCAAGCAGAAGCACTTGCTCAAATTGTTGCAGAAACGAAACTGCTGGCAGAAGTTGCAGGCCGTCATAATATAACAATTGCCATTGAGCCAATGAGAAGACCTGACTGTAATATTATTAATTCTTTTGCGGAGGGTGTAGAATTAGCCAAACTAGTAAATTGTGCCAATGTAAAAGTTTTGATTGATATTTATCATATGGTATGTGAAAAAGAATCGCCCAATGTTTTGCTTAAGTATGGCAAAGAATATTTGGCTCATATTCATTTTTCTAATCCTCATATTCCTTGTATTGATGGAAGTGTTGATTCTGCTAAAATAAATACTCTTTTTGAGTGGGATTTAGCGAAAAAAGGCTGGTGGCGAACCTTTCCAACTAATTTAAAAGAATGGGACTATGGTCCGTTTATTAAAGCAGTGCAGGCATTAGGATATAATGGGCGTATAAGTGTTGAAGCTCCTACTACCAATTTTGATGAGCAGGCTAAAGAGGCTTTAGCTTTGCTCAAGATCACTTTTGCCTAAAAGATTCATATAAAACAGTACCTTTGGGGAGGTCGAAAAGTGGGTGAGCCATTTGGGGATGGTTCCAAATTGGCTCAAAAGCAAAAGCCTTGTTTAGGTAGAAATTCTACTTAAGCAAGGCTTTTTTGACAACTCATTTTCTGATATTCAATCTTTAGTAAATCTTTTGATTGTTTTTCTTGTACTCTTTAAATACTTTAAGGGCCTCCTCCCGGTCCATTTGCTTCAGCTGCATGATTTCAGCATCAGAACACTTACCTTCAACAAATTTATAAATAAAAGAGTCTCTGAAACCTATGTCCTCGGCATCTTGCAAGGTGTTGCCGTAATATACAGTCTTAATATTTGCCCAAATAATGGCACTTAGGCACATAGGACAAGGGAAGGCGGAGGTATAAAGCTCACAACCTGATAAGTCGTAGGTCTTAAGATTTTTGCAAGCATCTCTGATGGCCTGCATTTCACCGTGGCAGGTAGGGTCATTGTTTTTTATGACTTCATTGTGGCCTTTGCCTATAATTTTGCCGTCCTTTACAACTACAGCACCAAAAGGGCCACCGTCTCCGGTAACTAAATTTTTAGCAGCTTCATTAATTGCTTCCTTCATATAATTAATGGCAAACACCACCTTTGGTTTCCTTTATAATATTATAGCAAAATTTGCATAAAGAGAACATATATTAAGAATGGACTGTTCTAATTCGCACTTTTTATGACCACTTTTGTCAAAAAACGACCACTTTGTCGGAGAGAATGTTTTTTTCTCGTTTTTTTTGTTAAAATAATGGCAGGAAATTTGCGACGATTATTGGGTGGGAAGGAGAACTTGAAGATGCTTATGCAGGGTGGTAGGATTTTGGTAGCAGCAATATTATGTTCTTTTCTTTCCGTTAATGTAGGACTTGGAGTGAATACGCAATCAGATGCTAGAACTGGAGAAGAGATAACAGCTGCTTCAGATGCCGTTTTCTATGACAAAGCTAAACCAGCTAAACAGAAGAAGGGGCAAGGCGTCATTACCATTCGCAGACGTGTGGGCAGCAATTATTATAATTTTGTAAAATAAAAAAACTGTGTTTTTTACCAATGAAACCATTTCATTGACGGCGAAGATATTGCTTTATGTACAAGCAAAACAAAATTGTTGTTGTTTTGATAATGAAATTTTATATAAAAGTTAAGAGTCTTGCTTAAGTTGAAAAGTACACTTAAACAAGGCTCTTTTTATTAATCTTACGTTGTGAGACTAAAAAGGGATACTACTAATGGTAGTATAGGTTACAAGTACAGTGCAGTATATGTAAGATACAAGCTTTAAAAAGATCTATCGATGGATAGTTATACTGCTATATAGAGGTATAGCTTACCAAATGATTTAATAACTTGTTGTTTGGTTTAGGAAATGAAACTAAAAAACTAATATTACTTGTCTACTTATGATACAATTTCATAGCTAGGTGTGATATAATACAAACATTAAAGTTATTAATAAAATAATAGTTTTAATGGGAAAGAAGAAACAAACAACAATTGCTTGACACCATGGCAAGAGACATGTAATTGTTTGAATGTTTGGGGATGTATTTGCGATGACGCAAAGAATTCAAAGATTTTTATTGCCGGGGTTTTTATTTATTCTTGATACCTTAATATTGATATTTTCTGCCTGGTTCGCCATGATCATCCGTTTTCCTGATCATGGTGTTCAGTTCGCTTTCTACACACCGGAATTTACTTTAAATTTGCCGGTGATGTTGTTGTGCTACCTTTTCTTCTATGTTATATGCAAGCTGCATCGTCGTATCTGGCAGTATGCAGGACCTAAAGAAATGATGCACATTATTTTGGCTAACCTGGGCGGATTTTTTTTATTTATGTTCTATGCCTGGGCAATTAACCTTTCTTTGCCAAGATCTATTTATCCACTAACCATGTTTATGGCAACCTTGCTTGTGGCCATAAGTAGGCTATCTTTAAGATATATTTATTACACTATTAATAAACAGGAAAAAGAGGGACAACCCGTTTCTGTGCTGATTGTTGGTGCAGGGGAAGCAGGGAGTCTATTGCTTCAAGATATCCAGAATCACTATAACTACAAAGTGGTTGGCTTCATAGATGATGATAAGGCCAAGCAGGGCAGACTACTGCGTGGTATACCTGTCCTCGGTAATCGCGATAAGATTGCTGAGCTGGTAGCAAAATATGACGTCAAAGATATTATTGTTGCCATGCCTAGCTTATCAGGTTTGGAACTCAAAAAGATTGTAGAGCTGTGTGAGAGTACTCAATGTCGAGTAAAGATATTGCCAGGCTTCTTTAGCAATTTGGATACATCAGCTATTAAGCTGCAAGACTTAAGACCGATAGCTGTTGAAGATTTGTTAAAGAGGGATCCGGTAAAACTGGACCTGGCAAAAATAGGTGAATTTATCAAAGACAAGGTTATCCTGGTTACCGGAGCAGGCGGTTCCATAGGTAGCGAGATATGTAGGCAGATTATGTACCTTCATCCACGCCGTATCATTCTCCTGGGACGCGGTGAGAATAGCATCTATGAAGTACATCAGGAATTAACCCATACTTATCCTCAGGCTGACTTCGTGCCTGTAATAATGAATATTACCAATAAGGTATTGATTGAGCAGTTGTTTCAGCAATATCATCCCCAAGTGGTCTTCCACGCTGCAGCCCATAAGCATGTACCTCTCATGGAAAGACAACCAGAGGAAGCTATCTATAATAATGTAGTAGGTAGCTGGAATGTAGCTGATTTGGCCGGCAAATATGGCGTGGAGAGATTCGTGCTTATCAGTACGGACAAAGCGGTAAATCCCACTAGTGTAATGGGAGCGACAAAACGTGTAACAGAAATGATCATGCAAGCTCTTAATAAAAAGTATGCAGGGACCAAGTTCATGGCAGTAAGGTTTGGCAATGTGCTGGGAAGCAGGGGAAGTGTTGTGCCCCTCTTTAAGAAACAGATTGCGGCAGGTGGGCCCGGTAACGATAACTGACCCGGAGATGAAACGGTATTTTATGACTATACCGGAAGCAAGTCAGCTGGTATTAGAAGCCGGAGCACTAGGACAAGGCGGAGAAGTGTTGTCTTGGATATGGGCGAGCCGGTTAAGATTGTAGACTTGGCTAAGGATATGATTAGTCTTTCCGGGCTAGAACCGGATAAAGACATCAAGCTTGAGTATACCGGTCTACGCCCGGGCGAGAAGCTATTTGAAGAATTGCTGACGGCCGAGGAAGGCACTGTAGCAACAAAGAACAGTAAGATTTTCCAAGCTATTTTAAAAGACCAAGACCCTGCGATTTTAAGACCTCAATTAGAAAAACTCATTGCCTGCAAAGACAATAACCTATGTATCACAATGCTCCAAGAATTGATTCCTACATATAATCCTAATCATTTTTAAATTTCCTGCAATTGTTACGCAAAGAGGAGAAGACAAGCTATGATAGATATTCATGCCCATATTTTAAATGGCGTAGACGATGGAGCACAGGATGAGGAAACTTCCTTAAGCTTAATCAAGCTGGCAGCCGAGAAGGGTACCACAGACCTGTTCTGTACTCCTCACGTAATAGAAGCAGGGCGAGGACTAACCTGGCAAGATATTACAGCTAAGACCCAGGAACTCCAGGAAAAGGCTACCGCACAAGGTATCAAAATTAGGCTGCATTCCGGTGCTGAGCTGGAAATGAATATTGATCTTATGCAAATGTTACAAAAGGGTCATCCGGACTACTGCCTGGGAGGCAGTCGTTATGTGTTGATAGAATTACCGGCCTATGGTATACCAAACCATCTGGAAGACATAATATATTTTTTGGAAATTAATGACTTTATTCCTATTCTGGCTCATCCGGAACGCCATGAGAAATTCATGGCCAATCACGAATTGATTTGCGTCTTCTGCAACGAGGCATACTGCTGCAGTGCAATGCCGGCAGCATAATAGGTTTCTTTGGCGAGAAAATAAAAGACAATGTGGAACTACTGCTGAAAAATAAAGCAGTAAGCTTCATTGGTAGTGATGCTCATCGCACCCATGGTCGTAATACGAATCTAGAGGCAGCAGAGCAGGAATTAATAAAATTGGTAGGCGAGAAACAAACCGAGACCATTGTAAATGCCAATGCCTATTATATTCTAACGAATGAACCTTTTATGCCAGATGCTCCTACAGCCATACAGCCACTAAAACGAGGCTTTTGGCAGACACTCAAGAAACTGACTAAGGGAAATAAATAAGTTCATAAATTTGCCACATATATGTATTTATTGTATAATTAAATAGTTAAGTAAAATTTATTATTAAACCCTTTTTTGCAAGGAGGAAACTTATGAAACGTCTAATTTTAACTCTGCTTTGCTTGCTTTTGCTCAGCTTGGGCAACGTAGCTTCGGCAGAAGATTATATTATGAGTCCAGGCGACAAGCTGATGATTACGGTGACTGGCTACGATGAATATAGTAGCAAACCAGGAGCCATGGATACAGCTTATGTGGTACGTCCGGATGGCAAGTTAAGTTTCCCGCTTATAGGTACTATTGATACAACCGGCAAAACGGTGCAGGATTTTACCAGCGAGCTGGCCTATAAACTATCTGAATATCTAGTTGATCCTGATGTAAGCGTGAATATTATTCAACTAGGTACTACAAGAGTATTTGTTTTGGGTGAGGTAAATAAACCCGGCATGTACGAGCTAACTAAGTCACACAGGATGCTGGATGCCATTGGTGCGGCTAATGGGTTCACCAAAGACGCAGCCAAGAAGAGGGTTTACCTTGTGCACTATGGTGATACCAAGACGGAACAAGCTACTAAATTAAATCTTAATGATTATTTGACCAAAGCAGACTCCAGCCAGAACGTGGTTCTTAAAGAGGGAGATTGTCTCTATCTGACCTCTAATGGCAGGTTTAGTTTCAATACAGACCTATTACCTTGGATTAGTGCTTGGTATATGTTTGACCGCATTCATAACGATAAATAAAAGCTTAAACAAAGAAGTATAGGGGGCTATCCTGTGGGAGAAGAACAAACAATAGATTTACGAGAATTATTGGATATTATATTAACCAATTTAAAAACCATAGGCAAAATAACATTGGCATTCATCATCCTGGCAGGAGCATATCTGCTGATTGCTTCTCCTGTTTATGAAAGCACTTCTTTGCTGCGTATTAAACAGCAACAAGGCTTGGGTGATTCCCTGCTTAATGCTGCCACGGGTGGCAATACCCAGCTCACTCAGCAACGGATGAGCACCTATGCAGAAATCCTTAAGAGCCGTAGTGTAGTGGAGCCTGTGATTAAGGCAACAGAAAAAGCAGATGACAAAGGTAATTATCCGGGCTATGACGGTTATGTGAAAGGTCGTATTACCACAGTTCCTTTTAAGAATACGGAAATTCTTCAGGTTTCTGTGAACGCCAAAGTACCGGAAAACGCCAAGAAGGCTAATGAACTCTTAGTAAAAGGTTTCTTAGATAAACTGACCGATTTGAGCAGAACTGAGCAAAGAGCAACTAAAGGTTTCTTGGAGCAGCGTACAGGAGAAGCCAAAAACGAGCTGGATAAAGCCGAAGGAGTTCTCCAAGATTATAAAGCCAAGAATGGTATCATCAGTCCTGAGGATAACGCCAAGATTTTTAGTGATAGAATTGCTAATGTTGCTAAAGAAGCAGCTGAGAACCAGGTAAATCTGGAAGCAGCCAAGGCAAGCTTAGCTGCAGTGAATGGACAACTAGGTGGGGCAGGCAAAAGCACTGCAGATAATACTACCTTGAAAGAATACAACAAAGAACTAGCTCAGTTAGAAGTAACCAGAGTAGGATATTTGGATAAATATCGTCCTAAGCATCCGAAGATGGTAGAAATAAACAATCAGATTGCAGCACTAAAAGCTAAAATCAGTGACGAAACAACTAGGGTAGCAGCCATGCAGGCACCTAGTGACAATGCAGTACACCAAGGCCTCTTGGCTAGCAAGTTTACCAATGAAGGACAGATTGCCGTAGCAGAAGCTAAAGCACAAGAGCTGGAAAAAATCATGGCCAAAGACAGAACTGATATTGCCAAGCTGCCAGCTAAGGAACAAGGCTATGTACGTGCTCAACGTGATGCTACAGTAGCTAATGATATCTACGTCATGCTAGCAAAACGTCTGGAAGAAGCCAAGGTTGCCGAAGTAATGGTAGCCAATGATGTGCAGGTAGTGGATACAGCCACCTTGCCGGAAAGACCGGTAAAGCCTAGAAAGGCCTTAACCTTATTACTAGCAGCACTGCTTGGTATATTGGCAGGCTGTGTATATGCTATTGCCGGTGAACTGCTCAATAAACGTATTAAGACAGAAGACGATGTGACAAATTATCTGGAATTACCGGTATTTGGTGCTATTCCGGAAGAAGAAACACTAAAAGCTGCTATGGATAAACGTAATCAGGACGGAGAAAAAACTACAATAGTAAATAGACTCAGGAGGCTATTATGGAGAAGATAAATTTAACAGCCTACAATAATCCTAAGAGCCCTATTTCCGAAGCCTATTGTGCTATTAGAACCAATATTCAGTTTGCCGGAGTGGATAAACCATTAAAAACTATTATTGTAACCAGCGCTACACCTCACGAAGGTAAGAGTACGGTTATCGCCAGTCTGGCCATTGTCTTGGCCCGGGCCGGTAAGAAAGTATTGCTGATAGATTGTGATTTCCGTAATCCGACTATACATAAATTATTTGGCCTAACCAATACTGGCATGACTAATTTCGTAGCTACAGGTGAAGCGCTAGAGAAGATTAAGCAAACGGTTGAACAGGAAAATCTGACAATCATTACGGCCGGACCTGTACCGCCTAACCCTAGTGAAATATTAACTAGTCAAAAAATGTCTAATTTATTGGATCAACTCAAACAAGAATATGACTATATTTTGCTAGACACACCGCCTATCTTGCCGGTAACTGATGCAGCAGCGTTAAGTCATAAGACAGATGGCGTGCTGCTGGTTGTAGCCAGCGATGAAATCAGCCCTAATGAAGCCAAACTAGCCAAGAACAGACTGGAACTAGCTGGTGCTAATATTATCGGCTGTGTACTGAACAAAGTAGATGTGGCTCCCACGGCTACGGATATGGTAAATACGGTGGCTATGGCTACGGTAACTATGGGTATTATTATTACTATGGCGATGAAGACGGGAAGAAACATAAACACCATCATCACCATACAGGAACGGAAGAACCAAAAAGTATAGAAGAAAATAAATAAATAAACAAAAGGAGGCGGTCTAGCTAAGGTAGAAGGATGTACCTGTGCTAAGACCGCCTTGCTTGTTTTATGAAATGGTGAAGAGGGGATAATGAATGATAGACAAAAAAATAGAGATAAAGCCATTAGAAAAAAGACTTTATTTGTCATCACCTACTTTGCATGGGGACGAACAGAAATTTGTGCAAGAAGCTTTTGATACTAATTGGGTAGCACCGCTAGGCCCCAATGTAGATGAATTCGAGAAAGTCATGGCTAAATATGTTGGCGTAAAAAGCGCAGCTGCTCTAAATTCCGGAACGGCAGCCATACATT
>Ga0268359_11871_pt1 | contig 17251 bp, 14 predicted proteins | sample BioMet11_FD_194416 | JGI IMG/M metagenome (GOLD analysis project Ga0268359, IMG submission 194416) | Sewage microbial communities from Oakland, California, United States - Biofuel 11 (PacBio Assembly) | ecosystem: Engineered > Wastewater > Sewage > Unclassified | place: USA: California | collected...
AGAAATTTGGGGAAGCCTGCATCAGTCTTAATACCATGCGACGTGGGGAATGAATCCCAAAACTGACTGAGATGATAAAACAGGGAGAAAAGATTCGCCAGTATGAGACTTCACGGTTAAGAAAAGACGGTACGATTATCGATGTCTCAATGACTCTTTCTCCGGTTTTCGATATCTTCGGAGAGCTTATGGCTATCTCAGTTATCGCCAGAGACATAACCGAGAGTAAAAAAGCCGAAGAAAGGCTTCACAATAGTGAGGAAAGATATCGGATTGTTACGGAACAAACAGGTCAGCTAATATATGAGCACGATATCGAGGAAAATAAAATCTACTGGGCAGGCACCATAGAAGAGATTACAGGATATACTCAGGAAGAATTGCTGAACACTGGTATTAAACTATGGATAAACAATGTCCACCCTGAAGACCAGAAGAAAGTCTGGAATCAAAAGATAAACGGCTGCGGCCATGACTTAAAGAACACTGAGAATAAGAGAAACTTCCATCTGGAGTATCGTTTAGAAGAAAGGACGGAGAATATATCCATATTGAAGATCACGGGATCTGTCTTCAAAAGGGAAATTATCTTACAAACAAAGTCCTCGGAATAATGAAGGATATCACAGAGCGTAAGCGGACAGAAGAAGCACTACGAAAGTCCGAGGAACGCTTTCGCCTTGCCCTGAGAGGCTCAAGCATCGTTATGTTCAGTCAGGATCTCGAGCTGAGGTACACGTGGGTGTACAACCCTGCACCTGGCTTCAAAATAGAGGATGTCCTGGGTAAGCGTGACTACGAGATATATCAGCCAGAGGATGCTGAGATATTTACCGCTATCAAGCGTCAGGTCTTAGCCAGTGGCGTAGGCCGACGTGACGAGGTAGTCACCCATAGGCCAGCTTCCGCTGGTGGTAATCTGATCCACGATATGACCACCGAGCCGCTGCACGACGCCACAGGAACCATCATCGGAGTCATCTGTGTCGCAATGGATATTACTGAGAAAAAGGAGGCTGAAAATTCCCTGAAAAAATTGAAGAAGCCCGTAAAAAGGAAATTCATCATAGAATTAAAAATAATCTGCAGGTAATCTCGTCTCTGCTCGACCTGCAGGCTGAAAAATTCGCTGTCAATGAGGTTTATGATACTTCAAAGGTGCTTGCAGCTTTCAGGGACAGCCAGAACAGGGTTATTTCTATGGCTTTGATCCACGAAGAACTGTATGGGTCAAAAGAAGTCAGTACTCTTAATTTTGCAACTTACCTTCAAAAACTGACTGAGGAGCTCTTCAGGTGTTACAACGTTGGAGCTTCAGAAGTCAAAATGGTTCTGGAAATTGAGGAAAATATTTTCTTCGATATGGACACTGCAGTTCCGTTAGGAATGATTGTTAATGAACTGGTCTCAAATTCCCTCAAACATGCATTTCCAGGTGGGAAAACAGGAGAAATTAAAATAAAACTCTCCAGGGAAATAAATGAAAACTCTGGAGCTCGCGGAATTGAAGACAGTAACGAAGCGTGTAAAGTTATCAGTTATATCCTGGTCGTTTCAGATAACGGAGTAGGTATGCCTGAGAGCATCAGTCTGGAAGACTCCGATACCCTTGGATTACAACTGGTAACCATCCTGGTAGACCAGTTAGACGGAGAACTTGACTTGGACAGGGACTCTAGTACCAAATTTACAATAAAAATCACAGTAGCGGACAATAAGTAAAAATGTGTTAGTGAGAGCAAGTCTATAGAGACGTTTATTTTGAGAGTTAATAATTTTATATTATTTTAGACTGTTCCGTAATATACAAGTTATAGTCACGCCTGTAATTGTTGCAATAAAAAAACTTCATTGTACCTCATTGGGCAGTTGCATTATTTAGCCTCGTAACTATATATAACGCCAACTGGTGTCATGGCAATTTAATTACTGGGCATTAATACTTAGATGATACATCATCCGTAGTCCCTTTCTTAATTATAAGAACTCAGAAATAAATTTTCTAGATACTAGTGCATCGATTCCAAAGTATGTCCATAATGAATTTTTTGAAAACCAGATCGAATCACTCTGTGATCGGCTGCGTTTTTCGTGTTACAAAATTCCATGTGACTTTAAAATAATATTTGTGTCAATATTTGCGTCATAAGCTGTAATCATTTTCTTATTATGCACGTATTTAAGAATAGATGCACTAGACTATGAAATCGTGTCGTTAAAAACATGAATTAAATTTAAATAATTAAAAACTCATCAAGTAATAATGATAATTTATGTTACAAAAGATATCAATCCAATCATTGTCAACAATATTTATAATAATATTACTAATTATTGGCATTGCCTATTATATTTTTCCAGGCCATGACTCCCTGTTTATACTTATTGGTAGCATTGTAGGCGCTGGACCTATTCTAATCATTGCAACCCTTGTTATGATAGGTTTAATAATTTCAATAGCCAAAATTGTTATTCGATATATTCATAAATAACAAACGTAACCTAAAACACTTCAAAAAGGTAGGGTAGATCTGCTTCTCAACCTGCACTTAAGTTGTGTTTTACACTCAGAAATTTATAATAGTGATAGTCACTAGTGCATCGATTCCAAAGTATGTCCAAAATGAATTTTTTGAAAACCAGATCGAATCACTCTGCGACCGGCTGCGTTTTTCGTGTTACAGAATTCGATGTGACTTTAAAATAATATTTGTGTCAATATTTGCGTCATAAGTTGTAATTATTTTCTTATTATGCACGTATTTGAGAATCGATGCACTAGATATAACCGAAGCACCGAAGTTTTGGAATAGGCTCATAAAATATGAACCTATATAAAGAATGATAAGATTTGCACAATAGTATTTATATTGACTTTGTCACATTCCCTTTTTTATATCTACCGCAATATCCAATATTAGAAATATTGATCCTACATTCGGCAGCAAGTACATCCTAACATTTAAATATCCTTAATTGTTATTTTTTGTAGGTTCAGTTATAAATCAGTATCATGCAGACTGCATATCTAATTTCATTTGTCATTTTTCCCATTTAATATAAATATATATTAATTATGTTATGGTTAACATTTAGTAATTTCTGATTTAAATTAAATTCTAAAAGTTTCAAAAAAAACGATATCAATAGAAAAATTAAATGGATTTTTATGTCGACCTGCCGAATGTGGGATTGATCTAATTTCATGAGTTCCATAACTGGAGACTTTATTGCGTCAAATAAAATCTCAATAGAAAAGTACCTTTTAGATGAACATCTTGAATCCTATCTTAAAACAAAAACGCGTTCTGCCGTTTCAGTTTGTATTGATTACATTCATGGTTTGATTCTTCTTCCAAAACGGAAGAATATGAGTAAAATGGCAATCTACTGTTGTAAGTGTTCCAACAACCAGTCTTTAAGCCATTTCATCTCAAATTCTCCTTGGCCTTCTACAAATCTCCTCAAATTTGTTAGAACAAAAGCCATTGAAATCATAGGGATAGTGTAATTATACTTGACGAATCGGGTATGAAAAAATCAGGATAGGACTTACGCAGTTGAAATGCCGAAAGCTTCATATCATTAAAAATATAATTATGGTTTCGTGTTTCTCTAAAAACATACGGAGTTATGGACATAAATCCACCTAAGTGTAATGGCATTGACTACATTAATTTTCTCATAGCTGCTTCTAACGTTTTTAGTTGCACTGAAGCTGCTAGGTGTTATCCAGACATAGCTAATGCTCCTTCTCATGGTGCTTTTACTCGCTTACTTCAAAAGCAACGTCCAGACACAGAATCGCTATGGGAGGAAGTAAAAAATTATGTCAAGCCTGAAGAAGGATGCCTAATTGTTGACGATTCAACATTAGATAAACCATATGCAAAAGAAATGGCTTTTGTTCGTCGTATGTGGAGTGGAAAACATCATCGTACTGTAAAAGGGGATAGGTCTTGTTTCCTTAGTTTGGACTGACGGTACAACCGTTATACCTATCGATTTTAGAATTTATAACATCGATGTAGACGACAAAACGAAGAATGACCATTTCCGCGATATGCTTGACAAAGCCAAAGAACGTGGTTTTAAGCCAGAATTCGTTTTATTTGATACATGGTATGCAAGTGTGAAAAACCTTAAAGCCATTAGACAGAAAGAATGGCATTTCCTTACAAGATTGAAAATAATCGGTTGGTAAATCCTGACAACAAGAGAAATGTGCCACTTGAAACAGTAGATATTCCTCCAAAAGGACTTGTGGTTCACCTCAAGGCATATGGATTCGTAAAGGTGTTTAGGATAGTTTCTAAAGATAGAGACACGCAACACTGAGTTACAGATCATATGGATTCGTAAGGTGTTTAGGATAGTTTCTAAAGATAGAGACACGCAACACTGAGTTACAGATGTGCTGAATATGGATGAACAAAAACGTGAAGATTTGGCAAAGAAGTCATGGAAAATTGAGGAATATCATAGAGGGATAAAGCAGTTTTGTGGGGTTGAAAAATGTCAGGTAAGAAAGGAAGAATCACAAAGAACACATATATTGTTCTCATTAAGAGCTTTCCTTAGACTGGAATTACAAAGAATCAAGAGTGGAATATCCTGGTTTGAAAGTGATATGAAAATTAGAAGAGTGGCAGTGAAAGCATATTTAAATAATCCCCTGTACACAGTAAATTAATTTTCAGATTGGGAAAGTTGTTTAAAACGATATGCTAGGAGCCAACTGCGTAACTCCTAAAGTAAAAGGATACAATAACCAATCCAAAAATGTCAAAAGAGTGTCCTTAAGAATGTTCCAAAAGCTTTCATAAGTCTGAAGGAATTTCCTGAAAACATAAGCTTTCTCAGAAGGATAGAAGGATGGTCCATGTCTCCATACTCGGTAATCGTGTCTAGAATCGAAGGGGTGTTTAGCGAACCTATAAGGTCATTGAACTGCCTGTCTTCCAGCTTCCCGATGTAGTCATGGATTTTCATGCCTATTTCAAGCTCTTTTCCAAGGCCCTTCCGCCAGAGCTGATCATATTCGGAAAGCCGCTTTGCCGAGGTATCTCCTTCAAGGGCAGCCTGTGCAGCGACCTTTCCAGCAATTTTCGCCGCAAAAGCTCCGGTATAGATTCCTCCTCCTGATGTCGGTTTTGTCTGCCCTGCCGCATCGCCAACCAGCAGAACCCCACCAGACACCGTTTTTTTCTGAGGGCCTATCGGGATTCCACCTACTACAAAATCAAGCATACCTCCTGAGTATCTCGCTTTTACATGAGAGTTGGAGCGGAGGAATTTCTCAAGATAAGCAAGAGGAGAGCTTTCTTCGTGCCCATTTTTCCAGGCAAGCCCAGGTTCAAGGGCAAGTGCAATCCTTGAAATTTTTTCATTAACAGGTACGGTCCAGGCAAAAAAGCCGGGAGCAACAGAACCCGGAAAAAGTTCAACAAAATCGCTGTCATCTGAGGCATAAGGGGCTTCTATCTGGATCCCCGGAAGTACGTGGGCAGGTTTTTCAAGCCCTGCATAGCTGGCTATCCGGCTTTTTACTCCATCTGCCCCTATCACAGTGGATGCGCATATTGTTTCAGGTTTGCCGTTTTTCAGTACCTTGAGTTTTACCGTAGAATTTTGCTGTCCCTCTTTATCGGTTTTCGGATTCGGTTTTCGAGCCCCACAGCCCTTGTCCTCAGAGAGAGTTCCACACCTTCTTCCACAGCCCTTATTGCAAGGGTGCGGTCGAAGTTTTTCCGCGAGACCACATACGCTTTGGTCTGCTTTCCATCGATTGGCAGGCACTGCCCATCTGGAGCATGTACAAAGGCTCCACGCACGGAATTGAACACAAACTCGTCCGAAGGCTTGAGCTCGCACTCTGCAACTGCTCTGGTGCTCAAAAGTCCAGTACAGCTTACAGGCGACCCTATGAAAGCATGCTCTTCAAGCAGGAGAACCTTGCCCCATTCAGGGCTGCATAGCGAGCTGCAGTGGATCCCACAGGCCCGGCTCCAACCACAACAACATCATATTTCATACCGTGTTACCCTCAAGAATAAGCCCTTACTATAGAAGGAAGCTTAATATACTCATAATTCATAAATACAGTTAAAATTATAATGTTTATATATAAATATTGTACTTTGAATACAGTGATACTGAATACAGTGACACTGTATACAATGACATTTACTCTATATGCGTGAGCTCTATTGATGAGAACGATTTATTATCTACTAGAATAATCCCATTTTCGATAAAAGTATATATTTATGGGCTAGCTTGTCTTTAATTAATTGCGCTGACTATTTATTGCTGATTATTTATTGCTGACTATTTATTAAGTTGAAAAGTTTTTAATTAATATCGATGTCGCTTAATGTATAAAGCCAAATATTTTTAGGTTGTATAAGTTTTCCAGGCTTCACAATCTTGATATATTGATAAGTAGCTTATGGTATTCGTTAATATATTTGTTCTTATTGGGTAAAAATCGGCACTTAAGGTATTTCGGAAATTTGATTTCATTTTTAGGGACTTAAGACAGATTTCGAAACTACCTGGGATTTTTACTAACACGGTTTGACCAATTTGAGATTATGCTATTTTTAAAGCAATATGGCTAAAAAAAGGCTACTATTTGAAGATTGAGAGTTAAGTTATTCTCGAATAATTTCTACAATCTTGCAGGAAAGTTTCTGCATAAACTTTTTAAAAAAAGAAAAAAATTCAATTATCAAATAATTTTTACCGCTATTTGATAGAAGATAATACATGCAAACCAATAAGGGATTTCTAATATCAAATACGAGCCATTATATAGACCTATTTCTACTTTTAATGTGTTAAACATATTTAATAACCTTTTAGATATTTCTGGAAATACACTTCGATGTATTTTCAGAATTTTTCTGTTTTTCTTAATCATTAGGAATTATATAATGTTGTCATAATATATAAATCTGTTTCATTAAAAAGTCATTTTAAGCCTTATTTTCAAAAAATAAAGGCATCAACAAAATTATATAGGTTTTTAGTGAGTATTAAACGCTTAATAATAAAAAAATACCTTATACAGGTCTTATTCCGGTCTTACGCCTGTCTTACACCTGTCTTACCTGTATTACACTATATTGTCATTAAAAAACCACTTTACCAGTAAAAAAACTATAATTCTTCACATGCGTTAAATTTCCTGTAGCAAACTCTCTATAAAAGTTTTTAAAAGTATTTTACCCCTGTCTGCCTGTAAGGTCTTGGACTGCAGAGAACTTTCAAAAAAGAATTTTAAATGATATATAAAAACCTTGAAGTTATTATATAGACAAGGTTTTTAAACAATGGTATATAATTACTTTTAAGGTAATTATATAGATCTGGTAACTTATAAAGGTTTTTTTCACGTTATGGTGTATTATTTTATTATTTAGACCCCTTGAAAAATGATTAGTTTTTTAAGGGATATTAAACCTTATTTGCCCAATTAAATGTAGTGTTATCCCTTCCACCGTTAAGGTACATTCATTAAAGGATTTATTTGCTGTTTAAAGTACTTAAGTACTTTAATTAGTAAATTAAACGTTGATTTGCCCTTACTTTTAACATTGAATTTTGTATGGGTGAAAATGACATCAGATGCCTTATTTATAAATAAACATAAATTGTAAAAGAATAAAGTATTTATCTCGCTCTCTTCTTGATTTAAAAGAGTATTATAGATTATTTATTACTACGGGAGCGCAGAGGGTCACGAATACACCATTCTTTACAGGCTGTCCGACAATTACCTTCATTAATAAACGAATTCCTTCTTTTTTAATTTAAAGGTTTTATTTGCTTTCTTTTTAGCACTTTTGGCACCTAATTTTTTGGATAGTATCTATATTTTATCTGAGATTCATGCTATCTGTTAAATTTTATACCAAAAATTTGGTCAAAAATCATAAAACCTAGATTCGGCAGGTCGACATAAAAAATTTGAATATTTTTCTTGATATCGTTTTTGAACACTTGATAACTATACATTAGATTTAAAACTGGTTGACGTGTGGCTCAACCCCCACGACACATCTAAATACTGAATCATTTTTCCATTAAAGTTTAGTATGAGAGATTATGTTTAGATCATATGTAAACCTCACAACTGCACACAATAAGGGATCATTATTTTAAAATCGCCATCAACAGAAATTATCAAAAATGAAATGTCGACCTGCCGGATCTAGGATAAAAATAGCCATCAAGAGAAAGAGAACCATCTGTCAAATAGAATCGTAAAAATGAGCAAAAATTTGTTGAAATAATATTACTTATCATTTCAACGGATATGAAAACAATCTTCCCACATAAAAATCAAACTGTCAAACTAAGTTAAAAAGGCCAAAGTTTAATCAGGATTTAAGTGCAAAATTGATAGCTTTCAAGCAAGAAAATTCCTTACCCGATGACATGAAAGGAAATTAATTTAATAAAATATTGCAGCTTATTTATAGATTGTATTCCCAGTTTTTGCTATTATTTTGTTATCAATTCGCATGGGTTGTTTTTTACACTTTTTATCTCTTTTTCGCGATTTGTCTTGAGTAAATTTTCAATAATAAGCTGCACAATGTAGCTTTTCTCAACAATCCCGCAGTATTTATCATTATTAGTAATTGGTATAAAATCACTTTCAAAATTGAGTGCTTTAAGGAGATCTTCAGTAGAGAAATATTTTTTATTTCCTTCTTCAGTAAGCTGCAAATCTTTTTCATTGAGTATTTTAGGTGATCCTTCACGTAATCGTTCTAAAGTTTTTTCAGTAAATGATTCATCTTTAGATGGACCTAACTTTTTAATAAGTTCCTCGTATTTTTTAAAGCTTTTCCTTGGGTAACTTTCTTTACTTGAGTACGATGGTATTGGCTTACCTTCAATCTTATTAGCAAGTTCACATAAAAATTTTGCATACGCCTGCTCATAGGCTTGTAAATAAATAGGTTTCTCTTTTTCGAAATATGAGAGGAATTCTTCTACGTCTGTAGTTCCAATAAATTTCTTCTCATTAGTAAAAACAAGGACTTTTAAACCTTTTGAATTATAAAGATATTTCACAGAATAGTATAGTTTAGCATATGAAGTTGAATTATTTTGTTCTTTTGATAATTCTACTTCTAATACTTTTCTTCTCTTTTTGAGGAAATCTAAATTTTCATTATCGAAGGGTATTGACTCAAGTATTATAGAATTGTCTTGTATTGCCTCACTGAATTCAATTTTAATACTTGATAATGAGAGAGAGTGAATTTCTCCATGTTCTAATTTTGTTATTATAGATAATATTAAACATTTTATTTCTTTTCTCCATAATATTATAGCAATTAGCAAGATCACTGGAAAAGATAATATGGCAGATATGGTTGGCGGCACAGATTCAATTACAGATGAAGTTACGTTCGAATCCATAGAAGTACGCTCCTTATATATGCCTTGAAGATTACTCTACTTGCCGAAACGCAATAAAAATGAGAGAGTATAACTAAATAGAAAAAGGCATGCTTCATTATAAAAATTATTGATTAAAACTATAAATAGTTTTCAATGTTACTTTATGTATAAAGTTAAATATTATTTGGATGTAAAAGTTTTCCAGGCTTCACAATCTTGATATATTGAGAAATACATTCATCGTGCGACTGAACCATAAAACTGAAAGATCAAATATTTAATGATTTCTTCAAACTACTAACCAGGGTTTTCATGCAGCAGAAAAAGCAGAAAAAAGAAAAACGCCAGGTTTCGGGCCCAGAGAAAATAGATACAGATTCTCAGGGCACAAAGAAAGCCCGGACTTCGGATAAAAGAACTTCCCGAAACTCGGATAATAAAGCTTCCAGGGCTTCGGATAGAAAAAACTCTCAGACACGGCAAAGCAGGGTAAAAAACAAATCTCCAGGTTTTAAAGGAAAGCCTTCTGAGGGAAAACACACTTCCAGCAAAAGCGCCAGCTTTAAAGGAAGTCAGGACTTGATCCCCGCGAAGAAAAAGAACTTCCAGCGTTTTGAGTATGAAGACGATAAAATTTTCTGGTGCGAAAAATGTAACTTGCCCCTTATAGGAGAAGAATGTGGAATCTGCGGCAGCAAAGGGAAAGTCCTTCATCTCTCCCAACCTGCTGACGTCCGTTTTTGTTCTCCTTACGAGCGAGAAGTCATGGACAGGCAGCTTCACTCAGCTTTTGGTTGCAATCCCCTTGGAAATAAGCTCATTCTTCTAAATAAAATCCCTGGCGAGGACAAAACTGATGAAGTGCTCGTAGATGGCTTTATTTTTGGAGTTCTCCGGTTTGAGCTTTCAAAAATGAATTACAGTTTTGAACCTTCCATCCAGGGCGCAAAAATTCTCCTGAAACATGCTAAAGGCAGGAAAGTCGAGCTTAAGAAAACAAACAGGCACCTTAACGGAAAAAGTGTTGCAGCAGAGTCTGTTGAAGCCTTCGACAGCAATATAAAAGCAGGAGACTTTGTCCTTATCACTGCAGGCAGCCTGACAGGCTATGGGGTTTCTTATATTGACGGCGCGGACTTTTTGGACCTGAAAACCCTGCCTGAGCCCGAGAACCGGACTGAATTGGAGTCTTCAAGCGGAGCCAGGACAAACGTGGAATCTTCAAGTGGAGCCAAAACAAAAGTTCTCAGGATCAGGAAGGTTGACAGCAGTGAAGCGTCACTTCGTCCTGAAACTCCGGATCTTGCGGCATGCATAGAAGCAAACAAAAAGCATCTCCAGGTGCTTGGGAAGAACGCAATCAATACTATTCGCGGGATTATTTCCAGGAAAGAATACAAAAACCTGCCTGTCTATGTCTCCTTCAGCGGCGGTAAAGACAGTCTTGTGGTGCTTGACCTGGCGCGGGCTTCCCTTAAGCAAAGGGAGCTCAAGCTTTCTTCCTGAACACCGGGATTGAGTTTCCGGAAACTGTAGAGTTTGTACGAAACTTTTGCCGGAAAGAGAAATTTCACTCATCGAGGCAAATGCAGGTTCCACTTTCAGGGAACAGGTAGGAAAATTCGGGCCTCCTGCAAAGGATTTCCGCTGGTGCTGTAAGGTCTGCAAGCTGGCATCAGCAGGGGACTTCGATACACAGAAAGGAGCTTCCTCTCGAAAAGGAGACAACGATGTGGCTTATCTCACAATTGACGGTAAGCGTAAGCACGAATCGTTCTCAAGGGCAAGGATTGCAGCAAGCGAGACAAATCCTTTTGTCCCTGCCCAACTCAACATCTTTCCTATACGGGATTGGAAAGCAATTGAGGTGTGGCTTTACATACACTGGAGACAGCTTTCCTACAATCCTCTCTATGACCTTGGCTTTGAAAGAGTAGGCTGCTGGCTTTGCCGTCTGCCCTCGCTGCCGAGTACGCCAGGGTGAAAGACCTGCATCCCGAAATGTATGCAAAGTGGAATGCTTTTCTGCTGGAATGGGCAAAGTCCAGAGGGCTGTCCGAAAAATTCGTAGAGCATGGTTTTCTGGCGCTGGAAAGAACTGCCTCCCAAGATGCTAAAACTGTCTGAGGAGTTAGGGATTTCCGTGCTTGCCAGAGAAAAAACTGAAGACTTTGAAATTGAAGTCGTGTCAGGAATTTCTCCCTGCCGGGCAGGCGGCTATTCAATAGAAGCAGCTGTGAAAGGCATCAGGGAAAAAGAAGCTGCAGGTTTCATCAATGTTCTCGGAAACACGGTTTATGCGGAAGATCTGGGGATGTTGCTGGTCAAAACCGGAACCGGAACTGTAAAGTTTTTTTCAAACGGAAATCTGCTTGCAAGTTCGGAAACAAAGGAAAAAGCGGTTTCACTTTTTAAGGAGGCTGCAAAGCAGTTTACAAGGCTTTCTCGCTGTACTGGCTGCGGGATCTGTGTAAAAGCCTGTCCTGTCGGGGCGGCTTCTCTCGAAGGAAAAATACCGCATGTAAGCGAAGCCTGCATCAGATGCGGAAAATGTACAGAGTCCTGTGTGGTAATCCGATACTTTGATAAGCTCGTACCTGACCGGAATCAAAAGTTAAAGGTGTGATCCATCAAAAATCCGAATTTCATATCTCTGTGATATTTTTAAATAGTTTCTAAATATATTTAGATATTACACGTTTTAATTAAGTTTAAATCTCACATTTTTATCATATTCCCATAAACTTGATTTTAACCTGTATACTTGATTTTAACCTGTATAATTCATCTATTCAAACGGAAACTAAAAAATGAGATTGAGCCAAAACCCTGACGGAGTAAGTCAGATCATAGCCAGCCGATGGAAAATTGGAGCAGCCCTTGCGGTAGCGCTGCTTCTGTACTTTTCATTTCTAATTCTGCTGCCCCTTGCAGACGGAATCGTACTGGGCATAGTCTTTGCTTACATTGCCAGGCCTATTCGGGTAAAATTCACAAAGCACAGAAAAATAGGAGCCCTCTTTGCCAGCCTGTGCATATTCGTCCCTATAGTGTTCATTGTCGGGGCAGGCATTGTTGAGATCCTTAACCAGGTCTCCTGGGTTATTGAACATCAGACGGCAGTTGCGGCATCAATTCTGAATTTCATAAACTCTCTGAACATTCCGGATAAAATCATAGAAAGTATTAATTCCGCCATCTGGGACCTCTTTACCTCGCTACTCCCTGCAGTAGGCAGCATAGGGCTCCTTTCATATGCCCAGAGTATCGGTCTATTTTTCATTAATTTTGTAATCTCGATCATTTTCTGCTATTTTATACTCGCTGATGGGGATCGGCTTTACTGCGCATTTCTTGGCGTGATCCCAAAAGAGTACAAAGGAGTTGTAAACCGTTACGCGCATCATCTTGATATAATCCTTAAAGGAGTTTTCATAGGCAATGCCTACTCTGCTCTAATAGTAAGCGTAACCTCAGTTATTGTTTTCTACGCTTTTGGGTTTACCCATGTGCTTGCCCTGGCGACCCTCATCTTCATAGCTTCGATAATTCCTCTTTTTGCCGGGTACATGGTGCTGTTGCCTCTGGCTTTAATGCGGTACTTTGAGTTAGGGTTTAAAAGTGCAGCTACTTTCTTTATAGTATCCTCCCTCATTATCTACGGCCCCCCGGAGCTGATTCTCAGGCCCTATCTGACCAGCTTGCAATCCAAGATTCACCCGATGCTGCTTATGCTTGCCTTCCTGGGCGGGGCTTTTGTCGGAGGGATTGCAGGATTTTTTGCAGCCCCTATTCTTCTCGGGGCTCTGGTTGCGGCTTACAGGGTTTATCAGGATCACACCCATCCGGAACTTGCCGAGACCTGCGCAGACCTCAAGAAAATGGGACATCCCACTCAGGCTGGCTCGGAAAAGTAATTTCGGAGTTATGCTCAGAAATGTACCGAAAAACATAGGAGATCCTGGAGTTTTCCAGGATATGCCCAAAAATATCAATCGAAAGGGATTATTTTATATCGTTGAAGGATATTAGGACTGTCATATATTCTTCTTTACTCCCTTTAATCAAGATCTACTGACGGTACAGACCTCAGTCAGTCTTATATGAATCATATGAATCAATTGTTTGATTCAACCGAAACTACTTCGGGACAGAATTCCAAACCGAGGCTAATTCGGAAGAAATTACAGACCGAAGATAATTCGGAACGAAATTCCATAAAGAAGCACTACAGAATTCCTCATAGGAGCACTAGGTGATAGAATGCAATTATTGCTCATTCACTCTGATTATATTGAATACGAAACCAAAAAACAAACTCCAGTTGCTGAAAAAATTGAAGAATCCTTAAAGTCCGGCAGGCTTGAGGAAGCACTTACCGCTTTTATGGCTGTTGAAAGTGTAGATGAGGCAAATCCTGAGGAAACTATCGAAAAGACGGTTTCCGAAATTGAAAAGGTAGCTACCCAGGTCAAAACCGACCGTATAATGCTCTATCCTTACGCTCACTTAAGTTCTGACCTTTCTTCTCCGAAAGTTGCAGTAAAGGTACTGAAAGGGATAGAAACTGCACTCTCAGGTAAATTCGAGGTCAAACGCGCTCCTTTCGGGTGGTATAAGGCTTTTAGTATCAGCTGTAAAGGACATCCTCTTTCCGAACTCTCCAGGAGCATACGCCCTGAAGGAACTCAAAAAGCAGCAGGCAAAGTCGAGGCAGGTGGGAAAAAAGAAGAGGTTGTTTCCGAAGCCCTCAAAGCTGAAGGTACGGCAAAGTCTTACTGGCGCATCCTTACCCCTGATGGAGAACTTCACGAAATTGAGAATTTCGACCTTACGCCTTACCCCAAACTCCAGCAGTTTGTAAACTACGAAATTTCCAAGAGCAGGGCTGTTGAGCGTGCTCCCCCTCATGTGGAACTTATGCGGAGGCTTGAGCTTGCGGACTACGAGCCAGGGTCAGATTCCGGAAATATGCGGTATTACCCTAAAGGGAGGCTTATAAAATCCCTTCTTGAAAATTATGTGCTTGATGTCGCAACCGACTTTGGAGCAATGGAAGTTGAAACTCCTATCATGTACGACATGAACCATCCGACTCTTAAGAAATATCTGGACAGGTTCCCCGCAAGGCAGTACTCCATTGAGTCCGACAAGCGGCAGATGTTCCTGCGTTTTGCAGCCTGTTTCGGGCAGTTCCTTATGAACCACGACATGACGATTTCCTACAGGAACCTGCCTCTTCGGATGATCGAAATGACCCGCTACAGTTTCAGGAAGGAACAGCGTGGAGAACTTGTGGGCTTGAGAAGGCTCAGGGCTTTTACCATGCCTGATATGCACAGCCTTTGCGAGGACATGGACCAGGCTGTAGACCAGTTCAAAAAGCAATATGACCTCTGCATTGATGTGCTTGAAAATATAGGAATCCATATTAAGGATTATGAAGTAGCCATCCGCTTTACCAGGGACTTTTACGAGTCGAATAAAGAGCTTGTAGTCAATATGGCAAGGACCGTCGATAAACCTGTGCTTGTTGAGATGTGGGACACCCGTTTCTTCTATTTCGTGCTCAAGTTCGAGTTTAACTTCGTAGACGCTCTTGCTAAGGCAAGTGCACTTTCCACGGTCCAGATCGATGTCGAAAATGCCGAAAGGTATGATATTTCTTACGTAAATGCTGACGGCAAACTGGAAAGGCCTACCGTGCTTCACTGCTCTCCAAGCGGGGCAATCGAACGCTGCATTTATGCCCTTCTCGAAAAAGCTGCAATGGAAACCGAAGAAGGAAAGGTTCCTATGCTGCCAGTATGGCTTTCTCCTACCCAGGTCAGGATTGTGCCGATATCAGAAAAACACATCGCTTTTGCCGAAGAAGTTTCACAGAAGCTGGACTGCAGGGTTGATATTGACGATCGTGACCTATCAATAGGAAAGAAAGTTAGGGAAGCAGGCAGGGAATGGGTTCCTTACGTGGTGGTCATTGGAGATAAAGAAATCGAGGATGGCACCATTAATGTAACAATTAGAGCCGAATCCGGACAGAATAACCTAAAAAAGTGCAAATTACTTCGGAAGAACTTAATGCGCGGATTAAAGGCGAAATTGCAGGAAAACCATACAGGAAATTACCCCTATCAAAATACCTTTCTGGAAGGCCAAAGTTCGTTTAAACATATTAAAATTTTCTGAACTCTTCCCAATAAGTTTTCGGAAACTGCCAGAGGAAACAAAAATTCCCTGTTTGCCTGTTTCTTCTGGCTTTTTAGCATAACATATATATTGACGTAATTCTTATTATTGAAAGAGGATTCCTTTTAAATAAAAGTAGTTCTAGGTTTGTTCTTCTCCGTTTCTGGACGAAAAGATCCCGTTCTAAGCATTTTGGAATGGAATTTTTACTAAATGGAATTTTTACTAATTATTTGTAATTTATGGGGAGTTACTTCTTATTGAGTTTATAATTACATGCAGAATTTCCTGTTATAGGTTATACCAGTTTCCCAGAAACCCTTTGTAAGGCACTTTCTGGTTTTGATATCAAATTTTTACATTGACAAGTTTAAGGACAGCGTAACTGATGACAATTTCAAATGAGACCGCAGTCAGTATGGAAACCGTCGAGCTTGAGCCCTTGAGGGAAGATAAAAAAAAGATATTTGAGGATATTCTAAAATATCTTGAAACCAATCAGAGAGGCTATATCAAGGTTCCTACAGGCTGGGGTAAAACCTTTCTTTCGAAACATATAATGAAAAAGTACTACGACGAAGGAAAACTCGTGCTTTTCCTGGTCTCAAAAAATAACCCTCTTCTTAGCCAGACTTATTATGACAGGAAGAAAAAACGGCCCATATTTCCCAACAGCGCACTTCTCTCGTCCGAGCATAAGGTGGACCGAAAAGAACTTGCTGAAACTTTGAGAGCTTTTGGGCAGGAAAAGGATAAAGGTTTTGTTCTTTTTGCCTCGCTTCAGACCGTACTTGGAAAACAGAGCTCTGAGGTCAAGAACCTGATTCTTGAACTTGCCGACCTTGCAATCGTGGATGAGATCCACAATTTCATTAACAATCGAGGAAACGATTTTCTCAATGAATTGGGGGAAAGTACAAAAATCCTTGGAATGACTGCAACCCCATTCCAGGGGGTTGTCGGGAATGTCAAGTTCGTGGATGAAATTGCAGGGGATATGAGGGAGGTCTACGCAAAAACCCTTCCTGAATGCATCCTGGACAACGAACTTGCCCCCCTTAAGTACACGATTGCCGAGAGTTCGGAGGATATCTTTGAGATCTTTGATTTTGAAAAAGGGCTTGATGAACTTGATAAGCAGGACCTTTTCCTTGACTGCAGCACTCCTGACAGGTTGAAAAAGGTAATTCGAAGAACCCAGCTTGCAAAAGATGTGTACGATTCTATGATAAAACACAAGCATGCAAAAACACTTGTCTTTTGCGCCCCTGTGAGGAAGCGTGTCTATGGTGTAGGGGCTGATGGAGAGGAAATTAATGCTTTCCATGCAAAGCTTACCTCCTCGGTCTTCAATGGGGAAATTTCAGTTCCGGAATCCGAAAAGGATCCTGAACCTATCCTACCCTTAAATTTTGAGAATTATACCCCTGAAGGCGAGTTTCTAGATACGGTTTTTCTAAGCTCGGAACTGCCCAAAAATGAACAAAATGCCATTCTTGCAGCTTTCAGGGAAATGGGAAAGCCCCCTTATGTGCTGTGCACCGTAGGCATGCTGATTGAAGGTTTTGATTTCCCGGGACTTGAAGCCCTTGTTTTGCTGCGCCCTACACTGAGTATGCGGCTTTTGAACAGCAGGTCG
>Ga0268359_11162_pt1 | contig 17248 bp, 20 predicted proteins | sample BioMet11_FD_194416 | JGI IMG/M metagenome (GOLD analysis project Ga0268359, IMG submission 194416) | Sewage microbial communities from Oakland, California, United States - Biofuel 11 (PacBio Assembly) | ecosystem: Engineered > Wastewater > Sewage > Unclassified | place: USA: California | collected...
GTATTGGCGCATTTTCAATTTTCAAATTGCACTGCCGTGCCTTCGGCACTGGAACCACGTTGAACGCTAATTTGCTACCATACTGTCGTCCCTCGCGGGACTGACTTATCATTGGCATAACCTGTCCGGCTACTGACGGATTCTCAAATTAATCTGCTAGCGCGAACTTCCACGTCCGTGGAAGAGATACAACGAAAACCAGCTAGTGCAGACGTTCGCGACTGATAGAAATGAAAACGAAGACCCGCCTAACCAGCAGGTCTTTGCATTTATGGCTGTAGCCCTGCGATGGCGAGAAGCTCGTTCAGCTCCCGGTCGGAGATGCTCTCCTTGTCGGACTTGTCGTAGATGGTGAGCAGGTAAACGTTCTGGTCAACCACCTTAACGCAGGTGATCACGCGCGAACCGCCGCTCTTCCCTTTGCCCTTAGAGGCGATGGCCATGCGCACTTTGTAGCAGTCCTTTCCCAAAGGCTCACCCTGTAAAGGGTTTTGCTCTAGAGCGGTAATGAGCGCTTCAAGATCCGACTTAAGGGAATGGTGCTTCTTCCCAACGCTCTTGGCATGCTTTTTAAAACCGGTGGTGACGATTACGTTAAAACTCATTCAGGAAATCTTTGGCCGATTGCAGCGTTACCTTACCCTGCATGTGCTGCTCCACCTCATCCAGTGAGTGCTTTAGGTCGTCAATGAATTCCATTTGCTCTTTCGTTAGCCGTTGAACCTTTTAAAGCCGAGGTTGTTCACCAGCTCCATGAAGAAGTTTATTTTACTGTCCGGTATGTCGAGTACTACCCTTGCATAGCTAATCGTATTTATCTGGCGTATGCCTGTTTTGTTTTATAGTCCCTCAGGAAAGCGTCCATCAGGGCGTACAGATGCCCCCTATTTTCAGGGTCTAGCTGCTGTATATCCTGTATCCTGTGCATTATCGTATTGTCAAGTATTAAGTTGGTATTGCCTACTAGGTAGTCTAAGGATACCTCCAAGGCCTCTGCAACCTGTGCGGCCACCTCGATGGATGGTTTTACTTCCTCCCTCTCATACCGGCCAATAACAGCACCATGTACGCCAATCTTTTTAGCAAGGGTATCCTGAGACATCTTCTTCTCTTTTCTGACCTCTGTCAGCCGTCCTCCAAAAGTTATCGACTTCATAAATGTAGTAAAAGCAACAGTTAAATCAACATTTTGACAAAATACAAAACAAATATGTATTAAACAAGATGATAAGTCTTGCTTGGTTATGATTGCCGCTTTGGCAAAAATGAGACGATGGCGCGAACGTCCTCGTCCGTGCTAACCTACCGGGCAACGCAAATTAACCCCAAAACCAAGCATGAAGGAAGTCATTACGGCAGCCTGTTCAGGAGCGCACAGAGCTATCATGGGCATGTTGCCCATAAGCTAAATTGCTTAGAAGCGCAGCACCGCAATCCGGTTGTCAGCTCGGGGTGGCTACTTGAGCCCGAAAAAAGTCTCCGCTAGCGCGAATTTCCACGTCCGTGGAGGAGATGCAACGAAAAACCCGCTCCCTAACAGGGGCGGGTTTTTGTATTTTATAGGGTAGCTACGTTTTTCTGGAAGAGGTTCAATCAACAGTCAGGGGGTGACTATTTTTCGCTTGCAAAAAGTCACCCCCTGACTAGGGCGCACAAGTTTCGTAAATTTGCTATTGGATCTCTAACATTTTTTTACTCCCTAATAATCTTAACCTCGCCACCCAACCCTAGCATAATGATGGACGAGGGCTTTCCGGTGGGCATTCCCTCAAACTCCTGGCTCACTGCGTAGTCCACACCCTTTACAATCTCATCCGAAATTTCTTCGAAGTAGGAGGGGGCCGGTTTTCCCGAGAGGTTGGCGGAGGTAGAAACCAGTGGTCGGTTTAATTTTTTAATAACTCGTTCACAAAACTCGTGGTTTACCACCCTAATGCCAACTGTATTTTCGGGTGGAACGAGGTTTGGAGCCAGGTTTCTTGCTCCCGGGTAGATGATGGTGAGCGGGGTGTCGGTTACCTCAAGGAGGGAGTAGGCTATTTCGGGCATGGTGTGAATGTAGCTGAGAATGCGCTCAACCCTATCCACCAGCACCAGCATGCTCTTGGAGTCGCTGCGCTGCTTGAGGTCGTAGATTTTCTTTACCGCTTCGGCATTTTCTGCATCACAGCCAATTCCCCATACCGTGTCGGTTGGGTAGAGCATTATGCCTCCGGCCCGAAGCACCTTCACGGCCTCGTCTACCTGCTTTGCAATATTCGATGTTTCCATATTTTTATGAGTTCACCTGTTGTATACTAATGTTTAGTGCGCACTTAAAATGGCCCTCGGGACAAGCCTTGTAGCCATGCAATCCACACGGACGGCAGGGCAGGGGTTCGGTTACCTCCACCACCCGGCTGTTGTCCGATAGCGGTCCAAAGCCAAAGCTGGGAACGGTAGAGCAAAAGATAGCAGTGGTTGGAGCATTCATGGCCGAGGCAATGTGCATGGGTGCCGAATCGTTCACGTAGTTCATGGCTGCATCCTTCATCAGCGCTGCCGATTCCAGAAAATTGAGTTTACCTGCAAGGTTTTCCACCTTGGTTGGAAACTTGGATGCAATTGAGCTGCATGCTAGGGCGTCGGGTGGGCCACCAAGCAGGTAGACCTTGGTGTCGCTGGCGATGGTTTCAATGAGTTCCTCCCACTTTTCGGCGGGCCACTGCTTGGTATACCAAACGGAGGTTGGTGCTATGCACACATATTTCCCCGTTTTCAACTTCTCTACCGCAGCAAAATCTTTGTCGGAGGGATAGAGCACGGGACGTTTCTCCCATTCTCTGTTCCCTGTAATGGGTTTCAGCAGCTCCAAGTTCCTCTCCACCTCATGCTTGCCGGTTCCAATTTCATGTTCGATTTGGTGTGTGAAAAACTGCGAAAGGGGATTCTTCTTAAATCCAATACGCACGTTCGCACCGCTTAAGACCATAAAAATGCCGGTAGATAGAAAGCGTTGGAGGTTAATGGCTACGTCGTAATGTTCCTTCCGCAACTCTCGAATTATCCGCAGCTGATTTTTCAGTTTTTCCTCCTTCTTATTCCAAACAATAACTCGACGTAGATAGGGGTGACCAACCAGCAACCCTTCGTTTCCCTTGCGGAGCAAAAAGTCGATGGTCGCCTTAGGAAATGCTTGATGCAGCGCCTCAACCAAAGGAGTTGCTAAAATAACGTCACCAATAAAGGCTGTTTGGATTACCAGAATCTTATTCATCCTAGGAGAATTGGTAGTTACACGGCCACGTCGTATTCGCGAAGGGCGTCGTTGAGCGAAGTTTTGAGATTGGTGCTCTCCTTTCTTTTTCCGATAATGAGTGCGCAAGGAACGTTGTAGGTTCCGGCGGCAAATATTTTAGGCAGAGTTCCAGGAATAACCACACTCCTGGCTGGAACTTCTCCTTTGTAAATAATTGGCTTTTCGCCGGAGACATCTATAATTTTGGTTGAGCCGGTAATTACTACGTTGGCACCCAAAACGGCCTCTTTTCCCACTCTTACCCCTTCCACAATTATGCAGCGGGATCCAATGAAGCAGCCATCTTCAATAATTACTGGAGCTGCTTGAATGGGTTCTAGAACGCCACCAATGCCAACACCACCGCTGAGGTGGACTCTCTTGCCAATTTGGGCACAGGAACCCACTGTAGCCCATGTGTCAACCATCGTTCCTTCATCCACATAGGCACCAATGTTAATGTAGGAGGGCATTAGTACAGTTCCCTTTGCCACAAACGATCCATATCGAGCAATGGCGTGAGGAACAACCCTTACACCAAGTTTGGCATACCCTTTTTTTAGTGGTATCTTATCGTGAAATTCGAACGGTCCTACCTCTACGGTCTCCATTTTGCATATTGGAAAATAGAGAATGGCGGCCTTTTTTATCCACTCATTCACTTGCCATCCATTGTTTACCGGTTCGGCCACACGTAATATGCCCTTATCCAGTAAATCTATTACCTCTCGGATGGCTTGTTGCGAATTGGCATCATTTAGGAGTTCCTTGTTTTCCCAAATTTTTTCTATTGTAACTTTAAGTGTTTCCATCATTTTTAGATAATTTCAATTAATTGTTTTCTCTCGCTTGCTGGAGTAATTCGATGCCTACCTGCTCTTTGTACGGTTATACTTTTCAGCGATGCAGAGAATATGCCATTTGCAAAGTTACGATTTCAAACAAATGTGGTGTAATGACAGTGCCTCTATTTCTCGATAATATTGAGGGTTAATATGTGCTAAATCCTGCTAAACAATGTTATAAGTGCAGGTTGTCTTTTTTTGTTTTTGGTAAAGATTTATATTTATAAAAAAATAGCAGTGAGACGAAGACAAGATATTTTGTTGATTGGATGCTTTACTTTATTGGTGATACATGCCTATGCTGCCTCTCCTATCGACTCTACTAAAGTGATTTCGGGCAAAGTGATTTCAGCCTCGAGTGGGGAGCCGATTCCGTATGCCAATATTGTTAATCTGAGTCGGTCTACCGGTACAACTTCTGACCCCTTTGGAATTTTTCATATTTCAATGGGCACAATGGATTCGCTATACATCTCTGCAATTGGTTTTTCAACGTTAAGAAGCAAGGTATACTTTCTTGCAGGCAGCGATAGTTCTCGAAGGCTATTCTATCTTTCACCTGTATCTTATCCCATAAAGGAAATTGTGGTGCGGCGTTGGCGCGATTATGGTCAGTTTAAACGTGAGTTTCTTGCTTTAAAATTGCCCGATACAAAAACGGAACGACTTACCCAATACCTTGCTACCATTACACAGGAGGCGGTTCAACAGGTTCCTCGAACTAGTGGCCTTGGTTTTGGGGAGGATTGGTACCATAGGCAGCAACGTATTTTGGATGAGTATTTGGTAAGATCTGGACGCAAGCGCATGGCTGACGAAAAGTTAAACCTAACAACCGTAATTCGCGAAATACATTGCACGCAGGAATATGCAGCGGAATTCTTGTTTTGGCTAAATGCCGATACCGAGTTTGTGCTGCAGACAAGGGAGTATGATTTACTGGTGTATATTAAGGAGAAATATGATGAGTGGTGTCATCTCAATAATAAGTGTTGATGAAATTGTTGTTGTTTAATAAAAAAGGTGGTAGATTTCGTATTCAAGATTGACATTTTTTTAACCATGGCAATGAATATTCCTACCCGAACAGATATTTGGACGGCATACAATAGGATAAAAAATTCTGTAAATCGAACGCCAGTAATGACATCAACGGCCATAAATAGGATGGCCGGATGTGAATTGTTCTTTAAGTGTGAACATCTTCAACGGGTAGGAGCATTCAAGTTTAGAGGTGCGTTAAATGCTGTTCTTTCTTTGCCTTCAAATGTGCTATATAAAGGAGTTGCAACCCACTCTTCGGGTAATCATGCTGCCGCTCTAGCATTGGCTGCAAGAATGGCTGGTATTCCTGCATATATTGTAATGCCAAAGAATGCACCCGACGTAAAGCAAGACGCAGTTAGAGGATATGGAGGAATTATTCGTTTTTGTGAGCCTACTCTGCAGGCACGCGAAGAGGCGCTTGTTTGCTTTATAGAGGAAACGGGTGCTACATTTATTCCGCCGTATGATCATTTTCAAGTAATTTGCGGGCAAAGCACTGCTGCATTGGAGTTATTGCAGGAGGCACCCCGAATTGACTATGTTGTGACTCCTGTAGGTGGCGGAGGATTACTTAGTGGAACGTCGTTGGCGGTAACCTATTGTGAACAGGGTGGCTTGGTAATAGGGGCGGAGCCTGCTGCTGCCGATGATGCCTTCCGATCGTTCAATGCTGGGAAACTAATTCCTTCCGATAACCCAAGAACTATTGCCGATGGACTCCTTACCTCCCTTTCCCCGCTTACATTTGAAATTATCAAAAAAAATGTTGATCAAATTGTTACGGTTTCAGAGGATGGCATTGTCCAAGCAATGCGGCTTCTTTTCGAAAGGATGAAACAGGTGGTTGAGCCTTCGGGCGCCGTTCCTTTGGCTGCAGTTTTGGAACATCGCGAACTTTTTGCCGATAAGCGGGTTGGAATAATCTTGTCAGGCGGTAATGTTGATCTTGGACATTTGCCTTTTTCTCATTAGCTATTTTGATCTAAAATCGCCACTTTAAGATTGAGTGGCAGAGCTAATTTTACAATTACAGGATAGTGATCAGAATAATCTACGTGCGGGCTATGATACTCCATTGCTTTGATGAGCGGTGTATGAAAAATATAGTCGATACGAAGGGTTGGGAATAGCCCATAGTAGGTTGATCCTATTCCTACACCTACCTCCTTGAACGAGTCGGTTAAGTTACCTCGCATTTTTCGATAGCTATAGGATATGGGTTGGTCGTTGTAGTCGCCAACCATGATAACGGGGTAGGGCGATTTATAACGAGAGGCAGATACCATATCTACTTGGTTGGCTCTTTTTTCAAAAGCGAACTTAAGCCTTGAATTGATATCCTTAAGCTCATCCATTTTTTTACTGTTGTTCTGAAACTTTTGGTAAACGAGGAGGTTAAAGTTCTTCTCTCTTAACCTTGTGCTTTGTAAATGGCTGTTGTATAAACGAATGGTGTCATTCCCGATCTTTATGTCGGAGTAGATTGTCGCGTTTGCCGTTTTTTCGAAGGGGAATGCTTCTCGGTTAACAATAGGGTATTTGCTAAGTGTTACAATGCCAAAATTGTATTTGGCGGAGGAGATAGTGTAGCTAATGTGCCTATATGGATAGTCGGCATATAACTTTTTTATTTTCTTTTTAACGGAAGATGTATTGGTTAGACAAAACTCTTGAAAACAAACAATGTCTGGCTTTTCTCGTTTCACAAAGTTTATTATGTCGAGCAACTTATCGGGTGAGTTATTCCAGTTGACAAGGTTAAAGAGGTGAACGTTGTAGGTGAGAATTTTTAAGTCGCGATGTTCAAAATTAGTTTTTGGAGAGTGAAACCTCATTTGAAAAAAATTGGAAGTTGGCTCGAGACAAATTATAAAAGCAAATAGTGGGATAATAACTGATTTCTTTTTGTTGATGACCAATAGTATGAAAACTATACCGTTGAGAATTAATAGTATGGGAAATGCTAGGCCGAAGTATGCTAAGGGCCAGAAAACGGCGGGACTTACAAACGTGGAAAGGAATGAAAGTACCAGCGCAATAGCTAAAATGCTTCCTGAATAAACTACTATAAGTCTAAGAATTGTTTTCACCCTTATTGGTGTTACTCATTTTAAATAGTTCTTCTCGTTCCTCCTTGGTTAGGGAGGCGTAGCCCGACTTGTTAATTTTGTCCAGAATTTTATCTATATGCTTATGGTTTTCCGCTTTTATTTGGTTGTATTCAAAATCGGTAAGGGGTCGCTTATGAACTATTTTCATTTTTGTTTTTCGTGGGCTAAAAATATTGAAGATATTTTCTACCCATCCAAACCCGAGGTTGGAACCCTTACCCTGTTTCATTATTTGTGCAATGAGGTAGCCTGCGGCGGCTCCGCCAATGTGGGCAATATGCCCACCTGCGTTGGTACCTGCAATGCTTAGAATGTCAATTATCACGTAACCAAGGGCAATGTATTTTAACTTTACAGGACCAAAAAATACTAGGTATACCGTATAGTTTGGAGCGTAAACCGCAGTGGCAAATACAATGGCCATTATGGAGGCAGAGGCGCCAATTAGCGCTGAATCGTAGCGCATCTCTGTAAATACCGGTAGTGTATTGTATGCAATTAGGTATATAACGCCACCGGCAATGCCTCCCCACAAATAGGTTGATAGCAATTGCTTCTGTGAGAAAAATTGCAGAAAGATAATCCCAAACCAGTAAACACTAGTAGATTAAAGAGAATATGAAGAATTTGTTCGTGTGTAAACATGTAGGTAACCAACGTCCAAGGTCTAACCGCTAAACCTATGGGTCGGAGGGTAATTGAAGCCAAGGAAGTAACGAAAAGGCAGCAACATTTCCGCCAAACATCATTATCACCTTCACTAGGTTTACTGCAATAAATACGCCTAGGTTGATGTAGATCAACTTGGTGTGAGTGCTGCCCTGTTTAAATGATTCCTTTATCTCTTGCCCTATGCTCATGCTAGTAGAGTGTTTTGGTAGTCTTGTTCCAATACTTAATAATGAAAAAGCCGAAAAGCATACCTCCAAGGTGGGCAAAGTGAGCAATATGGCTTCCCGGTTGCGAAAGACCTAAGAAGAGTTCAATGGCACCGTATCCAGCGACAAAGTATTTTGCTTTCATCGGAATTGGAGGAAATATCAACATGAGCTGCGTGTTGGGGAAGAGCATACCAAAAGCAAGCAATACACCAAAAATTGCACCCGATGCCCCAACCGTTGGAATGTTTACCATCATGGTTATAAGTTGGTTGGCCGCATCCTTTGCTTGTGCAGCAAACATTGCACTGTGCTCATTACTAAGCCATCCTGCAGTTATTTGCTCGTAAATTTCGTTTCTAAATCAGGAAAATGATGCTGAACAAAGACGTCAAATGCTTGTGGACCAAAGGAATTCATCATGGCTGTATAGTCATGCATCGTTGATGAAATCAGAAGATAATTTACAAAGGTTTGTATTGCAGCTGCGCCCAATCCTGTAACCATGTAGTAGATGAGAAAACGTTTACTTCCCCATACTTGCTCCAGAATACGTCCAAACATCCACAATCCAAACATATTGAAGAATATGTGCTCCCAGCCTGCATGCATAAACATGTGGGTGACAAATTGATATGGTCTAAAGTGCTCTGAACTGGGGTAGTAGAGTGCAAGATATTGGGTAAGGTTGATCCCTGATTTTTCAAAAAGCAACATTGCCAAAAAGAGCACTATGTTTATTAGAATAATGTTCTTAAGAACTGGTGGGGTTGAGGAGTATCCTCTGCTAAAACCGTTCATTTTAATTTTTTATGGTAAACAATCAAAATGGCCAAATGATTGACGAAATTACGTTCTATTTATTAATCATCCAAGCAGCAGTTAGTGATGTAAGCTCTCTTTAGCTGTTTTGATGCCTATGCATTAGAATTTGAAAAGCAAGAGTTGGCATTGTTACCTTAATCTTTTCTCAATTTCGTCCATGCCAACTATTGTAACGGTTGGTTTTCCATCTGGGCTTAATCCTGGTTCGCTGCAGCCAAATAGCTTGTCTATTATATGCTGCATTTCGTCTACCGTAAGGGCTTGACCATAGCGTATAGCTGCTGCTTTTGCCATGGACGCAGCCAATACCTGCGATTTGCTTCCCAATAGTGCCGTCCGGTTTTCTTTTAAGCTCTCCAGTAGCTTTTCAATCAACTCTTTTGCATCGGTTTCCACTAAATTGGTGGGTTTCGCAGAAATAGCCACATAGTGGTTGCCAAAATCACTGATTTCGAATCCCAGCATTGACAGCTCCTCCTCCATTTGCATAATTAGTAAATGGTCGGATGGAATTAGTTGAACGGTTTGAGGAAACAGTTCCTTCTGCGATACCTTCTCTCCATGGTTTAAACTTTGGAGAAATTTTTCATATAAGATTCTTTCATGTGCTCTCTTTTGGTCAATAATCATCAATCCCGATTTTACGGTTGTTAGGATATATTTGCCTTTTATCTGGAAAAAACTTTTTTCAGGAGCAGCTTGTTGAAAAAAGAGTTCCTCCCCAGATTGCTGCTGGCGTTCCTCCATTTTTTGTTCAACCACTCCTTGGTATAGCGCCTCCCAACCTTGTGGAATATCCTCTTTGTGTATTGGGCTTCTACGAAACTGAACACCCGATGATTGATCAGGCGTATTGAATGGGTTAAAATCAGGGTTAATGTCGACTTGCGGTATTTTAAAACGGGTGGTAGATGATATTATCGGAATTTCGATGCTAGGTTCAGTGTTGAAATCGATGGAGGGTGTAACCGCAAATTTCCCAAGTGATTCCCTTACGCTGGCATGAAGAATTTGCCAGATGGCCCTTTCATCTTCAAATTTTATTTCTGTTTTTGTTGGGTGTATATTAACGTCAATGGATGCGGGGTCAGTTTCAAAATAAATAAAGTAGGAGGGAACTGCATCGGGAGTAAGCAACTGGTTGTATGCGTTCATTACGGCTTTGTGCAGATATGGGCTTCGAAAGTAGCGACCGTTAACAAAAAAATATTGGTCGCCCGATGTTTTCTTGGCATATTCTGGTTTTCCGATAAATCCACTAATTTTTATGATGGAAGTCTCGGTCTTAATGTCGATGATATGTGTATTGAGCTGCTTTCCAAATAATCCAGAAATGCGCTGTCGTAGGTTTCCTGATGACAGTGAAAAGAGTTGGGTTTCATTGTGAAAAAGTGAAAAGTCTACTTGGGGATAGACCAATGCCACTCGTTCAAATTCCGATATCACGTGCTTGAGTTCAACAGGTGTTCCTTTTAGAAATTTTCTTCTGGCAGGAATGTTAAAAAAGAGATTTTTGATTATAAAGTTAGAGCCGGCGGGGCAACTTATGGGTTCTTGCTCTTCAACCTTTGATCCGCTAATGCGCAGCCTTGTTCCTACCTCCTCATCATGACGGCGAGTGCGAAGTTCCACTTCGGCTACCGAAGCTATGGAAGCAAGCGCTTCACCTCGGAAGCCTAGTGTGTGAATGGCAAAAAGGTCGTTAGCTTCCCGATTTTTGACGTTGCATGGCGTTCGAACGACATTCTGGCATCCGTAGCTGACATACCGTAACCATTGTCGATTACCTGAATTAGGCCTTTCCCACCATCCTTTACTACCACCGTAATAGTTGTGCTTCCTGCATCCACAGCATTCTCAACCAACTCTTTTATGGCTGAAGCTGGACGTTGAATTACCTCTCCTGCGGCTATTTGGTTGGCCACCGAGTCGGGCAGAAGCCTTATAATATCGGACATTAAACTTGTTCGTTAGGTGAAGAGTATCCAGTAGGCTATTGCAAGTAGTATTGCTAAAATAATAGCAACCCTGAGTGGAGATTGAATGTTGATTTTTTCTTTTTTTGAAAGAAACCTCTCATGGCACCATGACGTAGCGCTCCTCCCGGAACATAATCAATATTAGATATGTCTTGTCCACGTTCCATGGCCAATTTTCTTTCGGCGTTCTTCCATCTCCTCCTTCTCCGGATCGTAGTAGCGTGGCACGTAATTGAAACTTTTGTGCTTCGGAAGTTTAAACATTCTTGGAATTCCCATGGCCTTTGCTTTATCTTTGTGCAAAGTTAGGGTTTTCACTAATGACGCACAACTATATTTTGAGCGGCGCGTTTTATATGTGAATTTTAGGTTTATTTAGGTGTAAATATTTACTTTTTAATGTGCAAAATTTAGATTATGATAGATCCAATTTTACAAGTTCGTCAAAATTTTCAGGAGGCTAGGGATGTTTTGGAATTATTCATGTCGGAGAGCCAAAGCTGGGAGAGTATAGAGAAGGCCGGAAATTTAATGGTTGAAGCCATTGAAGATGGTCACAAATTAATTTCGTGCGGGAATGGTGGCTCCATGAGCGATGCGATGCACTTTGCCGAGGAACTCTCTGGTCGTTTTCGTGGTGATCGGCGTGCATTGCCAGCCATTGCCATTAGCGATCCCTCGCACATTACATGCTCCGCCAACGATTTTGGTTACGATAAGGTGTTTGCTCGTTTTGTGGAGGCAATTGGAAGCAGGGGTGACGTGTTGGTTGCCATTAGCACCAGCGGAAATTCGTCTAACGTTCTGGAGGCTTGCATCGCTGCACGTCAAAAAGGGATGAAGATTGTTGGGTTGACCGGCAAAAATGGTGGAAAATTGGCTGGAATATGCGACATCGAAATACGTGTTCCCTTTTTTGGCTTTGCTGATAGAGTGCAGGAAATTCACATTAAAATAATTCACTCGCTGATTCACTTTATTGAGATGAAGTTAGGTTTAGCACAATAGAATGAGGTGTGGTTTACTTGCCATAATTGCCATTATAACTCTTACCGGATGCTATAAGGATATTGAACCCATCCCTAATAGTACTCTGCTTTCTTCATCTTTGTCCTTCCCAATTGGTTATACCGATTTTTCAATACTTGGAAGTTATTCTACACTTGGTTTACCCGATAGTCATCTAACCGATCTAGTTCCCGATTGGGCGCACTATCACGCGTTGGAATTTACCGATCAGGTTACTCTCGATCTTTCGAAAGTATACCAGCAAGCCACATCTATTACCTATCTTGCTTTTCGCGTAAATGTTTGGAACCAACTTCCTGCTATCGGTTCTTTCCAGGCTTACTTTTACGATAGCGCTAATCAGCTAATCGATTCGTTGTCACATGATGGTCCTATAGTTTTCCCCTAGGTAGCATCGATAGTCGTGGTGGTGTTTTGTCCGAAGGCTACCTAAAAACAGACATTCCTATATCTTCCGATAGAATTACGCTGCTTAGCAACGCCACTTTACTGGTATTTCGGTCGGTAATTAGTCTCGAGAATGTTCAGCCCAGCAGCTTTCGGTGGTTCGATTTGCTTAAGTTGAGGTGTCAGCTTGGGGTTAGAGTCGACTTTAATTTTGAAACAACGGCAACCATACCGCACGATGGCAGTTAGATCGATCCTTTTGATTTTGATGCTTTTTTCTACGTGTCGGCTGAATGCGCAGCAGGATAACACCTTGTTTTTTATGCACAGTCTTCCGCAGAGTAATATGGTAAATCCGGCTGTGCAGATTGAATGTAATACATTTGTGGGTATTCCCTTTCTGAGTTCAATTCACTTTAATGCCAACTCCACAGGCTTTTCTTATAACTCCTTCTCACCTGGAGGCGCATCTGTTGACCTAAATAAAGTTACGAAAGGTCTATTCTGGTGGGATTATTTAACGGCTGAATTTCACTATAACTGGTTGGCTTTGGGTTATCGACCTAATGAGCATGATTATTATAATTTCTCGATTACCGAAAAGGTGGATATGAAACTTTTTTTCCCAAAGAAGTTGGTTTTGCTGGTTCGGGATGGAAATACACCTTATGTGGGCGATGAGTTTACTGTTCGAAATCCTGGTGTTAATGCCTTTTACTATAGAGAGTTTTCTTTTGGTTATTCTCGTAAAATCGATAGTCGGTTAACGCTTGGTACGCATGCAAAGGTGCTTTTTGGAGTGGCCGGAGTTTTTACACGTCGCAGGCCAATTCGAATAAATGTGGATGGATCTATTTACAACCTCAATGCCGACTGGAACCTACGCGCCGATATTGCTGGACCAATTACTGTGGAAAAGGATGCCAATGGGTATGTGAATAGTATTGGAGTTGGTTCAATTTCACCTGTGGCTTTTCTTCTGAACTTTCGAAACGTTGGGTTTGCCGGTGATTTTGGCTTATTTATAAGGGTGATATACTAACATGGAGCGGTAGTGTGCTTGATCTTGGACTCATCTATTGGACGGCTCAAACACACCGGTTTAGTCAAAATGGTTCCTTCGTTTTTTCCGGTGCAACGCCAGCAAATGGTGCCGGACCCCAATGCGTATATCACCATGCTCAGGGACTCTTTAAGCAATCAACTTCGGGTAAAGGAGACGAAGGGTGGCTTTTATCTCTTTTCTTAACCCACGGGCTTATTTTGGTGTAACCTATCCATTACGCGATCACCTGAATGCAGGAGCATTAGTGCGAACAGAGTTATACCCCGGTAGACCTATTGTGGGAACTACCGTTTCACTTAATACTTATGGCTGGAAAGGGTTCTCGGGTAGTCTTTCTTACTCGGCCATGAATGGTTCCTTGAAGAACGTGGGACTTGGATTCGGTGTTGGTAGCGAGAACTTTAAAATACATCTCATTAGCGATAATGTTTTGGCATTTTTCTATCCCACTAGTGCACGTAATGCCAACATCCGATTTGGCATGAATCTCATGTTTGGCTGTAGCAAGAAGAAACGAAAACCATCGAAATCAAGCTATAACGGTTGTGGTTGGCTTTGGCAGTGGGACGAAGGTCAAAAGCGCCGGGCGGCAGGGGTGAAGTAAGTTCAAAAATATTGACAGGTGACAAAGTGACAAATAAGTGACAAGTTACAATGTGTCGAGTAACAGAAAGAATTAGAAGAACGAAGACTGTAAGCCAGAACCCAAAACTCAGAACTCAGAACCGATCCGTCAGAGGCCGGAGGACTCGCTAAAGGTAACCGAGCGGAGCGAGTTCGACGGAGCCAAGCTAGTAATCAGAAATTAGAAATCAGAAACTATCTAGCGTTGCTGTGAAGCTATAGCTAAAGTTTAGTTTTCTATTCAAATAATCTTCCCTGCTGAGGCCTGTAGGGTTTAATGATTTCCGGAATATTCCGGTTTTTACCATTGGTTAGTAATTCAGGATTAATTTGATGAGCTTCCAAAATTCTTTCGTCAGCTGGCTTTAGAAGGGCAAGGGCGTTCTTCTCCTGAGTAGAGTTGTCTAACCATTCCTCCGTATCTTCAATGGAAAGCAATGCCGGCATTCGGTGCTTGACATTATGAATTTTTGCCATTAGTTTATTGGCCTCAGTTGTAATAATAGAAAATGATTGATGAACTTTTCCGTTCTCAGGATTTGTCCACTGGTCGTAGATCCCCGCAAGAGGTATCACGAAATTTGCTTTAGAAAAGATGTAGAATGGTGTTTTTTTTCTTCCCTCCTGTTGCCATTCAAAGAACCCTGTGATGGGAATGATGCATCGTTGCTTCTTGGTTAGATTTTTGTAAGATGGTTTTTGTAGCAATGTTTCCGCCTTTGCATTTAGCGTTTGGTTGCAAATTTTGGCTGCTTGTTCCTTGTCCTTGGTGAAGTTTGGAACCAATCCCCACGACATTAGCTGGAATTCATCTCTCTTTTCCGCTGCAATAATGGGTAGTTTGGGATGTTCAAATCCGCTGGTAAAGTATAGTGGACTCCAATCATCTCCACGTCGAAATGTGGCTCCGAAGAGCTTTTCCCCAACAATTTTTCTAAAGGTGAGTGACGCGTAGAAACACATAAATTCTATGATTATTACGTTAGCGAAATTTCAAGGTGATGCAATCTATTGTGAGATTTTTTTCAGTAATCATTTCTTCTTGGCATGAGGTTTGCATGTAACCACAATGTTGTTGCAATTTATTGTTGATTGATTGCAATTTTACTACAAATTAAGAGTTTTACTTAGGAGAAATATTTTTTTAAAAATATTCATTTTCGATTAAACTTTTTACTTATAAATTTGTCTTTATATTTGTGTATATCAACATTTTATTTGTATATTAGTTCTTTAATTGTTTGAATTATCGAGCGCAATCGTTTGAAATTATGATAATGGGGGCGTAACTACAACAGGTGCAACTTATTCTTAAGGTGCGCAAAGTAAGGTTTAGGGACCCTTGGTTTTTGGTTTACGCCCCCTTCTTTTTTCTCAACCTTTCGTTTTTACTTTTGTTTCTTTATTTAACTCTGAAACTGGCAACTGGCTGAATGTTTCAGTTTTTTTATTTACCAGTTAAAGAAAGTTCTAGAATGAAAACGATTTTGCATAGTGCAAACATGAGGGGGAACGCTCAACATGGGTGGCTCTCTACTTATCATTCCTTCAGCTTTGCCGATTATTACAATCCCGATATGATGGGTTTCGGAATGTACGAGTATTAAACGACGATACCATCCAACCTGGCCAAGGGTTTGGACTCCACCCTCATCAAAATATGGAGATAGTAACCATACCGCTTCACGGTAAGTTAGAGCATAAAGATAACACTGGAGGAGGAGGTGTAATTGCCCTTGGCGAAATACAGGTGATGTCGGCCGGAACAGGCGTTTATCACTCCGAATTTAATGCCTCACAAATGGAACCGGTAAGTCTTTTGCAGATTTGGGTAATGCCAGAAAAGCAAGATTTATCTCCCCGTTACGATCAGCAAAGATTTGACGACACCCTTTTTCATAATTCCATTTACCGTGTAGTGGCACCCAAGGGAACCGAAGGCCTGTGGATTAATCAACAGACGTGGTTTTCCTTGGCAAGGTTCGATGCGGGGGAAGGAGATACCTACCGCTTTAGCAGTCAAGGTAGTGGCGTTTATTGCTTTGTAATTGAAGGAAAGGTGGTTGTTGCCGATAATGTGCTCAATCGAAGGGATGCGTTAGGAATTTGGAAGGCCACACAATTTGAGGTTGTGGCAAAAACGAATGCCTTTCTTCTGTTCATTGAAGTTCCAATGATGTAGTTGGTTGTTGCTTAACCTTTTCTACCAAAATCGGCTGGGATTTCGCCCCATAATTCTGTTTCCCATTTAAGAATATGGGTTTTGTAACTGTTTTCTTTAAGCCATTTTTCTGCACGTTCAATGAGCAGGAAAAGTTCTTCGGTGGTGGCAGTTCGTTCCAACTTGGTTTTACATTTTTTGCCCTTTACCCAGGCCATGGCGGTTTTGGAGTCGGTGTATATTGGGTTGGGTATCCCCTTTTGCTTCAGCAATGCTAGGCCGTGAACCAGGGCTAAAAATTCTCCAATGTTGTTGGTTCCTAGCGGAAATGTTAAATGAAAAATTTCTTCATGAGTTTTAGTATTTACTCCTCTGTATTCCATAACGCCGGGGTTACCGCTACAGGCTGCGTCCACCGATAGGCTCTCGACAATGGGTTTTGCCCCCGATGGGGTTGCCTCTTTTTTGGAGGTTCCACCTTTGCCAATAAAAGTCCATGGATTTTTTTGTGAAGGCATGCTCCGCCTGGCTTTGGCTTTCGAATGCCATGTATTGTGCACCTTCAAAGCCTACTACCTGTTTTTGACATGCATCCCAACTGGCATAAACTCCTGGGGTACGTCCCTTCCAAACCGTGTAGAACTTCTTTTTGGCCATGGCTTTTATTTTAAGCAAAGGTAGGTAAAAGGGTGAAAAAAATAAGTTCAATTTAAATATGGAACACCAATACTCCTTGATAATTCAGTTGTGCTTATCTTTGCAACTTTTGAGGAAATTTGGTTGCTAGCTTCGTGGCAAAGAAACAATGAAGGAGGAGCCATTCCCTAGACTACTTTCAAGTCCAAGTTTACCATTCATCTTTTCAATAAATTCATGGCAGAGAATAAGCCCCAATCCGGTGCCAGGTTCGTTTTTTGTTCCTTTTGTGGTTTGGGTATTGTTGTTTTCAAGAATGTTGTTTACTATTTGCGGAGCCATGCCAACCCCATTGTCGGTAAATATAATAATTTTGTAATATT
>Ga0268359_13031_pt1 | contig 17231 bp, 17 predicted proteins | sample BioMet11_FD_194416 | JGI IMG/M metagenome (GOLD analysis project Ga0268359, IMG submission 194416) | Sewage microbial communities from Oakland, California, United States - Biofuel 11 (PacBio Assembly) | ecosystem: Engineered > Wastewater > Sewage > Unclassified | place: USA: California | collected...
TCAGGGCATTTACAAAAAACAAATACCCTTTATTTGTACTTTTAAAAAGACACGGTTTCTTTTTCAAATTATGTATCGGACAGCTACTCTATTTTTAAGATATCTGCAGCAAATAAATCACCGTACCGACGACATTGAATCGATACTGCGGCATTCCATGCAGAACAAGAATTTTTTATGCTCTTAGAACTGCCAGAAATCCCTTACCTATTTTACTCCGCCCTGCGCGGCAACGGTATTGTCATGGAAAAAATTCTTCGTCTTCGCCGCAATGAATCATTGCGGCATCTCCTGAAAATGTATGAAGAAGACGAAGACCTGCTGGAAGATGTTATTATCGAAAATAAACAGGCTATTGAAATGGTTGAAATGTATTCCAACATTTTAATCAACATGATGGACACATTTGCTTCTATTATTTCCAACAACTTGAATATTGTAATGAAGTTTCTGGCATCCATCACAATTATTCTCGCTGTCCTACCATTATTTTCAGTTTATGGGGAATGAATGTTCCCGTTCCTTTCTCTGACAGTCAAATCGGGTTTTGGCTTGTTGTTGGCGTATCTTTCGTTTGTGCCACGGGTGCTGCGTTTATGCTTTGGAAAAAGCATTTATTTTAATTTATTGCGATTCTTCGAATCTGTAACAGATAAAAATCTTGTTACAGATTTTTTTTATGTTAAAAATACCCTCAATGGCATGGACTGCTATTTGTTTATTTCTGTATCATTGATTTATTGGTTCAAAAGAATGGCGATGAATAGGGCAGGGTCCAAATTGTTGTATCGCCTCCAAATGCTTTTGCGTCAAATATCCTTTATGTTCAGAGAATCCATATTGCGGATATTGTTTGTCGTACTTATTCATTAATCGATCTCGTGTGACCTTTGCAACAATAGAAGCGGCTGCTATAGATGCGCTTTTTGCATCACCCTTTATAATAGAACGGTGTGAAACAGTTAAAGCCGGAAGCGGCATTGCATCAACCAATACAGACTGTGCCTGTATTTTCAATGCACCTACGGCCTCATACATTCCCTGTTGTGTCGCATGATAAATATCAAGGGCATCAATATCTTCTTCTGATTTAGCGATACAAGATACAGCCACTGCTTCTTTCATAATTATATCATATAAAATTTCCCTTTTTTTAGGTGCTACTTTTTTACTGTCATTCAAACCCGGACATTCCCAAAACGGCGGTAAAATAACAGCGGCAACCATAACCGGACCGGCAACAGGACCACGCCCCGCTTCATCAACACCCGCTATATGATAGATACCTTGGTTATAGTAAAATGTTTCAAAAGAAAACATAGCCTCCAATCGTTCCCGTTCTTGTTCTTCACGCAGTTTTCGTTTTAAAAATGCAGTTCTTAATTTATAGACGGAATGCCGGGAATCCGCCTCCATCGCCTCCAATAATGACGGAATATGTGTTTCCTCATTTTCCAACATTTTTCTTATATCTTTTACACTTACTTTTGAAATATCCATTATAGTTTACCTTTTATAGCAAAGTCTTCTACACGATCCAATGAAATCTCTCCTATTTTTCCTTCTCGATATTCTTTTAAAATAAGTTTATACGTTTTTTCCAAATCTATCATGTTTCCAGCTACAATACACCCTCGTTTTCTGCCGATGTATTCGATTGTTTCCTGCGGTGTTCCCGACAACCGATCTATTTTATACCGGTCACAAAGTTTCTGCGGGTAATGTACACGTAATTCGCCGATTAACTTTGTCACTACATCCTGCATATCAAAAACCGTATCCGAAATAGCACCGGTAGCAGCTAATCGGTATGCACATATTTGATTTTCCAATTTAGGCCATAGTACTCCCGGCGTATCCAATAAATCAAGCTGATTGGCAATACGCACCCATTGTTTTCCTTTGGTTTCTCCCGGCTTATCGGCTGTTCTGGCTACGCTGCTGCGGGATAACTTATTAATCAACGTTGATTTACCCACATTAGGAATACCCAAGATCATCGTCCGGACACTTCGTGTCTTAAGTCCCCTTTTTTGCCAATGTTCCAGTTTCGGAGCTGCCAGCTTTCTAACTTCTGCTACCAAAGGCTTTACCCCTTTTCCCCCTTTACTGTCCAGTGCAATAACAATACGTCCCTGCTGTTTATAATAAACTATCCATTTTTTAAGCACTGCCTCATCTGCAAGATCTGCTTTATTGAGTACTAAGACCGACGGCTTTTCCCCTATCATTCTCGAAATCATCGGATTAGAACTGCTTATAGGTATACGTGCATCCAGCAATTCAATGACTACATCCATCATCTTTATATTTTCTTCAATCAGCCGTCTGGCTTTTGCCATGTGGCCGGGATACCAATTAATAATCATAAATTCCTCTCTATTCGCCGTAATGTTTCTGTTATTTCTATTCTTGCTTCACAAATGCTGCCGAAACATAACAACTGCAAAAAAAGCTGTCTGACTTTACATGCCAAATCAGCTGACGACATAAATATATAAACAACAAGGAAGGCATATGGAACTCCTTTTCATGAAATTCTATATGCCTTGCTTATTTTAATTATATTGTTTTATTGAAATTTTTACAATATCTTATATTATATGTATCTTCTTATCCTTTACGGGATTCATTCAATTCCTGAATATGGGCAATGACTTCATCGACAGATTTGGCGCCTATATCTCCTTTGCTGCGATCACGAAGAGACAAGGTGTTGCCTTCGACTTCTTTATCCCCAATAATACCCATATACGGGACTTTTTCCATTTGTGCTTTACGAATCTTGTACCCTATTTTTTCATTGCTTTCATCTACTTCAACACGAATGCCAAGTTTTTTGAATTTTTTACGCAAAGCCAACGCATGGGGCAAATGCTTATCTGTAATAGGAAGCAATTTAATTTGAACCGGAGCCAGCCAAACAGGAAACGCTCCCGCATAATTTTCAATAAGAATGCCAAGGAAACGTTCCACACTGCCGAAGCAAGTACGGTGAATCATAACAGGACGATGTTTTTGTCCATCTTCTCCGATATAAGTCATATCAAAACGTTCCGGCATCAGCATATCTAGCTGAATAGTACCACACTGCCAAGTACGGCCAATGGAATCTTTAACATGAAAATCAAGTTTGGGTCCGTAGAAAGCGCCGTCGCCTTCATTAATAACATACGGCACACCTTTTTCTTCGACAACTTCGCGCAGCGTATTCGTCGCCAATTCCCAAATTTCATCAGATCCCATGGAGTCGTCAGGACGTGTAGACAATTCCACATGATATTCCAAACCAAAGATTCCATAGGCTTTAGCAAAAAGATCCATGACACCCTTTAATTCTTCCTTCATCTGACTCGGCAGCATAAAAATATGTGCATCATCTTGCGTAAAGCAGCGAACACGGAAGAGTCCATGAAGTGCTCCATGTAATTCATGCCGGTGTACGAGTCCCAATTCGGCCATTCGCATCGGGAAATCACGATAACTGTGAATTTTACTCTTATAAACAAGAATGCCGCCAGGACAATTCATCGGTTTAATGGCATATGGTTCATTGTCAATAGTAGTAAAATACATATTATCACGATAATGATCCCAATGACCGGATTGTTCCCACAACTGTCGATTTAAAATCATAGGAGTACTGATTTCATCATATTCTGCTTCTTCATGAAGTTCATACCAAAGTTTTAAAAGATTCTTCCGAAGAACCATTCCTTTGGGATGAAAGAAAGGAAATCCAGGTCCTTCTTCGTGAAAACTGAATAAATCCAATTCCTTGCCAAGTTTACGATGATCACGTTTTTCTGCTTCTTCAAGCATGTGGAGATATTCATCTAAGTCTTCTTGCTTCAAAAAGGCAGTACCATAGATACGCTGCAGCATTTTATTATGTTCATCACCGCGCCAATAAGCACCTGCCACGGTTTGAAGCTTAAAAGCTTTTACTTGGCCCGTAGCCGCAACATGAGGACCCTGCGCAAAGATCAACATATTCTCCCTGACGGTAAAGAGAAATTTGAGCATCTTCCGGTAAATCTTGAATAAGTTCGACTTTGTACTCTTCCTTCATATCAGTAAACAGGTTAATCGCATCGGTACGAGAAACAAGTTCTTTTGTAAGTGGAAGGTTTTCTTTAACAATTTTACGCATTTCTTCTTCAATAGAAACAAAATCATCTTGTGTAAAACGATGTTCTGTATCAAAATCATAATAAAAACCGTTTTCAATAGACGGACCAATGGCTAACTTCACATCTTTAAAAAGTCTTTTAACGGCCTGCGCCATAATATGGGACGCAGTGTGCCGAAGAGTATCTTTCCCCTCTTGATCCGCAAAGGTTAAAAATTCAACGTGAGAACCATCAACGATAGTTTCTCTTAAATCCGTTACCTGATCATTAACTTTAGCAACTAACACTTTTTTTGCCAAACTGTTACTGATTTCATGTACAGCTTGCTGTAAAGAAATACCATCAGCAAAGGACTTTTTGCTTCCGTCTTTCAAAATTAATTCAGCCATATAAAACATCCTCCTTTTTTGTACAAAAAAACTCTCATCCTCAAGGGACGAGAGTTTACCTCACGTGGTTCCACCCTAGTTCATAAGCAATATGCTCATGTACTCAAGCGTTATAACGGTACGACCGTGAAGGAATACTACATATTCTTCCCACAAGCTCCAAGGCGGTAACAAACTAGTTTTATAGAGTACTCACACCATTCATACTCCTCTCTGAATAAAACATACGGCCTGTCATGTCCTTATCTAAGCTGTTTACATATATAACTATATTCTATGTATGACGTAATTATACGACTGTACGAATATAAAGTCAAGAAACTTTATATTCGTGTTACTATATCTTTTACTGACAGTATTCCTATCGTGATACAATACCAATCACACACATATGGATATGCCGATCTTACTAACCCATGTTATCATGGAAAACAAAATTAAAAGGCTGCCGCATAACAGCAGCAGCCTTTTATATGATCAAAAATCAACCTTTAAGTTTTTTGATCGCTTCTGTGATCTTAGGAACTACTTCAAACGCATCTCCTACGATACCATAGTCGCAAACCTGGAAGATAGGAGCATCCGGATCTTTGTTGATCGCGATGATGCAGTCCGATCCTGTCATACCCGCTAAATGCTGGATTGCCCCGGATATCCCGCAAGCCACATAAATCTTCGGGCCTACAGTCTTTCCGGTCTGTCCTACCTGAGCAGTGCATCTATCCAGCCGGCATCTACCGCAGCACGGGAAGCTCCTACGGCTCCTCCCAGCAAGGTCGCCAGTTCCTTCAGCATTCCTTCGAACGGTTCCGAGCCGTTCATTCCTCCGGCCGCCGGATATGATAACGTCGGCTTCTTCTATCTTGACGCCGCCGCCGCCATTTTGATCAGTTCTACGAACTTCGTCATGAAGTCGCCATCACTCAGTTCCGCCTTCATGTTGATGATTTCGCCCGTCGCGGATGCGTCGGCTGCCGGTTTCTTAAATACATTCGGTCGAACCGTACCCATCTGCGGCCGATTTTCACGGCATACGATTTCTGCCATGATATTCCCGCCCAGTGCCGGACGCGTCCATACGATCGTCTTTCCGTCGTCATCCACATCCAGTCCCGTGCAGTCTGCTGTCAGACCGGTCTTTAATACATTGGCTACGCGCGGTCCTAAATCCCGTCCGATATTCGTCGCCCCCCATACCAGAAATACGTTCGGTTTTACTTCTTCAAAGAAGTGCTGCAATACCTTCGCATACGCCGTCGTATTGTATTGTTCCAGTCTCGGGTCGTCATACACATATACCTTATGCGCTCCGTGGGCAATCATTCCTGAGCCAGCGGGGGTTACCCCGCTGCCGATCAAGACGGCCCCCTACTTCGTCTCCGATTTTGTCGGCCAATATCCTGCCCTGGCCTAACAATTCCAACGATACATTGCGCAGTTTGCCTTCAAATTGTTCAGCGATGACATACACGCCTTTGTAATTAGCCAAATCCATCTTCCCGTTTCCTCCTTAGAATTAAATTATCTTCTGTTCTGCTAATTTTTCCATCAACGTAGCAACAGATACAGCAACATCTTCATTGTTCAAAATAAGACCCTGCGTTCTCTGAGGCGGAGTGAAGATTTTGCGGACATTCGTCGGCGAGCCGCTCAAGCCGATCCGGCTTTCGTCTACTTTGATATCCTCTGCCGACAAGGTTGGTATTTCCCGGCGTTTCGCCTTCATGGTTCCGCGAATGGTCGGGAACCGCGGTTCATTTAATTCTTTTACAGCCGTAATGAGAACGGGGAACGATGCTTCCGTAACGATATACCCTTCTTCATTCTGCTGTTTTACCGTTACTTTTTCTCCTTCTACTGCGATATGAGCTGCGTAAGTGATCTGTGGAATACCGAGTTCCGCTGCTATCTGCGGACCGACCTGAGCTGTATCTCCATCAATAGCCTGCTTGCCGCAGAGAATTATGTCGAAATGGTCCAGCCCCTGTAGTTCCGCTACTTTTCTAACTGCCTGTGCCAGGCAGTAGCCGGTTGCCAGGGTATCCGAACCGCCGACTTTTCTGTTCTGTCCAGCAAATACGCTTCATCGGCTCCCATTGGCCAGTCCCTTCACGAAGTACTTCCACAGCCTGCGGCGGCCCCATAGAGAGCAGCGTTACCTTAGCTCCCTGTTCATCCTTTAACTGCAGCGCTGCTTCCAACGCATTCTGGTCAAACGGATTAAAGATGTTAGGCACACCCCGCACGAATGAACGGTATGTTTCACTGGATCGATTTTTACTTCCTGCCGTGTCTGTACTTGTTTTATACACATACCAATATTTCCCATATTACGCTAACCTCCTAAAAATGTTTTCTTGTCTCCACAGCTTGATTACGCAACAATCAAACCTGCTTTGTCATGCAATTACCGCAATAACGCACCCGAAGTAACCATGCGCTGTACTTCGTTCGTGCCTTCATATATCTGTGTAATCTTTGCATCACGCAGATGACGGGCAACGGGATATTCTTCGCTGTAGCCGTAGCCGCCGAAAATCTGCACGGCGTCAACCGCAACTCTTCCATAGCTACATCCGAAGCATAGCATTTTGCCATCGCAGCATCCACGGAATACGGTTTCTTTTCCTGGTTTCTTCATCGCTGCTTTGTATACCAGGTTTTCTCGCGGCTTCGATCTTCATTGCCATATCTGCCAGTTTGGAAGGAAATAGCTTGGAATTTGCAGATCGGTTTGGCCGAACTGTACACGTTGTTTGGAATATTCAACAGCGTCTTTCAAAGCGGCTTCCGCGATTCCCAATGCCTGTGCGGCTACCCCGATACGGCCGCGTCCAAGGTCTGCATAGCAATCTTAAAGCCTTTCCCCTTCCTGACCGAGCATATTTCAGCAGGAACTTTTACATTTGGAATACGAGTTCCATCGTCTGAGACGTGTGGAATCCCGAGTTGGTCTTCTTTCTTGCCAAAGGTAAAGCCTTCCATCCCTTTTTCCAGAATGAATGCCGTAATACCATGGTTGCCCTGGCTCTTATCCGTCATAGCGAATACAATATAGATATCAGCTGCGCCTGCGTTGGTGATAAAGATTTTGGAACCATTCAAAATATAATGGTCGCCTTCTTTTACTGGCAACGGTCTGCTGGCCGGAAGCATCGGTGCCGGCATTCGGTTCTGTTAGGCCGAACGCACCCAGTTTCGTGCCTTCACAAAGCGAGTTAAGAATTTTTTCTTCTGTTCTTCTGTCCCGTATTCAAAAATCGGATTTGCACACAAGGATAACGGTTCCGGACAACGTAATGCTGACGCCTGCATCATATTTGGCCAGTTCTTCTACCGTCATGATGTAGCTCAATACATCGGCACCAGCTCCGCCGTATTCTTCTGGGAAATATGTGCCGCCCAAACCCATTTCGAGCATTTCTTTGATGATTGCTTCATCAAAATACCTTGATGGTCACGTTCGGTAATAGTCGGGGCTAATCTTTTTTCACCAAAGTCTTTAGCCAATTTTACAAACATTTGTTGATCTTCCGTCATGTTAAAATCCATGATTCTTCCACTCTCCTTTAGAATGTTTTTACTATTTAGTTTAAACTAAAAAGCATTGTAAAAAGATATAGTTATTGCCGCTGTTAACTAACTTTTGCAGGTGTTTTCGAAAGCCTGTAGCAGCTATGATAACCACAATTAGACAACGATACATGCACACGGCATATACACGATTGTTCTAATCTCCCACATCTGAATTGTACAACTTTTCACAAATTAAATCAATAGAAAAAGCAACACTTGAGTCAATATTATTATTTTTTTTTCTCATAGCTAACCCATTAAAATTTATTATCATATGTAATCTTTTTTGTTCCTTGAAACATACTTTTTCATCTGGCTTATCCAAAACATTCTACGAACTTTATCTGCATAAAATAATAGAAATGCTAGTATTATAGCTACTTCTTAGAAATTATATTGTGCAATAAGTAACACAATATAACAAACAACAATACTTTTTTTATTATAAAAAACAATATAACAAATAATTTATTTATGACTAAATAGCATAGTAGAAATACTATAGCATTTCTATGCGGCGATATTGGCTAATAAAATTTTTAACGATATGCGCTGTAATTCCCCAAATTGTTTTATTCTCATATTGATACATGTAAATATCATACGAAGAGCGTTTACGCCACTGCCAAGATAATTGCTTGGCAATGACATCCGGAAATCCAGATGCCGGTCTTGTGGCAATTTCCATGCAGAAACGTTCCGGATCGTGGGCGAGAAACCATTGTACAGGCACAATAAAAATTTCCTCTACTTCCTGCTTGCTTATAGTAATACAGCCGGCTTCTATTATCCCAACAAAAGGCCATACGGTTACCCCGACGGGAGACTCGACATAATCCAGTCTCCCGAGCATCTGAATTTGATTTTTTGATGTCCCTAATTCTTCCATTGTCTCCCGGACTGCCGTATGTTCAAAAGAAATATCTGTATTTTCTCTGCCGCCTCCAGGAAAACAAATATCGCCCGGCTGCCAGCTAAGCTTGCTGCTGCGAACTTCAAACAAAACACCAAGATTCCCCTTATTTTCAATAAGCGGAACTAACACTGCACATTGTTTATTACGCAGCACAGGTGACTGTTTTACCTTTATATTGCTCCATTTTTCAGTATTCATTCCTATGTTCTCCTTTACCTCTATATCTATTTATGATAGCAAATGAATGTAAAAAAAGATACTCATTTTTACATGAGTATCTTTTTTTACTTATTTTACAACGATATTAATAATTTTTTGCGGAATAACAATATATTTAATAATCGTCCTGCCATCTATACATTCTTTACACGAGGCATTGCTAACACTTTTTCTCTCATTTCTTCACTCGTAACATCGACAGGTATTGTAATACGTTCGCGAACTTTACCATTAATTTGTATAGGTATTTGAATTTCATCGACAACCAAAGCCGAAGCATCCACTTCCGGCCAGGCTGCTTCATGAACACTCCCTTCAAATCCTGCATCATGCCATAATTCTTCTGTGATATGCGGCGTAAACGGAGCCAGAAGCAATAACAGATTTTTATTTACCTCCAGAGCTAAATCCTTCCGGATTGTCTGATGCTTACCTGCATATGCATACATCGCATTGACCATTTCCATAATAGAACTAATCGCTGTATTAAAGTTATATTTACCAGTAACGCCTTCTGTAACCTTTCCAATAGAGGTATGTTCTACAAAACGAAGTTCTTTTTCATCTTCTGTATACTCTTGAGCGGTAGGAGTTCCTTGTTTCATTAATTCCATGTATTGTCCAAAAATGCGCCATACACGATTTAGAAAACGGAAAGACCCTTCCACTCCTTGATCAGACCATTCCAAATCACGTTCCGGCGGTGCGGCAAACAAGATAAACAATCGTGCCGTATCCGCTCCGTATTTTTGTACAATTTCTTCCGGAGACACAACATTTCCTTTGGATTTTGACATTTTACTGCCATCCATCAGGACCATTCCTTGTGTTAATAGGCGGGTAAATGGTTCATCGTCTTCCACCAACCCGGCATCGTACAACACTTTCATAAAGAAGCGGGAATAGAGCAAATGCAGGATAGCATGTTCAATGCCGCCAATATATTGATCAACGGCCATCCAATGATTGGCTTTTTTCGAATCGAAGGCAGCTTGATTATTTTTTGCATCCGTATATCGTAAATAATACCATGAAGAATCAAAAAATGTATCCATAGTATCCGTTTCGCGCCGGGCCGGACCCCCGCATTTCGGACAAGTGCAATGAACAAAATGTTCGCTTGTTGCCAACGGGGACACAGCTCCCGCCGTAAATTTAACATCCGTAGGCAGCGTAATCGGCAACTGGTCTTCAGGAACAAGCTGTTCTCCGCAGGTATCACAATAAATAACCGGAATGGGTGTTCCCCAGTACCGTTGACGGGAAATAAGCCAATCTCGCAGTTTATAATTTACTGTGCCATGGCCCAATTTATGTTCCACCAGCCATTTCGTAATAGCTTTACGTCCTTCTTCATCAGTCAACCCGTTAAAAGCACCGGAATGAACCAAAATCCCAGGATCATGGTATGCTGTTTCCATTGTATCCAAATCTAATGTTTCTTCTCTATTCTGAACTACCAGCCGAATCGGCAAATGATATTTTTTAGCAAACTCCCAGTCACGTTCATCATGGCCCGGAACGCCCATAACTGCGCCTGTACCATAATCAATCAAAACGTAATTGGCAATCCAAATAGGTACTTTTTCATTATTAACAGGATTTACAGCATACGAACCAGTAAACATGCCTTCTTTTTCGACATCGTCCGAAGTACGGTCCATATCATTCATATTTTTCATACGTGTGATAAAATTCCGAAGTTCTGTTTCATTTTTCTTGCCTTTAATCAATTCCGCCACATACGGATGTTCTGGAGCCAATACAATATATGTTACACCAAAAATAGTATCTACCCGTGTAGAGAACATTGATATTTTTTTGTCTATTTCTGGAATAATAAAATCAAATTCAGCCCCTTCGCTGCGTCCAATCCAATTTTTTTGCATCGTCTTTACACGTTCCGGCCAGCCATCCAGCTTATTCAAATCCTGCAACAGACGATCCGCATAATCCGTGATTTTTATGAACCATTGTTTCAGGTCTTTTTTTACAACATCGGAATCACAGCGCCAGCACTTACCATCGATAACTTGTTCATTTGCCAAAACAGTATTACAGTTTTCACACCAGTTTACCTTCGCTTTTTTTCTGTATACAAGGCCTTTTTTATAAAACAATTCAAAAAGCCATTGATTCCATTTATAATAATCCTCTTTACAAGTTGTTGCTTCCCGGTCCCAATCATAGGAAAGTCCTAATGCTTGCTGCTGGCGTTTCATATTGGATATGTTATCCAGTGTCCACACCGCCGGCGGAATATTGTTTTTGATAGCAGCATTTTCCGCAGGCATCCCGAACGAATCCCATCCCATTGGATGCAAAACATTGAACCCCGTCATCCGTTTATATCTGGCAATAACATCCCCAATAGAATAATTGCGTACATGCCCCATGTGAAGGTTTCCCGATGGATACGGAAACATTTCCAAGACATAATACGGCGGTTTTCCATTATCATCCGGACAACAGTTCACCTTTTCATCCAGCCATTTTTTTTGCCATTTTTTTTCAATTTCCTGTGGGATATACTTTTCCATCATTAACACATGCCTCCTATACATACAAATCAAACCTATACATGGTATCTATCACAAAAAGAAAAGCCCCTAACAATGCCTGCAATGCATCGTTAGGGGCGTATGATCGCTGTACCACCCTAATTGGCTCTCATTACGACGAAATATATTCCGTCTTACGGTTAACGCCCGTCAAACGCTTATACTTACTGTTTTTCAGTATAAGAAGCTCCCGGGTGAGTAAATAAACTTCCGGTGTACCGGATTTCCACCATCGCCGGCTCTCTGAAACGCTGTTGTTTATCATTCCCAATCATTGCTTACCTTATAGATGTTACATATTCTACTACGCTATCACTTTTTTGTAAAGTATAAAAGCATGAAATATTTTCATTTTCCAATTTATAGGGGAAAGCCCTGCCAAAAATCTTTCGTTTCAAACCCTTTGCGCCAAAAAGCGGCTCCTGCCAGATGATAGGAAGATAACAGCAAATATTTATATTGCAAAGACTTTTCATCTTCAAACCATATTTTAATTTGCCCTTCCGCAATCGGCAATTCCATATAATATAATTTCAAATTTTCATCCCAGCGTATATCTTTTTTAAAACGGACAAACAGCTTTTGGCTGTCCGACATCGTCAACGTTCTGACATCAAGGGAACGCGGAAAAGAAACACGGACCTGTGCCGGTCGCTGCGACCAAGTCTTCATATCGGAAGGAAGTGTTCCTGGATCATTGGTTTCGTACCAGGTGCGCATATATAAAGGCATACCGAGAATCAGTTTATTCGGCGGAACGACAGTTATTATTTTTCTTACACTGGCTTCGACCCATGGGTACGATGCATTGGGTCCGGCAACGGTACTGGCTCTGCCGAATTGATCATAGGCCATCAGTACTACATAATCCAGTTGTTTAGCCAAGGAAGCTCGGTCATAAACCTGAGACCAATTGGGATTATCGGAGATAGCCGTCACGTCCATAGAAATAGTAAGTCCGTAGGCATGTCCCGCTTGAACAATATCACGGACAAAAGCGGTCAAACGGTCACGATCTTCATAGTTTATATTCTCAAAATCAAGATTATAACCATTCAGGTTATATAGCAACGCATATCCTATGAGTTGTTTTATTACTCGTTTCTTCAGATTGTCGTCCATAAGCAATTGATGTGTAAATTGAGGATCAAAATGATTATCCACCAACGGCCATACATCATATTCTTTATCACGATATGCCGCAACCAGTGTATCTAAATCCGGATTGCGCAGTTCTATCCCTGATGTTGTAAGTCTGAATGCCGTGGGAGAAATAACACGTTGTTTGGCGTTTATTTCAGGAATATTGTCTTTTTCTTTCATTATAGGATCCCATAGAATGGCAATATCCAATTTTCCCTTTTTATTAATTATTGCTGTTGATTCCTGATTTTTCAATTCCGGAATTACCGTGACAGGTGTCAATGGCGGCTGCAATTCTTTTCCTTTTGGCTGCAAAACATAACTAATACCTAAAGGGCGGCGAATATGCTGAATACTTACGGTGTAATCTTTCTTTCCTTTACTGCCCGGAAAGAGAAGTTCTACATTTGGATTCTGCCACAACGTATCCGGTATATTCTGTTTTGGCTTAGGCAGGCGCACGAGAAAATATCCCGGTTTTCCTGAAATCTCCTGAATACCATATTGTGACAGGGAATCACCTGATACAAGCCACCGTCCTTGTTCTTCCACAATTTTTAATTTTTGAATATCGATAGATTGAATCGGATTATTGACAGTGGGTACATTAAAGACAGGATCTGTTTTCTTTGTCTCTTTTACACTAACTGTCTTGGCAAAAATGTTCTGCGGCAGTATTACCGTGCCACTTACTATCAAAAATAAAGGAACCAAAAATATAAGATTTTTTTTAGACTTCCAGTGAATCATTACACATTCTCCTACTATATAAATATTTTCTGTCTGGTAATTTTACATAAATACGGTATAATATATACATTATGTTATTATAACACAAAGGAGGAAACATATGCATCAATATTTGTTTTATATCGGATCTTTTCCTATTCGTTCCTACGGCCTTTTATTCATGCTTGGAATCCTGTCGGCAGGCGTCGTTGCGTATTATATTATGAAACGTGACGGACGCGGCTGGCATGTACATATATTTGATTTTACCATGTACTGCGGTCTTGCAGGTATTATAGGCGGACGTCTATGGGATGTTTTCTTTTTCGACTGGACGTATTATCATAATCATATTGCAGAGATTCCGTATGTCTGGCAGGGCGGCATGGCAATACAGGGAGGTCTCCTGTTCGGAGCCATAGTCGGCATCATATATACCAGATATCATCATATCGATACTTGGGCTTTTGCCGACCTTCTGGCGCCTGCTATTATACTGGGGCAGTCCATCGGCCGCATGGCCAATCTCATGAACGGAGATGCCTTTGGACATCCCACAGGAAAAAGTTTCGGCTTATTATATCCAGACACAACACTTGCATATCATACATATGGAAATCAGCCCTTATGGCCGGCAGAAATCTGGGAAGGACAACTTGATGTTTTAGTCTTTGTAGCCTTGCTTTTCTACAGCAGCTTTCCGCACAAAAAAGGACAGGTTTTTTGCCTTTACATTATGTTGTATGCTGTAGAACGTTTTTTCCTGGAATTTTTACGGGGAGATTACGTAAACCTCATCATAGGTTTAAAATCAGCTCAAATGACCAGTGTAATCGCATTTATCATAGCTACTGCTATATTTGTATATCTTCAGTTTTATGGCAAAACGGATGTAAAAGATAAAGGACAATAAGTGTCTATTTTTAATGATCCGCCGAATAGCTTTGAATACCTATCAAAAAAGAACAGGGATCCGGATAAAATGAAATCCGGATCCCTGTTCTTTTTCTATCTTAAAATCAACACATACACCATTTTCTTGTTATATTCCACATTTATCGTTCATTCCTGTTTGCAATAGCTTCTTTTAATGTATGCCACGCAAGAACTGCACATTTTACCCGAGCAGGCATATTGGAAATATTTTTAAGGGCAATCGCATCTTCCAAATCTTCTAATTTTTCATCGTCCGTAATTTCCCGTTTAATCATATCGAGAAACAAATCAACAAGACGCAACGCTTCATCCACTGTTTTCCCTTTTATAATATCAATCATCATATCGGCCGAAGCTTGGCTGATAGCACATCCATGTCCCGTATACGCAGCATCCTTCACAATGTCGTCTTCGATCTCGGCACGCAGCGTAATATCATCGCCACAACTGGGATTATGCCCTCGTTCTTCCAAATTATATGGATTGAGTTCATGTTTATTGAGTTGGTTTTGGTTATGTTCCAAAATAATATCAGAATACAACTGATTCATGTCTTCCATATCTGCCACTCCTAGTCTTTAAAGCCCATTGTTTTACGAACAAGTTTTAATTTATCAAGAAAATAATCAACTTCTTCAACAGTATTGTAAATGTAAAAACTGATACGATTTGATGCTTCTGCTCCGATATAACTGCCAAAAGGCTGTGCACAATGATGTCCAGAACGAATCGCAATTCCATAGCTGTCAAGGATAGTTGCCGCATCGTGGGGATGAACCCCTTCAATAGTAAAGGAAATAACCCCTGTTTTTTCCTCGGCGTCGGTACTGCCGATAATGTGAACATAGGGAATTTGTTTCAATCCTTGGAGAGCACGAGTTACTAATTCGTGTTCCTGTTTTTCGATGGCATCAAATCCTATCTGTTCCAAATAATCAATTGCGGCATGCAAGGCAACGGCCCCTTCTACATTTTCTGTTCCCGCTTCAAATTTAAATGGCAGTACATTGAAAGTCGTAGTCTGTTCTTGAACGTATTCTATCATATCACCGCCCAAAAGGAAAGGTTCCATATCATTTAATAAATCACGTTTTCCATAAAGCACGCCGGTTCCGGCAGAACCCAGCATTTTATGACCAGAAAAAACATAAAAATCGCAGTCCCATTTCTGGACATCGCTCTTCATATGCGGTGCCGCCTGTGCTCCGTCAAGTACCACTACCGCTCCTGCAGCATGTGCTTTGTTAATAATTTTTTCAATGGGTGTTTTCATACCTAATACGTTGCTGACAGCCGCAAAGGCAACGATTTTTGTTTTACTGTCGATTTTAGCCAAATCAGCTTCCGTAAAATGCCCTGTTTTATCAAGATACATATAGACAAGTTTTGCGCCTGTTACTCTGGCAACACGCTGCCATGTAACTAAATTAGCGTGATGTTCGGAAATCGGAATGACAATTTTGTCTCCTTCATGCAAATGGGTTTCACCATAGCTTCTGGCGATAATATTAAGTGCTTCGGTAGCATTGCGGACAAAAACAATTTCTTCGCTATGTGCTGCATTAATGAATTTTTGTACAGCCATACGCGCATCATCATACAGTTGAGATGCTTCAACACTCAAAATATGTGCCCCACGATGCGGATTGCCATTATGGTGCTCCAATAAATCAACAATGGCATCGATTACTTGTCTAGGCTTTTGTGTCGTAGCCGCATTATCAAAATAAACAATCTGATGTCCGTTATGGACTTTAGTCAATATGGGGAAATCTTTTCGAACATTTAACATGGCAATCACCTTTCTTATGGCAGTACTGCATTTTTTCGCGAACAGCCTGCAACACTTTATTTTCCATATCCGGATCACCCAGTTTATCAATGACCGGTCTAATATTAGACTCAACAATAATCAGCTGTGCACCATTTTCACTAAATCCACGGCTCATCAGATAAAAAAGCTTATCTTGATCAATTTGACCCGCACTGGAAGCATGATTCCCAACAACATCATCTTCTTTGCAAAGAAGAAGCGGAATCGAAATAGAATGTGCTCCCGGACTCAGCAAAAGGCATACATCGGATTCAGAACCAACTGCTTTCTTCCCACCGCGCAGAAAGTCTATAGTACCGCGAAAATATTTTTTCGCACTGCCCATCAGCGAACCCGTTGTAAGAATATCCGTTTCCGTCTGTTCCCCCTGTTGCGGAACCCAATAGGAAAAATCAAATATTTGTTTATCATTTCCCATGTACATAGTATTGCTATGAAATTTTCCGCTTTCTTTTAAAAGATCCGTTTTATAGTAAACAATAGTTTCACGGCTGCCAATTTCCGCACTTACATACTCAACGAAACTTTGTTTTTCTGTTTTTGCATAACGGTGCTCTATATGCCGTACATGCTTACCGTGAAGCTGAATTTTACTAATTTTTACTTTAGCGGCTTCGCCAGCTTCTACGTAATTCAGAAAGTTAACGTTTCCCTGTTCAGCGTCACCTTCAAAGTCAGATATATCGACACATCACTGCCGGGTCCGGCTTTAATTTGGAGCTGAGCAACAATCTGCGGAATTTCTTCACTCAGTGTATAGGTAAGCCAAACAGCCCCCGTTGCACGGGGGGCAAT
>Ga0268359_10562_pt1 | contig 17219 bp, 19 predicted proteins | sample BioMet11_FD_194416 | JGI IMG/M metagenome (GOLD analysis project Ga0268359, IMG submission 194416) | Sewage microbial communities from Oakland, California, United States - Biofuel 11 (PacBio Assembly) | ecosystem: Engineered > Wastewater > Sewage > Unclassified | place: USA: California | collected...
TGAAATGCTTATATTTTATATGCCAAAATTTTTTTTAATAATTCTATTGAACATTCTCAATAAAATACCAACGTTTGACCTTTTACATCGCTTAAGCTAAAAGGCAATGTTAATTGTCACTTGTGCATCATTCTTCCCCGAACGGAAATCACTAGGAGTTTTTGCGTATATTGTTTGGTATCTCCCATCGCCATAATATGTAATTTTGTAGTGTTTCCCATCTTCAGCAATTTCAAAACCTAGTTCTTTTAGGGCTTGCCGCAATTTACTTGACATTCCGTCATAATCCCTTAATAACCTCTTACTTCTTCTGCTTTAATAATGCTTAATTTCTGATAATCATTATTATTTATGATGTCCATGACAACATCTGCTCTTCTAGATTTTGGAGTGATCTTTTTCATCGCTTCAGTCAATGTTTCAAGTAACAAATCTTTTATTTCTCCGGGATAGAATTCATACTCATCCCCCATATAGAGAACCGGCATCTCTTCTCTAGCATCTAGCTTAGCTTTCAATCCTTGGTTTTCATATTGAAGTACTTCATTTGAGTGCGCAAGTTCTTCAACTTGATGCTGTAGTTTTTGCATTTCTGCATCAAAGCTAGCTAGTAGTTTGTTTGCTTCATCTTTTGCATCCTCGACAGCCTTTTTATGAATACGACGTTCTTCTTCGTCAAGTGTATCGTTCAATTTGGCTGTTTCCGCTTCAGCTAACTGTCGAGCCTTTTCGGCAGCAATTCTTTCATGATAATTACTTGCAAGTCTGTCTCGTAACAATGCATTATCTACTCCCTGCCATGTGTAAAGAGTATCGATCATCTGAGCATTGCCATACTGAATTACTGATCGTACAACCTTCTCGAGTAGAATTTTATCAAAAACATCTAGGCTTTTATATAAATATCTGCGATATGATATTGCCTTTGTTGGATAGTAAATACCGATAGCACCAAAGTACTCATTCTTTTCATTGCATTTAGTCCTCAGTTTTGTGTTCGTCTGGATATTTTTTTGAACCAGTACATGCGCTACGCCTTTTAGTTTGCTGGCAAGCAATTGAACATCTACAGGATTCTCATTTGTGCATGTTTTTGATACAAACACCACTGGTAACCTATGATGAGATTTTCCATTGATTACATTAAAAGCCAGTTCCAAATTTTCCTCATCAATTAGAGTAATATCTCGCAGAACAGGCAGGTCCTCATCATCCTTCAGATATCCTCCTCTTATTAATAAGGTAATAAAGTGAGGTGTAGAGAATCTTGGATTTGTCTCATATGCATCTTCTGTATAACTTCGGTCTAATCGAATAGCCATCTTCATCTGATCGAAATTCATGACATAATCTGTATCCCAGACCGCACCATCTTCTTCTTTTTTCTCATACCGAACAGAAATGATATTTTCTTTTCGATATTCTTCAATAGCAAGCCATAAATCGTCCGATCCATATCGAACATTATATTCGCCGTGCCAATTTATATTTTGAATTACATTATTTGCATGCGGACTATCTTGATTCCATTTGATTACAAGTTTAATAAAAGCATCCTTTGTTAGTGTTTTGTTAATTTCGAGAATAGTCGAAAACAGAAGCATACTTGTTTACCCCTCTTCATTATTAATTTATTACTGTTGTTTAACTAATTATATCAGCAATGAGAAAAAACAAACAATAAGTTATTGAATATCGCATAATTAAACCTGCACCCTTCTATTAGAGTACAGGTCGCTTTGTAGAATTTAGCATAAATTATCGGCTCTTCATCAACACTTGTGGGTAACAGAAATGATGAATGAGCAGTAAATATCTATATCTGCACTTGATTTATACCTATTAAAAATGGGCATGGGATTTTATACTTATTTTTGCGAAGAAATAAGGAGTAAAACCATGCCCAACAAAACTTTAATCAAGCAGCTCCTCCGCGTCAAGAACATTGTGATAGATTCTTATAAATATTGCGCGGAAGATGATAGATTCACCATCTCTGTGCATCCTACAAAGGGACAGCAGTGCCTGTGTCCAGTATGCCAGAAGAAATGCTCATACTACGATTCTCTAGAGACCCGCAAGTGGAGATCTCTGGACATGGGATATACAAAGGTATTCCTTGAAGCACCGGTGCACAGGATCGAATGCCCTGTCCATGGAGTACTCACGGAATATGTCCCCTGGGCACGGCATCATTCATCCTTCACAAGGGACTTTGAGAACACTGCTGCATGGATGGCGCTGTATCTTCCCAAGACTGCGGTATCCACGTACATGCGGATCGCATGGAACACCATCGGGCCTATCATCTCCAGATACAGGAAGGATGCGGACCCATGTCCAGAGCACCGTTTCAATGGTCTGAAGCACATCGGCATCGATGAGACGAGCTATAAGAAAGGCCACAAGTACATCACCGTCATCGTTGACCATGACACCAACAGCGTCATATGGGTACATGAGAGACATGGCAAGGAAGTGCTGCGGGGATTCTTTGAACAGCTCAGTGAAGAACAGCGTGCATCGATCGAATGCGTCACAGCTGACGGTGCCAGATGGATCAGCGAGACGATGGAGGAATATATACCCAGTGCACATCTGTGCCTGGACAGCTATCACATGGTGGAATGGGCACAGGCAGCGATAGATGAAGTACGGACAGAGGCATGGCAGCGTGCACGTGCAAACAATCATGAGCCGAAGAAGGGCCGTGGAAGGCCAAAGAAAGGCGAAGAGAAAGACAGGACAGCAGACCAGATCAAGAACACAAAGTTCACTCTTGGGAAGGCTCCTGAGAACCTTACGGCGAGGCAGAAGGCAAAATTGGAATTCATTGCCAAGACAGACAGGAAACTATATAAGGCCTACCAGCTGAAGGAGTATCTGCGGACACTGATCCACCTTCCCCTGGAAGAGCTCGAAGGATCATTGAAGGACTGGCTGTGGAAGGCATCGCATTCACAGATCAAGCCGATTTATGAACTGCAGAAGAAGATCAGGAGACATTATGAGGCGATCATCAATACTGCCAGGTATCATCTTTCCAATGCACGCATAGAGGCAACGAACAACAAGATCAAGCTGACTGTACGATTGGCATACGGTTTCAGAAACATAGACAACTTACTTGATATGGTCATGTTGAGATGTTCAGATATCTCTGTCCTGCTGCCATATCAAAGACTCATTCCTGCCCACACTTCCTGATGAAGCCTCAAATTATCTAATGTTTTCTTCGATTTCAAGACCAGTTTTGAACTCCACTACAATGTTGTGACTGTTGACTTCCACGCGATGTATCAGCTTTCGAACCAGGGAATCATCATACTCAAGATCATCATTGATATGCTCTGCCATGAATTGCTGTATTTCTTTGACTCGCTTTACATGCTCATCCTGAGCAGCCTTCTGACCAAGCGTCTTATCTTTGGTCCCCTTAAGCCTTCTGATTTCTTCGGCCAGATTTTCGTAGTTCTTGCCTGTATTGACGCACTTTACCAGCTGATCCTGTAATTCCTTCAGCTTTGAATCACACGTCTCTAGATCGTCCCCTATGGCATCATTGATATTTTGTTGCAACTTATTCATCATCTGGTTCTGTGAGCCAAATGTCTCCTTGATTGCTTTAACGATGGCAGCATGCAGGTCTTCTTCATAGATTGTTGGTGATAGACAAGCGTTGCCGCCTTTCTGCACCCTGGTCCTACATCTCCAAACTGACACCTTCCGCCCTTTTTTGCTCCATACAATTCTACGATACGGTGCACCACATTCACCACAGACCAACACGCCAGTCAATGCATATTTGCCGCAGTACCCTGCATGAATATTTTGCTCATCTATCAAATTGTTTCTTCTTTTATTTTCCGCTTGGACCGCATGATAAATTTCTTTTGAGATGATGGCTTCATGATTGTTTTCTACATAATACTGTGGAACCGCTCCTTCGTTTTTGATCCGTTTTTTTGACAAAACATCGGTTGAATAAGTTTTCTGTAGCAGGGCGTCACCCATGTATTTTTCATTCATGAGAATCTGCCTGATATTGGAATCCCACCATCTCTTTTTACCTGAGCCATTTGGAATTTCATCCTTCTGCAGCCCTTTGGCAATTGCAGCACAGCTTTTACCTTCCAGGTATTCCCTGTAGATTCTTTTAACAACCTTTGCCTGTTCTGGATCTATGACCAGATTTCCCTTCTCGTCTTTCGTATACCCAAGGAACCACTTTGTGTTGATCTGAACTTTGCCCTGCTGGTAGCGGAACTGAAGCCCCAGCTTCACGTTCTTTGAAAGTGACTCACTTTCCTGCTGTGCAAGGGAAGCCATGATTGTGATCAGAACTTCTCCCTTGGCATCCAAAGTATTGATGTTTTCCTTCTCGAATATAACCGGGATGTTCTTTTCTTTGAGCTGCCGGATATATTTCAGACAATCAATCGTATTTCTGGCAAACCGGCTGATACTCTTGGTAATAACCATGTCAATCTTACCGGCCATACAGTCATCGATCATTCGAAGGAACTCTTCTCTTTTCTTTGTCCCAGTGCCCGAGATGCCATCATCTGCGTAGATGCCGGCAAACTTCCATGCTGGGTTCTTCGAAATATACTCTTTGTAATGGGCTACCTGGGTATCATAGCTGGTCGCTTGTTCTTCCGTATCAGTCGATACCCGGCAATAGGCTGCCACGCTAAGCTTTTTGACTTCCTCCTTGGTGACTGTGTTCCCAAACTTTTTAACCGCCGGGATAACCATTACATTCTTTCTCATTTCCATAACTCATCACTCCTTCGTTTTTATCAATGTATAAACGTATTGTGCCTGTGCATATGGATCGTCCAAATGCTGCACGATAGGTTCCATTTCAAAGTCGGTATAAACTTTTGCCAGTTTTACCGACAATCCCGGGCGTTTATGCTGATGCATACGGTTTTGGTGTGCCATCTGAACTTGATCAAAGAGCTCTTTACTAATAAGAGAGGGATAGAAATCTGTGCCCAGGTAACGCTTGTCCACCAGCAAATTCAACATCCCGCTAGGATATCGATTAATACCAAGCTTGTTTGCAATTGCCTGCAATGAATCACCGTTTATATAGAATTCAAATGCCTTTTGCAGGGCTTTTGATTCATTTTCATCTGCAACTGCCAATCCATTCTCAATTCGATATCCATATGGTATTATTCTCATTTCAAACTCACCCCCTCTCTGAAGGTCAATCCGCAAGTGAACTCAAAGCCAAATTCATCTCTGGAATAAATGTGTACAACTTTGATGCACTCTGTGAATAGTTCATCATCAAACTCATCAGTCACTTCCTTTTGCCGGATTCTTTTTAGCAACTCGCTACCTTCGGAGATCGCAAGGTTCTTATTTTGGAGCTGATTCAGAAGGATTTTTTTCTTTCCATTTAACTCATTACATTCCGCAGACAACTCATTCAAAGCCTTCTGATAGTTCACTGGCTCCAAGAGGTCATCGGCCACAAGGGTTGCCAGTTTCTGAGCCTTAACAGAATTGTCATCGAGTTTTTGATCAATCCTTTCAACGATCCGTTGAGTTCCATCACCATCACACTCGCGTTCCGCTTTTACAAAAGGAATCAAAAGATCATTCTTACTGAAAATCAGCTTGTTCACTACTGTCGTGAAAGCACTTTTAATTGCTTCCTCAGAGATACCCTTCATTGAGCACTTTTTTATATTGTTTAAGTGTGTAACGCAGATCCAAATAACACATTTCTTTCTATTTCGTCCAGTGATGCTTTTTCGTTTTAAACGTGATCCACACTGCTCACAAATCAGTTTTCCAGTAAAGGTATATCTTTCCTGGTAATTGATATGTTCTGAATCAATACCCTTTTCTTTCCTATGAAGTGCAATCAGTTCTTGTGTTCTTTCAAACTGTTCTCTGGTAACGATCGCTGCGTGATGATCGTTGAGTAAATACTGGTCACGATACCCTCGATTGTTGTGACGCTTGAAGTTGTCATCTGTGAAAGTCTTCTGGTAGAGTACCTCACCAATATAGCGTTCATTCTTTAGCATCCATTTTACGGTTGTTTCACTCCAATGATCCGTTTGCCTGGATGGTATTTTCTTAACATTGAGTTCTCTTGTGATATGTCGTATTCCTTTTCCCAAGCAGGCTTCATTGAAAATGAACCGGACCACTGGTGCTGTATCTTCATCGATGACTAACTCTCCATCTTTCATTACGTATCCATAGGGAGCAATGCTTTGTTTATAGCTTCCGTTCATGAATCGACGTTTGATGCCCCATTTTTCATTCCCGGAAATTGAAACCAATTCACTTTCTGCTAGGCTGCTAAGCACTGACATCATGAACTCATCATTTTCTTTAAGCGTATTGATATTCTCTCGTTCAAAGAAAATACCGATGTCTCTTGAATTTAGGTCTCTGACAATAGAAAGATAATCTGTCACATTTCTACTTAACCGGGAAATACTTTTTATTAGAACAAGATCGATTTTTCCTTGTTTGCAGTCATCCAGCATTCTCATCAAATCAGGACGTGTCTTCATTTTTATCGCAGAAAGGCCTTCATCGCAGTAAACTCCTGCGAATGCCCAATGATCATTACTCTTTATCACTTGCTCGTAATGTTTCTTTTGAGCATCCAAGCTTTCCAACTGGTCATCTTTATTTGTGGAAACCCTGCAGTATGCAGCAACGCGCTGTTTTGTTCAGGATCTTTCTTCATTGGTTCAATTTTGGTTATCGTTGTCATGGTCTCATCCCCCTTTCGTCAGGTGACATATTCGCTCTGAAGTGTAGTATTATCAACGATTTCAGGGCATTAATTGTGCAAAAAATGAAGGAAAAGATTCACGGTTTTTTGTGTCTATTTTTGCATATTCATCCTGGGTAATAATGCCGGCATCCAGCAGGCCTTTGATCAACTTTGTCGCAAGTGCATAGGCATACTCTTTCTCGAGATCCTCATTTGTTACTTCGTGTATATCAGGGCTGACTTCTTTAGCCGGGATTACTTTTCTATCTTCATTCATGGCGGTATCCTCCATAACACACAGGACATTTGCCCACCAACTGAGCAATGAAGCCATAAAAAAAGACAACCAAGTGAAATTCAGCTTAGTTGCCATCTATAAAAAAATTTATACATTTTAGGAAAAACAAGAAAATCCTACGTATATAGGTGATGAAGGAGGATTTGATCATGAAATCAAACCACGTTAGCATCACCATGGCAGTATTTACTGTCATCAAAGTCATTCTGGCTGGAGAGGAGCCTATTACGGCAATCCAGACCTGTTTCAGAATGCGGACCCTGACAAACATGTTATTTGATATGGGCTTGTCGCCAGAAGAAATCTTTAATGCCTTACCCCAGGACCAGGAGTCTTTATGAAATGTACAGAAGATGTCTATAACGATTTGAAAGGTATCACTGATTTAACACGGATAATTGCCATGTCCAACTCCGAAGGGATGAATTACACACATGAAGAGCTAAGTTCATCATTTCGTGCTATCTGGTTACAGCTTGACCATGTATGTGATGATCTCGAGGTAATTGTAAACTCCAAACAATAAAAAAGAGAGGCAGCCAAGTCACGATGACTCAGTTGCCTCATTTATCTTCTGGTTCTAGTGGTTTTGTTTTGAGTGCCTCATAGATACGTGATCCAGTACCATTGCCATCTAAGGCATGGTAGGCTTCATATACTCTGTCGATCTCTTTCCATGTCTGCGTCGGCAAGGTTGGTGCATCCTTGTACTCCGCATAGAAATCGAACAACTTACTATGAAGCAGACAGCGGACGCCATCACGAATGGCATCCGCTTCTGTTGTGTTTTTTTGCTGGGTTTCTCTGTACTTTCTTGATACTGCCCTGAGGTCTGCAATCAGCCATCCGGCTAGACCAGATAGAATGGCTGTAAAGAAAGGATTGAACCAGCTCATTCTGGTTTGTTCTCTTTCCAGTTGATCAATCTACTGTAGAGCTCATAGAAGTAATTGGTACCACGGCTAATGGCGACTGCCGTTAAACAGATACCTACCCATGGGAAGTTCTCATTGATGGACAAGATCGTGAACAGATTCAACTGCAGATCAAGAACCAGCAAGAAGCTGAGACCAAGAGACACAATAATCTGCCACTGGAACTTCTTATCCACAAATAAGGTCTGACCCCAGGAGACCAGACCCTCGATGGCAATTGCTGCCACCATGTATGCTTGTAATGTATCGACCATATTTCCTCCTTATTTGACGCGAATAGACTGACCTGGATAGATCAGATTCGCATTTTCGATTCCATTGATGCTCTGTAACTTCTGCCAAGTAGTACCATAGGCTGCCGCAATTCCAGACAAAGTGTCACCAGACTGCACGGTGTAGTATTCAGCTACAGGTGTAGAAGCACCCATGATACAGTTGACTTTGTGCTGTACAGATGCCGCATCATAGCCAAGAGTGGCCAGCTTTGTCCATCTCTCTTCACCATAGACACCCGCCCATCCATGTGAGCCCTCGGCAATATACTGTGCAATCTTATCCTCTGTTGGTTTTGGCTCAACCACTGGAGCTGGGTCAGCAGCAGAGGCAGGCAGTACTGGTGTGTCTGCAATTCCTCCATATTTATCCCAGGTGAGCCTGTCCCCGTAGAACACATTGCAGTCCAGATTTCCACCGTAGCCGTCAAGACGACCAACACTGGTCCACTGCCACATGCAATAGAATGGCCAGTAAGATACATCTGGTGTATTGCCGGCATTGGACATGTCATAGTTGGCATCTGGAACGTAGTCGAGATACTTGGCTACCCAAAGACCATAGTCTGCATTCACAACTGGAGACCAATCATAAGAATTTACGACTGATTCGGACATGTAGATAACTGGTTTCACCCCTGTTAACCGCTGTACTTCATTTAACCAACGCAGGGCCCAAGCTACATCCCACTTGTTTTCTGCTTCCCAGTCAAGGACAGGCACTGCCTGACCAAAGTAGTTCTTGGTGTTCTCGACAAAGAAGTCGGCTTCTGCCACTGCATCATTCATAGGACGTGCAAAGTGATAGAAACCAATCGGCTTATTCATTGTCAGTGCTTTCTGGAAAAACCTATCGCAGCTAGGGCTGACATAGCCGATGCCTTCGGTTGCTTTGATGATGACAAAGTCAAAAGAAATAGCAGACAGATCTAAGTCTGCCTGCCAGTTGGAGATATCAATTCCGTTCATTGTACCCATAAAAAAGAGCCTCCTTAGCTCTATGTAAAATATGTATGATGTGCTGTCTATCAGACAGGAATTGTTTGAGTTTATTCCGCAGTTTCCGTTAATGTGTAGGTTATCTTCATGGTCTTATCTGCCGTCTTAATAACTGGTGTAGCCAGATTGTTAATGGTCGCCAAGTATGGAGTATACAAATATAAGTCCTTATGAAATAATAGCCGCTGTAATGGCAGCAGTATTCCTGGTATGCATAAGTCTTATAACGCGACAGATGTTTTCTGCCCCAAGATGACTCATCATCACCTCGCAAATTCCGGACATATAGTTTTGGCTCTCCATTCAAGTAATACCAGCCATTGATTACAACGTCATCATCAACACTGAATGTATAGTCAATGTCATAGTTATAAGTCGCATCTGGCACCACTTCGATGTTGGCCACATTTGTTGTATCCAAGCGATAGACCGTAGTTGAATTATCTACTGCAAACATCAGCCACTTTCCGCTCATGCCGACAGTTCTTACCTCCTGCGTGTTCGCTGGCAGGATAATCTTTTGAGTCGTTCCTTTGCCTGCACTGATCGTATCCAAGAACCACTCATAAGTAGTGTGATTGTAGTAATCGACTCCATTTGAGGTGCTGGAATACTTCTGGTTATCCTTTCGACTGATGCCATACCAGTTACCATCAGCTCCATGGAACAAATATGTAAGAACTCCATCATAGTTATAGTAAGGTGCATTCGTTCCATCCTTACTTCCGCCCGAATAACTGACCCAGTAAGGATAATGATTTAGTTCAATCGATGTCTCTTCGACTGCATCTGTGGCAATCAGAGAGTACGTACGCTGCAGCAGTTTTGCATGAATATAATCCTCAGGAATCTTACGAAGAATTGCAGCAGTCGTATTGTAGATAGAAATCATCTCCATGCGATAGCCATCACCAATATAAGGTCTCTGGTTATCCAGATAAGAATGCTGATCAGGATTGGAAATGCCGTTTTTTACATTGTCACCTCTGAGCATCACGAAGTAATTACTATCTACTTGTGTTCCCTTGCCTGCCAGTGAATTGGTCAAACAAATACAAGAGATCGTTCCATTGGCTTGTGATGTGGCAAAATCCCACACATACTTATAGCTGTTATCCACTTTCTTACTTTCGGTCAAGTTCCTGCTGCCACGTTTTGTATCAGCAGTATTATTTGCATCACTTGATGCATATCCTATTAAAGGATTATCAAGTGGAGCATAGATAATGGTTGGATCTTCTGTGATCGCATTCTGGTATAACAAAATACCGCCAGTAAGCCTTTCATAAACTGGCAGTAGCCAATCATCACCACTTTTTCCATCAAAGGAAGGACTGTCATACATCATTCCTTGTATATTAGTGTTCAGCACATCAGCGATTGCTTCTGTGACAAGGTTCGTATCCTCATATACTTCCTTCTCGCCAGTATGAACATTGGTAAGCTCAATAACGCTTTTTCCTTTCAGCATTCTTATTCCTCCTTATTCAGATAGTCCGTCGTGATTGTTTTGACATAACCAGAATCACCACTGATGACGATCCGATATTTAATCATCCCCGTTGTAGCCTTCTCTGCCCATGCATCTGTACTGATTCCTTGCAGGGCTGTTTTTGCCATGCCAGATTTTTCTTCCGATAATTGTGACCAGGTATTGTCGGTATACGTCCACCAAGTTGTCCCATTATCAAACGACACTGCAAATAAGGCAGCATCATCTGCATCAACCGTGACTTTCTCAATGCCAATAATCGACGCATCCGTCATGTCGATATTCTCCGAATAGATGACCTGCGGCTTTGGCAAGCCAGTATAGCTTGCCGTAAATGGCGGAAAAGAATTCAAGGAATCATGCCAATAGAGTACCGTTGGATCAGTCAGTGTCAGCAGCAGGCTTCCATTCGGAATCTCTTGTATTCCATGTGTCTCGAACACTGCTGCTGTCAGTTCTGTTTCCGTGAGCTTGCTCAAGGCACCATCCACAACCGTATATAGGCTCTTGTCTGCATCGGTGATCAGATACCTTCGGTTATATGGATCAAGAAGCGCTGGTAGGTCAGTGCTCAATACAAAGGCAGTTCCAGTGGCATCTTGATGCTTAAAAGTGATGTACTTTCCGGTCACCGGAGTAAAGGCTGTCGTTATCGAGCCGACCACAAGACTGGATTCACCAATGTAAGAGGTATTTGTCGGATATGTGATTACATTGATCACAATATCTCCGGTATCTAATAGCAACAGTTCCCAGACTAGTTTTACGTCATCTGTTGTTACGTTATATTGTGAATAACCTTCCCAGCGAATCCGCAGAAATTTATAGTAGTTGTAAACTGTTCCTTCTTCACGACTAACTGTATATACCTTTGCATCACGCCTGCAGACTTTCACCTGTTCAGCATTGGTACCAATCCCTATCCAGGAGTTACCATTCACATAGATATTTGAAGCAACCACGTTATTGAAATGGAACCAGTCTACTCCTGTTAAAGTATCCGTACTGTCATCATTCGGATTGTTATCGCGGATTTTGACCATGTTATCTGTGCTGGCAAAGATATCCTTTATTGCAAAATAATCAGCCATTATTGACCTCCAGTTCTGTTAATGTAGTGAAGTTTGTAAAGCCGAGTGGATAAGCCACAAGGCGACCTTTATCGATGGATGTTTCAACACTCGAAATCACGGTTTGATACTTAGATGCAAGCATCAGTTTCTGATCTACAAGTACCGTATAATTCGTTCCCGTCATCTTCTGGGTTGAAGTATGATGGCCACCGACAAATGGTGCGGTTACAAATGGATTTACAGTGATAGAAGTCAGTGAATCAAATTCTTGGGTAGAAATCACCAGACTATCCATATTGCCCCGATCCAATCGCTTCTCTGTCCCGCCAAAGATCTCATAAGCTTTTCTCAGTGAAAATTGATCAACGTCAATAACATAGATTTTGCTATAAGACATCTTTTTCTTATCACTGATATCGATCACGTCATGAACCACCGGAGCAAACACTCTCAAGTTATCCATCAACCCAGCGAGCGGAAGACCCGTCAGCTGTATCTTTGAGTATTGATCTGACAGCCCTGCAGAAGTCGGTGCATCGAGTTCCGTGACTACATCTCCTGAAAGTCCTAATGTGCTCATAACATTTATCAGGATTGGACTCAGCTCGTCCTTTGCAGTAATACGACCATCCCAACGATCCTGGGCTCCAAGTCCCTGACCGGTAATGGATGCAATGATGCATTGTGCGGCAATCGTCGCTGCTCCTGGTGCAAATCGATATCCATACCTCAAAGGTGTGGAGTGTCTTCTCTTGCATATCTAAAAGTGGATAAAACAGATTCAGAAGGTGCAAGCCACTATGCCATGTTTCTGTTGGATGGAATTCCTCAATCTCATGGCCATCAATGACGTATGTAACAATCACGACAGATTGGCCATCCTCTTGCCAGGGAGACGGAACTGAAACTGATGTTGCGAGTTCTTTATTTGTCGTTGTAACATTCCCTGATGCATCTTTGGTTTCTACTGGTAGGATTGTCATTCCTGTCCCCTGGGATGTAATCAATTTGGTTTCTTGAGTTGCAGCAACATCCAAAATTATGGTTGCCTTAAATTCACAGTCCGTTTCTTCTTGTGTTGCATACTCGAGTTTAATGATCTGTCCCTTCTCTGCACCAAGTACATATCCCAGAGCATTTACATAAGAGTAAGTGGACATCTTAGTCGTCTCGACTGAATTGAGAAGGCCATTAATGTTCTTGTCATTCTTACTCTTTGCTTCAGATAGACGCGGATTTTTGCCTACACATTTCAGGGAGCACTTGCCATTGATTCTTACAGTCAAGGACGTAATGGCAGCCATCTTTGTTGCATCTGCCTGGCCACCAGTGAAGACTAAAACATCAGCCAAATCTAGTGCAGGATCTCCAATCGTTTCTGAATCGAAAGGAACATAGTTGATGACTGAAATTGCATTCAGAAGGTTTGTTAGAATCTGCTTTCTTGTCTCATCAAGGCCAAACTGCAATAAAGGATTGACACCAAAATTCATCGTCAAACCATCATCAGGATCTAATGCAATGTACTCTGCTGTATTCGTTCTTTTATTCGTTGAATTGAGCGCTGTATAACGCGTCACAAAATCAGAAAAGCTACTCGAATATCGATGCGTGTTATTCACGGTAGCTACAGAGTTAGCATTGTACTTTACCAGTTTCAATTTTCCGTCTCTACCAATCGTTGCAAAAGCAACCTAATGCTTGCGAGAGATAATGCAATAGATCTCGGCAGGTCTCGATGTCGTTATCTGGATATACGCCCAAAAGTGCTGTTCCGTTTGGCAGGGCCTCGATCTCAGCTTTGGTCTGAGCCAGCTCAACTTTGCAGTCTTTGCATATTAAAGTCAGCAGATCATAAGGATATCCACTAGATTGTGCTTTGTTGTATGCACGCTCAAAATTCAGCATTGCATCGTATGCCTTTATCTCAAGGGTTCGAATCTTACGGTTCGCTTCTGCAACATAAAAGATGCCCAAAGGTACATCCTCAACGGTGCCATCATGCAGTGTCATATGAAAGGTCAATGTGATCTTTGCATTTTCAAGACTGTAACGGTCAATATCAGAGAACAGGGAGATTCCCATCTCTGCTGCATAGACCGAGCCTAGTTCTATTTCAGAACTTCCAGAACATTGCCTGGTAACATATCCAGATCCTTTGACAATGTCCTTATTGGTAAACGGATATTCTTTTCCTTCTGTTGTGACAATTAACCCAGACCAGTAAAAGGAGCGGGTATTTTCTTGTATTGCAATTTTATAGGCATCTGAAACTGAATACATAAACCCACTCCCTCCTAGTATTCTTAAGATCAAAGCATGACTTTCCAAAGTCCCTTCTTGACTGTGTCATGAACCAAGGATGATTTGAAAACCATCCATGTACATATCGCGTGTCTCAGGAACCATCGTTTTCTGTATTAAAGAACTCGACAGACAGTTTCGGTTGCTTTCTCATTAAAGAGAATCTCTTCAGCCAATCTGGTGACACTTGAAAAGTCACAGAAATCTCCGCCATACCAGACCGCACAAGGTCTCTTTGTTTCGTCCCGGCTTCCGTATCTCCCGAACTATCAGCTTCAACATCTGACAGTGACAGATCATAGGAAGTAGGAAGTGGGATATCTGTATTGTTGATCCGCAGATATTGTGTAAATGCCATGATCTACCTCCTGACCGTAGTGCCATCCGCTGCTGCGCAAGTAATAATGGTTTCATCAATCAATGTTCCGCCAAGATATACCGGGATTGTGATATCTCCGGTGTTGCCCGCATCTGCAAGTGCAGATTGCAATTGCGGCAGTAATGCTTCCAGTCTGTGACGAAACTGCATTCTGAATCATCGAGGATAACGAACTGACTCCAACGACAGCTTCTGGTCCAGCTTCTCCGCCAGCAAGCAGCTGACCGCCTTGTGCCCCGAAAATGGTCGGGCTGTTCAAAACCATGCCATCTCCCATTGCCTTTTTGTACCAAGAAAACACCAATATGAGGAATGGATGGTGGATCAAGCGAGAAGCTCCTTCAATAGAAAAATGAGGCAGTTTGATCTCTGGTAAATGCCAATCAAAGTTAAAGAAACCCTTGATCGCATCGATTGCATTGGAAACGCCATCTCTAGCTGCGCTAATTTGTCGCTGAAAGCACCCCTGATATTTTCCATGATGGAAGCCGCGTATCGTGGGCGGCAGACACTTGTCGGAAAAGGATTGCTTCACGTTATCCAGTCCATTCCCCACGTTGGTTTTGATATTGTCGATTGAATTACCGACACCTGTTTTAATGTTGTCCCAGATGGTTCCCGCATTTGCCTTCATCGTGTTCCAACCATCCGACCATTTCTGGCCAATATCTGAGAAGAAGTTCGGCAATGTTTGCGTGAAGAAATCGCCAACGGCAGTCCAGGCAGTCTGAATTCCATCACAGAAGCCAGACCACACTCCCTTAAACCAATCGGTAATGGCACCCCAGTTCTTCACGATGGCAATAATGGCCACAACTGCCGCGATAATAGCCGCGATGATGCCGATGATTGGTAGAAGTGGTATAGATGCTGCACCTACTGCTGCACCGGTCGCTGTGGCCGCTGTTCCGGCCGCTGTCGTGGCCGCAGTACCAATGCCCAGGAAGGTCGTCAAACTTCCAATTGCACTGGTGATCGTGCCGACAGCACTGATGACCTTGCCACCGGCAACCAGTAATGGTCCAATGGTCGCCGCAAGTAAAGCAATCTTGATGATCGTATTTTGCACTGGTTCTGGGATACTGTTCCAAATCTGTGAAAAGGTCTTCAAAGCTCCTGAAATATCCTTCAATACTGGTGCCAAGACAGTCGCTAATGAATTACCGATATCCGCTCCTGTTTCTTTCAGGCTATTCATGCTCATTTGGAATTGGTCAATTGGATCTAAGGTCTGATTGAATGTATTTTCAACACTTCCAGAGAAGTTACCCAGTGAGTCAGATAGATTCTCAAGGTTCAGTTTTCCTGTTGATGCGGCATTATAAACAGCAGCACCAGCTTTACTACCAAAAAGATCGTAGGCAGCCTGTAGTTTCTCAGTTTCTGTGCCATTTCCTTTCATAGTTTCTGAGAATTTCGCAATTGCCTGGTCTAATGTCTGACCATCCTTTGTGGCATTCTTCATGGCTGTTTTCAAGCCCATCATTGCAGCCGATGTATCAAGACCAGACATCTCAACCATGCCCATGAATCCTGCTGCCTGCTGTGAGTTCAGACCCATTTCTTTGAGTTGGACTGCGTTCAATTGCAGAGAACTTGCAAGGGTACCCATGTCTATACCAGTTGCCTGTCCAGTCGCATTGAGAGCATCCAACAGATCTCCAGCATTGGAACTGTCCTGTCCAAAGGCATTCAATACACCTGAGACATTATCAACAGAAGTGGATACATCAGTGTTATTGATTTGTGAGAACTTGATAAACTTACCAGACAGTTGATCCAGTGCATCACCAGAAAGTTTGAATCTTGTGTTCACCTCACCAACAGCGGCACCCGCTGTAGCAAAGTCGGTTGGAATCTCTGTGGCCAGATCCTTTACCATCTGGTTCATTTCATCCAGTGCAGCTCCACTAGCACCCGTCTTCTGCTCAACAGTATCCAAGCCATCATCGACTTCTTTGAATGCAGCCAGTGAAGCTGTCCCAATGGCAACGATAGGAACTGTTTACACCTTTTGTGAGACCTTCACCAGCATCGCTGATCTTTCCGCCAACTTCTTGCATCTTTGATCCAGCTTGTTTCAGTGTTGCAGCAATACTAGAATCTGTGGTCTTGCATTCCTTTTCCAGATTCTTCAGTTCCTGTTCCGTAGCAACGATCTCACGCTGCCATGCATCATACTGTTGCTGGGTGACTGATCCGTTCTTTAGACCTGCATCCATCTGATCCTGTACCGATTTCAGATCATTCAGTTTTTCTTTGTCTCATCTACGGACTGACCAAGCAGTTTGAATTTCTGCTCGATCAGAGTTGAGTTTGTTGGATCAAGCTTTAGTAGTTATTAACATCCTTAAGCTGTGACTGAGTATTCTTTATTTCTTGATTAACTCCGGCTAGAGCTTTTGAAAGGCCAGTGGTATCGCCACCGATCTCTACGGTTATTCCTTTAATTCGGTCTGCCACGATGACCGCCTCCTTTCTGAGTACGAAAAAAGCACCTCCACATCTCTGTGAAAGTGCTTAATGATAAACATTTAATTTTTATAACACCTCTATAAATCGGAAGTTGTATGGGTGGGGTTATGCTCATTTTGTGAGGTTGATGCAATAAAAATTCTTTCCATTATTTTCTCTAATTAAAACACCGCCATTATGAATGATAACCTTATTAGATCGTTCGTGTTTGCATTAGCGCCGATTTGTAGTTGCA
>Ga0268359_13000_pt1 | contig 17205 bp, 21 predicted proteins | sample BioMet11_FD_194416 | JGI IMG/M metagenome (GOLD analysis project Ga0268359, IMG submission 194416) | Sewage microbial communities from Oakland, California, United States - Biofuel 11 (PacBio Assembly) | ecosystem: Engineered > Wastewater > Sewage > Unclassified | place: USA: California | collected...
ATCGCATGCAGTGTGTCCTTTGAAGCAGAGGAGATACCTTCGTTCAAGGTCGGTGAAATCTCCTTCAGGCGCGGTGTTGTTGTGCATGATCGCCGCGTTGCTTCTTGTTGCCGCGCTTGCTGCAGGCCTCGCCCTTTTCGCTTCGGCCACGTCATGGACGGCAGTGACCGACAACCGGCACGACCGCGCCCGTTACGTGGCCCTGTCCGGTCTCAACAGCTGGCGCGCCGGCCGGACCGGCACCTTTTCGCTGAACGGCGACGTCCTGACCCTGTCCCAGACCGGCCCTGACGCCGCCGGTGTCTATTCCGTCACCTGCCGGGCCAGTGTGGACGCCGGCACCGGTCTTGAGGCCAACGCCGTCCTCACCGCCAAACGCGCGGTGCTGTCCCCCATCACCTTTTCCGCCGACCTTGCCGACTTCGCCACGCCCATCCTTGGCGTGACCGAGAACGTCACCGACGCCATCACCGTCTATGCCGCCCACGCGAGCGACACCGGCCATGCCGCCGAGGCCCTGGGCGTCACCGACGGCTTCGTGGCCCTCGGCAATGCGGCCCAAAGCACCGGGGCCCTCTGGTATCAGGGCTCGCGCGGCGTCTGCACCGGCGAAAACTGTCCCGGACGGCATGTGCCGCGACGGCGTCTGCACCTTCGGCAAGGGGCTGCGCGCCTACTTCGGCTTTGTCTGCAACCGGGTCGATACCGACCGGTCCTCCGCGGACTACGGCGACGGCTTCACCTTCACCATCGCCAACGCCCTCACCAACGATCCCGTGACCGCCGCCGGCGGCATGCCCGACGGCAGCCTGGTCGAGTACCTGGGCTACGCCGGCCCCGGCCCCGGCGGTTCCGGCATCGAGGCCCCCAAGCTGGCCGTGGAGGTGGACTTCTATCCCAACCTGGGGGACAGCGAGCCCACCATGTACAATTCCCGGAAGGATGCCGGCTATGCCAACCATGTGGCCGTGGTCTTCTGGGGCGATAGCGGATGCTATGACGACAACCGCCACGGGGCCGGCGCCCTGCCCGCCAATCCGGACGGGCCGACGACGGAGAACGTCGGCTACTACCAGGTTCCCTTCACCGACGGCGAGGCCAATTGGCTGGAGGACGGCCGGGATCCACGCCCTGCGCCTGGAAGTCCATCGCCAGGACACGCCATCGGGCGGCAGCTATCTGATCGAGGTCTGGATCGACGGCTCCGGCCGGAATTTCGCCGACGTCACCGCCGATTATACCGGGGAGACGCCCCAGATCGCCTATACCGCCACCATGGACGCGGTCGACCACCGGAAGCTCGATACCATCCTGTTCGGCTGGACCGAGGGCTCGGGCCGTTCGCCCCAAACCGTGGACGTGCACGATTTCAACCTGGAATTTCGACGTTAGGCCGCCCGCCGGCATTGCCAAAAGCGCCGCGGCCACGCACAATCCCCCCATGCGCCGCCGCATCGCCTGTCTTCTCCTGACGCTGGCCGTTGCCGCCAGTCCGGCCCTGGCCAAAAACGTCATCTATCGGTATCGCGCCGCCAACGGCGCCATCGTCCTCAGCAACCGCCGCTTCTCCGACAAGGCCCAGCCGTTCGATTACATGCGCCTGCCCGCCGGCACCGATCTGGACCAAGGTCATGCCCTTCATCCGCTATTACTGCCGCCGCTATCACCTCGACCCCAAGCTCATCCGGGCCATGGTGGCCGTGGAGTCGGGCTTCGACAGCGCCGCCGTCTCCCCCAAGGGGGCCGAGGGCCTCATGCAGCTCATGCCCGGCACCGGTCGCGACATGGGGCTGGGCGATCCCTTCGACGGCTCCCAGAACCTGGAGGCCGGCATCCGCTACTTCAAATCCCTGCTTGATACCTTCGGGAACGTGCGCCTCGCCCTGGCCGCCTACAATGCCGGGCCGGCCCGCGTCGCCAAGGCCGGCGGCGTGCCCGACATCCCGGAAACCCAGGCCTACGTGGACCGCGTCCTCGCCCTGTGCGGCGAACATTGAGGCGATACCGCCCTTGACCCGGCCGCCGTTTTCGGCCAGCACGGGAGCATGCCGGGACGCCTCGCGCGGCCCGGCCCAACCGACGCCGTCAGGCGTAGAACGGAGGTTCTGCTATGCTCACCGATTGGAAACAATTGCTGCAAGGGGCCATGAAGGCCATCGGCGACTTGGCCCGGGGCAATCCCAAGATCATGGACGCCGCCAAGGCCTTGGAAGCGGCCGGCGCCGCCCACAACGTCCTGGACGCCAAGACCCGGGAGCTCATCGCCCTGGCCGTGGCCGCCACCACCCGGTGCGAGACCTGCATCGCCGTGCACACCAAGGCCGCCGTGGCCGCCGGGGCCAGCCGCGAGGAAATCCTGGACGCTTTGGCCGTGGCCATCAATTTGAATGCCGGCGCCGCCATCGTCTATTCCGCGCATATCCTTGAGGCGTACGATACGCTTTCCAAGTAAAACAACCGGTTCCGCTGCCGGACGGCCGTACCGTCATGGACAATCCCCCCGAAAGGGGCGTACACCACGCCGGTCGGATCGTCCGGTGCGGTCCGGTTTTTCTTCTGGAGGCGACGATGACGGCGAAAACGACGGTTGTGCTGGCGGTCTTGCTGGCCATGGCCTGCGGCGGATGTTCCTGGTCTTCCGGTCATCGAACCGTCGCGCCGCAGGTGACGGCCATGCCCTTGACCGCAGCCAATATCGGCCGGGTGCGCTTGGCCGTGGCCCAGGCCAAGGCCGCCGCCCCCCGGGCGACCGACAGGGACGCCATCGTGCGCTACGCCAGGCAGGTCTACGTGGCCTCCTGGGCCGGGCAGTGGTCGGCCGCCGCCACCACCGAGACCGCCATGGCCAAGGCCCGGGCCGGCGATCCCATGGCCAGGGAATATCTCACCGTCGTGGTGTACGATCTGCCGCTCCAGACCGCCATGGAGGGCATCAGCCTGTCCGCCGAGGATTGGCGCGACATTTACGTGGGTTCGGGCATCATGGACGACGCCGTCTTTGCCACCTACGCCGCCCGGCGACGGGGAGGAAAGATCCTGCCTTGACCCCATCGCCCGAGCACTGCGGCCGCGGCTTCCCGGAGGCCGGCGGTGCGTCCGTCTCCAGCCGGCGGCGCTTCCGGCGCGCCCTTGCCCCCGCGCTGCTGCTGGCCTGTCTGACCGGCTGGTCCGTCCTGGCGCCGGCCGCCTCGCTGGTGGACGCCGCCTTCGAACCGCTGGTGCGCCGGCTGGTCGCCGACGGCTTCTCCGAGGCCGCCTTGCGCCGCCTGTTCTCCCGCTCCGACGTGGTTTTTTCCAAGTCCACCATGGGCGACAAGCTCATGACCCTCTATATGGCCAAGTACGGCCTGCGGATCGTCACCGAGGTCCAGACCCGGCTCAAGGCCTTGGGCTGGTACCCCGGACCGGCCGACGGCCGGCTCGACCGGATGACCAAATGGTCCATCAAGGCCTATCTCGCCGCTGTGGACCTGCCGGCCGTGCCGGTGGCCAACCGGGCCCTGCTCGATGAGTTGGCCAAGACGCCCAAGCCGGCCCCGGCCGACCTGAAATTTCCCGCCTTCACCACCCCCGAGGTCCATGAGCGGATGCTCTCCGCCGCCCGGCTGGCCGAGGCCAGGGAATTCATGGCCGCCAACCGCGAGGCGCTGGCCCGGGTGCGGCAACGCTACGGCGTGCCCGAGGAATATCTGGTGGCGGTGCTGGCCGTGGAGACGCGGGTCGGACGCTACCTGGGCGACCGGATGGCCCTGACCAATCTGGCCAGCCTGGCCGCCGCCGAAAATCTGGACGTGCTGGCCCCGCTTTTCGATGATGAGCAGCCCTCGCCGGAACGGCGGGCCTGGCTCACCGCCAAGGCCCGGGAGAAGGGCGAGTGGGCCTACCGCGAACTCAAGGCCTTGCTGCGCTATGCCAACGCCCAGGGCCTGGACCCCATGTCCATTCCCGGCTCCATCTATGGGGCCATCGGCATCTGCCAGTTCATGCCGAGCAACGCCCTCAAGTACGCCGTGGACGGCGACGGCGACGGCAAGGCGGACTTGTTCAATACCGACGATGCCTTGATGAGCCTCGGCAATATCCTGACCGCCATGGGCTGGAAGACGACCATGTCCGACGAGGCCAAGCGCAAGGTGTTTTTTGCCTATAATCACAGCACGATATATGTGAATACGCTCATGGACGCGGCGGGTCGTTTGCGTGACGGTACGGCATCTGCTACACTCGATAAATAAGCGAGACGCCCCTGGCGTCGTCCTGGCGCAGGGCCAGGATGGCGGGCCGCACACGGGGGACGCCAACTGCGGGGGGTCTCTCGGATGCGTTCCCCAAACCCTTATGCGGCCGCACTGACGGCAGTGGGGCTTTTTTTGTCCGTGTTCGTCGGACAGGCCCGTGCCACGACCATTCTCGTCTACCATTGCTTCGACGCCCGTTCGAGCATGTCGATGAGCGTGGCGGCCTTTGAAGCCCAGCTCGATTACCTGGGCCAGGCCGGCTACACGGTCATCCCCATCGACGAACTGACCCGATGCCTGGACGCCCGGAAAAATCCGCCGGACAAGTCCGTGGTCCTCGCCATCGACGACGGCTGGGCCTCGGTCATGAAGGTCTTTCCGATCCTGGTCCGGCGGCGGCTGCCGTTCACCCTGTTCCTTCCCATGGCCTTCATCGCCAATCCGTCGAGTACCGCCACGCTCTCCCAGGCCGATATCGACGCCCTCAAGGCCTATCCCAAGGTCACCTTCGCCAACCACTCCTGGATGCATTCCCCGCGCGTGGCCGGCAACGAGACCCTGGCCCGGGAGGACATCCGCAAGAGCCAGGCGCGCTATCGCCAGCTCTTCGGCCACGAGACGCCGTATTTCGCCTATCCCTACGGCCGGGTCACCCCGACCTACACCCGACTGTTGCGCGAGGCCGGTTTCAAATACCTGTTCGTGACCGGCTACAAGCCGGTTTCGGGCGCCACCGACGCCCTGGCCATCCCCCGCATCGCCGCCAACCGGCTGTCCCTCACCGTGCTGGCCTCGGTGCTGCGCGACCACGAAGCCATGCTGGCCCGGGCCAAGCCGCGGCCCGCGCTGCCCCAGGCCGCCCTGTCCGGGGACGATGTGCTTCTGTCCGAGACCCGGGCGGCCCGGCACGTTCCACGTCTACTGGAATAGCCGTCCACGAATTTTTTCCCGTTTCCAGCCGTTATGGAGTCACGGCGGTCGCTTGCGGCGGCCGCCGTGTGCCTGTTTCCTCGCCGGCGGCGACCCGGCGGGCGAGGTCGCGGTAGTCGCGGGCGCCGGGGGAGTGGGGGGCGTATTCGAAGATGGTTTTGCCCTCGGACGGGGCCTCGGAGAGTTTGACGTTGTAGCGCACGGGCCGGCAGATGCGGTCGGGGTAGAGGGCGGCCAGCTCCTCGTGGAGGCGGGCGGGACCGCGCACGCGCTTATCGAGGAAGGTCGGCACGATGTAGGAGAGGGTGAGCTCCGGGCGGTAGCGGTTGACGGCGGCCAGGCTGCCGAGAAATTCCGAGAAGCCTTGCAGGGCCATGGCCTCCAGGGCCACGGGCACCAGCACCTGGTGCACGTAGAAGAGGACGTTGACGGTCAGCGGATCCCAGCCCGGCGAGCAATCCACGATGACGGTGTCGAAAAGATCGTCCAGGGGGGCGAGGGCTTCGGCCAGGGTCTGCTCACCGCCGAAATCCTTCCGGCTTATCAAGCGCTTGAGCCCGGCCAGGCTTTTGCCGCCGGCCAGGAGCCAGAGGTTGTCCCGGGCCGGGGTCAGGGCGGAGGCGGCGTCGGCCGCGCCGTCCACGAATTCGGCCAGCCCCTGGGTGGGGGCCACCCCGAGGGCGAAGGCGGCCTGCCCCTGGGTGTCGGCATCGACCAGCAGCACGCGCTCGCCGGCCAGGGCCAGGGCGGCGGCCAGGTTGACGGCGGTGGTGGTCTTGCCCACCCCGCCCTTGCTCAGCATGACGCCGATGCGCCGGGTGCGGCCGGCGGTCTCCCGGGGTGCGGGCAGGGGGGCCGGTTCGGTCTGGAGCTGACGCCGGATGGCCTCCAGGGCGGCCTGGGCGGCGCGTTCCTCCTCGGGGTTGGGCTCGGGCGGCGGCGCGGGTTCGGCCACCGGGGCGGCGGCCGTGGCGCTGCCGGCGGCCCGCGCGGTCCAGGGCCGGGCGGACGGACGGCTGAAGGCCTCGGCCGGGCGTTCGAGGCGTAGCGGCGTCCGAGCGGGCGGATGGGTTTCAGCCAGGGCCGGCCGGGCGGTTTGGGCCGGGATCAGACGGTGGCAATTGCGGCAGATGAAGCCCTGCCGTCGGGTAGGTGGCCGGAGCGGCCTGTTTCACGCGGCAAAAGGGGCAGATGGCGTCCATGGGGCCTCCGGGGGCTTAGGATGCGTCGGTGGTTTCCAGGTCGCGGCCCAGGCGGCTGGCCAGACCGTCGGCCTCGAACTCCTCCAGGGCGCGGCGCACGGCCGTTTCCACGATGCGGGATTGACTGATCCGGCCGAGGCCCTTGTGGCGTTCGGCGCGGACCAGGCGCTTTTTGGCCCGGGCCAGCCGGGCGTGCGTCTCGGCGGTGAAATATTGGCTTGTCTTGACCTTTTCCTGGCGTACCGGCGCGGCTGGGGCGCGTTTGGCGCGGGCGGCCGGCGGCATGGCGGCCGGCGCGCGGGAGACGGGCGCGGCGGCGCGGATCAATCGGGCCAGGGCCGCCTGTTCGGGAAAGGTGGCGTTGACCGGCGGGGAAAGCAGATCGTCCAGGATGTCGGCCGGGGCGGCTGGAGAATCGGCTGGCATGGGTTCCTCCCAGGGAGACGTCGGCCGTGACGGCCGGACTCCCTTGACCCATAGCAAAATCTCTGCCACACATTCCCCCCTTCACGAGACGGCGCCGTCCGGTGCCGTCGGCCGCAACCGGGCCAGCTGGGTCCGCGGGAAAATTCCATGGGACGCTGGCAGGGTCCGGGCGGCTACGCCCATGTATTGCAAGTCGGGCTGCCGCTTCTGGCCGGCATGGCGGCGATTACGGTCATGCAACTGACCGATCGCCTGTTTCTCGGCTGGTATTCCCAGGACGCCCTGGCCGCCGCCATCCCCTCCGGCTGCACCTTCTATCTGCTCACGTCCTTTTTCCTCGGCACGGTCAGCTACGTGGGCGTGCTCATCGCCCAGAACATCGGCGCCGGCCGGCCCGAGGCCATCGGCGCGGTGTTGTGGCAGGGCATCGCCTTTTCGCTGCTGTCCTTTTTCCCCTTATGCGCCCTGGCCCTGGCGGCGGACCCCATTTTCGCGATCATGGACCATCCGCCCGAGGTGCGGCGCCTGGAGGCGATGTATTTCCAGGTGCTCATGTTCGGAGCGGGCTTTGCCGTGCTGGAGACCTGCCTGTCCGCCTTTTACAGCGGCCGGGGGCTGACCCGGGCCGTCATGATGGTCAATATCGGCGGCATGCTGCTCAACGTGCCCCTCGACTACTGGCTCATCTTCGGCGGCTGGGGACTGTCCGCCATGGGCACGGCCGGCTCGGCCCTGGCCACGGTGGCCTCCTGGGCGGTCATGGCCGTTATTTTCGCCGGGCGCATCTTCACCCGGGAGAACCAGCGCCGCTTCGGGGTGTTCGGGGACTGGCGGCCGAACGGCCCGCTTTTTTTCAAGCTGGTGCGCCTGGGCGCGCCGGGCGGGGCCCAGATTTTCCTGGACGTGTTCGCGGCGGCCTTTTTCATCGCCCTGACCGGCCGCATCGGCAAGGCGGAGCTGACGGCCACCAGTCTGGTGTTCGCAGCCAATTCGCCGGCCTTCGTGCCGCTTTTGGGTCTGTCCTCGGGTCTGGCCGTGGTGGTCCGGCCAGGCCATGGGGGCCGGCCGGCCGCAGGTGGCCCGGCGGGCCGCCGGCAGCGCCCTGCGCCTGATGGCCGTCTACATCGCCGTGACGGCCACCCTGTTCCTCACGCTTCCGGAGTGGATCGCCGGACTGTTCGGCCCCCGGGACGACAGTCCCGATTTCGCCGCGGCCGTGGCCCTGTGCCGGCCGCTTTTTGCCTGGATGGCACTCCTGGGCGGCATCGACATCGTGACCAAAACCGCCTTCGGCGTGCTGCGCGGGGGCCGGCGACACCCGCTTTCTCATGGTCTCGGCCGGGGTGCTCTCCTTTGCCGTACTGGTGGTGCCGGCCACCCTGGCCCGGGCCTGGCTCGATGCCGGCCTCCCGTTGTTGTGGGGAATTTTTACCTTATATACCGGTGTGTTCGCCGGCGTGCTCTGGATGCGCTATCGAAGCGGAAGCTGGCAGCAGCTCCGGTTGGTCGAACCGGTGCCCGCCGGCCCTCCAGGAGGCCGCGATGCGTGATACCTTGGTGCGGCGCATGTTTGATGACATCGCCTTTTCCTACGACAGCCAGAACAGCATCCTGTCCCTGGGGGTGGATATCCTGTGGCGCAAGGCCCTGGCCGACCTGATCGAGCCGGATCGGGGGCTGGTGCTGGACGCGGCCACCGGCACGGGCGAGGGTGGCCCTCACCATCCGTCGCCGCCGGCCGGGGCTGACGGTCGTCGGGCTGGACTTTTCCCCGGCCATGCTGGACGTGGCCCGGGGCAAGATCGCCCGGCGCGGCGTGGTCGGCTACCACCTCGGCGTGGCCGACTGCCGCAACCTCCCGGTCGCCGCCGACAGCGTCGCCGCCGTGACCATGGCCTTCGGCATCCGCAACATCGCCGAACGGCTGGCCGTGTTGCGGGAATTTTACCGGGTGCTCGTGCCCGGCGGCCAGGTCCACATCATGGAATTCGGCCTGCCCCGGCCGCGCCTGCTGGCGGCCGCCTACCGCTTCTATTTCGAGCGCATCCTGCCGCCGTTGGGGAATTTTTTGTCGCGGACCAACTATGCCTACAGCTATCTGGTCACCTCCGTGGACGCCTTCCCGGACGACGACGCCTTTTGCGCCCTGATGGCCGAGGCCGGGTTCGTCGGTTGCCGGGTCACGGATTGCACCTTCGGGGTGGCCCGTATTTTTACCGGCCGGAAACTCCGGAAAAATGTCGAGGGTGCTTGACAGGGTACCGGTATCTTTGATGCAACGCTGAAAGCGTGATCCTGGTTGCGGCCGGGCGGACAAAGTGAGGCAGAAGGCACATGCGGGTCAATTGGCCGGAACGTTGGTTTTGTCGCAGTACTGTGCGCAAGATCGCCCAGTGGCGCGAGGTCAGGTTTTTCCAGGCCACCCGGGCCATGCCGGCCGGGGCGCGGGTGCTGGAGATCGGTTGCGGCGACGGCGGCGGGGCGAAGATCTTTTGCCGGAAGTTCGCCCCCTGGATGCTACAACGGCCTGGACCTGGACCCGGCCATGATCCGGGTGGCAGCCAAGCGCCGCTGGAACGGCGGAGGCGTCGTTCCCCGGTTCCTGATCGGCGACGCCGAGCATCTGCCGTACCGCGACGCCACCTTCGACGCCGTGGTCAACTTCGGCATCATCCACCACCTGCCGGACTGGCGGCGCGGGGTGGCCGAGGTGGCCAGGGTGCTTCGGCCCGGCGGCCTTTTTTATTTCGAGGAAATTTATCCGCCTCTCTATGCCAATCCGCTGTTTCGGATCATGCTGGCCCATCCCCGCGAAAACCGTTTCCATGGTCCCGAGTTTTCGGGCCGCTTTTCAGGCAGAGGGGCTGGAACTGATTCCGGGATATCATGAGTCGCGCCTCTATATTCTCGGCGTGGCCGTCAAAAACGCGCGCCCCTGATCGGGCGCCTTGGAGCCGTCATGGACTATCTGACCGATCCGGTGTTCCTGTCCCGGCTGCAATTCGCCCTGACCACCGCCTTCCATATCGTGTTCCCACCGCTGACCATCGGGCTCGGCATCTTTCTTGTAGTGTTGGAAGGGATGTGGCTGCGCACGAAAAACCTCGCCTACTACCGGCACTTCCGGTTCTGGTCGGGGCTTTTCGCCCTCAACTTCGCCGTGGGCGTGGTCTCGGGCATTCCCCTGGAGTTCCAGTTCGGCACCAACTGGGGGCCGTTCTCGGCCACGGTCGGCAACTTCTTCGGCCAGGTGCTGGGATTCGAGGGCACCATGGCCTTCATGCTGGAGTCGGCCTTCCTCTACATCATGCTCTTCGGCTGGAAGCGGGTCGGTCCGAAAATGCACTTTTTCGCCACCATCATGGTGGCCTTTGCCGCTTCGCTGTCCGCCTTCTGGATCATGGTGGCCAACGCCTGGATGCAAACCCCGAGCGGCGGACATCTGGCCGGCGGCATCTTCATGGTGGACAATTACTGGGCCGCCATCTGGTCGCCGGATCTGCCCGTTGCCTTCCTGCATATGCTGCTGGCCTGCCGTGGAACTTGCCTTGTTCGTGGTGGGCGCCATTTCCGCCATGACATCTTTTTCAACAAGAACGTGGGCTTCTTCCTCAAGACCTTTAAGATCGCCGTCGTGGCCGCCATCGTGGTCACGCCGTTGCAGGCCCTGATCGGCGACGTCAACGGCCAGGAGATCGGGCGGTTGCAGCCGGCCAAGGTGGCCGCCATCGAATCCCATTGGAACACCAACAAGCCCGGGGAACCGGCCGCCTGGAACATGCTGGCCTGGCCCGATCCCGAACACGAACGCAACGCCTTTGAAATTCCGGTCCCCTATGGCCTGAGCCTGCTCATCACCCATTCGCTGACCGGTCAGTCAAGGGTCTCAAGGATTTCCCCAAGCAGGACCGGCCTCCCATCGTCCTGCCGTTCTACGCCTTCCGGCTCATGGTCGGCCTGGGCTTCCTCATGATCGCCGTCATGCATCTGGACGCTGTGGGCGTGGAAGCGGGGACGGCTTACCGAGGCGACGGCCGGCGGCCGCAAGTGGCTCTATCCGGCCTGGGTGTTGATGGCCGGGGGGGCCTACCTGGCCGTGCTCACCGGCTGGATCACCCGGGAGGTCGGCCGGCAGCCCTGGCTGGCCTATGGTCTGATCCGCCTGCCGGAAGGGGCCTCGCCACTGGACCAAAGGCCGTGTCGGGTTGTCCCTGATTGCCTTTTTGGTGGCCTACACCATCCTGTCCCTGGTCTTTATCGCCTTTGTGGCCAAATGGTTGCGCAAGGGACCGAACTTGGAGGCCCTGCCCCCGGCCGGGCACGCACGCGGGTAGGAAGAGAAGCAGACGATGCCTCCGGCGGCCGGGGGCATGATGCCCCCGGGCCCCTCGCATCGAAGGGGTAGACGAAGGGGCCCCGCGCAGCGGGCCAGGGGGGAAGGATTCCCTCCAGCGCGTGCGGGAACGACGAGAAAACAAGGCGGCAACTATGCACGGACAAATGGATATCGCCGGTGTTTGGTACTGGATTTTGGGCCTGCTCTTGTGGCTCTACGTGTTGACCGACGGCTTTGACCTGGGGGTGGGCGTGTTTGTGCCTGTTCACCGGGGACGAGGCCAAGCGCGGGGCCATGATCGAGACCATCGAGGGCGTCTGGCACGCCAACCAGACCTGGCTGGTCATGCTGGGCGGCGTGCTGTTCGGGGCCTTCCCGGTGGTCTACGGCACGATTCTGGTGCCGCTGTACCTGCCGGCCGGCCTGCTGCTGTTTGCCTTCATGGCCCGGGGCATCGGGCTGGAATGCCGGGCACAGGCCGCGAACAAACGCCCGTGGTCGTTGCTGTTCGGCTGGGGCAGCCTGGCCGTGATTCTGGCCCACGGTTTTTGATCGGCAGCGTGTTGCAGGGGATGCCCTTTACCGGCCGGACGTATATGGGCGGCGCTTTTGACTGGTTCTCGCCCTTTACCCTGCTCGTGTGCCTGACGTTTGTCTGTCTGTACGTCACCCTGGCCGCTGGCTGGCTGGTGCTGAAAACGGGGGGGAACGTCGAGGCGGCGGCCCGGCGGTCCGGCCTGCGGCTGGGGCCTGGCCACCCTGGCCAGTCTGGTGCTGACGATTGCCTACAATCGTTTCTTCGGGCCATATCGGCTATCTGGTCGGCCGACCCAGCGGCGGGGGGCTGGCCTTGGGCTTCGTCGCCTGGATCGTCGCGGCGGTGGTGGCGGCCATCTCTTTTCCGGGCCCTGGCCACGGGCGGACAGGGGACGGCCGTTTTTCTGGTGCGCCGTCATGCTGGCCTGCGTCTTTCTGGGGTTCGGCACCAGCCTTTATCCGCTGATCCTGCCGCCGGACCTGACCGCCGCCCAGGCCGCCTCGCCGCCGGCGATGCTGCGCATCATGCTGGCGGTGGTCGGCTCGCTGTTGCCGGTTCTCCTCATCTACAACATCTATCAGTACCGGGTGTTCCGCGGCAAGGTGACGGCTGACGGGGCCTCCGATCCGTCGTGATGACCGCCGCCGTTTCCGGGAGGCCGGCTCCGGCCGGCCTGTCCCTCTACTGGGCCCTGTCCCGGACGCCGCACGCCGTCCTCGATCTGGCCGGCCCGTTTTGCGCCGCCCTGCTCTGCCAGGGCGGTCTGCCGCCCGCCTGGATCATCCTGGTGGGGGCCGTCACGGTCTTTGCCGGCTACACCGCCGTCTACGCCCTCAACGACATCGTGGACTACCGCACCGACCGCCGGCTCTTCGAGAATCTCGGCCAGGACGCCCGGAGCGGCTACCTGGACGCCGCCTGCATCCGGCATCCCCTGGCCCAGGGCTATCTGCCCCTGCGGGGGGCTGTGCTGTGGTTCGCCGGTTTCGCCGTCACGGCCCTGATCGGCTCCTGGCTCCTCAATCCCGTGTGCGCCGGGCTGCTGATCGCCGGCTGTCTGCTGGAGAGCGTGTATTGCCTGCTCCTGTCGGTCAGCCATTTCCGGGCCCTGCTCAACGGGGTGGTCAAGTCCCTGGGACCGCTGGCCGCCGCCTTTGCCGTCAATCCCGCGCCGTCGCCCTGGTTTCTGGCCGGGCTCATGGCCTGGGTGTTCGCCTGGGAGATCGGCGGGCAGAACATCCCGGCCGATTGGCATGACGCGGCTCGGGACCGGCAGACCGGCGCCCGCACCGTGCCGGTGGTGCTGGGACCGGCCCGGGCCGGCCGGCTGGCCGTGGCCTGCCTGGGGGCCAGCCTGCTCCTGTCGGTGCCGCTGCTGGCCCTGTCGCCCCTGGCCGTGAAGCCGGTCTTCTGGCTGTCGGCCCTGATCGGCGGCGGGCTGCTCGTGCTGCCGCCGGCCCTGCGCCTGGCCCGGGGACTGGCGGCCACCGACGCCTCCGCACTCTTTAACCGGGCCAGTTGTTATCCGGCCCTGATGCTGGCTGTCCTGGTTGCCTTTTTGATCGGCCACCGCCTGGACTGATCGTGTCTTCTTTCTGCCGGCCGGGAAGGGCAACGGATGATTGACGCATCCGCCCGTTTTGGCGAAGAGAGAGAAGAGGCATCGTCTGACCGGATCACCGTCGTGCACCAGCCAGGAGGACGCATGGATCCCGGGGCCGCGACGTTCACTCCCGCCGCCGTGCGCGCCATCCTTGAGGACGGCGCGGGATGGCTTGTCGAGCGCGTGCTGGAACTGGCCGCGCAACAGGGCTATACCGCTTCCACCGCCGCCTTGCGCGAACCCTGGCGGCTGTCCGTGGTCGGCCTGACCGAGGCCGTCGTCCAGGGGCTGGAGGCCTACGACGGTACCCCTCACGACTATCCTGCCGCCGCCGTCACCGGTGACGATTCCGGTGGCCGTCTTCGTCCTGACCGAGGCCGAGCGGCACCGGCCCCGGGGCGTCACCCTGGCCATGTTCTGGGGGCTGCTCAAATACTACCGTCGGGCCTACCTGGAGTTGTTGGCGGAGCGTCTGCCGGCGGCCGGGCGATGGGCCCGGGACGTCGTGGCCGAGTGCTTCGACCGCATGGAATTCGCCCTAGGCCTGGCCTGGGCCGACCAGTCCGGCCGGGAGGCGGCCGACGATCTGGCCCGGGAAAATCGCTGGCTGACCAACGAAAAAGACAAATACCTCACTGCCTTCGAGTCCATTCCCCACGCCATGTTCCTGCTGGACGCCACCGGGCGGGTGGAAAACTGCAACGCCCCGGCCCTGGCCCTGGCCGGCTACGATGCGCCACCGGGACGGCTCTACTACAGTCTGGACATGACCGGCCGGGAAGGGGCCTGTCGGGCCGTGCTGGGCTGCCCCGTGCGCCGGGTGCTGGATTGGCTGCCGCCGCAGGCGGTCGTCAGCGGGGAGGCGGGGCAGGGCGGACCGCAGGCGAACGTGCCGGCCGTCTGCGGGGAACGCCGTTTCGCCGTGGACGTCCACCCCATGCTCGACGTGCTCGGCGCGCTGTCGGGCCGGTTGCTCGTGTGCCGCGACGTCACCGATGCCTATCTGGCCGAGCAGGCCCTGCGGCAGAGCGAGGAACGCTACCGCACCCTGGTGGACCTTATGCACCAGGGACTGGTCATCTTTTCCCCGGAAGGCCGCATCGACTTCGCCAACGACACCCTGTGCGAGATGCTGGGCGCCCCGGCCACGGCCGTGGTCGGCCATGACGCCCGGGAATTCGTGCGGGCCGAGGACCGGTCACGGTTCGCCACCGCCTTGCGGGCCCGCCGGGAGGGCGGGGGCGAGCCCTACGAAATGGCCCTGCGCCGCAACGACGGCCGGCTGACCTTCATCATGTCCTCGCCTACCCCCCTGATCGGCGAGGACGGCGAGTACCAGGGTTCCCTGGAGGTGCTGACCGACGTTTCCCGGCTCAAGGAATTGGAAATGCGGCTGGTCACGGCCAAGCGGCTGGAGGCCATCGGCCAGCTGGCCGGCGGTGTGGCCCACGAGATCAATACGCCGCTTCAGTACGTGTCCGGCAACCTGGAATTCGCCCTGTCCAACCTGCCGCGCCTGGCGGCCCTGGTCGAAAAATACGAGGCCGCCCTGGCGTTGGCCGGGGAAGGGGAGGCCGTCGCCGCCGCCCGGGCGGACATCGCCGCCTACCGCCGGGAACACGACATGGATATGGTGCTGGCGGAACTGCCGCTGGCGCTGGCCGAAAGCCATGCCGGGGCCGAGCGGGTGGCCGCCTTCGTGCGCTCCATCAAACGCTTCGCCCAGTCGGAAAGCGAGGGTCGCCGGATCATCGACGTGGTCGAGGCCATCACGGCCACGGTGGAAATGGCCCGCAGCGCCATGCACGGCACCGCCACCTTCGTCGTGTCCCTGGACGAGGATCTGCCGCCGTTGCCCTGCGTACCCGGGGACTTCAACCAGTTGCTGCTCTGCCTGCTCCTAAACGCCGGCCAGGCCGTGGAAGAGGCCTGCGCGGGCAAGCCGGCCGTCGATGGCCGGGTGCACGTGCGCGCCCGGGTGGTGGAGGAGTCCCTGGAGGTGGCCATCAGCGATACCGGCCGGGGCATCCCGCCGGAAATTCAGGACAAGATCTTCAACCCCTTCTTTACCACCAAGGAGGTGGGCCAGGGCACCGGACAGGGACTGTCCATCGCCCTGTCCATCATCCAGCGGCATCAGGGCGGCATCCGTTTCGAGACCCAGCCCGGCCGGGGCACCACCTTCTACGTTACGTTTCCCCTGCACTAAGCGGCCCCGCGCCCCATGGGGGCGCAAAAAAGGGGGATACGGGGCACCAGGGCGTCGCCATGATGCCCGCTGGGAGGGGAAGACTTCCCTCCCAGACACGCTTCAACGGGGAGAATGTTCGGTTCGCGGCGCTCCGGCGGGGGGGCGAAGGGAATCCACAGGACCGCGCCCGTTGGCCGCCGGAGGCATGGTGGCGTGCCCGCGTGGGGCGTCGTGGTCGCTACTCGTCGTCGTGGGGCGGAAAGGTCATGGCCGCGCCGTACCAGCCGATCACGGACACCAGCGGGAAAAGGGCCAGGACCAGGATGACGAAGCCGATGTTGTCCACGGGGTGGGTCAGCACGTCCGGCACGCGCAGGCGCCAGACGAGCGCCCAGAGCACGGCCACGAAGAGCAGCGGCGTGGCGATGAGCTTGACCACGACCGGCAGGATGCGGGCCGAGGCGTAGTTGAGCCACCAGGTGAAAAGGCCGGTGACGATGGCCACGGGCGTGAACAGGACGGCCGCGCCGAGCAGGACGGTCATGGTCGCGTCGAAACCGGACCACGGGAAGACCAGGGCCAGGAGCAGGCACAGGGGCGCCAGCACGCAAAAGGCGATGGGGAAATGCACCGTCATGGGGTGGGGGTGGCGCTTGAGCATGGGAAAGCGCTTCATGAGTCCGCGGATCGACTCGGGGACGCGGTCGGCCACCGGCTCCGGGGTCACGGCCGGGGCGTCGAGCAGGCCCATCTTGGGGAAGCGGTCCAGCACGGCCGCGGAGTGCGGGGCGGTGGACAGTTCCAGGCCCATGTCGCTGCCGGCGTGGTGGCGGTTCATGTGCTTGCCGGCCTTCCACAGGCGGCTGCCGGAGATATCGTAGACCACGCCCTTGACGGCGACGTAGGTGGGTTTGCCGTCGGAGCCGTCGAAGCCGGCCAGTTCCTGGGGCGTGAAGTGACGATTGGGGGTCTCGCTCATGAAGTCCTCCGTTCGGGGACTGCCGCATCGATGAGGTCGAATTTGCGCAGTTCCGAGAGTACGGTTTCACCGGAAAAGGGTTTGTTCAGAAAGGACAGGGCATGTCCCTGGAAGAAGGCCCGGTACACGGTCCGGGTATCGTTCAGGGCCGAAATCATGATGACCTTGGCCGCCTGGCTGACCGGCACGCCCTGGGTCTGCTCCAGGTGGCGGATGCCCTCCAGGGCCTGGTGCCCGTCCATGCCCGGCATCATCACGTCCATGAAGATGATGTCGTAGGGCGCGGCCGCGGTCAGGGCCTGCTCGAAGGCCGACAGCCCGGCCCGGCCGTCTCCGGCGATATCGCAGGCGGCATAGGGCGACAGTATTTCCGCCAGAAAGACGGTGTTGATCGGGTCGTCGTCGACGATAAGGGCTCGGAGCATGCTGGGCTCGGTCAGAGGATGTCGAAATTGCTGTTGTCGGGAAACCTATCAGAACAGGCCCTCCCGTCAACATATTCCGCAGGAAAAAGCATCTTTTTCCTGCCTCAGGCCGCCGGCTGCGGGGCCTTGTCCGGCCGGCCGGCCAGGCCGCAGTAGCCGGCGTCGCCGTCGGCCTCGCGCCACATCATGCACATGGACCCCTGGCAGAACTTCATCTTGTCGTCATGGGTCATGAGGAACGGACAGTATTTGAATTTGGCTTCCTTTTCGCTCACGTACATGGGCTTCTCCTTGGACCGTTGGGGGACGCTTCAGGAAGCATCCTCCATTTCAAGGT
>Ga0268359_10215_pt1 | contig 17141 bp, 16 predicted proteins | sample BioMet11_FD_194416 | JGI IMG/M metagenome (GOLD analysis project Ga0268359, IMG submission 194416) | Sewage microbial communities from Oakland, California, United States - Biofuel 11 (PacBio Assembly) | ecosystem: Engineered > Wastewater > Sewage > Unclassified | place: USA: California | collected...
GAAAAAAAAAACGCCGCGTCGTATGGCGCGGGGTAGCCACATTCGCAGGGGGTGCACCAAGGTGGCCAGGACCAGGGCGAGAACCATGGCGTGCCGGAACGGCCACAGAAGCGTCGCCATGATGCTGATGGCTGCCACAAAAATAGCCACAAGAAAGGGGCGGTAGAATTTGGGGGATTGTGCCATCTTTCGACCAAGCCCGGGTTGTACTCTGCGCAAATGATACTGCCCGAGGTACGACCGTTTGAGGAAATGTCGTCTTGCCGGGTCTATTCCTGTTTCGCCAAAGGTCCGGTTCATGGAACGGGGGGGGGAATCGGCCGGAGGGAGGGAATCGGCCCAGACATCCGTTCCCAAAAGGGCCCGTTTGGCAACCAATTGGAAGTGCCGGCCGATGATGGCCAGTTCCACGGCCACGGGCAGCGCCTTGCGCTTGGTCAGGGTCGTTTTGACGATGAGCTTCCAATAGTCGAACCGGGCCCGGGACAGGATGCCGATGCCCACAGGCTCTTGGTAAAGGCCCGGAAAATCGCTCCAGACGAGCTTGCCCCGGGCCCGTGGATTGTTAATCCCGGAGAAACGTATTGATACGGGCAAATAGCATTTTGGTAGCGTAAAGCGTGGCGAGGAGATTCTTATAGCCATTGATCAACGCTTCGCGGCGCATGGTCGGGATGAAGTTCAGGCTCGCATCCGTGTTTTCGCCCGTGGAGCTGCCGAGGAGGCCGATTCTCAGACTTCAGTCTCTGCCATAACCGCGTTTTCGGCATGGCGGTCAGGATGCCGACCATCGCTGTGACACGCCGATTTTCTGGATAAACCGGATTTGCTGATCAAAAATGCCTTCCGTGTCGCTGTCGAATCCGACGATGAAGCCGCCCATGACCTGCAAACCGTTTTGATGCAGGGTGGTGATCGCTTTGGTAAAGTCTATGGCCACGTTCTGCTTTTTGCCGCATTCCTTGAGGCTGTCCGTGGACGGGGTCTCGATACCGATGAACACCTTATGAAAATTGGCTTTGCTCATGAGGCGTATCAGTTCGCCGTCCTGGGCCAGGTTGATGCTCGCCTCCGTCATGAATTTAAAAGGATAGTTGTGCTGTGCTTGCCAGTCGATGAGCCGGGGAAGAAACTGCTTCACCGAAACGATATTGCCAATAAAATTGTCATCCACAATAAAGACAGGACCGCGCCAACCGGCGTCGTACAGGCTTCCTATTTCACGCAGCATCTGGTCGGTCGATTTCACCCTGGGGTGACGGCCGTTGAGGACCACGATGTCGCAAAATTCACAGTCAAATGGGCAACCGCGGGAGTATTGCACGGACATGGTGACGTAGTCGTGGAAATTGATCAAATTCCACAGCGGGATCGGGGTGGTAGAAATATCAGGCCGTTCGGGGGTGGTGTAGAGGTGTTTGGCCATGCCGCGGGCAAAATCCTCAAGAAAAGGCGGCAAGGTTATTTCGGCCTCGTTGAGGACAAAATGGTCCACGCCCTGGAACTGTTCCGGCTGGGCGGTAAAAGCCGGTCCGCCGGCCACGATGCATTTTCCCATGGCCCGGGCCCGGGCGATGACCTCCTTGGCTCCGGCTTCCTGCACGACCATGGCGCTGATAAAAATCATATCAGCCCAGGCCAAGTCCGCGTCGCGAAGTGGCGCGACATTGACGTCGACAAGTCTTTTCTCCCACGCTTCCGGCATGAGCGCGGCCACCGTCAGGAGTCCCAGCGGCGGGAAGGCCGCCTTTCGGGAGACATACGGTAAAATATGCTTAAAACTCCAAAAGGTGTCCGGATACTTTGGATAAACGAGAAGGGCTTTCATTCTGCAATGCCTCAAGAGGATACGGTTTCTCGAAAAGGATTCGAGGTTTCTCTCCCCTATAGCACAACGAGCGTATTTGACAATTCATATTGCATCCGCGGGCGTAAAACATGCTTTCGCTCTGCAACTCGCTTAAATGACTGGTCCCCAGGACCGGTCCTGGCCTTTTCGGACCACCGACACCATGCCCGGTGACTCCCGACGACACCAAGGGAGCCAGACGAAAGAGACGATTTTCGGAAGAGAAGATGACCGGGATCCGGCGCGAGGCGACAAGGAGCCGGTGCCCCAGGTCTCGACGTGCCAGGTCCCTGTCCCCGCCGAGAAGAAGACGGGAAACCGCTTGGCGCGCCGCTTTCGATTTCCATCCGACACCGCCGCGACGCCCCGGGAGTCGCCGCGGTTGGTGTCCCCCAAAACCCTATGCCGATCCGGGCGTGAGAAGGCCCTTCCCATAAAAAAAAACACTGCCCAAGTGTTGTTGTCAAAGCCGCGCCCGATAGCTATAATAAAAAACAGGTGTACAATTCCATTTTTTGTCTCGAACATATTCCGACTCGCCACGGAGGCGGCGTTCGTGATGCCCTGGCCTCCTCGAGCGATTTCAGCCCGGAATCTTTTCTTGTGCGTCTCGTGTTTCCCTCCCAGAATTCTGCCTCCCGGTGGAGGCTCTCTGGCCTCCAGCGATTGTGCGCGCTTTAACCACGTGGAGTCTTTTTGTCCTTTCCCTCTTTGCTCATAGGCGACCTGAGTATCCCCATGGCCCTTATCCAGGGCGGAATGGGCGTCGGCATTTCACTTTCGGGCTTGGCTTCCGCCGTGACGACCTGCGGCGGCCTCGGCGTCATTTCCGCTGCCGGCATCGGCATGAATGAACCGGATTTCGCCTCAAATTACATTGAGGCCAATAATCGAGCCCTTGTCAGGGAAATCCGGACCGCCCGCGCGTCCACCCCCGGCGCCCTTGGGGTCAACATCATGGTGGCCATGGCCAACTTTGCCGATTTAGTAAAAACGGCCATCAAGGAAAACGTTGAGGCCATTTTTTCCGGCGCGGGTCTCCCCCTCAATCTCCCGTCCTATCTGCCTGAAGGGTCGAAGACCAAACTCGTTCCCATCGTTTCTTCCGCCAGGGCCGCTGTCATTTTATGCAAAAAATGGCTGTTGCACTTTGGCCGTACCCCAGACGCATTCGTCGTGGAAGGTCCCATGGCCGGCGGACATCTGGGGTTCAAGGCGGAACAGATCGATGCGCCCGCCTTTGCTTTGGAGAAACTCATACCCGAGGTGCTCCTCGGCCTCGCCCCCTATTCCGCGCCGAATGGCGCGGCCATACCCGTTATCGCCGCCGGCGGCATTTATACCGGTTCGGATATCCACCGCCTCATCCAACTCGGTGCGGCGGGGGTACAGATGGGAACACGCTTTGTCGCTACCGACGAATGTGACGCCGACGAGCGCTTCAAGCAGAGTTACGTCATCGCCAAGGAACGGGATATCGTCATCATTAAAAGTCCGGTGGGAATGCCTGGTCGTGCCATTAACAACGACTTCCTGGCTAGCGTTTCCAACGGTGAAAAGATTCCTAGCACGTGCCCATTCCATTGTATCCTCTCCTGCGAACACGCAAAGACGCCTTACTGCATCACGTTGGCCCTGGCCAATGCGCAAAAGGGGCGCCTTAAATATGGCTTCGCCTTCGCCGGAAAAAATGCCTGGCGGGTAGACCGCATCATGCCTGTTCGCGAGCTTTTTCACGAACTGATCGCCCAGTATGAAGCGGCCGACGCGGCGTTGGGATAAGAGCGTACGTGCGGACGCTAACGGTCTCGGTTTTCTTGAACAGGTTGGCCGCAAAAGTTACGCCGCGTGAGCGGCCTCGCATTTTTGCCATTCCCTGACGGGCGCCGGTGCTTGGGAGCCGTGCCGCCCGATACGCCAGCGTCGGTTGGCAATTTCCTTGACGGCCAGGAGCGATACCGGGGTTCCGCGCTCGCCACGGCCGTCGCCTTGCGGCTCCCGCACGTCTGACGCCGAATCCGCTATGCCCAACATCTTGATTCCCTTCTAAAAATCGTCATCGATAAACGGGTCGCCGTAATCGTGCCGCACGGACAGGCCCTTGGCCACGTCCTTGCCGAAAGCGCCAAAACTGTGGCGGACACCCTGGCGGATCAATGCCCACGCCTCGAAACGCGTACCCCGCTTGGCGGCGTGGATGCCGACCACCTCCAGGGAACAATGATCGATAGCGAAAAATATCGCTGCATTGCCTTCCTTGATCGTGAGCGTCGTGGTCATGTCCGTGCCCCACATGGCATCCACGCGAGAAGTCTTGATCGTCCCGTCATGGACCTTGGGACCGTGCGGGTGGCCGATACGCATGGGGGCGAGCCAGTTGTTTTCGCGCATCAGGCGCAGTGTCCGGACCGGGGAGGTCCGGATGCCCTTGCCCCGCAGACCAGCCCAGATCTTCCGGTAGCCTTCTCCGGGAAACGGACGGAACGCTCTCTCGATTTTGATCTCTCCGGCCAGTACGGCATCGCTGTAAAATCCTTGCGGTCCACGACGACAGCCCGGCCCTTTCTGCTGCTGCCGTTGCCAATACACGGTGGAACGCGGCAGGCCCCAGACACGGCAGACACGGGCCAGACCATAGGGTTTTCCGGCGGAGGGCGAGGCGGTCTGGCTCACTTTCTCGACCTCCGGCGGGCCAAAGGGTGGTTTTGCTCCAGGCGGGCTATTTTCTCCCGAAGCAGCTCGTTTTCCATGGCCTGTTCGCCGATTTTCTCCCGCAGACGGCCAACTTCGACGGATTCCTTGACCAGATGCGGCTTTCAGGCCGGCTTCTCATGCCTCCATGGAAGGTGTCGAGCCACTGTGTCAGCGTCGCCGCCGGCACCCCGATGTCCCGGCTCACAGTCAATGTCCTCTCCGCGAAGGAGCCTCAGAACCACTTGGACCTTGTGCTTCGCCCAAAACCGCTTGGGCGTTCCCCTTCAATCCCCATCAGGCACCTCCTCGACGACCTCCATAGTCGCCTAAGTTGGTGTCCAAGAAAACCCTATCCCGATCCAGTGACGGCTCCTATAAATAGTCCACCATGTGCGGTTTGTTCAAGTCCATTGCCTTGGAATTTGACCTCGCCCTCGGTATGCAGCCGCTAGGCGAGCTGGCTTGCACGCCGCCCGAACCGGAACGTCTCGCCCAGGCTGGAGTTGGTGGCCTAGGCCCTGCTCGCTATGTGCATGGTCATGGTCCCACCGCCAACGAGCGGATCATCAGCTGTCCTTCCCCACCAGGACATCATTGCTACCAGCGCCGGCAATGACGTTTCCGTCCCCATTGCCTGAATCTTGGGCATGCTCGACCAGGCCCTGCACGAGATGCTCCCAGGCGAAGGACTCGATCCGGAGCCCCAACATGTCGGCTTTGACGATGTCATTTCCGGTGCCGATGTCGATATTGACTTGGCTTGATCCGGCGCCGATCCAACTGGCGCTTATACTGTCGTTGCCTGCGCCCGTTGCAATATTGACTTGGGACGAGCCGCCGATGCCGACGCCGATCCAGCTGGAATTGACGCTGTCATTTCCGGCGCCGGTGTCGATATTGACTTGGCTTGATCCGCCTCCGCCTTCGCCTCTGCCGCTGCCGACGCCGATCCAGCTGGACATTGACGCTGTCATTTCCGGCGCCGGTGTCGATATTGACTTGGCTTGATCCGCCTCCGCCTCCCTCCGCCGATGCCGACGCCGATCCAGCTGGCGCTTATGCTGTCGTTGCCTGCGCCCGTTGCAATATTGACTTGGGGCGAGCCACCGATGCCCACGCCGATCCAGCTGGAATTGACGCTGTCGTTGCCGTCACCGGTATTGATGTTGACCTGGGTGCCACCAAAGCCGATGGAGCTGGAGCTTATGGTGTCGTTGCCGTCACCGGTATCGATGTTGACCTGGGAGCCACCAAAGCCGATGGTGCTGGAGCTTATGGTGTCGTCGTCGTCGCCGGTGTCGATGTTGACCTGGGTGCCACCAAAGCCGATGGTGTTGGCGTCGATGGTGTCGTTGCCCGCGCCGGTCGTGATGTTCACTTGGTTCCCGCCGGCGCCGATGAAGCTGGCGCTTATGGTGTCGTTGCCGTCGCCGGTGTCGATTGAGGTATCGGAAGAGATGCCGATGTTCGTGGCACGCATGGTATCGTTGCCGTCGCCGAGACTCACGGTGCCCCCGCTGATGCTTCCGGCCACGACCACAGCATCGTTCGCCGCGGCCGGTGTCGAATGGTGTTGCCAATGGCGTTTTCGGGCGATGATCGTGTCGTTGCCGTCGCCGCCCTGGATGCTTTCCGCGCCTGTGCTGCTGAAATCGAAGATGGTGTCGTCGCCCTCGCCGCCCGAGAGGGCCGCGCCGCTAACCCCAATGATGATATCCGCGCCGGAGGTTTCCTGACCTGCGCGATAGGCAGAAACCGACAGCACACCGTTTTTGTCCTCGCTGAGGATGGTGTCGCCGGTCAGCAGATAGCTTTGCCCCGGCTCCTTCTCGTTCCCACTGACGCTGACCAGAAGGCCGCTTTGGGTCAGGCTCTTGCCGCTGTCATCGGTCGCGGTTGTCGTGCGGGTGTATCGCTGAATGCTGACTTGGCGTCCGGAGGCGGTCAAGGCCGTGCCCACCACGGTGGTGCCCGCCTGGGCCTGTGAGCTTTCGGACGCAGTCATCTCCGTGGCGTTGGCGGTCGTGTTCGGCGTGGCCGACTGGTTCGCTGCGGCCTGCTGCCGGGCCTCCTCGGAAATTTGTACCGTATCGCCTGTCGCCGTGGTGGCATCGGTCGTCGCGCCGGAAGAGACGTTCCGGGATTTCGTGCTGCTGCCGGCAATGGTGCCGAAGGATGGTGCTTGGACGGCGAGGGAATTTTGCAGGCTTTCCATCATGGCGACCTCGTGGGGGTGGTTGGTGCGGATGCCTCCATGGCAATGGCCGAGTCGGTCCCGGCAGGCTCGCTGCCTCGCCCGATCGGAAAAATCAGGAACATAGCCTCCGCTGGGGGGAATTTATGCTGGCTGCGCCTCGTTGGGTTGGGGGTTGAGTTCGGCCATGGCCTCGACCTGCATGTCGCGGCTTTTTGCAGCTGCCACGCATCGTTTTGCTCCAACAGGATTATCGCGGCCGTGCGGCCCTCATGCGCATCGGAGATGACCAGTTTCACACCGCCTATTCGTAGCTATACAGTCTTATTTACAACAGAACCCCTTGCATTTGCTGATTTTTGTTGGCTATGGCTTGATTTATTTGTATAGTTACTCGTGTTGTGAGCACTTCCAGTGTGGCCAGTGTTGTGAGTGTGGCCGGTGTTGTAAGTTTTCCAGTATTGTGATTACTTTTATTGTTTATTTTTGAGATAATTGAACCAAAATTATGCGAATTACTTATACTTGATGTGTGTTTGACGTGATTAGTAGTACTTTTTCTTGTCGAAGAAGCTTGAACGCGGCGAGTTATGTTGTACGACATGGGATTAATGCTTGGACATACTCCGTCTCCTTGTTAGCCATGCCATTGTTCACTATGAGATTTTGGCTAGGTCTCCTTCAAGTAATGAAAAATATGGCCCCAGAGCCCCTGGGAAATCGACTCCACGCGTGAGGCCATTTTTTGTAACCTTTTATGCAAGAAGTACGTCAGCTAAAGCCACCACCCTTTACTCCATGGAAAAGCATACAATTTAAGCATGTTGGAAACATACCATCGGGGGTTTTGCATTTAATGCAAACGGCATCTATTTCCTAGTATTAGCAATTTGGTTTGCCGGAGTGGCGAGATAGGCCATGACAAGCTGCAATTCTTGCCTACCGAATCTCCTCAGGCAGGGATGGATCGGCAATATTTCAGCCATTAACTGCTGACAGCTTCTTTTTTTTTGCTGATTTTGTGAGCGATTTTAAGTCAAATGGGGGTTGAAACGGCCCTGACCGTGGCTGAATCCGCGGCTGCTCGCGTTTTTGACCACCCTCATCGGAGCAATGGGCAGTTGTCTGCCCTCCGTAAGGGTAAAAAAAGTGAACCTCCGCCTCCAGAGGTCCACCTTTCCCCCCTACACCTCCGCTATCCCCTTCAGCTTCTGCCAAGCACCGGACCGAACGACGCTTCTGAAGCCCTCGCTCACCTTCAGCTTTTCCGACAAGCTTCTTCTTGAAGTTATCGTCAGTTTGGTTACCGGAGAAGGAGACGGTCAAGCGCATAGGTTAACATACACTAAATATACACGATAAAACTGCTTCAGGCAATGAACCGGAGCCAAAAACATGACTCCCCAAAACGATAGTCATAAGTGCAAAAGAAATGAAGACTCCTGACAATGAGACTATCCGCATCCTCCTAAGCTTCTTTTTTACAAGATGATTATGACGATAAATGCCGACAATGCGTTCAACACGATCTTGTACATACTCAAAATACTCATTTCGTCATTTTTAAGAATCCAATGTGCCTTGAGATTTTCAATAAGCTCCAATTGATCAGGCGTTGCTAAAAAATATCCTCGCTTGGAATACATAGCTATTGGAAGATCATCAGGATTAGGCCAAATCCTACGAAGTTCTTCCAGAATGTGAAATCCACGTGGAATCCAAGCTTCTTGAACGGCTGTTCGCGTCTTTTCCAATTGGACCGTGAGGTCATGCAAACTTTGTCTGGCGTGTTGTTCTAGCTCATCTTGATTAGATGGTATACGGTCTCGGGGCCGCCAGATATCGAGCAACACGAGATCCGGTTTGCAGCCAATAGCAAAACTCTTTTTTAACTCTTCAACGAGATCGTTGGCATTAGGGACCTCAATGACATTGAAAAGCTTGGGGCGGGAGGTAAATTCTGTCCGGCATGATTGCTCATCGTCTGCGATAACAATATTTTTTTTTGTTTCCATATCAACCACCGTTTTTATTTTGGAATGACTCAACACATTTTAGCTAAATATATTGAATTTATATTAAAGGAAAATAAAAAAATATTTAATTTTTTGTAATCAGTTGACATCCCACGCCCCAGTCGCGCCAACGGGTGAATTCGCCGGACAGGGCCTCATGAGGCGGACCTGGTTCTCCTTTGACACTGAGATTCCTACAAATCCGTGTCCAAGAAAATCGGGTCCGTCTCGCCCAAAAACGCTTGGGCATCCTCCCTCGATCCCCATCAGACACCGTCCTCGACGGCCTCCAGAGTCGCCTAAGTTGGTGTCCAAGAAAACCCTATCCCGATCCAGGCAGCCGGGAGTTCCACCGCGCTGGTGCAGCGGTGGTTGGAAAACGGAGCCATGCGACACGGCGGTGTTTGGTTTCGCAAAGGCGCCGGGGGACTGATCGCACTACTCGGGGGGTATTTTATCGTGAGACCATTTTTGTCGATATGAATCGACAGCAGCCCAGGCGACACTCCCCGTTCTGGCTGCGATCGGATAGCTCCCAGCGTCTTCGGGTGCTTGCTGTTCATTTGTTATAGGAGAGTACTTGTTGATACAAGATTAAGCCTTTTCTCTTCCCTCAGGATAGCCCCCCTGCCCTCCTTTCGGTGCAATATGCGGGTATTTGCGTTTTTGAACGCCCTCCCCTCAGGCCAATGTAGCGGTCTGCCCTTCGTACGGGCTTGAAGTGCAGAATGGACGGACCATGCCCACCTGGTAGACTGGAGTATCCACGGGCTTGTCACCGATGACAGGTACGAACTGGTTCCACAACCTGCCAGGGGAAGCGAATGGAAATGCCCCCACAGGGTTCCCATAGCGTGCGTTCCCGAATTACGGGCGGCGATGCGCTTGCATTGATCGAACTGATCGGCATGTGCCTGGCCAGCAAGAGCGAAAAGGATTTCAGAGCGCTCTTTCCGAAAATTCAGGAACTCTTTCCCTTTGACTTCGCCATTGCCGTGCTGGGAGAACATGACAGCCAGCGTGGAGTCTTTTCGGCCAGCCAGGTGAATGTCAGCTTCCCTGGTGGATGGCTCTCGGAGTATCTTGCGAAAAACTATCTTCAGGAAGACCGTGTCGTCCTGGAAAATTTCCGATCATTTCGGGTTCAGGTCTGGCCCCAGGCCAGGAAGCACCTTTTCCGTAGAGAGGAGATTACCTCGCTCGGCATCGATTTCGGGCTGCGGGAGTGCTGTACCCATGGCATACCCGGGGAGGAAGGAAGTCGCGGAAGTATGTTCTGTTTTTCCGGCTCATCCATGACTTGTTCCGATCGACACAAGGCGATACTGGATGTCCTGATACCCCACCTGCATATGGTGTTATCCGGCATCGCCAAGGAAAAATCCCATGGAGGAAAAGGCGGTTACCCTTTCCATTAGGGAGAAGGAGGTGCTCGATTGGCTGAAAGAGGGAAAAACTTCCTGGGAAATCTCCGCTATCCTGCAAATCAGCGAGAGAACCGTCAATTTTCATGTGACCAACATTCTGCGGAAGCTTCACGTGGTGAACCGAGCGCAGGCCGTGGCGGTAGCGATCCACTCCGGCTTGGTCAACATCTCCTGATTCTCTTTCCGGTCATTTTGCCCTGTCAGTTCTGACAGGTGAAATACCTCTCTGATGGTGCAAATCTTGCCGCATCCTGTTCTCACTCATTGGAGCAAAAAAGGAGGACACCATGAAGATTGCCGCCATCAATGGCAGCCCGAAGGGAAGAGAGAGCATTACCCAGTTAATGGTTTGTTCGTTTCTGCAAGGAGCAGAGCGGGCCGGCGCGGAGACCGTAACGGTATTTCTGGCGGAAAAAGACGTCAAGCATTGCCGGGGATGCATGACATGCTGGTTCAAGACGCCTGGGAAGTGCATCATTGACGATGACGACATGTCGGATATTCTCTCCCGAACCGATGGGCGCCGATGTGGTCGTTCTGGCTACAACCGCTCAAGTACGCCAACGTGTCCAGCATGCTAAAAGTCTTTATCGAACGGTTGCTGGTTTTCGCCAACCCGTTCATGCTGGTCGACCAGACAGGTGAAACGCGCCATCCGAAGAAAGTACCAGAAGCGGAGTCTTCCTTCTATCGTGCCAAGCTGGTAGCTATCGCCAACGGCGGTCTGGGGCAGAGAGGGCATTTTCAGGTACTCAGCCACTGGATGCAGCGCCTAGCACGTAACAATCTTACGGAAGTCATCGGGGAAATCTATGCTCCCCAGGGGCCGCTCCTGGCCAATCCGCCAGCCGAATTGCAGCCGGTCATCGCCGACTACCTGCGGTTGCTGGAAAAGGCCGGAGCCGAGATAGTCACTGACGGCAGTATCTCTGCTGCAACGCAACAGTTGCTTGACCGTGACCTGATTCCCGAAGAGCGCTACCTTCAGCAAATAAACAGTTATTTTGGAATGTTACTGAGCTCAGTGCAACATCCCTATACCAATAGCTGGTAACCCTGGAGGAAGAAGGGTTAGGGAAGGTGAACCTCTGTCTCCAGAGGTCCACCTTCCCCCACCTACACCGTTGTCGTCTCCTTCAGCTTCTGCCTAGCACCGGTCCCGACGACACTTCTGAATCCCCCCGCTCACCGTCGGCTTTTCCGCCAACTTCTTAAGAACTTATCCATAAATAAATTGAGACCGCTGCGTAATTCTCGTAGACTTGGAGCAACGACGCGACCATCCACGTTTTTGATGGATCTGGTCAGGTCAATGGGCAGCAAGCTGCCCTTATCGATTCTGAAAAAATTCTTGGTAATATGGTTTTCCTATTGATTTTAAGTCGGGTTCCCCGCATGGATGGCCAAGTATCTTACTCCCGTACTTTCAGCGATTGCAGCCGCTTTTTTGAGCTTATTCAACCAGGCGGTCTTGACTGAACTCTATACCCGCACCCCATCTCAAACTACTGATTTTCTCCTCTATTGATACGAAAAACCATTGCATACAGAGCTGGTGTGAAAAGCAATGTCAGAATTGTTGCAATGAATAATCCGCCCATGATGGCCACGGCCATAGGCCCCCAGAAGACGTTATGCGACAAGGGAATCATGGCCAGGATCGCGGCCAGGGCCGTCAGCACCACAGGACGCGTCCGCCGGATGGTCGCGTCGATCACGGCTTCCCAAGCCCCCATGCCTTCCTGAATGTCCTTTCCGAATCTGGTCAACCAGAATGACGGTATTGCGCATGATCATACCGGCCAAGGCGAGAACGCCGAGCATGGCCACGAATCCGAAGGGTTGGCGGAAGAGCAACAATGCGCCCACAGAGCCAATCAGACCCAGGGGAGCCGTTGTCAACACCAGGAAGAGGCTCGGGAAACTCTGCAGCTGGAACATCAGCAAAAGGAGCATGACCCCGCCGGCTACCGGCAACAGGTCGACAATGGAACGGTTGGCCTTGCCGCTTTCCTCGTAAGCACCGCCGATTTCGATCCGGTACTCCGGCGGAAGCACTTTCTCGATGGGTTTGAGCTTGGGCGCAATCTGCATGGTGACATCCGGCGCCTGCACGCCCTTGTTGACTTCCGACCTGACCGTGATGGTCAGATCACGGCTTTGCCGCCAGAGAATAGGTTCTTCATACACATATTCGAGCCTTGCCACCTGGGAGAGGGGAATGATTTTCCCGTTGCGGATACTGATGGTCAAATCCGCCAGGGCTTCCGGACGCAGCCGTTCCTCTGGAACGGCTCGCGCCACGACGTTGACGAGCTCGATGCCGTCGCGGACCTGGGTGATGGTGACACCCGAAAGGAGCGCCTGAAGGGACTCGGCAATGTCCTGGGGGGTAAGCCCCAGAACCCTGGCCCGATCTTGGTCCACCACCAGCCGGATCGCCCTGGCCTGCTCGTTCCAATCCAGGTTGACGTCCGCAGTGTTGGGATTGGCGCGCATGATGTCACGGACCTGATACGCTATTTCCCGCACCCGCTTCGGATCGGGGCCGATGACGCGAAATTGTACGGGGTAACCGACAGGCGGCCCCAGAAACAACGTCGTCACGCGCATCCTGGCCTCGGGAAGTCCTCCCTGGGCGGCAAAGGCCTCGATGCGAGCCTTGACGCGGTCACGGGCGGCTGCGTCCGCCGTATTGAGGACGATGACGCCATAGCTGATGTCGGGGAGTTCCGGAGCCATGGGCAAAAACCAGCGGGGCGCACCCGAGCCGATGTAGCTGGTGTATGTCTTGACTTCCTGATCCGCCTTGCAAAATTTTTCCATTTCCTCCACAGCCTTGGCCGTCGTCTTGAAAGCGGATCCGGCGGGCAACCTCAGTTCGACCAATAACTCCGGGCGGGTGGAGGACGGGAAGAACTGGCGCGACACGAAGGAGAATCCGATGATGGATGCAATAAACAACAGTGCGGTAAGGCAAACAACCGTCCTGCGATGTGCGACGCACCAAGTGATCAGATGACGCAGCCGGAGATAGATTGGCGTCTGATAAATGGCATGCGGATCTTCATGGCCGATGCTGTGAAAATCCGGCAGCAACTTGAGACCAAGATACGGTGTGAAAAGAACGGCCACCAGCCAGGAGGTCACCAGGGAGATGGCCACCACCCAGAAAATGCCGCCTGCGTATTCGCCAGAGGAGGATTTCGCGAATCCGACGGGTAAAAAGCCCGCCGCCGTGACCAGGGTGCCGGTGAGCATGGGAAAGGCCGTGGCGGTCCAGGCAAACGTGGCGGCCTTGACCCGGTCGAACCCCTGCTCCATTTTGACCACCATCATTTCCACCGAAATGATGGCGTCGTCGACCAGAAGCCCCAGGGCGATAATGAGCGCGCCCAAGGAGATGCGCTCCAGACTTATGCCGAGCACATTCATGATGGTCATGACCATGGCCAGCACCAGCGGCACGGCGAGCGCCACCACAATGCCCGTGCGCCAGCCCAGCGCCAGGAAACTCACGGCCAGCACGATGACCAGCGCCTCAACAAACGACCGGACGAACTCGAACACGGATTCGTCCACGACTTGGGGCTGGTCGGCTACCCGGCTGATCTCGAAGCCCAGCGGCAGATCCTCCTTGATGCTGTCCATGGCGGCGTCCAGGTTGCGCCCCAGTTCCAGAATGTTGCCGCCCTTGGCCATGACCACGCCCAGGGCGATGCCGGGCTTGCCTTCATGGCGGGTGACGAACGTCGGGGGATCCTGGGGGCCACGGTGGAAGGTCGCGATATCCCCCAAACGAAACACCTTGCCGCCGCTCTCGACAGGTACTTCGGCCAGGGCATCGACACCTTTGAGAGCGCCATCCACGCGTATATAGACGGAGTCGGTGGTGGTTTCCAGGTCGCCGGCCGGCGTCACTTCGTTTTGGTTGGCGATGGAGTTAAAGACGATTTGGGGCGCGATCCCCAACGTGGCCAGCTTGGCGTTGTTGATCTCCACGAAGATGCATTCGGTTTGATCGCCGTAAAACCGCACCTTGGTCACGGATGGCACCCGAAGCAGCGCCTGCCGGATGATTTCGGCCTCATCCTTGAGTTGGCGCATGGAGAAGTCCGGGCCGGTCAAGACATACAGCACCGAATCCACGTCACCGAACTCGTCGTTGAAAAAAGGGCCGAGGACGCCGGAGGGAAGATTGGACCGGATATCCCCCACCCGTTTTCGGACCTGATACCAACATTCCCGCACCTCGGAGGTCGGCGTGGATTCCAGTATCTGGAGCTCCATGACCACGCTGCCGGGTCTGGAATAGGTCCGCACCTTGTCGAAGTAGGGAACTTCCTGAAGTTTTTTCTCAATAGGATCGGCCACCAGGCGCTGCATCTCGTCGGCCGTGGCTCCTGGCCAAGCCGCGCTCACGATCATCTGCTTCACGGTAAAATCGGGATCTTCGGCTCTCCCGAGATGCATATACGACCATGCCCCGGACAGGGAGACAAGAAGAATGAGGAACAAGGTGAGCGGACGGTGGGTGACGGCCCACTCGGACAGGTTGATCCCTTTCACCGGACGTCCTCCTTCTCCCCGCCGGCCACGCGGACGAGCAGCCCCTTGTCGAGCTTTTGGACGCCGGAAGTGACGATGATGTCGCCGTTTGCGAGCTGCCCCCGCACAAAGGCCTCCCCCTCCGTATAGTGATCCACCGTAACCGCCGTAAATGTCAGCTGCCCGGTTTGCGGATTCACGACCCAGACACCTGACCCACTCCCCTGGTTGAGCAGTGCGCTGGACGGAATGCGGGCGGTCGGCGTATCGGAGGGCTCGGAAAGGTGGAGGGTGGCCGTCATTCCCAAGTGCACGGAGGCATCGGCGTCTGGCAGCGAATACCGCACGGCATAGGTTCTGGTAGCCGGATCGGCCGACGGGGCAGTTTCACGCAGCACGGCCCGATAACGGGCGTCGTGGCTTGACCAAAGGGAAATTTCAGCCTTCGTCTCCTTGATGTCCTGGAGGCGTCGTTCGGGGATGTCGACCAGGACTTCCAAGGCTCCTTTCTGGGCCACGGTGACGACGCTCTGTCCTTGGGGCACGACTTGCCCAGCCTCGGCACCCGTATGGGTGACCACACCGTCAGTACTGGAAAGCAGTTTGGCATAACCAAGTTGGCTTATGGCCAGCTTGAGGGAGCTGTTGGCTCTCTCCACACGCGACCGGGCTTCATCCGCCGACAGGTGCTTGAGGTCGTATTCGGAGTTGCTCACCACTCGCTTGGACAGCAATGTGGCATAGCGCTTTTCATCACTCGAGGTCTGATCCCTGTTGGAGAGGGCAGCCTTCAGTTCCGCCTGGGCGCTCTCCACGGAGAGGCGGAGATCTTTTTCGTCCAAGGTCGCCAGCACTTGGCCTTCCCTGACATGATCGCCAACATCCACCAGACGTTTCTCGATGCGTCCGCCTACCCGAAAGGATTCCTGCACTTCGTGGCGCGCCACAATGACGCCGGGGTATGTTCGTCTTTCCATCCCCCTGTCCAAGGCGATCCGCATGGTATTGACAACAGGTCGGAAGGGGGTTCTGGACTTGGTCTCGTGACAACCGGCGAGGCAAAGGCTCAGTGCCGTCAGGAAAAGCAGTGCACCGCTATGAACTACCATGTATTTCGTCAACGAAAATCCGTACTGTAAGGGCATGGAAGACCATCCTGGTTCTTGAGTTGTTTGCCTACTCTCATTTATCTACTGAGCAAAGCCCATGCAAAACAAGATCAATTAATTGGTCAACCGTTTCATCAAGACTACATTTACCAGTGACATTTTCTTCATCATTAATCTCGTGTTCGAGAAGCAATGGATAGATAAATACAGCCAATGACTTATGGACAACTTCAGCCATCCTTAAACTATTTACTGTCCTAAACTCTCCAGAAGATATGCCTTGTTCAATTATAATTTGCAGCAAATCTCTGATACGATTGCTGTGATTTTGAACTACTATCCAATGTTCATTCATCGCCACAGCGACCATGTCATACAAGCGTTTTTCATTAATGATATTGTTTTTAACTGTTTTGTGATATTCTAGAATAAATTGCTTCAAGCGTTCGGTTGAGGAACCATCCTTGACTAATGATTCCCAGCATTGTGATTCGATGCTATGTACCAAGCGATCACAAATTGCTTCATTTATACTCGCTTTTGAGGTAAAATATCTGTATATATTTGCCTGGCTCATTCCAAGAGCTTTGGCAATGTCTGTAACTGTTGTTTTGGCGTATCCCACTTGGCGAAACAAATTTTCGGCAGTCTCAATGATGTGGAGTTTTGTTTCCTCCATAGCAGATACGGTTGCTTTTCGCCTCATGTGTCGCCCCCCCGTTTGCGAAAAATTCTGGCCGTGCCCAAGCCCTGTTCAAAATTAATGATAAATTTTATTTTTTATAATTTTTCATGTCAAGCAAAAAAATTTGGCGAATCTCCGTCTCCAGACGGTCCCCATTGCGGATATGCTTCTCGGCCCGACCGGATGCTCGCATGTGATCCAGGTATTTTTTCCCAAGCTCGGACAAGGTGATGCCGGACGGCTCCTTTTCAATGACCTGGTTGGCAGGTGCAACCACCCTACTCTGCTCCTCTCCGGTAGCTTTGGCAGCCACCCGGATTCCTCCTGCTGTCACCGTTTCCGGGTCAGGAATCGGCAGCAATTTTTCATTGGCCTCCTGGACCGCCTTTTCGAAGGCTTCGGCCCTGGCTTTCCCAAGCTCACCGCGTCCAAAGGACTTGTCATGACGCTTTCCGCGATCGTCACCAGGACCGACAGTCCTGTCCCATCGAGAAGTCCTCCTTACGCAAATCGAAACGCAGCTTATTCATCTCATTCCCGTATGAAATCAGTACGTGAAAGAAAAAGCCCGAGCTGCTCATGCTCGGGCTTTCCTTCGAAGTTTGGCAACACCGCGACTA
>Ga0268359_12864_pt1 | contig 17113 bp, 21 predicted proteins | sample BioMet11_FD_194416 | JGI IMG/M metagenome (GOLD analysis project Ga0268359, IMG submission 194416) | Sewage microbial communities from Oakland, California, United States - Biofuel 11 (PacBio Assembly) | ecosystem: Engineered > Wastewater > Sewage > Unclassified | place: USA: California | collected...
CATTGTCGCCAGCCCGACCATTATGTCGGACGGACGGGTCATCACCAAGCCGGGGTACGACCCGGAGACAGGCTTCTATTTCTCGCACAACTTGACCATCAACGTGCCGGAAAAGCTCACACTGGACGACGCCAAGGACGCGCTTACCGCCCTGGGTGGCCTCTTGTGCGGCTTCTATTTCCTGGACAGTGCAGACAGCGCCGTCGCCCTGGCCCAGATCGTCACCTTGCTGGTCAGGCCCGCGACGGAAACCGCACCGCTTATCGCTACGACAGCCCCCACGCGGGGGAGCGGCAAAAGCGAACTCGCCAATGTGGCCGCCGCTATCGCTACGGGCAGGCCTTGCACGGCTTTGTCTGCAACAGCCGATCCTATAGAGCTTGAAAAACGTATCGGCTCCACAATGCTTGCCGGTGACCAAGTTGTTTGTATAGACAACTTGAACGGGGCGCTAACTACAAACCTATTATGTCAAGCAATCACCGCGCCGGCGGTTTCACTTCGCATTTTTGGTGCGTTGCGTAACATTGAGGTTCCAAACACCGCTACATGGTTGGCGAACGGCAACAACCTTCGCATTGCCGATGACCTCGCCCGCCGCGCTATTCTCTGCCGCCTTGACCCGAGGTGTGAGCGGCCGGAAGAGCGCGTCTTCGACTTCGATCCCGTGGCCAGGGCGTTGGAGCTCCGCGCGAAATACGTGGCCGCCGTCCTGACCATCGTCAAAGCCTACATCATCGCCGGTTCGCCCGACATGGGCTTGAAGCCGTTCGGATCGTTCGAGACATGGTGCTCCATGGTACGCGCACCTCTTGTGTGGGCAGGTTGCGCCGATCCTTGCGCTTCCAGGGAAGAAATCCTCGAAGACGACCCCGACGCCGCGCAATTGCGAGCTCTGGTTGCCGCCTGGGCGGAACGGTTCGGGCGGACACCGCGCATTGTGAAGGAGATCGTCAAGGCGGGCGAGGAAGATTCAGATGTCGGCCGTGCTCTTGGGGCTGCCCTGGAGGACATAGCCGGGGATGGGCGGGGGAATGTCAATACAAAGCGCCTCGGCTGGTGGCTACGTCAGCATGTTGGCAGGATTGTTAACGGTTTTCGCATCATCCAAGCCGGAACCTCCCGGGTTGCAGAATGGAAGCTCCTTCCTGCCGGGGAATAGAAATGTGCGGTTTCTTCGGTTTCTTCGGTTTTTTCTATCACCCGCGCGGGAAATGGCAGGATCAGTCACTCTGCCATTTTTATACGTAGGGCCAAAAAAAACCGACAAAACCGACAAAACCGCAAGGGAGTCACCATGCACCAGATCACCACACCGACCAGAACCGCCACGCCCCAGGTTTCCACAAAATCCGAGACCGAGCTTGAGCAAGAGGCCATCGCGTACCTGGAGGCCATGGAAGCGAAGCTCAACTTCAAAAAGACTGGCTATAAACCTAAGCAGAGACGAAGCAAATATGCGTATCGTTATTGATACACGGGAACAGCTTCCCTACTCTTTCGGGCAATACGACTGCGAAGTTGCGTCAGCATCACTACCAACTGGCGACTATTCCATCGAATGCTTCGAAGACAAGATTGCTATTGAACGCAAGAGTCTTGACGACATCATCGGCTGCATGACGACAGGCCGCGAACGCTTCGAGAAAGAACTTGCCCGCGCCCGGTCCCTCGAACGGTTCGCCGTCGTTATAGAGGCCAGCTTCGAGGAAATTGCCCACGGGCAGTATCGAAGCCAGATGACGCCCAAGAGCGCAGTGCAAACCCTGGTGGCGTGGCAAGTCAGATACGGGACCACCTTTATCTTCGCGGGCAGCAGGAACGCCGGGGAATACCTGACCTTCTCCATTCTCGAGAAGTACCTCGCGGAGATCGAGAAGAGATTCAAGGCGTTGGTGAAGGCGGGGAAAAAAGATGCGGTTGCGCGCCGGGCAGCGGCCGGGTGAGTGTATAGTTTTTATACACCATGTCGAAGCGACAACCAGCCGCATGAGTAAGAGTCACAAGGGCTACCAACAAATATCAAACGATATAAGCATGATAGGCAGACAACAATCGATCCATCCGTCGGACGTCAGTCAGTCGTCAATCCAAGGGTAGATCAAGGGTAAACCGGAGTGTTCATAAATGGCGGGATATATTAGACTTTGCCACAAGAACCCGGACAAGCACCAGGACCGACGCATGAAGGCAAAGATCATCGAAGCGAAGCTCAAGGAGCTGGTGGGCGGCAAGCCCGATCAAGCGCAGCTCATGCTTATTCGTGGCGTGGTCCCGCTCTACCTCATGCTTGAGACGTGGCGCAAGGATTTCATCACCGGCCAGGAGCTACACCCGGATTATATGAGGATTCAGGCCAGGATGACGACCATTGTCCAACAGCTCATGGCTTCCAATCCCAACCAGCACAAGGCCGCCCCTGCCACCAGGAAGGCACCCATCGACGGCTTTGACCTGGGGGGCATCCTTGGCCGCCAGTAAGCGCAAGAGGCCCGTAGAGGCCGACAACGCCGCCATCCTGGCCCGGTGGAACGCTCCCGGTGCCGATGGGTTTTTCGCATGGCTTGCCGACATCCGCCCGCGCATCCTGACCCGTGGGAACCAGTACACGCCTGTGGTTCTGGAGCCCTGGCAGGCCGACTTTATCCGTGACGCACTGGAGCCGGGCGAGGACCAGCCCTTCAAGCATTCCATCGTCTTGCACGTGACCCCGCGCCGGCACGCCAAGAGCACCACCTTCGCCTTGGTCGTCCTGTGGTTGTTCACCTCCCGGGAGAACCTGAACATCCAGGTCCTGGGCAACGCGGGCGACCATAGCGAGCGCGTCCAGATGCGCCCCCTTCGCGGCATCATCCGCCATACCCCGGCCCTCAAGGCGATGATCGCGGAGACGGACATCCGCAAGGCCGAGATCATCAACGCGCACCTGGGCAACACCATCCAGTCGAGTAACACCAGTATGGCCATGGCCTTCGGTGACAAGCTGGCCGTGCTTTGGATCAGCGACTTTCACGCCTGCCCCGACACCGGACCTTTCGACGCCATGCAGGCTTCCTTGCTCGACACCGAGGGGAGCCTGTGCCTGATCGACTCGAATACCGGGGCGGAAGGCAGCGCCGAGCATTCACTCGAACAGCTGGCCGAGACCGACCCGGGCATCTTCTGCCGCCGGATCGAATACCCCGACCTGGACACTTACCTTCGGGATGCCCCGTCGTGGATCGACCGCTCCAAGGCCCTTCGACTCAAGGCCACGCAGCTTCCGGCCGCTTTTGACCGCGACATCCTGGGCAAGCGTTCGGCCGCCAGAAACGCCCTGTTCCCGCCCGAGATCATCGACCTTTGCCAGTGCGACCTGCCGATTCCCTTCCGCCTGACCGCCTGGGGGAACTGACCCAGGGCCGCAAGTTCATCATTGGTGGGGGCCTGGACCGCTCCAAAAAGCTCTTCGGGGGCGATTCCACGGTCTGGACCACGACCTTGAAGGTGGCGTCGGCCAAGGACCTGGAGCCGGAATATTTCGTCTTGAATCAGCGCGTGTTCAACATCAACACGGCCCACGCCATCAAGAAAGAGATCCTTGCCGACCATCAGCGCTACCACCTGGATGCCGTCACCCTGGAATTTTACGAGACGGCCGACCTGAAGCCCTGGCTGGACGATCAGGGCATCCCCTGCGAAGTCCTTTCCGCCACCAGCACAAACCAGAACCTTTCCTTCGTGGAACTGCATCGGGTTGCCAAGGAAGGGCGGTTACACCTCTCGAAGCAGCTTGAAGTCCTGACCGGCGAGATGCGGACCTTTGTTATGACGAGCTGAAAGACGGCAACTATCGCTTCGGCCATTCCAGCCAGAAGTTCCATGACGATACGGTCTACAGCCTCAACTGGTCCGTTTTTGCCACCAGGGCGGCGGTCCTTAGCGTCTATGCCCTCAAGCGCATCGTCTGCAACAACAGGCGACCGACGCGGGGCCTGTGCTTTCTCATGGGTGGGGAAATGGAGCTCTTATGCAAGGAAGACTGCCGTACCTACTGCGAAGTGAAGGCGATGTACCAGGAATTTTTGCGTATGCGGCTGGATGACGAGTACCAGCTTCCGGTCTTTTTCCAGAATTACGTCAAGCTCGAAGGGCCGCGTGTCTACCAGGGAGTGTAATCCATGAGCAGCATTGTAGACGATACCTTCCGCAAGGCCATCATTGCCGCCAATACGGCCCGGAAAGCGGACGCGGAAAAGCGCCTCGCCTATTACCACGACGAGCAGCTTCCCTACCTGCACGACATGCTGGTGGCCAAGTTCGCGGAGCCGGAGAAGTTGACCCCGTGTTTCGTCAACGTGGTCAAGAAGGTGGTGGACCTCAAGGCCCGGGTGTACGCCGACGATCCCAAGCGCACCGTGGACGGCACCGACGCCGACACGGCCCTTTTTGCCGAGATTGCCGAGGGGTGCGCCCTCAACATCAAGCTCAAGACCGCCAGTCGGTACGTCAAGCTCCTCAAAAACCATCATGCTCCGGCCGGTGTGGCGCAATGGCCGCCTCGACCTGGACGTGCTGCCCGGCGACATCCTGGACGTGATCGTGGGCGACTCGCCCGAGGACATCCTTTCCGTCATGGTCACGCACTACGGCCAGAACGGCCGGCCCGAGGAGATCACCTATTCCGTGTGGTCGATTGACTCCTGGGAGCAACTCGACTGGCGCGGCCACGTGATCGACGGCGGCGCGAACCCTTACGGTGTGCTGCCGTTTATCCCCCTGTGGGACCATGCCCCCACGGACGCCTTTTGGATTGCCGGCGGGGACGACCTGGTGGCCATTCAGGATGCCATCAACAAGGCCCTGGTGGATTTGCTCCACACCATGGAGTTTCAAGGTTTTGGCGTCGGCTGGGTGCGCGGTGCCGAGGGCGGCGGCAATCTGCAAGCCGGTCCTGGTGCCCTGGTGGAGCTGCCCGAGAAGGGCGAGCTGGGCTTCGCGGCGACGCAAGCTCCTATCGAAGAGATGGTCGGGGCTATCGACAAGCTGGTGAAGTGGGCGGCGGTGACGAACGGCCTGCCGGCATCCTCCCTGTCCACCGACCCCACCGACGAGTCCGGGATTTCCAAGATCGTGGGCAATGCCGAACTGTCCGAAGCCCGGTCCGACGATATTGCCCTGTGGCGGTCCTACGAGAAGCGCCTCTTCGGCGTGATCCGGGCCGTCTGGAACTACCACAACCCCGGTCGCACGCTCTCCGATGCCGCCACCTTTTCCGTCGATTTCGCTGACCCCAAGCCGGAAGCCAGTGAGAAAGACCAGGCCGCCACCTGGGAATTGCTCCTTTCGATGGGCCTCATTTCGCCCGTGGATGCGGTCATGGAGCGCAACCCCGACCTGGCCACCAGGGAAGACGCCATGGCCTACCTCTTGACCGTGCGCGACGAGACGGCGGCCCTCAAGGAACAGCAAATTTAGCGCCGTCGCGGGCGTAAAACGCGAGGAGTTACCGCTATGGACCCGAACAAGACCCCCGAAGACCAGACCCCGAACCCGGACACCAACCAGCAGCAAAACGGCACACCCGGGACCGCCCCCGACAAAGGCGAACGCACCGTGCCCTATGCGCGATTCCAGGCCGTGAACGACGCCAAAAAGCAGGCAGAAGAGACCCTCACCGGTATCGTAAATGAGCTGGTCGAGGACATCCCCGAGGATATGCGGGACATCGTGCCCGACCTGCCCCCGGCGGCCAAGATCACATGGATCAGAAACGCCACCAAGAAAGGCTTGTTCACCGCCAAGGCCCCGGAGTCCGGCCCCGATGCCAAACGGCCCGGCGGCAAACCGGCCCTCGACACGGCCGGCATGTCGCCCACGCAACTGATTGAACTGGGCCTCAAGGCCCAAGCCTAGGAGAAAAACACATGGCCACCATGACACTGGCGGAATCCGCCAAGTATTACCAGAATCCCCTGCAACAGGGCATTGTCCAGTTGTTCCCGGCCAACAGCGCCGTACTGCAATACCTGCCGTTCAAGAACATCACCGGCAACGCCTACAGCTACGACATTGAGCAGACCCCGCCTTCTGTGGGCTTTCGTGCCGTCAATGCCGAGTACACGGCCGATCAGGGCGTCATCAACCAGATGACCGAGTCCCTCAAGATCGGCGGCGGCTTGATCAAGATCGACCGGGCCTTGATCGCCATGCAGGGCGCCAACGGCACGGACATTCTGTCCGAACAGATCGCCATGAAGACCCGGGCCATGTCCCGCCGGTTCGAGGCCGCCTTCATCAAGGGCGACTCGGCCACCACGTCCGAGGAGTTCGACGGCCTGGAGACCCGCATTGTCGGGGATCAGCTCATGGCCGCCGGTTCGACCGTGGGCGGCGATGCCCTGACCCTGCCCCTGCTGGATGAGCTTATCGACCGGCTGGACTTCACCCCGACCGTGCTTCTCATGAACAAGACCCTGCGCCGGAAGGTGAACGCCCTCATGCGTGCGGCCGGCCAGGCCCAGGAAACCGTCTCCGACGTGTTCGGCAAGCAGATTCCGGCCTATGCCGGCATCCCCATCGGCATCGTGGGTAAGGACGCCACCGGGGCGGAAATTCTGGCCTTCAGCGAGAAGGACGCCACCGGAGCCGCTGCTTCCTGCACCAGCATTTATGCCGTCTCCATGGGCGCGGACGGGTGTTGCGGCATCCAGAACGGGCCGATGAACCCCGACGATCAGGGCAATTCCGAGATTTGGCGGAAAATCCTTGTGGAATGGTACTGCGGCCTGACCGTCCAGCACGGCCATGCCGTTGCCCGTCTCCACGGCATCAAGAATGCGTAGCCGTCCAAGCGACAGCGCCAGCTAGTCCGACCTGGGGCCAATATCGCCCGGCGCGCCTCAGCTTCAAGGTAAAAAGGTCGAACCCGGACCCGCCGGAGTCCGAAAACGCTCGCAAGGGTTCCGGCAATTTTTCAAGCGAGGGATGAACCATGGCCGAAGTGCTTACAGGGTCTAACAGCTACGTCACCACGGATGAGGCGACCGCCTACTTCGGGGACCGCTTGCACGCCGACGCCTGGACCAGCGCCAGCGCCGACAATCAGGCGAAGGCATTGGTGACGGCCGCCGTGCTCCTGGATCGGTATATCGTCTGGCAGGGGGCCAAGGCTTCCCCGGACCAGGGCATGGAGTGGCCGCGCCTCGACATTCCGGGCGTCACTTCCACCACCACGCCCCAGGCGGTCAAAGTGGCGCAGATGGAGCTTGCCCTTGTGCTTCTGGCCAAGGACACCACGGCCTTGCCCGACACGGCCGGCATGAAGTCCATCCAGGCCGACACCGTGAAGATTGAGGTGGACCCGGGCGACCGCGTGAAGGTCATCCCGGACCAGGTCTTTGCCCTGGTGGCTCCCTACGGCTTTCGGAGCGGCGGCTTGCGAACCATCAGCTTGCAGAGGGTATAATCATGGGACTGCGTGCTGTATTGGCCAGCGCCACGGCTTCGGCTTTTGTAGCCTTGGGCGACATCCCGGCCGACATCATCATTCGGCGCACCGAGGAAGGCGAGTTCAACCCTTCGACGGGCGCATACGACGAGGGCGCAACCACGGACTATCCCTGCCAAGGCATCGTCACCGGCTATGCCGACTTCCTGGTGGACGGCACGCTGATCAAGACCGGCGACCGCAAGCTTTCCATCCGGCAGGCGGAAATAGCCATCCAACCCCAGGCCAGCGACACGGTTATTTTCGAGGGCCGGAACTGGTCTATCATCAATGTCGAAGCAGACGCCGCTTCCGTCCTCTGGAAGCTCCAGATGCGGGCATAGGCCATGGCCGACAAGTACCTCGACGACCTTCTCAAGTTTCAGCACGCCGTGGACCAGCGGGCGACCGGCCTTGCCGAAGACATGGTGAAAGAGCTGAGGGCCTCGCGTGCGGCCATTATCGGCCGTCTGGCGGCCTTGGCAGACGATGCCGGGGACAACTTCGCGGACCTGCCCCTAAGCCGTAAAAAAGCCCTTCTGGAAGCCCAGGCGGCGGCTATCGACAAGGTGCTTGCCCAGGTCTACGCCACGGCCGGCGACCAGCTTCACGAGGCCGGGCAAGACGTGATCCAGGCCAGCGCCACGCAGACAGCCGCGGCTATGTCGGAACTGACCGGCGGGGCGGCGGTCGGCCTCGGCACGGGATTCTCTCTGGACATGACGAAAGCCTGGTTCCAGTCCTCGACCGTGGAGGGCCTGACCATCAACGACTTCCTGGGAAAGCTCCAGGCCAGCGCCCGGGACCGGATCATCAGCGCCGGCAGGCGGGCCTTGATCGAAGGCAAAGGCGTGCAGGCAGCGGCCCGGATGATCCGCATGGAGGGCATTGAAGGCAGCGTCCCCGGCCTGGAAGGGTTGGCCCGGACCTTTCTTCTTTCCGCCAGCAACCACGCCCGGGAATCGATCATCGAAAAGAAGTTCTCCGACGTGGTGGCCGGCTGGAAGCGCATGGTCGTGCTCGACGGCCGTACCTGCGTTGCCTGCGGCACCATGGACGGGAAAATTTACAAGCCCGGGGAGCCCCGCCCCTCCCTGCCGGCCCATTGGCGTTGCCGCTGCCTCTACACGGTGGTGACGCCCACCTTCCGGGATTTGGGTATCGGCATCGACGAGATGCCCGACACGGGCCGTACCACGGTCAAGCACACGGGCAAGACAGTCCACCACAAGGACGGCAGCACCAGTACGAAATTCAAGGTGGCCGAGGTTGACCGGACCAAGCCCGGAGAGAATTATACGGCCTGGATGAAGCGCCAGTTGGAGGAGGACCCCGCCTTCGTGCGCCGCGTCCTGGGAAAGACCCGCTTCGAGCTATTCAAGGCCGGGAAGCTGTCCTTGTCGGGGATGGTGACGGACGGGCGGATCAAGAACCTTTCGGAGATATAGGAGAGGACCATGGACAATTTCAACAAAGCCTTGTGGCAGCAGTCGTGCAACCTCAAGAACCATGTTCGCTTTATTCGAAGCGTCCTCAAGGATGAGGCCCATGATGCGGCTTTCCTTCGGCAGACGCTACGAGAGGTGGGGAGAAAGATCGCCCTGGTAGCTTTTGAACTTGATGGTCTGGCCGGGAAGCCCGGTGAAGATGCCAATGGCTTTGCCGACTGCCCCCTACCGGAAGTCGAATAACCGGCCGGGTTGAATCGCCTGAGGCGGTTCGGTGTAGTCCGGGCCGCTTTTTTGGGCCCCCGTCACCCCCGCAATTCCGCTACTGCGTCCCTGAGTTCTTTGTCTGTCGGCTGGGCAATGTCGCGCTTGCTATAGATCATGAGCAGGAAAACACCCTCCGAGCCATCAAAGTACATGATGACGCGGAGCCCGCCACGCTTCCCGATCTTGTACGCTTTAAGCCCGAGCCGGTCCTTCCATAGCATCCTGTGCCGCTGGATTTGATCGCCACGCGGTGCGGATTGCTCCAGGCTCTTCAGGTAATCCACAAGCTCTTGCTTGAAGGCGGGATAGCGAGAAAGAATGTCTTTCGCCTGCCGCTTGAAGGTGGGCGAGAGTTTGACCGTGAAGGTCATTGGAAAAGGTCGGAGTCGCGCCAGTCGGTGAACTTGTCCTTGTTCGCCTGGACCGCCTGTTCCAAGTCATCCAGCAGCGCCCTACGTTCGGGAGCGGCCACCATGGCAAGGTTTTCCGCCAGCGCGTCCCAATCGTCCAAGGCGTCCTCGAAAAGCGGCTTCAGTACGCGAAGACGCGGATGCCGGGCGAGCTTTGAAATAAACATGATGAGCGCGTCCCTTGCCCTGGTGACGCTTGCACAGAGCGCTTCCAGATCGCTTCCGGGCCTCTGCGCCTCTTCCCTGGAGGCAAGCAGGGCCTTTTCACCCATCTTGCTCAGGGTAATGGCCTGCCGCGCAAGGTCCATATCCCTTTCCGACCTCGCCTTCAGACACCGCCCGGCGGAGGCGGCAACTCGCAGATGGGCAAGAAGCCCGGCAAAGGCCGCCGCGTTGGCAGGTTCGCTGACAGTTGGTGCGCTCATGGAGCTACCATGTCTACGGGGAGGGGGGAAGTCAAGGGGGGTGATGGTTGTGGTCTGACTGAATTAACTGCCTAGACAGTGTTGACAGTCTTTGCTGGTATGGCTATTCTATCGGGAAAGGACGGACAATTATGGGCGTACTCAGCATCAAGAGTTTTCCCGACGAGCTTCATCGGGAGGCCAAGGCGGCAGCGGCCAAGGCAGGGATGACCCTGCAAGCGTGGATTATTGAGGCCATCAAGGAAAAGCTGGCACGCGGAAAATCGGAATAGCATCTACGCAACACATCTAACAATTCAAGGGAGTAAAGTAATGCAAGAGTTTTGTTATGGAGATCAATTTGTTCAGAGGCTTAGTATAGAATACAAAAATGCAAAAAATGCATACGATACAGCACTTGAAAATGCAAAAAAAGTTGGTTCTGGAGTTGTGCAGCAGGTCTATGCGTACATGCTTCCTGTTAAAAGATATATGGAATCAATAGGGGCTGACTTCAATATGTCTTGGGATGAGAAGAGCAGCTCAATGAATTTTATAATAAATATTTTTAATGGATCTGCAAAATGCGACATATTAATTAACCAACGGACAGGATCTCATGTTATTCGTTGGGAACTGAACGGGAATGAATTGATACACACTTGCGGGGATATTCGCCGTAATGATGAAATAATTGAGCACCAAGAGTTAGAAGATAAAATTGTTTACCGAGATGGTTACCAAGGTGTGTTGGACAAGATCCAAACTAAAATTCAAAAAATAATTGTTCACGCTGCGGCGACAGGAATTTTATAAATCGGCCCCAGTCGGCGCTACCAACACCGACCAGGGCCTAACCCGCAACGCGCATCAGGGAGGCGCGAAGCATGGCTGAAAAAACATTACCTTCTGACAGGGGCGAGGACAAGACGCGGTATTTCGACGTGGTGATGGGGGTTTCACCAAATGAGTGGGGGACGGTCACCCAGGAGGAAAAGGCCGTCCTGGCACTTGCACCTCTGTTGTCCCTGGCCTTGATCCTGGACGCCGAGAAGTCCGATTTTTCCGTCAACAACGCCGACGCGGCCCGCGTGCTCAGGGCCCTGGTGGATCGCGCCGAGGTGATCCTTGGCATCCCCGGCCAAGGCGTGTCTGGATGCGTCAAGGTTGAGGTGGGCCCGGCATGACCACCACCGAACGCACCACGCTGGCGCGGCTGACCCTGGCACTGGAATCCATCAACACCCAGCTCGACACCCTGGCCGAAGGTGACAAGCCTGTGCCGGTCCAGAACGTGCGGGGATCGGCCTATCTGCTTTCCATGGCCATCGAACGCCTGGGAATCATGGCCGGGACCATTATCACCGACGACACGCCGGAATAGCCGGCACTGACGAAATCATGGGCGGCCTGCTTCCCTGGTGGATGTGGGCCGCCCAAAGAGATAGGCGCAAGTCATGAGTTCAATACTGGTACAGTGCCCCAAGTGCAAAAAGCTCTTCGGCATGTCGAAAGTATTAAGTCGAGAAATCCGTTGCAAAAATAAAGAATGCGAGGGGTATGACCAGCGCATATCCGTGGACAAACGCATCTACTATGCTCAATGGCGTGACCCTGACGGTAAGACCCGCCAGAAGAAAATAGGGCCTCATAAGGAAGCAGCAGAAAACTTCCTGCGTGAGATCGATACAGCGATTGTCGAAAAACGCTATATCAAGCGTCACGTCGTCAAGAAGGTGAAGATCAAGGACTTCATTGACAACCGCTATCAACCCTGGTGCGAGTCCAGGAGCCGAGGCAGTGGCTTAAAGACCAAGCTAGTCCACCTCAAGAAGATCAAAGAGCTTTGGGGCGACCGCTACCTTGATGAACTCACCGGAAAGGACATCGACGAGTTTCGCGCTACGATGAAGGGCGAGGAGAAGACCACGATGTTCAACCGTGTTTTCACAACACTGGCCCACCTCTACACCATCGCCGTCGAGGATGGGGACATTCAGAGCGCCCCCTTCTCCACCAAGCGCATGAAGTTCACCGAAAAGCGCCGGCTACGGTATCTACGCCCCGACGAGGTGAACCGGCTTATCGACGCCTGCGCGGAGCACCTGCGCCCCATCGTCATCACGGCCGTGCACACAGGAGCCAGGAAAGAGGAAATTCTGTCCTTACGCCTGGGGATCGAAGTCAACCTCAAAGAGCGCTCTATCCACCTGACCAAGACTAAGAATGACGAGGAACGCTTCATACCGATCAACGAGACCTTGCTTGCCACTTGACCGCCCTGGCCGAGGGGAAGCAGGCCGGCGACTACCTCTTCACATGGCAAGGCAAGCGCATCCTGACGTGAAGACCGCTTTCCATACCGCCTGGCAGCGGCCGCAATCGTGAACCCCAACGAAGAGCGCGTCAAAGACTTCCACTTCCACGACCTGCGTCATACCTTCGCCAGCAACCTTGTCATGAACGGGGTGAGCCTCTACGAGATTAAGGAACTACTCGGGCACAAGGACATCAAGATGACCATGATTTATGCCGAGGCTTTCCAAGAAGCATAAGGCCAAGGTGGTGACGATCCTGGACAGGGTCTTTGCCCGGGAATCAAGCGAAGACGCCGAAAGAATTACGCCGTCCCATCCGTCAGGGATCAGTCAAACGGCAACGCAGGCCACTAGGTGAGGCTTGTTAGTCATTGTTATATTGAGAATTATTTTATACATAGATACTGAAGAGATAGCAAAATGTTCATAAATATCAATATGATTTTTACGGGAGCCGCGTCCCTGTTAACCACTAGGTTGGCGGTTCGAGTCCGTCCCGGGGAGCCAGAATATTCAGGGAGTTAGGTTAAAAGCCTAACTCCCTTTTCTTTTGTCTGACATTTTTTTCCCCACTCTCTCCCCACTTTTTGAGTCAAGCGGGGGCAGATAGTCCTCCTCTTGGAGGACTATCTGCTTTGCCGCAGACGTAGGGATACTTGCCCCCCTCCGCAGGGTGCAGGTCCCTTCTCATCATTTCTTTTCCCTTCCAGCGAAAAGGATGAACGAGCGATAGTTCCCAAATGCCCTTCATGAAGAAAGACCGTTTTCGTGTGGGCCTATGGCGGGAGCTGGCTCCCTGAAGGAGACTTTGAACGAACTATTCTTCCTATCCTTTGGATGCGGGCGGGGGGGGGCGACCTAGAACGAAATGCTAGCTACCCACGGTCATAGTATCACGTGATTGCCACCGTGCAATCTCCTCAACCCGCGGACACTTCGAGGGCGAGGCGCTCCACAAACGGTTAAATTTTTGATAACGGAAGTTGGGTCTGTTGGTCCCCACAGTCTCGACACAATTCGATCGCCATTGATAGGGAAATGCCAGCATAATTTTTGCGACGCTAACGCAGAATAGGCACTGGAAATGCAGCCTCCACAAAATACCCAGCAACTCCTTCATCTTTTGGAATGTTCTCCCCAGGCCATTTCTTCGAGGTCTCTCAGCGTGCGCCTGCGTCTTGGTGGTGAACATATTTCAGATTACCAGACGATAAAAATGCTGCGCCAGCTCTTTAGGCAGGGTCTTGTAGAATTCGAGCATGGGTCGTTGGAAAACTGTGGGGGCCACTCACGGAGAAGGACAACTTCTTCTGTTACAAACGGATATCTTCTGCCACACATCTCCCCGACGCCCCCCAAAAAATTGGGGATACAGCCTGCCTTCCAGTTAGCAAAAGATTCCCCTGAATCCAATATTGACGATGTTATGAGAGTCCGGCCGATGGGCGCCTTTCCGGAAATTGTTGCGCTACTACCGTCACTGCATCCGTAGTGAGGAAGGGCAGATGCTCTTAGCTTATCAGAATCAGTTGGGCGAGCGATTTTTGTACCTCCGAAGGAGCGGCTCCTGGCTGCCACGCCCCGGCTTGCCTTGGCGTATGAGTATTCCGCTGGGGCCTCACCTTGCTCCGTTCGTGGGGGGCTTTGCCCGCGCCTCAAGCTGAAGAGACTCTTGTCCTAGGGTATCCCGTGTGGGCCTTTTTCAAGGCGAAGGCTGGAGAGCCGGATGTTTCGCTGGTACGCCCGATTTTTTATTTTCAGGTGGAGCACTCCCTGACGACTTCTGGCATCGTCCTGCGTTTGGATGCGACTCGTCCGGAGGTGAACTTGGGGTGGCTCGAATCCGCTTTCCGTTTGCATCCAGAAAGGCGCAATGCCTTCCTTTCCGCCTGCGGATTTATTGAAGGGCGTTCGGTCGAGGATGGGGCTCCCGAGCAGGATGGCAATGGGCAACATGCGAATTTGGAAACCCTGACACATGTTCTCGAAGCCGTCATGCGGCACAGCGTTTGTGAGCCTTTAGAACCGCATGCTGTCCCGGATACTCCGATACCGGAGCCTTTCGAGACGGGCATCTACAATCGTGCCGTTCTTATGACGGCTAGACGCGCGCGTTATACGCAGACGCTGCTTAAGGAATTGCGCGTCATAGAAGCAACATCGGATGAGGAGCTCGATCGTACGGCTTTAGCCCAAGTCTTTGCCATTGAAAAGAAGGAACAGCCAAAGAAAACGTCTGTGGAGGAATGCATCCATGAGGAAATAGTTATCGAAACGAGGCAGCTCAATGCAGAGCAGCGGCGTGCGGTCGCTTCATTGCTCACGCAGCCTGTGAGTGTGATCACCGGACCTCCCGGGACGGGAAAGAGTCAAGTCGTCGCCTGCGCGGCGGAGAATGCGCGGTTGAAGGGTCAGTCCGTGCTGTTCGCCGGCCGGAACCACAGGGCCATCGATGCGGTTATGGGACGTCTTCCGAAAAGTGATGGGCATCCGCTTATGGTCAGGGCCAATTCTAAGGACGATCCCAATCTGAAAGTTACTTTTGACGATGCAATCGAACAACTTTTGGCGGAACATGGGGATCCTTCTGCGGCGGAACGCTTGGCGATACTGCGTCAGGAAATCGATGAACTGCTTGTGACGCGGGGCAAACAAGCCCGATATGCGAGGCAGATTGCCAAGGTGGGGGGGGAACTGGGATTGCTCGAAGAGCGGCTGGCGATCCTTGCCCACGATCTTCCTCCCGCGGTTGCCGCCGTGTTGGAGGCCGATCCACGTTTGCTTCCGACCAGGACGATTCGGAATATCGATCACATCATCCATTCCCTGCGGTTAAATACACAGCGGCCTCGTGTGCAATGGCTCCTTGCGTGGTGGCGAGCCTTCGCATTGCTGCCATGGTATCCATCTGCCCGAAAACGCGTGGCGGCTTTCCCAGGATTGCCGAATCTTCCCCTGCTACCGAGCCCTGCGTCTTTGTTGCAACTGGCTGATGCGCTGCCTCTCTTTGAAAAAACGCTTGATTACAGCGAAATACGTTTAAAATGCTTCCCCAAGGAAAAAGCTGTTCGATCGCTCCCTTCTTCGGAAAGCGTCACGCAGTCCATTGCCGCTCTTTCAAAACGTCTTGCTGAAATTGCGCCACAGGCCGTGGCCTTGGACAATCGACGGACGGCAAGGGCTACCCGAGGATTGCGATCGCGAAGAGTTGGACGCAATGCGTGCAGCCATGCGGTCGCTACGCACGGATCTTGAGCAGGGGCAAGTCGAGGCCACGGTCTTGCGTTTGCTGCGCGAGCGCGCCCCATACGTGCTTGGAGGGTTCCCTGTTGGGCAGTGACCAATCTTTCCATCGGTTCCGCCTGCCGCTCATTCCGGCGCTATTCGATTGGCCATTATCGATGAAGCCAGTCAGTCGGATATCCCTTCGGCCATCCCAGTCCTTTTTCGGGCCAAGCGGGTGGGGGTTGTCGGCGATCCCGCGCAGCTTTCCCCTATCACGAAACTCAGTACGGCAAGGGATACGCTGCTTCGACGCGAGGTGGGGCTCAACTCGATGAGAGACGTTCGGTTCGCATACTCCGAAAATTCATTGTACAATATAGTTGCAGGTACAAATGGCGTCAATCCTATATTCTTAAGCGATACATACCGAAGTGCAGACGCCATTGCTGCATATTCCAGTGAGGTTTTTTACGGTGGAAACTTGCGCGTAGCCACGAACAAGAGTTCTTTGAATGCGCCAAAGGGTATCGAGCCAGGTATTCATTGGACAGAGGTGCAGGGCTCAATCGAAAGCTGTGGCGGAAGCGGCTGCTACTGCACTGCCGAGATTGAAAGCTGTTGTGTCTATTTTAAGGACCATGATTTTGGATAATGGCTTCAAGGGCAGCGTCGGAGTGGTCACGCCGTTTGCGCAGCAGAAGCGTCGCCTCGAAGATACGCTGTTTGGAGCGGACACGGAATTCTATCATGCGCTCGAAGCAGTCAATTGCCATGTGGGATACGGCGCATGGATTTCAAGGGGATGAGCGCGACGTCATCATCTTCAGTTATGTGCGGCCCCGACATGCCTCGGGGGCTCGATGGCATTTTTTGAGGGAGTCCGGGAATCTTTCAATGGTCGCAGCTAGCCGCGCCAGGGCGGTGCTCCATGTGGTCGGTAATCGTCCGTGGGCGAAAGGTTTGCGGCATCCTTCATGTGGAGCGCTTAGGCGACTTCGAACCTCCGCTCGTGCCGGCACGGTGCGGACGAGGCCCCTGGTATCCGCACTAATCCCCTTGGGAGAAATTCTGAACGACGCGCTGGTGGTAGAGGGCCTTGATCCCCGGCCCCCAATTCCCCGTCTCCGGACGTCGTCTGGATCTGGCTTTGGTTCCCGAAGGTGCAGGTGTGCCCATTGATGTAGAGGTGGGATGGTGATGCCATCGCAATCCAGACGGTTCCCGCAAGATCGACGACGTTTGGCGTGATATCCAGCTTCAAGGCAGTGGCGCTGGGAAGGTGCTTCGTTTTTGGACTTATCAACTTCGTGAAAACATACAGGGGTGTGTGAACACCGTGCTTGCCGAATGGAGGCGATATGAGTGAGGCAGGCAGAGCAAGAGCTGACGAATTCGGTCCGTTCTCCTAATGTTTCCGGTGGATCAGCGCAGCATATCCCTCGACAAGGCGTTCCCTCCAACGTGGCTACTGGGCGTTTCCCTGGTCATGGTTATCGTACTTCCTCTTATTTCAGGTTGGAAAATATTCAATCTCGAGTATGAAAGAGAGAGAGTAGAAGAAAAAGCACTTTTG
>Ga0268359_10827_pt1 | contig 17098 bp, 18 predicted proteins | sample BioMet11_FD_194416 | JGI IMG/M metagenome (GOLD analysis project Ga0268359, IMG submission 194416) | Sewage microbial communities from Oakland, California, United States - Biofuel 11 (PacBio Assembly) | ecosystem: Engineered > Wastewater > Sewage > Unclassified | place: USA: California | collected...
TGTCCGTCATCGACATCCTCTGGACGAGCCTGTGCGCCGAGGCGGCCGTGCTGCCGGTCATCGTGCGGCTTTTCGGCGAATGGAACTGCAACCCTGGATCAACGTGGCCTGGCTGCCGCTGTTGGGGTTCGTGGTCACGCCCATGGCCCTGGTCGGCCAGATGCTGCTGCCGCTGCCGCTTTGCTCCGGTCTCGGCGCGGGCCTTCTGCTCGGGGCCGCCTGGCTGTGCGCCGGACTCATGCGAGCCCTGGCCTGGCTGGACGCCCGGGGGCTTCTGCTGTCCATGGCCGTGCTGCGGCCGGCCTGGCCCGAACTCCTCGGCTGCTTCGGGCTCCTGGCCTGCCTGGCCCTGGTCGCGGCCGGCCGGAAACGTCCCCTGGCGGCCATGCTGGCCAGCCTGGCCCTGCTCATGGGACCGGGCTCTGCCGGGCCCTGTCCGACAGCGGGAGACCGTCCGGCTCACCGTCCTCGACGTCGGCCAGGGGCAAGCCGTGGTGGTATCCCTCCCCGGCGGCCGGCGCCTTCTGGTGGACGGCGGCGGCCTGCCCGGCGCCTATGACGTCGGACGGGCCGTGGTCGGGGCCGCCCTGACCGACAACGGCCGCCCCGGCTGTCCCTGGTCATGGCCAGCCACCCCCATGCCGACCACGTGAAGGGACTCGTCTCCATCCTGCAACGCTTCGCCATCGGCGCCTACGACGACAACGGCGGCGTTCCGGAAGGCGAACTGGCCGCCCCCCATCCAAGCGGCCCTGGATGGCCGGCACATCCGACACACCGCCCTCGAAGCCGGCGACCGTCTGGAGCTCGGTGACGGCCCTGCGGTTGGACGTCCTACATCCCGGACCGGCGGACGACCGTTCGGGCAACAACGGCTCGCTGGTGTTGCGGCTCACCTGGAACGGCCGGGGGCTGGCGGTCATCCCCGGCGATGCCGAACGCGGCGTGCTCCACCGGCTGGCCGACGGAAACGCGCCGCTGACGGCGGCGGTGCTGGTCCTGCCCCACCACGGCTCGTCCTCCAGCCTGTCGCGCACCTTCCACGCCGCCGTGAGCCCCGAACTGGCCATCGCCAGTTGCGGCAGTTGGCGGCGCTATCCGTCGGCCAAGGTGGTGGAAAGCCTGTCCCGATTCCACTGCCCGGTCTACGCCACCAACCGCGACGGCGCGGTGACCGTGCGCTTCGACGGCCCACAGGCGCCGCCCGAAGTGGAGACGATTCGTTCCGATCGGGAAAGCGAAAAGACGGATTAGTCGGCGGGCCGACCGGCCAGCCAGGCGTCGAACATGGCGGCGTAGGCGTCTTCCAGGGACCGGGCCAGGCCGGCCGTGTCGCCCAAGGGCGAACGGCGCATCGCATCGCGCTGGGCGACGCGCATGGCCTGCCGTTCCGCCACCTGCCCGGCCAGCCGGACGGCCTTGGCCACGTAGTCGTCGGCATCGGCGGCGATCCATTCCGGCCGGCCGAGCCCGGTCAGGATCGAAGCGCCCATCCGCCGGATCATGCCGGTTCCGGCCAGGGTGATGACCGGCACGCCCATCCAGAGGGCGTCGCAGGTGGTGGTCACGCCGCAATGTCCGCCGACCGGGTCCAGGGCGATGTCCAGGCAGTCATACAGGGCCATATGCTCGGCCCAGCCGGCCTCTCGGCCCGTCAGATGCAGCCGGGCCGGTTCCACGCCCTGTTCGGCGAAAATCCGCAGCCACTGCTCCCGGATGGCTGGCGAGTCGAAGGCCGCCGCCTTGAGCAGCAAATGCCCTTGCCGGCATTCCCGCAGCACCGCGCCCCACAAAGCGACGGTCGCCGCCGTGAGCTTGCTCAACTTGTTGAAGCTGCCGAACCAGATCCGGCCGGCCGGGTCCGGCTTCCAGGCCGGCTCGGGCGCGTCGAACACGGGATGGTAGGCGACCCAGACCCGGGGAAGGCGCCAGACTTTTTCGCTGAAATCCCCGTCCGCGCCCGGCGGAACCACCGTGGCGTCGCTGATGAGGTAATCCATGGCGGCCAGGCCGGTGCTGGCGAAATAACCGAGATAGTGCGCCTGGACCGGCGCGGCCCGGCGGGCGAAGACCGGCAGACGGTTGCCGCCGGTGTGACCGGCCAAGTCCACCAGGACGTCGATGCCGTCCCGGCGGATACGCTCGACGGCCGCGGCGTCGTCGCACCCGGCCAGGTCCACCCAATGGTCCGCCCCGTCGCGGAGCCGGGCGGTGACGGCATCCGTCCGCGGACTGGCGGCATAGGCAAAGACCTCGCAGCGTTGGCGGTCATGGCCGGCGAACAGCGCCTCCAAAAAGGCGCACACGGCGTGCTGCCGAAAATCGCCGGAGACATAGCCGATCCGCAGCGGCCGGTCCTCCCCGGCGCAGCGCCGGAACACGGTGGCCGCCGCAGCCTGGCGGTCTTTGTCGGGCAGGGCGATGCGGTCCCATTCCCGGGCCCGAGCCAGATAGGTTTCGGGCGACACGCGGCCGCAATGCCCCATGGCGAACAGCAGATTGCTCGCGGCCTCGGCCGAGTCCGGCCGCAAGGCCAGCGCCCGTTCGTAGCGGGAGATGGCCTCCTCGGATCGGCCGAGCGCCTGGAGGGCGTTGCCCAGGTTGTTGTGCACCTCGGCCACGTTGGGCTTGACGTCCAGGGCCCGGGCGTACTGGGCCACGGCTTCGAGCAGCCGGTCGCTGTCCTTCAAGGCATTGCCCAGGTTGTTCAAGGCCTCGGCATGATAGGGCTCCAGCTCCAGCAGCCGCATATAGCAGGCGATGGCCTCGCTCGTCCGGCCCTGGACGGCCAGGGCGACGCCCAGGTTGTTGTGCGCCTCAAGGTAATCCGGGTCGAGGGAAAGCGCCCGGCGATAGCGCTCCTCGGCCTCGGGCAACCGGCCGAGGGACTGCAACACGTTGCCCATGGCATTGCAGGTCGAGGCGTCGTCCGGCCGCAGCTCCAGGGCCGCCGCATAACAGTCCAGGGCCTCCTCGGACCGGCCAAGCACCCGAAGGGCGTTGCCCACGTTGACGTGCAGCCCGGCGTCCCCGGGCCGGCATTCCAGGGCCCGGCGGTAGCTGGCCACCGCCTCGTCGGTCCGGCCGAGTTCCTTGAGGGCCGTTCCCAGGTTGCTGTAGGCCTCGGCATAGTCCGGCGCCAGTTCCAGGGCCCGGCGATAGCTGGCCACCGCCTCGCCCGGTCGGCCCAGCCCCTGCAGAGCGTTGCCCAGGTTGTTGTGGACCTCCGGGGCGTCCGGCCGGCCGGCCAGGGCCTGCCGGTAATGCTCCACGGCCTCGCCCGGTCGGTCGAGGTCCTGCAGGGCGTTGCCCAGGTTGCTGTGCGCCTCGACGTAGTCCGGCCGCAAGGCCAGGGCCCGGCGGTAATACTTGACCGCCTCGTCCAGGCTGCCGATGGCCTGATAGGCGTTGCCCAGGTTGTTGCTGGCTTCAGGAAAATCGGGCTTGACGGCCAGGGCCCGCAGGAAGTGCTGCACGGCCTCGTGCAACCGGCCCAGCCGCTGCAAGGCGGTGCCCAGATTGTTGTGGACCTCGGGGAAGTCCGGCTTGGCGGCCAGGGCCCGGCGGTACAGGGGCACAGCCTCGGCCAGCCGCCCCGCCGCCAACAGCACGTTGCCAAGGGCGGCAGCGGCTTCCGGGTCCTGCGGCGCCCGGCGCAGGGCCTGGGCCAGGCAGGAGGCGGCCTCCTCCGGCCGTTCCAGCCGGACCAGGCTTTCGCCCAGCACCTTCCAGGCAAAGGCGTCCTCGGGGCTGGCGGCCACCGTCGCCCGGGCCATGGCCTCGGCGGCGGCGTAGCGGCCCGCCGTCAAGGCATCGGCCAGGGCCTGCCGCTCCGGCGGCAAACCGGCCCCTGACCGCGCTGCGGCCATGGCCGCCAGCCGGTCCGAAAGCCGGTCCGCGACCGCCGCATCGAGGCCGGTCGAGCGGGCTTCGGCCAGGATCTGACCGGCCGCCGCCGGCCCGTGCGCCTCCTGCACGGCGAACAGATAGCTCAACCAGTACTTTTCGGCGTCAGGCCGGGTCGCCAAGGCGGTCTTGAAAAACGGCAGCCCGACGTCGGGACGGCCGGCCTGTACGGCCAACAGGCCCATGTTATGATTGGCGGCCGGATGCGTCGGCTGCAACTTGAGGATGGCCAGATAGAAGCGTTCCGCGTCCCGCAGCCGCCCGGCCTCCTGCAGGGCGGTGCCCCGGCGCAGGGCCTCGGCTATGGTCATTTGCTGGGATCCCAATCGTGCCCTCCCGGGCCGCTCCGGCAGGCGGCGACTACAGCAGCCAATTATAGAGCAGGGTCACCGGCGGCCCGATGATCACCCCCAGAGCGCCCGTCACGGCCAGCAGCAACAGCAGGAAAAAGCCCCAGCGGCCGAACGACATATAGCGCCAGGCCATCCGCGGCGGCAGGAAAAAGGCCAGGATGTTGCTGCCATCCAAGGGCGGCACCGGCAGCAGATTGAAAATGCCCAGGGCCAGATTGACCGACACCCCGGCCCCGCACATGTAGACCACCGGTTCGAGCACCCGATAGGCCAGCGTTCCGGGCACGACGCCGCCGGCCGTCGCCTCCAGGAGGCGCAGCAGCAGGGCGAAGCCCAGGGCCAGCAGGAAATTCATGAGCGGTCCGGCCAGGGCCACCAGCATCATGTCGCGCCGGGGCTTGCGGAAATAGCGAGGATCCACCGGCACCGGCTTGGCCCAGCCGATCATGCGCGTCACCACGAAGGCCAACACGCCGAGCACATCCAGGTGCTTTAAGGGGTTGATGGTCAGCCGGCCGGCCAGCCGCGCCGTGGGATCGCCAAGCAGATTGGCCACATAGCCGTGGGCCACCTCGTGAAACGTGATGGCCACCAGGACGGGAACCGCCAGCAAAGCGATTTCCTGGATCATGCGAGAAATTTCTGGAGACATGGGCAAGGCGGCTAGCATGAACCGACTGCCCAGGCAAGGCATTCGCGCCGGCCGGCACGGCCCGAGCGACCGCGTTCCCGGTCGGCTGGCCGGTGCGGCGCACCGGCCAGCGCCTTCAGGCGGCCCTAATCCCGCCCGTTGCGGGCCATTTCCATGGCCAGGGCCACCTTGGCCTTGAGTTCGCCCAAGTCCACGGATTTGACCACGTAATAATCCGCCGCGATGGATTTCAGGTCGTGCTGGAAACTGTCGTAGGCGGTGCTCAAAATGACCGGAATGGCCTGGTCCTTGCCCCGGATCTCCTGGAGCAGGTCCAGCCCCGACTTGTTGGAGCCCAATTTGATGTCCAGGACCACCACGTCGGGGGCGACACGCTCCATCAGCGGCAAGATGGGTTCCTCGCCGTTCGAGGTGACCACCTCGTAGCCCTCGCTTTCCAGTTCCTCCTGATAGAGCATCCGAATATGCTTTTCGTCGTCGACGACCAAAATCTTCCCGCTCATCCTGCGCTCCTTAAGGATACAACCACGCATGCATCCTCACCATGAGCGTATGATCAAAAAACACCGTGGGGTCAACTCTTTTCCCCGACGGCCTCGCTTGATTCCCTACCGACCAGGGGGTATATCGCATCGCATGATTACCGTGACCATCGTACCTGAGGGGCGGATACTGACCTTCCCGAAAATCCGCACCGTCCTGCAATTGCTTGAGCAACTCGACCTGCGGGTGAATGATGCCCTGATCATCCGCGGCGACGAGCTCTTGACCCCCGACCGCCGACTGGACGACGGTGACCAAATCACTGTCCGGCCGGTGATCTCCCGGGGCTGATCCGACCGATGGGACCGGGAAAGACCGCGCCGAGCCCGGCCGCCAAAGACCGCTTCCCTCCATCCAGGAGCCACCACGCATGAAGTGCAAACGTTGCGGCGCGCTGGCCGCCGTCAAACTTCCCAGCCACCACGCCGGCTTTTGCCCGGACTGTTTCAAGCTCTATTGCCAACGACAGGTGGAAACAGCCATCCGCCGCCACCGGATGATCCTTCCGGGAGACAAGGTGCTCGTGGCCGTTTCGGGCGGCAAGGATTCCCTGGCCCTGCTCCGTCTCCTGGCCGACCTCGGCCATGACGTGGCGGGCCTGCACATCCACCTGGGCATCCCCGGCGTGTCCGATCCCGTCTGCGAGGCCACCGAAGCCTTCTGCCGCAGCAACGGCTTTCCCCTGTACGTGGTGCGCCTGGAAGAGGAAGGCCTGGCCATCCCCCGGGTCAAGGCAGCCATCAAACGGCCCATCTGCGCCGTATGCGGCAAAATCAAACGCCACTATTTCAACCGGTTCGCCTACGAACACGGCTTTGACGCCCTGGCCACCGGCCACAACCTGGACGACGAGGTGGCCCGGTTGTTCGCCAATGTCCTGCGCTGGGATGCCACCTATCTGGGCGGCCAGGGGCCGGCGCTGCCGGGTGAGGGAAAATTCGTCCGCAAGATCAAGCCGCTCTACCGGCTGACCGAATTCGAAACGGCGGCCCTGTGCTTCCTGCGAGGCATCGAGCACTGGCAGGCCGCCTGTCCCTACAGCGCCGGTGCCAGCTTCACCGGCCACAAGGCCCTGTTCCGGGATCTGGAATACCGCAGCCCCGGCCAAAAGCTGTCCTTCTACGAAGCCTTCCTGGAAAAGGGCAAACCCTTCTTCGCCGCCACCACCGCCAGCGACCGCGCCGAACTGCACGCCTGCCGGGAATGCGGCTACCCTTCGTCCGTCGCCCTGTGCAGCGTCTGCCGCATCAAAGGCCAAGTGGCCGGGAAAAAAAAAGAAAAACGAGAAAATGCCTCCGGCGGCCGGGGGGAATGATTCCCCCCGGACTCCCTCATTTGGGGGCAGGCCGAGGCACTCGTGCAGGATGGTCCCACGAGAGGGGCCGCAGAGCGCCCTGGCGCTGCAGGTTTGGGAGAGGCAGCGCCCCTCCCAACATTGCTACCGCGTCAGGGCCTTTCCCAAAACATCCAAAAATTCCGAAAGCATGACCGGTGTAATATCGCCCATATGGGCGATACGGAAGATCGGACGCTTGCCTGGGCTTCCAGGTCCTGATTGATCTTGGCGTAGCCCGGATCGAACAGGTAGCCGTGGGCGCGCATGACCTCCTTGACGGCCTTGAGGTCGGCGAAGGTCATGCCCTCGGGCACCGCGGCCGTGGTCACCGTGGGCGAACGGTAGCCCTCCTGGGCGAAGAGGTCGAAGCCGGGCAGGGCCTGCACGAAGTCCCAGGCCATCTGCCGCATGGTCTCGTGGCGGGCGAACCGGGCGGGGATGCCCTCCTGGCGTACGATGTATTCGAGCTGGACGTACATCTGGTTACCCAGCGTGCCGTTCGGCGTGGACTGGGTCTGATAGTGGGCGGCCCGGTCGAGATGCTTGAGGATATCGCCGGCGTGCCCCTTGCCGGTCACGTGCCGGGCCTTTTCCACGGCCGCGGGGCTGACGAAACCGATGCCGAACCCGGCCGGCAGGCCCAGGGACTTCTGGGTGGCCGTGCAGTACATGTCGCAGCCGGCGGCGATATGGGTCGGCGCGCCGCCGAAAATGCTCACGCCGTCCACGATGGCCAGGGCGCCAGCAGCCTTGATGACGCGGCACAGGGCGGCCACGTCGTTGACCACGCCGGTCGAGGTCTCATTGTGGGTCAGGGCCACCACCGACGGCTTGTGCTCGGCCAAGGCCGCTTCCAGGGCGGCGATCGACACGGCCTGGCCGGCGGGAAAACCCACGCGGACAGCCTTCTTGCCGTTGGCCACGGACATGGAATGCCACAGATCGCCGAAGGCCCCCACGGACAGGTGGAGCACGGTTTCGCCGTCGGCCACCAGGGAGCGGACGGCCGCCTCCATGGCCGTGGAGCCGGAGCCGAGGAACAGGATGGTGCGGTAGTCGGCCGGCAGGTCGGCGATAAGGGCCAAGTCCTCGAAAATCGGTTTGAAGCGCTTGGCGTTTTCGGCGTCGCGGTGGCCGAATTCGGGCCAGGTGCCGGCGGCGCGCACTTGCGGACGGAGATAGGTGGGACCGGTGATGAAAAGCTTCAGGTCGGCAAAAGGCGTATTCGGCATGACGCAACTCCCCTCAAACGTACGAAGGGCGTCACCCTACGGCAAAACCGAGTGCCCAGCAATCGGTCCCACCAGCCCTCTCCGGGCATGAAATCTGCAGTTTCACGGGAAGTCGGCAAAAAAATCGCTTGAGGGAGACCGCCCTATGCGCCGCATCCTCGTTCTTTCCCTGCTCGGCCTGCTTGTGGCCGCCTGCGCGCCCGTCGCCGACGGCGAGCTGTACCGCCTCAATCAAAAAAAGCAGGACATCGCCACCCACATGGAAGACCGGCAGGATTTTCGCACCGAACGGCAACATCTGCCGTCCTTTCTCCTGCCCTGAGCCGCCGGATCACGATGCGAGGCTCCCCTTCCAGGGGAAGGGAAGCATCGTACGTGAACGGCCGCGTGGGGCCGGCGTTCAGGAAACGGTTTTTTCGGAGTCCGAAGGCGTAGGGACGTCTGCCCCGGTGTCGCCGGTTGGCTCGGCCGTGGAATCAAGGGTTGCCGTGTCGTCGGTGGCAGTTTCGGTGCCGCGCATGGCCTTGCGCTGGCGCTTCTCTTCTTTTTTCTTCTTTTTCGCCAATTCCTTGGACCGTTTGGCATAAGTATACGCGTTTTTGGCCACTGCTCCTCCTGGGGGGTGTTTTCAAAAAACGGCTCTCGGCGCGCCACGGCGCGCGCGTTCCCGGGGCGGACATCGTCCGAGAAAGATACCGGCAAAATGAAGTGACTCGGCTTTTCCCTATCCCAACACCGAGCAGAGGAGAAGGAAAATCTGACAAAAAAACCGGATCGGACCAGCCCTCCCCACCGCGAACCAGCCCGCTTTTTTCTGAAATATGTTGTCACATCGAATGATATATATTACGCGCAACAAATCTCCTATACTAACGAGACCGTACATCGACGCGCTCACATACCATCCGGAGAAAAAGCATGGTGTGCCTGTACCCCAACCGCCCGTCGGACGATCGGCTGGCGGCTTTCCCCCAAGCCCTGATCGAAGCCGCCAGGGGTTGGCGATCAAAGATGGATGCGTTGTTGCGTCCCAACGGCCTGACCAGCGCCATGGGCACGGTTCTCGCCTGCCTGGCCGCCGCACCGCAGCCGCTCTCCCAGCGGGAACTGGCCCAGGCCGTCGGCGTGGAGGGCCCCACCCTGGTCCGCCTGCTCGACCGGCTGGAGGGCGGCGGCTTCGCCAAACGGGTGGCCGATCCCCAAAACCGCCGCATCAACCGCGTGCAATTGACCCAAAAGGCGACGACCTGTTTCGCCACCCTGCTCCGGGTCGAGGGGAAACTGCGGGACACGCTGCTGCACGACATTCCCCAAGCGGATATTGCCACGGCCCAGAAGGTGCTGCTGACCATCTGCGACCGACTCTAGGATGGCCTTCCGGCGAATTTTCCGAAGATGTCGTCGGTTCCGCCGACCGCGGCGCACCCCACCGAAAACCCGGGGCGACGCCGCAATCGGCCAAGAGACCGGCTCAGCCCACCGGCAGGATGGTGCGGCCGTAGGTCTCGTTGAGCACTTCGGCCACGGCCTGATAGCAGGCGCTGGTGCCGCAAACGATGCCTTCATAGCCGGCGATGCGGCCGATCAACGCCGATTCCGTCCAGGCATGGGCGGCCAGCAAGCCGAAAAGGAGGGTCAGGGTCCCGAAGACGACCTTCGAGGCGGTATGGCCGCCCAGGGTGGCCAGGAACATGAACAAGGTGAACCCGCCCCAGGCGAGCAGGTAGCAACCCATGAAGCCCTCGGGCGCGACGTCCGACCAGCCGAGCTTGGGCATCAGCAAAATGCCCACCAGGGAGAGCCAGAAGCAGCCATAGCTCGTAAAGGCCGTCAGGCCGAAGGTATTGCCTTTCTTGAACTCCATAAGGCCGGCCAGGATCTGGGCCAAGCCGCCGTAGAACATGCCCATGGCCAGGACCATGGAGCCCAGCGGATAGAAGCCGGCGTTGTGGATGTTGAGCAGCACGGTGGTCATGCCGAAGCCCATGAGTCCCAACGGTGCGGGATTCGCCAATTTGCCTTCCATAGAGAACCTTCCTTCAAGGAGATACAGGTTACGCCTCGCGTCCCGCCGCAGGACCTCTCGGCCTTCTTCCGCGAAGCCTGTATGGGGCCTGACGCACTCTGTAAAGGCTTGACGCATCTTAAAAAACATGGCGTATCCGCCGGTTCTTTCGGTCGCCGCGCCCGGATCGGGGAACGCGGCCCGCGCCGCCTGCAATCGAAGCAACCGTCTCCCCTGCGCGCGCCAAAAAAAGCGGACGCGCCGGCCGAGCCGACGCGTCCGCGACAGGATGCTTGCAACCGTTCGCGCTAGAAGCCCTGGCGGGCGATGAAGCCGGCCAGATCGGCCACGCGGCAGGAATAGCCCCACTCGTTGTCGTACCAGGACAGCACCTTGGCCATGTCGCCGCCCTGAACCGTGGTGTACTCGGCATCCACGATGCTCGACCGGGGATCGCCCTTGAAATCCGAGGACACGAGCGGCTTCTCGGTAACGCCCAGGATTCCGGCCAACGGCCCGTCAGCCGCCGCCTTGAGGGCGGCCCGCAGCCCCTCGGTGGTGGTCGGCTTTTCGAGCTGGGCCACGAAATCCACCAAGGAGACGGTCGGAGTGGGCACCCGCACGCTTAAGCCCGAGAACTTGCCGTCCAGCTCCGGGATGACCAGGGCCACGGCCTTGGCCGCGCCGGTGGAGGTGGGGATCATGTTGCAGGCCGCCGCCCGGGCCCGGCGCAGGTCCTTGTGGGGCAAGTCCAGGATGCGCTGGTCGTTGGTGTAGGAATGGATGGTGGTCATGACGCCCTTGACGATACCGAAGGCCTCATGAATGACCTTGGCCACCGGGGCCAGGCAGTTGGTGGTGCAGGAGGCGTTGGAGATGATGTGGTGCTTTTTCGGATCGTAGCGGTGCTCATTGACGCCGAGCACCACGGTCAGGTCCTCTTCCTTGGCCGGAGCGGAAATGATGACCTTCTTGGCGCCGGCGTCCAGGTGCGCCTTGCACTTGGGGCCGGTGCGGAAGACACCGGTGGATTCGATGACCACATCCACCCCCAGGTCGCCCCAGGGGAGCTTGGCCGGATCGCGCTCGGCGAAATTCTTGATGCGCCAGCCGCCCACGACCATGATGTCGCCCTCGACGGCGGCCTCCACGGGAAGTTTGCCGTAGCTGGTGTCGTAACTCAAAAGGTGGGCGTTGGTCGCCACGTCGAACAAGTCATTGATGGCCACGACCTCCATCGTGTCCGCATGCTGTTCGAGCATGGATTTGCAAACCTGGCGACCGATGCGGCCGAAACCGTTGATGGCGATACGAAACTTCGACATGACTGTGGCTCCTGCTCTTCGTGGGAAGTATACCCAGTTGCGGCGGACGACGGCGCGGCGGGCGTGCGCAACCACGCGGGCACGTTTCCTGATACGACGCCCTCCCGCGCAAGCGCGCGCGGCCGCCGCATCCCCCTCTGCCCCTGCTCTCCAGGCAAAAAAACGACCGTTTTTCCCGCTCTGCGTCCACCTGACGGGTCTCTCGCCGCCTGCCGGACGTCGGACCACCCGTCCGTCGGCCCCGACGACGTCGCGCTCCTGGCCTCAAAAAAAGGCATTCCACGGCATCATACGTCTTTTTTTCAAATGAAAAGCCCTTCCGCAAGGCATCCTGCGGCCTCTAACGGCGCGAAGCCAGGTCGAAAACGCGCACCCGCCGACCAACCGGCGTACCCGCCCCCCGTTCCGCTTCCGGCCGTTTTGCCGTAGGTTTGTCGCGTCGGCCCATCCGCCGACGTGCAACCCCAACCGCGAGGCTTGCCCATGCGTGTGCTTCCCGTCGTGCTGCTGGCCGCCCTGCTGGCGTCCGCCTGGCCGGTCCGGGCCGAGGAAATCGGCTGCGTCACCACCGAATGGAAACTGCTCGGCGCCAACCACAAGGTCTGCGTCAACGCCTTTACCGACCCGGAAATCCCCTGCGTCACCTGCTACATGAGCCAGGCCCGCACCGGCGGCGTATCCGGGGCCGTGGGCCTGGCCGAGGACCCGTCCGAATTTTCCCTGGACTGCCGGCAGACCTGCCCGTCACCCTGCCCCCAAAGCTCGACACGAGAAGGAAGGTCTTCTCGGAAGGCACCTCGGTCCTTTCAAGGACACCCAGGTCACCGCCTTCTTTCGACAAGAAGCGCAACGCCCTGATCTACCTGGCCATCAGCCGCAAGATCGTCTCCGGCTCGCCCAAGAATTCCATCTCCACGGTGGTGATTCGCTAACGGCCGGAGAAAGATGCCTCCGGCGGCCGGGGGGAATGATTTCCCCCGGACTCCCTCGCCTGGGAAGGGAAAAGGGCCTGGACGAAGGCGCGCCTCTGTCTGTTACGTTGCCGGACCGATTGTTTCCGGGAAGGATATGCCATGAAAACGATTCCGGCGTCCGCCGTGGAGAACGCCGTGGCCGCCATGTGCGTCACGGCCAACCGGGAATTGCCCGCCGATGTCCGGGCCGCCCTGGAAAAGGCCCTGGCCGCCGAAAGCGCCCCGGCCGGGCGGGAGGTGCTGCGGCAGCTTCTGGAAAATGCCGACATGGCCCGGGAAACCGGCCTGCCCCTGTGCCAGGACTGCGGCCTGGCCGTTTTTTTCGTGACGGTCGGCGAGGACGTCCGCCTCGAGGGAGGCAGCCTCGGCCAGGCCATCACCGACGGCATGGTGCGGGGCTACGCGGAAGGCTCCCTGCGCAAATCCGTCTGCGATCCCTTTACGCGCCACAATACCGGCAACAACGCCCCGGCCGTCATCCACTACGACCTCGTGCCCGGGGACACGCTCGCCATCCGCATGATGGCCAAGGGCGGCGGCGCGGAAAACATGTCGCGGGTGACCATGCTGGCCCCGGCCGACGGCTGGCCGGGCATCAAGGATTTCGTGGTCCGCCGGGTGGCCGAGGCCGGCCCCAACCCCTGCCCGCCCGTCATCGTCGGCGTGGGCATCGGCGGCACCTTCGAGCTGGCGGCCATCAACGCCAAAAAGGCCCTGTTTCGCCCCCTGGACGACCGCCACGCCGATCCGGCCGTCGCCGCCCTGGAGGACGAGCTGCTCACGGCCATCAACGGCCTCGGCATCGGCCCGATGGGCCTCGGCGGCGACACCACCTGCCTGGCCGTCAAGCTGCGGGTCGCCCCCTGCCACCTGGCCAGCCTGCCCCTGGCCGTCAATATCCAGTGCCACAGCGCCCGCCACCGGGAGGTCCAGTTCTGATGGCCACCTATCATCTGCGCGCGCCCCTTGACGACGCCACCGTCGAAAAACTCCGCAGCGGCGACATTGTGTTTTTGTCCGGCCGCGTCTACACAGCCAGGGATGCCGCCCACAAACGGCTGGTGGAAGCCCTCGACCGGGGGGAGGCTCCGCCCTTCGACCTGCGCGGCGCCCTCATCTATTATGTGGGCCCCTCGCCGGCGCCGCCGGGATTTCCCATCGGCGCGGCCGGCCCCACCACCAGCTACCGCATGGACGCCTACGCCCCCCGGCTGTACGCCCTGGGGCTCAAGGCCTCCATCGGCAAGGGGCGGCGCAACGAAGCCGTCAAGGCGGCCCTGGCCCGGTACAAGGGCGTCTATCTGGGCGCCACCGGCGGCGCCGGCGCCCTGCTCGCGAGGCGCATCACCGAGGCCCGCGTCATCGCCTACGAGGACCTCGGCCCCGAGGCCATCCGCGAGCTGACCGTCCGCGACTTCCCGACCCTGGTCATCAATGACTGCCACGGCGGGGAGCTCTACGCGACGCCCCGTATCGATTAAGATAATGCGCCCGCGCGCGGCGCAAAGGAGGACGGATGCCAAACCGAATCCTGCGCAAACGGGTCCTCATCCCCGGAGCCACATCCGAACTGGTCCTCGAGGCCCCGCAGATCGCGGCCAAGGCCCAGCCGGGGAATTTCGTCATCCTCCGCGTCTGGGAAGACGGGGAGCGCATCCCCTGACCATCGCCGACGCCGATCCCGAGGCCGGCACCATCACCCTGGTCTATCTCATCATGGGCAAGACGACGGCCCATCTGGACACGCTTACGACCGGCGATTCCGTCCGCGACCTGTGCGGCCCGCTCGGCCGGCCCACCGACATCCGCAAGCTCGACGGCCCGGTCATCTGCGTTGGCGGCGGCACCGGCATCGCCGCCATGCACCACATTGCCAAGGGCCATCACCGCATCGGCAACCGCGTCATCCCCATCATCGGTGCCCGCTGCGAGGATCTGCTGCTGTTTCGCGAGGAACTCCGCTCGTTTTGCCCGGACCTGCTCGTCTGCACCAATGACGGCAGCTGCGGCCGGCAAGGCCTGGTCACCGACCTCCTGACCGAACAGCTCCGGGCGGACACGACCGTCGCCGAGGTGGTGGCCGTGGGGCCGGTGCCCATGATGCGGGCCGTGGCGGCCGTAACCAAGCCGTTCGGCGTCAAGACCACGGTCAGCCTCAACTCGATCATGGTGGACGGCATCGGCATGTGCGGCGCCTGCCGGGTGACGGTCGGCGGCGAGACGAAATTCGCCTGCGTGGACGGCCCGGAATTCGACGGGCAGCTCGTGGACTTCGACGAGCTGGCCGCCCGGCTCACCGCCTACAAGGATCAGGAACGCCTTTCCTTCGAGGAGTTTAAGAAAAGCCATGTCTGCACCTGCTCCCGGTAAAAAGGCCAAGGTCCCCCGCACCCCCATGCCCGAACAGGCCGGCGCGCGAGCGTGCCGGCAATTTCCAGGAAGTTGGCCCTGGGCTACACCCCGGAAATGGCCGCCGCCGAGGCCAGCCGGTGCCTGCAATGCAAGGACCCGGGCTGCCGCCGGGGCTGTCCGGTGGAAATCGACATTCCGGCGTTCATCGGCCGTTTGGCGGCCGGGCGACCTCGACGGCGCCTACGCCGTCATCCGCCAGACCAATTCCCTGCCGGCGGTCTGCGGCCGGGGTCTGCCCCCAGGAACACCAGTGCGAGGGTTCGTGCGTCCTGGGCAAGAAGGGCGACCCCCGTGCCATCGGCCGGCTGGAACGCTTCGTGGCCGACACGTACATGGCCAAATCGGCCTGCGAGACCGTCACCGGCGCGCCCGCCTGTCCCATGACCCGCTGAGGACGTGCGGGTGGCCTGCATCGGTTCCGGTCCGTCCAGCCTGACCTGCGCCGGCTACCTGGCCGGACGCGGCATTGCCGTCACGGTGTTCGAGGCCTGCACGAACTCGGCGGCGTTTGGTCTACGGCATTCCGGAATTCCGGCTGCCCAAGGCCGTGGGTGCGCCGGGGAAATCCAGGCCATGCGGGACCTCGGCGTCGAATTTCGCACCAACTGGGTGGCCGGCAAGACCGTGACCGTGCCCGAACTTTTGGCCGGCGGCTACCAGGCCGTCTTCATCGGCGTCGGGGGCCGGGGCTGCCGCGCTTTCTCGGCATCCCGGGCGAGAACCTAATCGGCGTCTTTTCCGCCAACGAATATCTGACCCGGGTCAACCTGGGCCCGGGCCTACGCCTTTCCGGCCGCCGACACGCCCCTGCTACCGGGGCAAACGGGGTGGTGGTCTTCGGCGGCGGCAACGTGGCCATGGACTCGGCCCGCACCGCTCTGCGCCTGGGCGCCGACAAGGTCACCCTGGCCTACCGCCGCTCGGAAAAGGAAATGCCCTGCCGCCGCGAGGAACTGCACCACGCCAAGGAAGAAGGCCTGGACATCCTGTGCCTGAACGCGCCCGTGGAGTGCATCGGCGATGCAACCGGCCGGCTTTACCCGCATCGTGCTCCAGAAGATGCGGCTCGGCGACCCCGACGCCTCGGGGCCGGTGCGCGCCCATCGCCTGCGAGGGCGAGACCTGCTCACATCGAGGCCGACATGGCCGTCGTGGCCGTCGGCACCAGGCGCCAATCCGCTCATCAGCCAGTCCACACCGGGGCTCGAAACCTATCGCCGCGGCTATATCGTGGCCGACCCGACCACCGGCGCCACCTCGATCCCGGGGCGTCTATGCCCGGCGGCGCACATCGTTACCGGCGCGGCCACGGTCATCTCGGCCATGGGGGCCGGCCGCCGGGCCGGCAAGGCCATCGCCGAAAAACTTCTCGGCCCGGACGCCCCGGCCGATGCCGCCGCAAACGCGGTGCATCCCGCCGCCGACTGACGCTTTCATCCCGCAACAAAGGAAACCGCTTCATGGCACTGTTCACCAAGGAAGAAGCCCTGCACTACCATGCCGCCTGGCGCGCGGGGAAACTCGAAGTCGTTCCCATCAAGCCCTGCCGCAACCAAAAGGACCTGTCCCTGGCCTATTCGCCCGGCGTGGCCGAGGCCTGTCTGGCCATCAAGGACAATCTCGGCCCTGGCCCGCACCTACACCAACCGGGGCAACCTGGTCGGCGTGGTCTCCAACGGCACGGCGGTCCTGGGACTCGGTACATCGGCCCCCTGGGCCGGCAAGCCGGTCATGGAGGGCAAGGGCGTCCTGTTCAAAATCTTCGCCCGACATCGACGTCTACGACATCAACCTGAACGCCAAGACCCCGAGCAGGTGATCGAGACCGTCAAATGCCTGGCCCCGACCTTCGGCGCCATCAACCTGGAAGACATCAAGGCACCGGAATGCTTCGAGATCGAAGCACGGCTCATCGAGGCCCTGGACATCCCGGTCTTCCACGACGACCAGCACGGCACGGCCATCATTTCCGGGGCGGGTATCCTCAACGCCGTGGAAATCTCCGGCAAGCGCATCGAGGACCTCAAGTGGTGGTCTCGGGGGCCGGGCCGCCGCCATCGCCTGTTTCCAAGTTCTACGTGTCCCTGGGCGTCGATCCGGCCAACATCGCCATGTTCGACTCCAAGGGCCACATCAACACGGCCCGCACGGACCTGCATCCGAGCAAGGCCCAGTTTGCCCAGAAAAAGCCCTTCGCCAGCCTCGGGAGGCCTTGCGCGGGGCCGACGTCTTTCTCGGCCTGTCCACCAAGGGCCTGGTCACCCAGGACATGGTCAAAGCATGGCGCCGCATCCCATCATCTTCGCCATGGCCAATCCCGACCCGGAAATCACCTATGACGACGCCAAGGCGGCCCGCCC
>Ga0268359_10005_pt1 | contig 17042 bp, 18 predicted proteins | sample BioMet11_FD_194416 | JGI IMG/M metagenome (GOLD analysis project Ga0268359, IMG submission 194416) | Sewage microbial communities from Oakland, California, United States - Biofuel 11 (PacBio Assembly) | ecosystem: Engineered > Wastewater > Sewage > Unclassified | place: USA: California | collected...
TCAAAAAAGGTACCACTGTTATTGAAGCCACCAGCGGCAACACCGGCATCGGACTCGCCTGCGTATGCGCTGCCCGCGGCTATAAGCTCATACTGGTTATGCCTGAACAATGACAGTAGAACGAAGAAAACTGCTAAAAGCCCTTGGAGCAGAGCTGGTTCTGACCACAGGAACGGAAGGAATGAAAGGAGCAGTTAATAAAGCCGAGCAAATGGCTGCTGACGATCCTTCGCTTTACTTCATAGCCCAGCAATTCCAGAATCCTGCAAACCCTGAAATTCACAGACGGACAACGGCCGAAGAAATCTGGAGAGATACGGATGGCAAAGCAGATGTTATTGTAGCAGGCGTGGGAACAGGTGGAACTATCACAGGCATTGCCAGCGTTATCAAAAAACGGAAACCTGCTTTTAAGGCGATTGCAGTCGAACCTGCCGAATCTCCCGTACTCAGCGGCGGAAGCCCTGGGCCACATAAAATACAGGGAATCGGTGCAGGATTTATTCCTGATGTACTCCAGCTTGACCTTGTAGATGAAGTGATCAAAGTAACCGGAGATAACGCCGCTGCCACAGCCCGGCGCCTGGCAAAGGAAGAGGGCATCCTTGCAGGCATATCCTCAGGCGCTGCTACCTATGCTGCACTGCAGGTCGCAGCCAGGGACGACATGAGCGGGAAGACGATTGTTGTTATCTTGCCGGATACGGGAGAACGTTATCTGAGCACTGACCTCTTTGACTGATTTGTCATGCAACTTTTGACCAATTTATCAGCAAATGTTTGACTGATTCGTCTGAGGCTGGCTGACCGATTGATTTGACAATTAACACCGGAAGATTTCGAATGGGAATCAGGGAAGATATCAGGACCGTTTTTGAAAAAGACCCCGCAGCAAGGTCTACGCTTGAGGTAATCTGCTGCTATCCGGGCCTTCATGCTATCTGGATACATCGGATATTTCATTCGCTCTGGGAGAGACACTTTTATTTTCTGGCCCGTCTGCTCTCTCACATTTCCAGGATGTTAACAGGTATTGAAATCCATCCAGGGGCAAAGCTTGGAAGGAGAGTTTTCATAGACCACGGGTCCGGAGTTGTGATTGGAGAAACTGCTGAGGTAGGTGATGACGTTCTGATATATATGGGAGTTGTGTTAGGGGGAACAGCTCTGGAAAAGGTAAAGCGTCATCCTACTATTGAAATGATGTGGTTATTGGTTCAGGAGCATCTGTACTTGGACCGATTACTGTTGGAAGGGGTGCTAAAATAGGCGCCGGTTCGGTTGTGATCCGGTCAGTCCCACCCGGAGCTACTGTTGTGGGAGTTCCTGCAAGAATTGCAGAGACACATCCTTCGGTTTCTGCAGGGCAATTTGACCATGATAAGCTGCCTGATCCCGGACTTATTGTGATAAGCCAGATACTTGACCGGCTGAGCAGGTTAGAAGACAAGTTCCAGGCACATGAAGAGTTAGTTTCCGGACATGAAAAAACTCCACAAGGAACAGCGGTTAAGGATGAGCAAATTTATTCCCTGCTAAAAGATGTGGTCGACCCAGGGGTAGGGATGGATATCGTCAAACTGGGTCTGGTAAAGGAAGTAATAGTCGACGGACCAAATGTAGACGTAAACCTTGTATTGACAACAAGCGCCTGCCCCATGATCGAGTATTTTAAGGAACAGATCCGACGAAAAGTCCTGAGTGCGGAAGGGGTAGAAAAGGTTAATGTCAATATCCTTGATGAGCCCTGGAGCTGGGACCGAACCAGAAAAAGGTCGTTCATTAAAAGCAAACATCCGTTAAAAACTGTTTTAACTCACTTTTGGATTTTTTGTTTCAAGACCAGGGCTTGGAGGAAAGTCACCAGTTAATCCAAAGGATAGACCTTGACTCATGCCTGGATTGAAGCAAAATGATACATGCTCTCTATTCTCGAAAACCAAAAAGGAAAATTTTAAACACCTAATTGATATGATTTTACGGTGTTTGGCAGTTGGTCGACCAGGAGAAAATTCACAATCAATGTCTAAGCGATGGTCTTGAAGAACGCAAACATGCGTTAGAAGAATTAAAGATTTTTTTTGCTTCCATGCCAGATAAACAGCAGGCATGGGATGATTTACTTAGATTAACAAATGATAAAGACATGTTTGTGAGAAATTATGCTGCCTCTGCTCTTGATTATGTGTTTTCTCATGTGCCGAATAAACAACAAGCATGGAATGATTTACATAGACTAGCTAGTGATGAAGACAGTGATGTGAGATTTAGGGCTGCCCAAGCTCTTGGTTCTGCTTTTTCTTACGTGCCAGATAAGCAAAAGGCATGGAATGACTTACATAGACTGACTAATGATGATGAAAGATATATGAGATTTAGTGCTACCTTTGCTTTTTATTCTGTTTTTTCTCACGTGCCTAACAAACGACAGGCATGGAATGATTTACATAGACTAACTAACGATGAAGACAAGCTTGTGAGAACTATAGCTACCTTTGCTCTTGGTTATGCGTTTTCTTATGTGCCAGACAAACGGCAGGCGTGGAATGACTTAATAAGACTGAACAATGACGAGGATCATTATGTGAGAACGACCTCAAATTATTCCCTTGGAAGAGTTTCAATATTCATGGCTTCCCAGGCAGAGACAGAGGAAAATTACAAAAAGGAATTAGAAAAGGCAATTGAATTTTTTGAAATCGCAGCAAAGGAATCATCTTACAATAATCCTGCTAAATTTTGTCTCCCTTTTTATCGCTCATTTCATACAATAATTTTCAAAAAACAAGAAGCCAGAGAAGAAGTAAACAAATATCTGAAAGAAGCTAAATCTGCAATTAAAGGATCAGAGAGCAAAAAACAGCTTTTTGAAGCTGTTGAAAACCTCGCAGAAGCATTAAAAGAAGTCCAGAATTTGGGAAATCTAGACTTGTCTGAGATGAAAGATGAGCTGAATTTCTATAGGAAATACTGTGATCATGCTGCAGAACTAATGAAAGAAACTGACGAAAAAGCACCATTCGCGACAAAGGTTCTGAGAAAAGGGCTTCCTATACTGGACAGAAATCTAAAAGAACTTATTGAAGAGATCCAAGAAAAAGCAAAGACAGTATGTCAGGTATCTCAGGGAACGACTACAGAAGAAATTGCATGCGCTGTCAGCAGAGAAGTTCAGAAATGGGAAGTTGGTAGTCAGGAGGAGATGACTTGGTATGTGGAAAATCTTATTTTTATTTTAGAATCTACTATTCCAAAAGCACTGGAAAATCAGCCCATCTTTGACAAGATAAGACAAATTAGGGAAGAAAAAATATTGATAAAACAATATGCTATTTTGTGCGGCATCATTCCAATAATTCCAAATCTTCATGTTAAGCAGGCAATTTCTGGACTTGCAGAAGAAGTACATCAGATTAAAGAAACAGTTGACACCCTGACAATTACATTCAATCATGGACTTGGAATAAAACAAGAAATTGAAATTTCTTCAGGAATTGAGATTTTGGGAACAGGTGCAGCGCTAATAACAACAATTCCTTTACAAGAAATTTCTTACGCTGAACTTAAGGAAGATTTGCAAAGGATAAAAGGAGAACATATTAGCAAATTGTCTGAGCTTCCAAAAAGATTAGCTAACAAAATTAAAGGTTATTTATTACTGAAAGACAGAGAAGATATTGTTGAGCAGTTAACTTGAAGTGGGTTATCTTTAGTGATCAGTCAACGATATGTCTATTGCCTGTTTTACTTGCTTCATATCTGAATGTAAAAATGGCTTTAACCGGCTCTGTATTTTTTCGTCTGTTAATCTGAGTGTCTACTTTTCATGATTGTTTTGTTTTAATATTTTATATACAAAGATATAAGCATTTAAATACATTTAAAACATATAGATGACATGGAGATATAAAAATATGTACGAACCTCCTAACCAATTTCATTGCCTTGATGCTGATGTTTGGATTGAGATTCCAAATAAGGTAATAGGCGTTACTGGTAATTGCTATGTTGGACGGGATTACATCCCTAAAAACGGTAAAACGCAATATGATGTGAAGGTCTTCGTTAAGAAGATCAAAATGGAACAAGAGAATCCTGATACATTGATTAAAGACAATGATCTAGAATTATCTAAGAGTAAGTCAGATGACATTGGAACTTTGATTGAGAAAGGAGTGAATCTAAGAAATTTTAAAAAATATGACGAGGCCCTGCAAATATTTGAAAAAGTGACAGAACTCGAACCCTCGAATGCACAGGCATGGCATAATAAAGGAATTATTCTAGGAATCCTTAAGAAGTACAATGAAGCTCGGCAAGCATTTGAGAAAGCGATGGAAATCGAACCGGAGAAAAATCGTAGGGATTGTAGTGCTCGTCATCTTCGTTCCGCTCGCAATAGGATCTCTGAAAGGGATCAGGGCAGCAACGTAGAACAGTAAACTAAACGAACGCAAAACTTGATGACTAAACATTTCAAATGAGGGAATAAGAAGCGCAATATTAGACCCACGTATTTTTGGGATTCGAAAGCGATGCTTCAAATCCTTCCCTCTTTCCCTCTTTTTTTAAATTGTTGTGGCAGGTCACTGACGAAACAGACCACATTTTGCAATATCTAAACTTCTCCTAAGACCTGTAGCTATTGAGCTCAAATTAATGAAAATCCTTTATTGCAGAGGATTTCTACAGAGCCCTTTAATCTAACTCCCTTATCCCAGCCAACTGCACAATTCTAGAATATGGGCCGCTCGATATTTAAACATTAAAAACAAAAAAGCGCCCAGGAATTTATCTCATAAAGCACTCACTGTGTATCCTGTGCAGGATATATATTCATGCCTGCCCTTTGTTCTAAAGAATTCATCTCTCCTATACAATGGTGATCTTTTGTCTACAAAAATTAGCCGTGAAAGTTTTATTCGGTCTATTGCAGACCTATTAAGAAAAACGGAAACCGAGCTTCCTGATGATGTAGTGAATGCCATCAGGAAAGCTGAGGCCGCAGAAGAAAATCAGGTTGCAAAATTTCAGCTTCGGGCAATCCTGAAGAACCTTGAAATTGCAAAAAAACACAGGGTTCCAATGTGCCAGGACACAGGCATCATGATTTTTTTTGCGGAAATCGGGAGCGAGTTTCAGCCAGGTTTTGACCTTGAGGCTGCAATCAGGGAAGCAGTGATCCTTGCAACAGCCGAAATCCCTCTCCGGCCGAACGCAGTAGATCCACTGACCCGAAAGAACAGCGGAAACAATACAGGGGTTGGAATTCCGGATATTCACTGGAAACTCGTTCCCGGAAACCAGTTAAAGATCACAGCTGCCCCTAAAGGCGCAGGTTCGGAAAATATGAGTTCACTGCGTATGTTTAACCCGACAGAAACCGGAAGCATCAAAAACTTCGTGCTCGAAACCATAGTGAACGCCGGAGGAATGCCCTGCCCTCCACTGACCATAGGAGTCGGTATTGGAGGTTCCTTTGATGCTGCAGCCAGGCTTGCAAAAGAATCCCTTCTTGAGCCTCTTGACGCCCCGATGGAGGGACTGGAAAGAGAAATCTTTGAGGCTGTAAACGCCCTTGGGATAGGCTGTATGGGACTTGGTGGCAGCACAACTGCCCTTGCAGTGCACGTAAAAACAGCTCACTGCCACACTGCGTCCCTTCCGGTTGCAGTAAATATCCAGTGCTGGGCGAACCGACATGCTTCGATTGTTTTTGGGGGGGATGAATAATGGAATATCACCTGAAAACTCCGCTAAAGAAAGAAGATATCGAGAAACTCAATGCCGGAGATATTGTCTATATCTCAGGAGAAATCCTGACAGCCAGGGACGAAGCCCATGCAAGAATTCTTGAAATGGAAGAAAAGAAAGAAGTCCTTCCTTTTTCCCTGGAAGGTGCTGTAGTCTACCACTGCGGCCCTCTGATGCAGCAAACCGAAAACGGCTGGAAAGTAGTGTCTGCTGGCCCTACGACCAGCGGCAGGATGTCAAAAATGACTCCTCCTCTTCTGAAAGCGCATGAGGTTCGGGCAATCATAGGAAAAGGCGGGATGAAAGACGTAGCCGATGCCTTGAAGAATGGGTCCGTCTATCTGGCTTATACAGGCGGATGTGCAGCCCTTGCCGCAGAGTTAATCAAAGAAGTAAAAGCCGTCCACTGGCTTGACCTTGGGATGCCTGAAGCTGTCTGGGTGCTCAGAGTGGAAGAATTCGGGCCGCTTATTGTAGGGATTGATGCAAAAGGAAAGGATATTTTTGCAGAGGTAAGGGAAAAAGCTCAAAAGCAGCTTGAAAATCAGGGATAAGCTTCTAAAAGGCTTGAAAAACAGAGATAAATTCTTAAAAAGCTTGAAAATCAGGGATAAGGACAGCATTACTTCATTAGCTGGCAGCAGAGATTGAGGGTGACAGGAAGATGTCGTCTGGGTCTTTACCTTAATCTCGAATAGCTGCCGGTAGTAAGTTCAGAAAAAGGGGTTTTTTGAATAGGCTGCTGGATTAGCAGGCTCAGGAAGAAGGTTTTGCAGATTTTTGAAGATATCTCAAAGCCCACTTACTTGTAATTGTTTTCAAGCTGTCGGAAGGCTTTTACAAGAGATTCCATTTTTCTAACAATGATTTTTCCGATAAGGGAAAGCTCATATATCTTTTCTTCCTGAATCACGAGCCCTTTTTCCTTCAGTTTTTTAAGCTGGGGCAGGATCGCGACTGAGTTCGTATCAAGCTCATTATTGATCTCTTCAATGGTTCGAGGCTTTTCTTTGAGGAGGAGAAGCAGATCGGTCCTTTTTTCGGAAGACAAAAGAATTGTGATCAGGTTGGATCTCATCACCTTTACTTTATAAAGGATAAATATATATTTTATCATCCTTAAATTTAAATTCCTTAATAAATTAGTTCAAGGATTTTGCTTAGTAGAAAAGTTCTGTTTTTCAAGTTCTGTTTTTCAAATAGAACTGCCATGAAAATGGATAAAAATGTTTTACTCTCAATAAAATGGGGTCGTATGCTTGAGTTATTGATCAATTCCTAAAAACCAAATACATCCATCTTATATGAGGAAAATGTAAAGAGAGTCTTATGCATATGTTTTTCAATAACTCATGCCCGCTACTTAATGGATAAAACAGAAAAAAACATTTTCATCCTGCAATATATTTCAAAAGTAACTCACCCAACCCAAAATCCTCTCATATTCTTTCGAACTATCGACTATTTTTATATCTCAGTTTGCGAAGGAACCAGGATCTCAGGCGGGAGAAAGATTGAGACAATTATGCCAAGTATCGCAAAAACCACCAGTCCCCAGAGGGAAGCTTTTATCCCGTGGATGCGGGCGATTTCGTTTACTCTCAAGACCTTCTGTGAAAGGTCAGGAGTAGCATCTTTCAGGATAGCTGTCAGTTCTTCATCGCTCAAAAAGCGGGCGTTATTCTCTACTGCCGATATCACGGAAGGCTTGAGATCCTCTGGAATAGCGGTACTGTCATTGATAAGGTTAGTGGTTCCTCCGACCAGGCCTACAATAACTATGGAACCCATCAGGGCAGTTCTTCTTTCTATGTCAACGCCTCCTGTAGTAAAATATAAAGGCGTAATCTCTGCAAGAAGAAGCTCACATAATTTTGTTTACAGCCGTAGACCCAGAGAAATTAAATAAGGAGCAGGAAGGCGTAAATTTGTTTCATTACTGAAGACTCGTAATCTATGCCACCTGCATCTTCGCTCGTTAATCCATTCTGAATGCTTCCCTTACACCCGGCAGCATGATATAGATGAGAATTAGGGTATTCGCGAGAACTGATAAATTCACATCATACCATGACCCTCCTGTAACCAATAATACAAAATCAATGCACAGGTTGAATATCGTAATAATAGCCAGAAACATCCAGGCTTGCTTGTCCACTTGCCAGAGCATCTGAGCCAGCCACACCCATATGTAGGCGAGAAGGCCATACAGCAGTGCATACCATAGACTGAAAACACGTCCCTCGATTACCCCTAAAAAGGGCAAAAAGCCGAGAAACCGAAGCATTACAATAGCGTTTAAAAACGCCAGAACAACAGCTACAAAAGTCAGTATTGTGACACCAATAGGTCTTTCCATACTCAAACTCCCCCTTTCCTGCGATAAGCCTGCGTCAGGTTCTCATTTTTAATCCCCAGATAAGTGACCCGATTCCCCCAAGAATAAGGAAAAAACCGAATATCCATGGTAAGAACATGACTCCTACCAGAGAATTGGTTAGAAGAAGCAGGCCGAGAATTATGGTGAGGACACCGATGATTCCTATTCCCCATCCTCCTCCTTTAAGGGCCAGGACAATTTTTACGACCCCGTTGATAATAGCCCATACCCCTATGAAAATAATGAATAATGTAAGGACTATGAAAGGACTGTAGATTGGGTACGTCAGTATAACAACTCCTGCAATAATGCTCAGGATACCCGAAAGCAATTTCCATACCCTATTCCCCGAAAATATCAGCGCCCCTATGACAGAAAGAATTCCTTCTGCCAGCCAGAAAATACCAAGAATCTGTACAAGAAAGACAGTGGTTGTTGCAGGTCTGTATAAGAGGAATAATCCTACAAGGATGGCGATGATCCCTTCCAGAAGAACCACCCACCAGGGTACCTGCAGTATTTCATACCCAATTTCATATTCAGATTCAATTGATTGTCCCGTAACATCAGCTGGTTGTTCCATATAATCCACTCCCCAAACATTTAGTTATTCAACCAGTACTCCCTGCGGCTGGAATATAGACCTGAGCACCGTTAAAGGAGTATCTTTTGTCCCTATATGGGACTCCATGTTTCTGGATGAATTAATTACACTTAGAAATAGCCAGAGTCAAAGAGAATATATCCTTCCCCCCTCACAAAGAAGAATAGTCTCCTTCTCCCGGTTCAATTCATCAATGGAGCCAGCCATCAATTGTGCAATCTAGGCTCAATAAACCCCACATAACATTGCTGTTAAAGAACATTGACTGAATGCACTTTACGGAATGCACTGTTACGGAATGCACTGTTTCCATCACGAATTACCGGCGTGACGTAGGCTAAAGTAAAATGTTTATTTATCACTCAACATCATGAAGATAGGATACTATAAAATATCAGTTTTCAATATTAACTCATCTTCAAGCTTTACCAGAGACGAAGCAGTGGTATAACTAATTATATATTAACCATTATATATAAGCTATTTTATTATTTGTTTTCAAAAAATTTTCCAGTTAATAATAAATCTTCGATAACAATACACAGGCAAGCAGATAAAAGAGAAAACAGGTAAATAAGGAAGCTGTTTAAATAGGATCTCATCATCCAGAGGATCAGTAATGAATCCGACAAATCAACGGGATATTCCCCTTTATATCTATCATGCCGGGCAGTGTGACCCGAAAAAGTGCACAGGAAGGAAATTGGCTCGCTTTGACCTTGCCCGTCTTTACGACAGAATCTCAAGGCTTCCAAGGTCAGCGATCCTTCTAGACCCTACTGCAGAAAAAGCCCTCTCTCCTGCCGATGATTACAAAAAAGGGATCATCGTACTCGATTGCTCTTGGGAAGAAGTGGAAAGGGTTTTTCCCGAACTTGCGAAGCTAAACCTTGAGCACAGGGCCCTTCCTTATTTGCTTGCAGGCAATCCTGTAAATTTCGGAAGGCCATTCAAACTTAATTCAGCCGAAGCCTTTGCAGCAGCTCTCTACATTCTGGGGTATAAAGAACAGGCTGAAAAAGTCCTCTCCAAGTTTAACTGGGGGCATAGTTTTCTCGAACTCAATAAGGAACCGCTTGAAGAGTATGCAACCGCAAAGAACAGTACTGAGATCGTGGAAATTCAGAGTCATTACTTCTAACTATCCATTGTTCATTATCTCTGACTATCCATTGTCCATTATCTCTGACTATCCATTGTCCATTATCTCTGACTATCCATTGTCCTTTATCTCTATTTTTTGAAGGCCAGCAAATTCGGGCTTATTCAAAGAAAAATACTCGTAAAAGACCTGAAATGAAGAAAAGGATGTTTGCGCAATGAAAGTACCGGCGAAAGCAGTGGCCAGAAAACAGATAGGAGTTATAGGTGCAGGGGCTTGCGGCAGCGAGGTCAGGGCTCTTGCAGAAAGGGTGGGAAGAGAGATCGCAAAAAGAGGGGCGGTTCTGCTCTGCGGAAGGCTGGGCGGAGTTATGGAGGCCGCTGCATACGGAGCAAAGCAGGAAGGAGGAATAACCCTGGGAATTTTGCCCGGAGCTCTGAGGGAAGAAGCAAATCTCTGGATAGATATCGCGGTCGTTAGCGGAATGGGACATGCCAGAAATGCTCTTATAGCGCAGTCCTCGGATGCATTGATTGCGGTTAATGGGGAATACGGTACACTTTCGGAGATAGCCCTGGGTCTAAAGATGGGAAAACCTGTAGTCGTTGTCGAACCAGGCTGGAAAATTGAAGGCGTTCACAGGGCAAAAAGTCCGGAAGAAGCCGTAGAAATTGCTTTCAGGCTGACTGAAGATAAGGTAAAGTCCTTAAGGGAAAGTACTAAGGAAAGTACTAAAACCAGCTAAAACTAGCTAAAAACCAGCTGAGAAAAATTTGAGAAGGCTTAAATATTAAAGGAATTAACAGGGAAAATATCCCATAAAGAATCGTATCCCATAGAGTTGTGAAGAGATAAATAAGGACAGATGAGTAGAAGAGTTTAACGGGTGGATGAAGACTCTTGAAAGGCAGATGAAGAGCTCTGAGCCTAATTTTAGTTACGGATGACAGCGTATTTTGTGATTCAATCCAAAATATATATTGGAAAAGGAAACTTCAAAGAATTAGGAGGCAGGCTTTGTCTCAGACTGGAAGGAGATTTGGGGGTACGCTAGTATTCCTCCAGAAAAATTTAAAAAATTATACCGGAGTTTTTAGATGCACCTTATTGTAACTGAAAAAAAATATAGCAGCAAGGAGGATAGCTGCGATTCTGGCTCCAAAAAACCCGAAGAAAGATAGAGTCAGTGGAGTAGATGTGTACCGGTATGAGATTGTGTCCGATGGAGAAAAACAGGAGACTGTAGTTGTAGGTCTGTCGGGCCATATCGTAGGGATCGACTTTCCCAAGGAGTACAATAACTGGCAGAAAGTGGAAGCTAAAACTCTTATCAACGCCGACATCATAACAACTCCTATCAACCGGAAGATCGTAACTGCCCTTAGAAGCCTGGGAAAAGAGGCAAGCAGGGTCACGATTGCTACTGACTATGACCGGGAAGGAGAACTGATAGGAGTTGAGGCTCTCAATATCATAAAACAGGTGAATCCGGATGTTCCTTTTGACCGGGTGCGCTACAGTGCAATAACTCCAAAAGCAATAGAAGCCGCATTTTCAAATGCAACAGATGTTGATTTTAATCTCGCGGATGCAGGCCATTCCAGGCAGGTCATTGACCTTGTTTGGGGTGCAGCCCTTACCCGCTATATTTCTCTTGCCGCAGGCAGGCTTGGGAAGATGTTTCTTTCCGTAGGCAGGGTACAGTCGCCAACCCTTTTCTCTTATTGTTGACAGGGAAAAAGAAAGGAATGTTTTTGTCCCAACTCCTTACTGGGAGATCTATGCCGAACTTCAAAATACAGATGGGGAAACCTTCTCAGCTCAGCACTCAACCCGCCGTTTCCTGGATAAAAAGGAGGCAACAAAAGCCTTCAAAAAATTGGGAAAACAGGCCGAATTAAAAGAAATTGAAAAAGGGAAGAAGTCTGACCAGCCCCCGACTCCTTTTAATACCACAGGTTTCATAAGCGCAGCAAACTCAATCGGGCTCAGTCCCGCAAATGCAATGCGCATAGCCGAAGCTCTCTATACTAATGGTTATATTTCGTATCCCAGGACTGATAATACGGTTTATCCCGAGACCCTTGACCTGAGGGCGCAGATTGAGATTTTCAAAGAAGGACCCTTTAAAAAATACGCAGATGCCCTGCTTGAGAAGGCCGAACTCATTCCTACGCGAGGAAAAAAGGAAACCACTGACCATCCACCTATTTTTCCGGCTTCCCTTGCAAAAGAGTCCGACTTAAAAGAGGACGAGTGGAAGGTCTACGAACTTGTAGTCAGGCGCTTTTTTGCGACCTTTGCCGGGTCAAGGCGAATGGGAAACTATGCGTTTGAAACTCGACATCAACGGAGAAGAGTTCAGGGCAAACGGGGCAAGGCTTGTGGAACCGGGCTGGAGATGGTATTATCCTTACAATGCGCCTGAAGATAGGCTGTTCCCTGAACTTCATGAAGGCGATTCCCTGAAGGTTATAAACAAAGAGATGCTGGATAAAGAAACCCAGCCTCCAGGCCGTTACGGGCAGGGAAGACTTATCAATATTATGGAAGAGCTCGGGCTTGGAACAAAGGCAACGCGACATGAGATTATCAGCAAGCTTTATTCCAGGGCCTACATCCACGGAAATCCTGTGCAGCCTACGAATACCTCTTTTGCAGTAATGGATACTCTTGAGAAGTATTCCCCTACTATCACAAAACCGGACATGACAAAGCTGCTTGAAGAAAATATGGACCGGATTGCCGAGGGTAAAATCAAAGAGTCTGCCGTTCTTGAAGAGTCGCGGGATATATTAAAGCAGGTCTTCTCGGAACTCGATAAAAACCGGGAAAATATCGTGGAATCTCTCCAGGCAGGCCTCAGAGAAGATAAAATCATAGGCACCTGTTCAGGCTGCGGAAACGATCTTATAATCCGGCGTTCGAAAAGAGGAGGCCGTTTTATAGGCTGCAGCAACTATCCGAACTGTACCTTTTCCCTCCCTCTGCCCAGAAGTGGACAGATAATAGTTACTGACAAGTTATGTGAAACTCATGGCCTGCACCATATCCGCATAATCAATTCTGGAAAACGGCCCTGGGACCTTGGCTGTCCTCAGTGCAATTTCATAGAATGGCAGAAAACCCAGCAGGAAGAACAGTCCAAGCAGCCCAAAAAAGAAAAGCCCAAATCAATTAAGGATCTCGAAGGCGTTGGAAAAGCCACAGCAGGAAAACTGGAAGAAGCTGGTATTACAAGTGTAGAAGCCCTGGCAGAAGCCGACCCTGTAGAGCTTGCAAAAGCAATAAAGACCAGTGTAAAGAAAGTCAAAAGCTGGCAGGTTTCATGTAACGGTACAGTTGAGGGCAGCAGCACGGTTGAGGGCAGTAGTACAGTTAAGGGCAACTGTACAGTTGAAGACGCATGAAAATAGTCCTCAATGGCGTCGCCTTTTCTATTTTTGCTTGCTTTCTTATTTTGTCCGTTTCTTATTTTTGCCTGTTTTCTTATTCGACCCGTTGGTCTTATTTTTGCCCATTTATATAGTTCATTTTAAAATTTAATATTTTTTTAGAGTATAAATAACTCTCTAAAAAGAACAAGACCGAAATCTGAAACTGAAGTGTAATGTAATAGAATTTGGCTGGCGACCCTTACATTTGCTATCTTTGAAATAACTACAGCCGGCTGGAAAGTCGAATATAAATTCTGACTTCTGACCCATATAACCTTATTTGCCATCCCATGTCGTTTTTGTCACGCTCGACGCAGGAGAGCGGCCTTTACCAAGAAGAGAGAAAAAGAAGAGGTGACTCTGTACAGGAATGACCGCCAGACAAGTTGGTTAAGGCCTTCATATAATTTTGTAAAATTAAAAACTGTCAACGAGGGTAAGATGACTGTTTATTATTCCAGATAGGACATCCTCCAATAAAAGGAATGTTTCATTGAACTGCCTGAACATATTGAACCTTCACTTCCTATGCTTATTTCCTCTTGATCTGTGTAACCAAAGTATCTTTTGGAGAATTGATACCTGCAACCCTGTATGTATACGATTTCTTGCATATCTTGCATATTCGTAGTTTTACCTTTCCGGCTTCTTCGCCTTAAGAAAAGACTATCTGCCGTTATAAGATTCTTAAGTGAATTATCTTCATTCTCCCTTTCTCATCCGTATAATTCATGAATTGCCTGATTGACGTACTCAGTGAAGGACTCCGTGGAATATTTTTAAACATGGAAAACTGTTCTATAACTTTAATACGGTTATCCCATTTTGTCATTTCATTCGCATCATCCAGTGCCCATTTACAGGTGATGCCAAGGGACGTTCCGAACTCATGCATTGCCTTGCTTTTTTCCTGAGAGTTTAGCTTATTCCACCAGGTTTCGATATCAACCCATTCTGTTCCGCTGGGTTTGATAGGTGTTGTCAGAGTACCGAGCACTTTGCCTTTCAAATTCTGTGGAATTACCTTCCATGCACTCTTAAAGGACTTGAAACGCTCTGTTAGCATTGCTTCTCGTTTTTCAGGCTCATTGTCGCTCCATCCTGCTCCATAGCCTCCTCCATCAGCGTCACTGCTCGATTTTGATTCGATATCAAACACAACTTCGCAACCTGGAAAATGATCTGCAAGTAAAAGGAAGAGCTGGCGCACCTTTGCTTCGTCGAAGTAACGCAGAAGCCCACAGGCAATGATAAGTACGCCATTTTGGGTGTCAATATCCGTACACCATTCTGGATCTAGAAACGACTTTGCAATGCATGTTGACCTATCCGTTTCCGGAAGCAACTGCTTTCTGACTTCAATTAGCTCGGGAAGGTCAAGATCATACCAGTGGATTTTGCCGTTATCAATGCGATAAATTCCGTCTCAAACCCAGCCCCAAGATTAACCACAGACGCGTAAGGGTGCTCTGTGATGTACTCTTTTACCTTGTTGTCAAATTGCATCGCTCGTGCTGCGGAAGCAAATAATAAATAATCAGTAATTGCCTTTTCAGTTGAAAAATCGTAATCCAATTGTTCAACGAGCTCAAGTGCTTTAGTATCATTGAATAATGAGCCATGCTCTTTACTCACCTTTGCTCGTCCGTACAGGATCAATAAGGAAGTTTGCGGTATGCCACTTAAGTCAACTTTTATTTTGCTCTGTTGCAAATTTATCACTCATCCATTTTAACGTCCTGACTTGGATATTGTCCTTTTATTCTTCAAGACTTTAGTACCTATGGATAATATTTCACCTATATTTGAATAGTTAAAAATGAAATATTTTTCAGATATAATTATTTTGAAATTACCTGCTTTTTATCTATTGAACTGTAAAATTCTCTGGAATTAAACTCCTTGAAACTACGTAACTCTTTTAAGGTTGTCCCTTGTTAGGAATCCTTCAAGTTTGTCCCTTGTTAGGAATCCTTCAAGTTTGTCCCTTGTTAGGAATCCTTCAAGTTTGTCCCTTGTTAGGAATCCTTCAAGTTTGTCCCTTGTCAGAAATCCTTCAAGGCTGCTCTTGGTCAGGAATCCTTCAAACTGTCCCTGGTCAGAGTCTTGCATGACTGCGAAAAACTTGAGAATAAACATAAAAAAGATAATATTGACTGTTTCATACGACAGCAGTATACAGCAGTATACAATGAAACTTTGCTTTTTGAAGAGTGACTGCAGTTAAGAACAGCCAGAAAACCGCTTGAAATAATAAAATAAGCAAAATTATTGAGAACTAAGCTTATTAAACTATTAGGCTTAATAATTTAATAAGCTGAATAAATTCGATCGAATTTATTAAATTTAATAAATTCATAAATTTTAAAGAGGTTTTATTCTGGAGCTTACCTTTAAAGGCGGGTGCAGGGAAGTAGGACGTTCGGGTTTGCTGGTTAATGAGGAGGTTCTGCTTGATTATGGCATAAAGACCGGGGATATTCCGGAATATCCTCTCAACGGCATGGAACCGAAGGTTGTGCTTGTCTCACACGGGCATCTTGATCACTGCGGGGCTGTTCCAAATCTGATGTACCAGAATCCTGAGGTTTTCATGACCCCGCCAACTGCAGAATTTACTTTTCTGCTTGGAAAGGATACCCTGAAACTTGCAGAAAGAACGCTGTCAGGAGTATCTCCTTTTGATCCCGATGACCTCCAGAAGCTTGCCAGGCGAACACAAAAAATCGATTATGACAAACCTTTCAAAAGTCATGGATACAGAATCTGCTTTTACAATGCAGGCCATATTCCTGGAGCATCTGGAATCTTCCTTGAATCGGAATCTGGAGAAAGCCTGTTTTATACCGGAGATTTCAGCCTTAAGGAAACAAGACTTGTGCCTGGTGCGGCTGAGTTTCCCGAGGCCGATACTCTTATTCTCGAGAGCACATATTTTGGGGAAGAACATATCCCGCGAAAAGAGACCGAAGAGAGGTTTATCGAATCGATCCTTAGCACTCTAGATAGGGGAGGCACTGCCCTTATCCCTGCCTTTGCCATAGGTAGAACTCAGGAGATACTTATGCTGCTTGATGCCCACGGAATTCAGGCTTATGTGGACGGCATGGGCAGAGACGTTTACAAGATCCTTAAAAAATATCCGGAATACCTTAAAAATCCCGAGCTTCTTGACCGGGCTTTCGGGCGTGCTATTCCCGTAAAAGACCAGCATCGAGATTCAGTACTTAAAGAACCTTCAGTTATTGTTACTACAGCCGGAATGCTGAACGGAGGGCCTATACTTTACTACCTGAGCCGACTTTACAAAGACCCCAATTCCAAAGTCTTGCTCACAGGCTACCAGGTTGAAGGCACAAACGGCAGGCTTGCGCTTGAGCACAGATTTGTCGAGACCAGAGGAGATTATCCTCACTCTCAAGCCCAGGGTAGAACAGTATGACTTTTCCGCACACAGCGGCGACAGCGAGCTCAAAAAGGTTGTGAAGGATTTCTGCAGGAAAGGCACTGAAAGGGTCTTTGTAATGCATGGAGATAAAACCGAAGCTTTTGCAGAATGGATTTCAGAAGAAACCGGTGTGGAAGCTTATGCACCCGCAAACGGGGAATTTTTTACCTTTTAAAGATCAAAGGAAAGGATACAACAGTTATCAAAAAAGATTCTTAAACATCTTTTTCTATTTGTGGTTTTATTGCACTCGTTGGACAGAATTCTGGCATTTAAATCATCCAGATATATTTATACACAAGGGCTTGATCACTATC
>Ga0268359_12530_pt1 | contig 17026 bp, 14 predicted proteins | sample BioMet11_FD_194416 | JGI IMG/M metagenome (GOLD analysis project Ga0268359, IMG submission 194416) | Sewage microbial communities from Oakland, California, United States - Biofuel 11 (PacBio Assembly) | ecosystem: Engineered > Wastewater > Sewage > Unclassified | place: USA: California | collected...
TCTGATCAATATACTGTCTTCCCTCTTCATGTGCTTTCTCCCATGAATCAGAAGAAGGATCTTTGCCATAGACGAACAGAGCTCTTAACGGATGGTTCTCATTGAAGGATACTCCCATCGTCCCCATGGTAAAAAAGGACTTTTTCTCATCCTCAATCGGCTCTTTGATCAAAGATACTTTGACATCTTTGGTCTCCATCAGCACTTCCTTCCAGACCTGATCCAGACGTTCATCGATATCACTCTTTGAACGGTCCAGCAGGGAATCAAAGCGATAGACCTGCAGATATAAAAGGAAGGCATCCCCGGCTGTGATTGGAAGACGGTCCCCACCCTTCTTTAAGAAGACACGGTAGAAACGGAAGAAGGCACCTCTGACAACGTTGATGAATTCTCTGTCCCAGACATGCTTCAGATCCTGATGGACCAATGACGCAAACCGATGATAGGAACCTGGTTTTGTAAAGACAATATCGTAGATTGGCACGCATGCGTAGAACTCCAAAAATTCCTGATACATCAGATAATCAGGTTCTTCTGATTCTTTCGGCATGATGCGGGTAATTTCTGCTTCAATCGAAGGAACGTCCAGAAATTTCAGAACAGAGACACGCTTATTCCCCTCCTGTACATAAAAGTGCAGCATATATTCAAAGACCTGGATTGGATCACGGATGCCTTCATCGATCTGGGCATCATATAAGTTGGACCATTTGACGGCAAGCTCCGTCCGTTCCCGCATGACCGGCATAAAGTTCCTGGCAAATGCATTCGCCCTGGCTGTGGTCTTGGTACCGGCAATCATCCGTAATGGAATCTCCTGCAGTCCGACCGGAATATGCGGTAAAGAATCTGCTTCCGGCAGTATTTCATCTAAAGCTGCCAAATACGGGTCTTGACCCTCACTTCTGGCATGGCGGATCTCTCTTTCGCCTAGTTTCCTGGCTTTTACATAATCTTCTATCATAGCCCTATTGTACTTTATTTATCCTTTAGTAGGTATATTATAGTGCTTCATTGAAACTATATTTGACGTATTTGATATAATAGTAGGGCATGAAGAAAGAAGGTCCATATATGACAAAAGTAGACGTAATATCAGGGTTCTTAGGAGCTGGTAAGACGACACTGATACAGAAGCTCATCAAGGATGTATTTGCTGGTCAGAAAGTAGTTCTCGTAGAGAATGAGTTCGGTGAGATTGGCATTGACGGAGGCTTCTTAAAAGAAGCAGGCATCGTGATCAATGAAGTCAACGGCGGATGCATCTGCTGCACACTTCAGGGAGATTTCCAGGCAGCTCTCAAGAAGGTCGTGGAGGAATATCATCCTGACCGCATTGTCATCGAGCCGTCCGGCGTCGGCAAGCTCTCTGACATTTTAAGAATTGTAAAATCCGTAGAAGGGCTGGAGCTCAACAGCTACAGCGCAGTTGTTGATGCCAAGAGATGCAAAATCTATCACAAGAACTTCAAGGAGTTCTTTGATGACCAGATTGCAACAGCCTCCTGCGTCATTCTCTCCAAGACACAGACAGCTGATGAAACCGTCATTCAGGCAGATCTGGATATCATCCACGAACTGAATGCAGATGCACGTGTCATCACAACACCATGGGATGACCTCAACGGCAGTGCCATCTTTGAAGCGATGGAAGGTTCTTCTTCCGGCTTCCCTGAAGGCCTGGGTGAACTGGATGAAGATGACGACGATGACGATGATGACCACGATGAACATGAACATCATGATCACGATGACCACTGCAGCATGGAACACCATCATGAACATGGTCATGAAGAAGAGGAAGCCAATGAAGGATTGACCGAAGGCAACCGGATCCATTTAGGCGGCGAGGATGAACATGAGCATCATCACCACCATCACCATGAGAATGAACTGGATGCGGATGATGTCTTTGACTCCATCGGCATTGAGACTATCAACCACTATACCGAAGCAGATATCAGGAAGGCCCTCAGCGGTCTTGGTGACAATATTGTCCGTGCCAAGGGCATCGTCCCTAGTGACAACGGCACATGGCTGTTCTTCGATTTTGTTCCTGGCGATACTGATATCCGCCGCGGCGCACCAGCATATACAGGCTTGATTACCGTCATCGGCGAACACGTTGACGTCAATCTGATCAAACAGCTGTTCCAGGTGAAGTAAGATGGCATCCCCAGTCTATTTATTTACAGGCTTCCTCGACTCTGGCAAGACCACCTTGATCAAGGATACACTTTCTGATCCACAGTTCATGGAAGGTGTTTCCCGCACATTGATCATCTGTCTGGAACAGGGCGAAGTGGAATACGATGAGAAGTTCCTTGAGGAACATCATGCGCAAATCGAATACATCGATGATGCAGCTGCACTGACAAAGGAAAAGATGCATGAGCTGGATGTCATCTATCATCCTGCCCAGGTCTTCATTGAATGGAACGGCACATTGCCGGTCCCCGATCTGATTCTGAACGAGATGCCTGATTTCTGGCCGCTGGTGCAGATCCTGACACCGGTGGACGCTTCCACATTCAACACCTTCATGGGTCCGCTTCGTCAGATGATGTATGAACAGATCCGCTATTCAGATACAGTCATATGCAACCGCTGCACACCAGAGACTTCCGGTTCGATGCTGAGAGGCAATATCAAAGCCATCAACCGCAGAGCCCAGATCTACTATGAAGGAAACTTTGGCGAACAGGTCGAACTGAAAGACGGTGGTCTGCCGTTTGACATCAACGCAAAGGTCATTGACATCAAGGATGATGACTACGGCCTATGGTATATGGATGCAGTGGAAGACCCTGCCAAATATGACGGCAAGGAGATCATTCTCCGCGGATATTACGCTGATAATATCCCTGGGTATAAGCAGACCTTCATTCTCGGCCGTCAGGCAATGGTATGCTGTGCCAATGATACCTCACTATGCGGAATCACAGTGACCGGTGTTAAAATCCAGGAAATGAAAAAAGGCGACTGGATCGAAGTCCAGGGCAAGCTCAAGAAGATCCCAATGGAAAACGGCGGTGAGACAGTTGTCCTCTATGCCAACCGTGTTGCCAGATATCAGAAGCCAGCTGAAGAATTCGTTACTTTCTCATAACAAAAAAAGGGTCGATATCATCACTTGATATCGGCTCTTCGTGTTTTTGCAATAAAGTCATATAAACTGTGTCCCAGCATGTCATAGCCAAGCTGAATTGTTTCTTCCACCGACATCTTGCCGGCATCCTGGAAGACAAACAGCTTTACGATATATGCCAATGACTCCGCATAGTAATGCGCTAAGATCTCATCATTGTACTGCGGCAGTACATTTTCATCACGATACTTCTTAAAATATGTCATACAGAGATCCACAAACTGACTGCGGATCATATCTTCAAAGCTGTTCTGTCCAGTGACATTTCTGTATGCAGCGGTATAGAATGCACGGTTCTCATCCACTGTATGCAGCAGGTCTGAGAAAGCACCTGTCATATCTCCAGCACCAAGCTTCTTTTCATTCTTTTCAATTACATCATGATAGGTGATCCAATTCAGGCAGTCATATTTGTCTTCAAAGTAATTATAGAAAGTTGCTCGGATGACGCCCGTCTCGTCACAGATCTGCTTGATGGTGATCTTTTCGAATAAGTGCTTGACCATCAATGCACGCAGATTCTCGGCGAGAGAGACCTTCATGATCCCTCTATGATATTCCATGAATTCCCCCTTACATCACAAATTTCAAAACATGAACAGCCATCAGGTACAGACTGAAGATTACCATCAAGGCGCCGCCAAGCATGCCTACTGACCTTTGATAACTTGCCCCTAGATTATAGCCAATCTCCATAGCAAAGAAAACTGTTATGAACGAAATGACGAAGCTGATCAAAACAGAATTTGGAAAGCTGAGGCCGAGCAGTGAGAAACCGGCACCGATGAACAATGTATCAATACTGGTATAGACCGCTAAACGAAGAAGTTTTTTCATATCAAACTCATGGTCGACCTTCTCTACGAAGCCCTTTGACTTAAAGGACTTTGTCATCAGCCAGACGCCGCAGGTGACAATGATCAGACATGCAATGGCAATCTCCAGTCTGCCATCAGGAATCGCTCCCTTGAAGGTCAAACTGATGCCATAGCCTGTGATGAACATCAGGCAGTTCGTACATGCATAGACCAATGCGTACAGGGCTTTCTTGCCAACAGAAAAATTAGCAAGCTGAGCGCCTTTCTGCATCATGACGATGAAACTGTCCAGTGACAGTCCGATAAATATTACAATTGGCTGCAGCATTTTTATATTCTCCTCTTAAAAACGATTTTATTGTATATGAAATCCAAGAAAATACTCTATACAAATGGAGAAATATGTTAATGAAGCCAGAAAAAAGGCCTGCTGGCACAGGTCTTCTTCCGTTTTCAATGAATTAAATTATTTACTGCGGGAGGGAAAGAACTATTTATGTCTTTTTTTAAGACACTTTTATATTACTAAAAAGCTGTGTGTAAATCATGTAAGTATTGTGAAAGTTTAGTGAAAGGTTCACTTTATGCAGATACCAAGCAGTTTTGCCATAGCAACTGCCTGCTCGCTGTTGACGATGACCCCGCGCAGGTTCTCTGGATTGACCGCAATGCCGTCAATGATAGAATCACTGAAATCCAGGTCCTTCAGCTTCGTATCCATCCACTCCGAGCTGGTGAAGTCGCAGTCCTCAATCCTGAAGTCCTTGATCTTCATCATCGCAAAGGAAGCTTCGGTAAAGACACATTCCTTCACTGCCATATCATGGAGATTGGCACCGTTGAGGTTGAGATATCCGCCCTGGCAGGAATCCATCACAACATCATGGAACTGACAGCTGCTCATATCACAGCCCATTAAACGGCAGTGGCGGAAGATGACTCTGCGGAAAACACATTCCTGCATCTCGATATTGCTCAGGTCGCAGTGTTCAAAGATGACATCCGCAAATTCCATCTTGTTCATATCACCATGGAAGGTAATGCGGGTGAACGTACATTCAAAATATTCATGCATGTTCAGGATGAGAGTGCAGTCTTCATCCGTGAAGGCACGGTTGTCCGTCCGCTTCTCATCCAGTTCTTTTTTGATGGTGCTGGGTGCACATTCTTCGGTAAAGCTAGGTTCACTGATTTTTTTCATACTTATATTATATAAGAAAAGAAAGACGCAACTGCATTTTTTCTGCAGATACGTCTTTTACAGTGTGACTGCTGTTTCAGCACAGCCGCTTTTCACCTGCTGTGCCTTGATAACAATCGTATCGCCTTTCTTGGCTTTGATGATCCAGGAGACTTTCTTCTTTGCCGGTGCACTCTCATATGTGGTCAGATTGCCGTAGAAGGAACCTGTGTCTGTCCGGGAATAGCCGGAAAGACTGCCGATCTCATTGATCTTCTTTCCTTCGATGACTTCAGCTGCCGCAATCTCGACTGTGACTGGATGATCCACCTTCAGAGAGACAGCTTCGTCGGTCAGATTCGTCGGGAGGAACCCGAGATTCCCCACAACTGCCGTCACTCTGAAGAGACCATCACCTATCGTCTCACTCTGGACGCTGTCCAAAGTCAGATGCGGCATCGCCTTTGCGAACCGGAGGTTGAACTTGGTATCATGTTCGCACTCTTCTGCTAAGTATTTCTGCGGCGGATTCTGGATCGTGTACTTGATGTTGAAGCCGCCAATCTCCACTTTGCCAAGAACTGGATGGTCATATTCTTTCCAGTCCTGATAATATTCCGGTGCATTCACCTTGACCCATTTCATGATGGCATTAAAGCGCTCCAGTGCCTTCTTCGGTTCTTCCGGCTTGCCGTTCCATTCATGCGGGACACCTGCCTTGGTAGCAATATCCCAGAATTCCATGGTATAGGCTGGAATGCCCTGTGACTGATAGAACCAGTCATCCAGAGCGCCGGAGTCATAATGTTCCTGGTCGCTCATAAAGGAATCAAAGATGTTCATCGGCTGATAGCCTAATTCCTGCACGCCCATCTCAGCAATTGCCTTGAAGGAATTGATGTCAAAGTAAGGCGCACTCTTGGAAGGTCTGGTTCCGGGAGGATATAACAGCAGACCTCCGCTGGTGTGTCCAATTGCAGCACCGCCGATATTCGGATGTGCCAAAACAAAATCCACTATTGCTTTATTCTCTGGATTGCTCAGTGGATATTTGCCTGCGCCCGGCTGACGGGAATCTGGGAACCATCCTAATGGAAAGTTCCGGTTGAAGTCCAGTCCCCAGTCTGGCTTCTTCTGCTTGAGATTCTCATCACCGTCATATTTCTCCAGCACCCCTTCTGGATAAATATCATAATAGGTCCCATCTGTATCACTTGGTTCACGCAGGACCATCACATCTTCCTGCTGCGGATCTTTCTTCCAGGCACCGTATGGTGTTGGAATGCGCATCATCCGAATGACCCCGTCCCCATCCAGGTCTTCTGATTTGATGCCGCCTTTTTCACTCAGATATTCTCTTGGCGCGGAACGCAGTGTATAGGCACTGGTCAGATACTTCTCCGCCCCATCCGGTGAGACTCTTGGAATCACATAGATGGTCGTCGCATCCAGCAGCTTCCTGCATTCTGCATCGGTCTCATAGTTGGTCAGCAGATAATCGATGGTATGCATGGCACACGATGCCGATGTCACTTCACCTGCATGAATGTTTCCATCCAGATACCATCCCGGCTTGGATAAAGCATTCCCAGTCGCCTGATTTGTCAGTGTCACTGCATATTGATTTCTGCCTTCCTCACTGACACAGTTGACTTCCACCTTGCATAACTGCGGATATTTCTCCGCAAAGTATGTCAGGTTCTTCTTGATCTCTTCGTAAAGAAGATAATGATCGTATGTAAATGTTGTATTCATTTTTCTTCCTTCCTAAAGGACCTGTGACAGGAATTCCTTTGTACGTTCGTTCTGCGGATGGTCGAAGACTTCTTCCGGCGTTCCTTCTTCGGCAACAATGCCGCCGTCAATGAACAGCACTCTGTCACTGACCTTTTTAGCAAAGCCCATTTCATGGGTCACAATCACGCAGGTCATACCTGATTCTGCCAGCTTCTGAATGACTTCCAGGACACCTTTGACCATTTCTGGATCAAGCGCACTGGTCGGTTCATCGAACAGCATGACATCTGGATGCATGGCCATTGCCCTGACAATCGCAAGTCTCTGCTTCTGTCCCCCAGACAGCTTTCTTGGATACTCATGTGCCTTTTCTTCCAGACCGACTTCCTTGAGAAGCGCCATTGCCTCTGCTTCCGCATCAGCTTTCGGCATCTTCTTTTCCAGCATCGGTGTAATCGTGATGTTGTCTAATACATTCAGATGCGGAAAGACATTGAACTGCTGGAAGACCATTCCAATCTTCTGCCGATGGGCATCAAGATCTGTATTCTTGACATCCAGCTCATTGCCTTCAAAGATGACCTTGCCGGATGTCGGCTGTTCCAATAGATTCAGACATCTGAGAAAGGTTGACTTGCCGCCGCCGGAAGGTCCGATGATGGTGACAACTTCTCCCTTATGGATTGTTTCATTGATGCCTTTGAGAACTTCCAGATCACCGAAGTTCTTATGGAGATCAACTGTCTCGATCAAAGCTTCATTCAACTCAGTCACTGACACTCAACCTCTTTTCCATCTGCTTGACACCCCATGACAGTGTCAATGTTACTAATAAGTAGATGCCGGCGATGATGAACAGCGGCTGCCAGATCAGGTACTTGTTGGCAAGCAGTGTTTTGGTATACATCAGTTCATACAGCATCATCGTTCCTGCCAAAGATGTTTCCTTGATCATCGCAATGTATTCATTGCCAAGTGCCGGCAGGATATTCTTAATAGCCTGCGGCAGGATGATCTTCTTCATGCAGTGAGAAGCACTCATGCCCAGTGATCTGGCGGCTTCCGTCTGGCCGATATCGACAGACTGGATGCCGCCTCTGAAGACTTCCGAGACATATGCACTGGAGTTCAGGATCAAGGCCAGCATGACATAGTAGACTTTGTCGATATTGTTCAATGCCGGAAATGCCATCGGCAGAAAATAGAAGGAAATATACATCTGGACCAGCAGCGGTGTGCCTCTTAAGACATTGACATAGACGCCGGCAATTCCAGAAAGGATCTTGTTTTTGGACAGATGCAGCATCGCAATCAAGGCACCGATCAAGGAGCCGAAGAACACAGCGATAAATGCATATTCCAAGGTTCCGCAGAGTCCTTTTAAGAAGATCGGCCAATACTCGATAAATACTTCAATAATTCCCTTGCCCATGATCCAGCTCCTTTCTGCATTTCTTTATTCAGTGATGCCTGCTTTTTCCTTGGCTTCTTTGTACCAAGTCTCGTAGTAGCCGTTATCCTTGGCTGCTGTAATGATTGTATTGACTGCTTCGATCAAGCTTGTCTCACCCTTCTTGGCAGCTGCTACGTTGCCCTGGTAGTCGCCGTATGGCGTCAGATCGAAATAGACATTTGTTAAAGCGAACTGTCCGTCAGAAGACTTGACATAGTTCTCTGCAGTGCTGTTGTCCAAGGCAACTGCATCACACTTGCCAGACGCTAATCCCAGGATTGCCTGATCCAATGTAGAGACTGGTTCATAGTTTGTTGTGCCGTTTGTATCGAGGCTGAGGATCTCATCCTGTACATACATTTCCTGTAAGGAGGTTGCCTGTGCCATGATATGTGAACCGACGAAATCACTTAAGGAATTGTATTTGCCTGCATTTGCGGCAGTTGTAATCAAAGTATGCTTGGAAGATTCTGTTGAGCTTGGATCTCCTTCATAGCCGATGGACAGTTCATAGGATTCTGCTCTGTCTTTCTTCCAGCCATAGCCGGATAATGCCAGATCAACTTTGCCTGTATCAACGGCAACTAATGTTCCGGAGAAGTCCATCGTCTCGATATCCAGATCAACGCCCAGTGAATCAGCAATGTATTTTGCCAGCGTCATCTCACAGCCCCAGACCTTTCCTTCGTCATCGACGAATTCAGCAGCTGGATAGTCAGGTGATGTAGCAATCGTCAGTACACCGTTCTTCAGTACGTCTGCTAAGACGCCGGTTGCATTCGATGTAGCAATTTCCGGCTTCTCCAGATCTGTTGTATCAAGAAGATATGCGTAAGTACTGCTGGTGCCTGTCTTTGCGGATGAAGCAGTTGTTGTCGAAGCAGCAGCGTTAGCTGTGCATGCGGTTAATGAAATGGCCAGAAGTGCAGCGGATGTAGTTTTGATCATTTGATTGAGTGTCTTCATATTCTTTCTCCCTAGAGTTCTTCCTCTGTCTAATTTGATTGATACGGTTGGATGCACTGTTGATCGTTCGTCGCTCTTCCATCTCATTTCACCTCCCTCTAAAACAAAAAAGCCGTCTCTGAATATTATTTCCAGAGACGACTTATCATCGCGGTACCACACTGGTTACCAGTTCCGAAGAACTGATCACTCTTACCTGTAACGCCGGTGCTGCGTTCCTCACTATGACTTCATGAGGACTTCTCCCAGATGCGCTTCCCCATATCCTCCCTTACCGGACTCACACTCTGTTCCGGCTCGCTTGAAGTTCCTATACAGGTACTCTTCTGTTCTTAGAATGTAACTGTAGTTTAGTTTCACAATTTATATTTGTCAAGAAAGAATTTACATTTTTATAAAATATTTTACATTATTATTTACATTTACCCAATCAGCTTCGTTCCCACAAATGCCAGAATGGACATGCATATGAGGAAAACAAGCGCATATGGCATGATCTTGGACATCAGCTTGGAATCCTGTCCCTTTGCGTTCACCGCTGCTAGAGCGATTGCCAGAGACTGTGGAGAGATCATCTTCCCTGCCGCAACACCCAATGAATTCAATGCCACCATCCAATAGGAGTTGACCTGCAGCGTCTCTGCCGCCTTTAACTGCACCCCGCCGAATAAGACGCCGGAGTTCGTGCCAGACCCTGTGACAAACGTCCCCAGCGCGCCAATCCATGGGGCAAAGATAGGATAGAAGGAACCAGCGGCAGCAATCGCAAAGGACGCAATCGAACCAATCATCCCAGAATAGCCCATGATCTTTGCGCATCCAAGCACACAGATCATTGTGATCATTGTCTCCTTCATCTGCAGGATTGTTTCTTTAAAGACAACACCAAAGTCCTTCAGATGTGCCCCCTGCATCAATCCCCCAATAATTGCAGACAGGAAGATCCAGATGCCCGGTGTATTGATCCAGGCAAAGGTCAGCTTGCCTGCTTTCTCACCTGTATAGATCACTGCTGTCGTGGAGAACTGTGCTAAGAACGAGTTGATCGGTGTTACCAGTTTCGAAGTCAGCAGAAGGAAGATAAAGATGAAGATGAACGGTGACCATGCACGCAGTGCCTTCTTCAGATCAATGGTCTCCTTCTGTTCCAGCTTCAATTCATACTGCGGATCCGGTTTCATCTTTCTTCCCAATACGATTGTTACTAACAATGAGCATACTGACCCAATCACCACGGCCAGTTCGGCACCGATGAACTTAGCAACCAATAACTGCGGCAGAACAAATGATACGCCGGATAACAATGTAATCGGCACCATTCCCTTCAATGCTTTTACACCCTTCCCTGTTGCCATCACAATCAAGAACGGGCATGCCAGCATAAACAATGACAACTGCATCGTTGTCATAAAGGAGAGGCCCGTATTCTCCAGCCCAACTAAGTTGGCCAGTGTCACCGTCGGAATACCAATCGAACCAAACGGTGTCGGTGTACCGTTAGCAATCAAGCATACCAGGCATGAAAAAATTGGATCAAAGCCCAGGGAGACAAGCATGCTGGCAGGGATAGCAATTGCCGTACCAAAACCAGCCATACCCTCCATGAAGCCGCCGAAGCACCAGGCAATCAACAAAACCAATACACGCTTATCTGCACAGACAGATGTAATCATCTGCTTGATGATATCCATGGCGCCGGTATGAAGAGAAAGCCGATACGTAAACACAGCTGCCAGGATTACTAAAATGATCGGCCATAAGGCCATCAAGAATCCCTCTGCCCCAGCTGTTACTGTATTCAGCAGAGAAAGCTTCCAGAAAAAAACAGCCAATAAACCGGCGATGATCAATGAACCAAACGCCGCCTTAAAAGCTGGTATTTTCAACACAATCAAAGCAAAGCCAAGCCAGATGATTGGTAGTAAAGCCAATAAGAAGTTCAGCAGTTCCATACCTTATCCTCTACTTTTTCTAAATTCTTCAATATGGAATCTTAAATTCTGCATTTCCCGTCTGACATCTTCACCAGTAATCGGTCTTCTCAAGAAACCGCTGATGCGCTTTTCAAACGCCTCATGCATGTATAGATTGCTGTCAGAGATAAAGATAATATTGATCTTTGCATTGATTTCCCGTAAAGCATCAACTAATTCTAGTCCCTGGCCCTTTCCATCGTGAAAGCAGATAAATGCAGTATCCGTCAGGTATTCATTCACGTAGTTTTTTACTTCATCTACTGTTGTAAAACCCTCAACAGTATCATCTGAACGAAGGTTCTTCGTTAAAAGATCGCATGTATCTTTTAAAATATTCTTTTCGTCATCATATACTACTATCTTCATAATCAGATCCTCTTTTAAATATTATACCGTATATCATTTCGAACAGATGCACAAAGATGGAAGAAAAAGGACTCCCTGCCAGGAGTCCTTCTTCCCCGATATTTCTACCGGTGTCTGGGGTTCAGTTGTATACACTCTTCTTTGACGTAAAGGAGAGAACAACTGTAGCTTTTTCCGCTTTCTACTGCATACCGAAGCCTATCGGTTCCAGCGGACAATCTTTAGTGTATCAGGCTTTTTGAAGAAGTAAATGAATTTACTTCGGGAATCTTTTGATTAGTCAGAATACTTTCTTCTGAAGAAGAATGCTAATCCTGCTAACAACATTGAGAATGCTAATGCACCAGCTGCCATCGGAGCATTTGTCTGATCGCCAGTATTTGGTGTTGAAGGTCTAGCATTTCTATCATCCGTTGTTGGAGATGCAGGTCTATCAGGTACTACAGGAGTTGTTGGTCTTGCAGTTATTGTTAATGTGCCCGTAACAATTGCAATGTCATAGTTATTAGCATCAGTACCATCATTCACTGCATATGTGAATGTATTGTTGCTGCTGCCAACTTCTGTCTGTGTTCCTGTAAATGCGTAAGTAACGCTCTGGCCTGCTACAAATCCCTGGTCGCTGATAGTAACAGTATCATTAGTAAGTGCTGTACCATCATATACCTTAGTTGCTGTGCCACTTGTTAATGTTACATTTCTCTTTGTAATAGTAACAGTTGCACTTGTGTAGCTGTCTTCATAGTTAGGGTTCGTTGCCTTGACATACACTGTCTGTGCTGCTGTGACATCTGTCCATGTTGGCAATGTTGTACTCCACGTCCTTGTATCTTCCTGTTGAGCACCAAACAAGTTAAATAGTGCAAATAATACAGTATTCTGAGGTTTCTCAGTTGTGTAATATAACGTGCTATCACTTTGTGTTGCCTTAACATTAAGAATAGAATGTGCTGCGCCATCATAGGTACCGTTATAAGTTTCTGCTGTGACTGCATTCTGCTCTGCTGGTGCCTTTGTGATCGTCAGTGTGCCATTTGCATATGTAACGCTGTAGTTGCCCTGCGCTGCATCGCCATCCGGCTTGATCGCATATGTTCCTACGTTCTCGCCTGCTACTCTGCTTGTTGTATATGTGACTGTATCTGTTCCCAGTGTTCCTGCGACTGTTGCGTCGAGTGTAGGATCTTTTGTGCCATAGACCTTGCTCTTGTCATTCGCTGTGACTGTCACTGCCTTTGGCGTGATCGTTACTGTTGCTGATGCTGTCGCATCTTCATAGTTCGCATTCACTGCCTTTACATAGACTGTCTGTGCTGCTGTGACTTCTGTCCATGTTGGTGCTGTCTCTGACCATGTCGCATTGTCTGTGCTGTAGTACAGTGTCGTGCCATCAGTTACTGCTGAGCTTGCTGTGATGCCATGTGCCTTTGCATCATACGGCTTGTTATAGTCACCTGCTGTGACTGCATTCTGCTCTGCTGGTGCCTTCGTGATCGTCAGTGTGCCTGTCGCATATGTAACGCTGTAGTTGCCCTGCGTTGCTTCGCCTGCTGGTGTGATCGTGTATGTTCCTACGTTCTCGCCCGCTACTCTGCTTGTTGTATATGTGACTGTATCTGTTCCCAGTGTTCCTGCGACTGTTGCGTCGAGTGCAGGATCTTTTGTGCCATAGACCTTGCTCTTGTCATTCGCTGTGACTGTCACTGCCTTTGGCGTGATCGTTACTGTTGCTGATGCTGTCGCATCTTCATAGTTCGCATTCACTGCCTTTACATAGACTGTCTGTGCTGCTGTGACTTCTGTCCATGTTGGTGCTGTCTCTGACCATGTCGCATTGTCTGTGCTGTAGTACAGTGTCGTGCCATCAGTTACTGCTGAGCTTGCTGTGATGCCATGTGCCTTTGCATCATACGGCTTGTTATAGTCACCTGCTGTGACTGCATTCTGCTCTGCTGGTGCCTTCGTGATCGTCAGTGTGCCTGTCGCATATGTAACGCTGTAGTTGCCCTGCGTTGCTTCGCCTGCTGGTGTGATCGTGTATGTTCCTACGTTCTCGCCCGCTACTCTGCTTGTTGTATATGTGACTGTATCTGTTCCCAGTGTTCCTGCGACTGTTGCGTCGAGTGCAGGATCTGCTGTGCCATAGACCTTGCTCTTGTCATTCGCTGTGACTGTCACTGCCTTTGGCGTGATCGTTACTGTTGCTGATGCTGTCGCATCTTCATAGTTCGCATTCACTGCCTTTACATAGACTGTCTGTGCTGCTGTGACATCTGTCCATGTTGGTGCTGTCTCTGACCATGTCGCATTGTCTGTGCTGTAGTACAGTGTCGTGCCATCAGTTACTGCTGAGCTTGCTGTGATGCCATGTGCCTTTGCATCATACGGCTTGTTATAGTCACCTGCTGTGACTGCATTCTGCTCTGCTGGTGCCTTCGTGATCGTCAGTGTGCCTGTCGCATATGTAACGCTGTAGTTGCCCTGCGTTGCTTCGCCTGCTGGTGTGATCGTGTATGTTCCTACGTTCTCGCCCGCTACTCTGCTTGTTGTATATGTGACTGTATCTGTTCCCAGTGTTCCTGCGACTGTTGCGTCGAGTGTAGGATCTGCTGTGCCATAGACCTTGCTCTTGTCATTCGCTGTGACTATCACTGCTCTAGGAGTAATTACTAATTCAGGTGCCGTTGCACTATCGATTTTAAAGAGATTAGTTACATCATTTCCAGATTTATCTTTAATCACAATCTTCGAATAATCTACAGTTCCCTTATATGAATCGACATTTTTTCCTGAAGCTGCATTTACTGCTACATTTTCATAAGTATAACCAGCAGGAAGTCCAATAACTTTAATTTCATTGTTACTTTGAATTTCTCCTGTGTATATACATGTCTTTTTACTGCCTTCAATCTGTAAATGTGTTAACTTCACCCACTGTGCAAACAGAGTGTTTGTATCAGTAGTAAATTGAGAAGCATTGTCAATCTGTACCTTATTCCCCGCTTGAACCATGGCTCCAGTTCCATCTTTTGCGGTATTCCATCCAATGAAAACATAATCACTACGAGAGACAACATAATTAGCAACTGCCACTTGACCATTTTCGAGTAATGTTTCTACAACACTTGCCTTATTTCCTTCAGAATCAATTCCGCCATTGAAGTCATAAACAAGCTTTGTTGTTGCCGCCTTATCTGCCCACTGTGCTTTGAATATAATATTTGAAGTACCAATCTTAATTAAACTTCCTGGATAATAAATTGCATTGTCAACACTTGATTTCCAACCAATAAACACCTTTCCATCTGGTGCTGTTAAACCATCTGCACTAGCAACTTGTGCTTGAGCATTTTCGTAATAATGCATTTTGTCAGTAACTGTGCCAGTACCGCCGTTTGCATCATAAGAAACTTCGCTAATCTTGCCACCCATCCATTTAGCATAAATATTCATATTTGATGTAATTTTCTGGGCAAAACTAAACGGAGTTCCATCTTCTTTGACCCAGCCAGCAAATGTCTTTACTGAATCTGTTGGAGGCACTATTGTGTCAATTGTATTTTCTGCTGTAATCCCTGTAACTTTCTGATAAATGTCTGATCCATTATAGAAAATTACACTAAATGTAGGTGCTACCCATTTTGCATAAAGCTGGAGATCATTAGCTGGCATTTCAGAATCAAAGTTAAATTTATTCTGACAATCAGCATCTGTATACCAACCATCAAATGTATAATAATTGGCAAGTCCATTTGGTCTTGCAGGAGTATATGAAGCATATTGTTTTAATGAATCTTCATACAAAACAGTTTCCGTTTTGGATTCACTATTAACATTGTAGAATGATAACTTATAGGAATTTCTTGTATAATGAATTTTCAAAGAATCAGGCTGAGATATAATCTCCAGCCTTTGCTGAAGTCCAAGAATCACCATAATCTGTACTATATTCAGAAACTGTAAACCCGTTATATTTGTCAGAGAAATACCAAGTACCACCTGTTGATGACTTGGTTGAATTTGTTGCTTTTGACGGATATGTTCCATCTAAATTTTGTTTATAATGTTCAATCAAACTTCCAGAATCTAAATCTTCTCCCGAAAGCTCCAAACTGTCAGCCGATTTATTAGGATTAATAAATGCGTCTAAGAATGTCAGAGTAGTTTTTTTATCACCTTTTTTATATGTCCATTTATAATTAGTAGGCCACGTATATCCGTTTGAAGCTAACGTTGATCCATATAATCCAGTAAATGTTTGATCATATTCATAGTGAGCATCTGTCCAAGCTTTACACTCACCATACCATGTATACGAGGTGCATTTTTTTTCAATCCAATTAGCAGTAAAATGGAGTGTCATGACTTGACGATCATAGTAAATATTTAATGTAGTTGTTCCATCAGCAGCAACTGTAACAGATTTGGAATTCGTAGAATTATAAATGAAGCCTGTCAATTTCAAACTTGTATCGGCTTTTGTTGGGCTGACTGTTGTTCCAATCGGTGCTTGTCTCATTGTTGATGCATCAGCATAATAATCATATTTCTTATCAGAATCTGTTGCAGTTTTACTATCCGTTACTTTTTGAGTCCAGAAAATTACGCTGTAATATACTTCTTTAGCATTCCACTTAGCATATAAAGTTTTGTCAGCAGTAAGTTTACCACCAAACGTGTACTCAGTCTTATATGCATCATCTTCATACCAACCGGCGAAATCATATCCTTGCCTTGTAGGATTTGCTGGTGCTGTTGTGCCGCTTGTTGGACTTACAAACTCTGGTTCAACGTATGACGCATCATCAGAAACATTAAATATCAACCAATACCCCATCTGTAATAATTGGCTTTAAAGTAATATTTGAAGTTACTGCAGAACCATTTTCAATTGGATTTTCAGCTGTTTCAGTATACCAACCTGTAACAGGACTGATTTGCCCCTACTGATAACTTTACATCAGAATAGTCAAGTTTATCATTTTCAGCATACTTCTGTGTATAGATTGTATTGCCATTAGCGTCTAAATAATATACATGATACTCTGCACTGTATTTTGCATAAAGATCGACCGATTTTTGTCTCTGCAATTGTTCCAACATTTCCAAATATATATGCTTCAGTTGCATTTTTCTCGAACCAACCAGTGAAAATCTTACCTTCTAGTTCAGGCACTGAAGGTTCATTAACAATTTCGTTACTATGAACAATCTGTTTATCATTTTCTATTGGATTACCATTTTCATCGTAGAAATTAAATGTTAGTGTTTTTGGCTCTGAAGTTCCAACAACATAGATTGAGAACTTATTGGCTTGAACTGCTACATCTGTTTGATTTGCATCTGTATATCAACCTCTGTACTTACGGGTTCTGCAAC
>Ga0268359_10431_pt1 | contig 17023 bp, 16 predicted proteins | sample BioMet11_FD_194416 | JGI IMG/M metagenome (GOLD analysis project Ga0268359, IMG submission 194416) | Sewage microbial communities from Oakland, California, United States - Biofuel 11 (PacBio Assembly) | ecosystem: Engineered > Wastewater > Sewage > Unclassified | place: USA: California | collected...
CTTTTGGGCGGCGCCTGCGTCAAACTTTGCCACTGCTTCCGCCAGATTCTTGGCATTGCCAAGGGCGGTTGCCTCATCCATGCCATGCTTTTGTATAAAAATATCGCGCAGCGGCTCAACTATCAATCGGGTACGCTCTCCACTAAAGCGTTGGGGCAGCAGCTCGTTGCAGTATTCACGTATTGCCCGCTTCCAGCACTGGCTTGAGACCCTAGCCCGCTGCACGCCGCCAAAAATTGCGGTCTTTGGCGAACCAAGATCATCCCGGTTGAGGCAGGCAACAGGAACAGATTGCAATATATGCAGTTCAAGATGGCGCATGATTACTCTCCTGAATTAGTATAATTATTATCGCACGGGGCAGAGAAGCAACATTCCAAAACCAAAACCGCGCGCACTGCCAAGGCCGTTAGTAAATGCCTGACAAAAGGCGTCCCGCCCGGTGACGCGCAACACGCCGCTGAACCGCACGCCTATGTGGGTTCCCGACTGTTGGCCTTTTCTGAAAGAATAACTTGTTGACGGGTCTACGCGGAGGCCGGGCAGCACTTCAAAACCGTTGGCCTCCGCCTTGCGGTCGAGCCACTCGCGCTGTTCATCCGGCTTGATGATGGCCTCGCGGCGGCTGTTCTTTTTGCGTTGCCCGTCGCTGGTAAAAGCCTTGACCTTGCGGCCAGGGTTGCAGACCACGTCAAACCGGTAGTTGTCGTGCTCCAGAAACCTGGGCGGCACAGCCTTGACCTGCCAGTGCTCCGCCGCGCAAAAATCCGGCCGCTGCGGTTCAAGGGGGCTGAGCACATGCGCCAGAACCCCTGTGGGAATTTCATCCAGCCGGAACAAAAAATCGCGGTCAGCGTCGGGCCGATGCGGAAAGCACTGCCAGATGGCCTGATGCCAGGCATAGCAGTCGCTCAGCCGGTGGCGGTACATGGCGGGCATATCCACCATAAAACGGGTCATCCAGGTCATGGCATTGTCTCCGGGGTATCCTGCGGGGTTTCCGCCTGTTGGCCGGGTACATCGTCAGACGCCGCAGATGCCGCGGCCGGGGCCCAGAACTGCTGCGCCCACCGCTCCTGCACATATTTGCGTTTTTGCGGAAACGCCCATTGCAGCAGGTCTTCCTGCAACTGCTCGTAGTTTACGGGTATGCCCCGCACCTTGGCCCGCAAAATCAGGCGCACCACTCTGGGGCACACCTCTGCCGTCTCGGCTGCGAGCAGGAGCTGAAAGCGCACGCCAATGGGGCCGGGCTTTTCATCGTCGGTTTTTTCGTCGCCCGAGCACAGTTTTCGGCACACGCTCCCCATACTGCCGGAAGGGGATTCATCAGGGTGTGCGGCATACAGGGCGGCGATAGTGCGCACTACCTCGCCCTTGTACCCTTCAATGCCGTCAAAACGCGCCAGCAGGGGCCACGCCCTTTGCTGTTTGCCGGGCACAATGCCGCACCGCAATTGGGCCAAAACCCCACGGCGCTCCTTTTGTGTCCGCAGCCATTGCACCAGTGCTGTCATTCGTCGTCCTCCTCATGGGATGTGTCGGAAGATGTATCTGAAGCCGCCGTTGAAGAATTTGCATCATCAACGGGTTTGCTGAGTTTGGCGAGGCCAAGGGCGTACGCCCGGTGCTGACGGGGCGTTTGCGGTGCGCAGGCGGCGGCGTAGGCCTGCCGGGCGGCGGCAAACAGGGATTTTGCCCATGCTTTTTGCGCATCTGGCAGGTTATCGGTACCGAGGCTCTCCACGCAGGCAAAAAGCAGGGGCAGATTCTGCTCCGCAGCTGTCCAGTATTGGATGAAGGCCTTTTGCCTGAGTTTGCTCAGCAGACCGGCTTTGCCTGCGCCAGCCCCCTTGAGCCTGCCAGACCAACCGCCGTCAATAGTTGCGCGGTAGGTCTCCACCGCCCACCCAAGCCTGCGGGACATAGACTCGGCATGTTGCACGCCTTTTTCATAAATCTCCTGCCCCGGCGTATTTTGCATGGCTTGCGGGATGTGGTAGACAGATTCGAGCGTATCTACCACCTTGGCCTTATCTCTGGCCATGCCTGCCACAATGATATCCCGATCTGCAGGGCCTTCTGACGACGATAATCCTACCGCCCAAAAACCGCCTACATTATCCTTGTTGCGGTGGGCTACAATGGCATGCAGCTCACGCCACAGGGCCTTGCCGGGTGTTACAGCCAAAAGCGCCTGAGTCGGCTTGTCGTTTCTAATTCTTGAGACAACGGTAGAAGTAGGTTCTTCTACAAAGGGGGCCTTTTCATTATTAAAATTGGGGAAAGCCGGCCCTGTGCCAAGTATGATGGATGCCCCCTCGCGCTGAAACAGTACAAGACGCGGAAGCGGGGTCAGCCGACCAAGATAGGTCTGGGTGGCGTTATCCCATGCGGCTTTGTCGTCCAGACTCTTGGGCATCTGTTCCCACACGGGTTTTCCCCAGCCCGCTCCGATGCACTTCAAATGCGCTTCAATGGCTGCACGGTCGCACATATTGAGCTGCAGCGTCTGGAGCAGATGCCCGCCACGCCAAAAGGTGTGCGTCATGGACCCCACGGCGCAGGGAGCATCGCTTGATGTACGGGCTGTGGCCTGACCGCTCCAGGTGACGGACCCAATCAGACCGCCGGGGCTGAAGCACAGATAGGTCAGCAGATTCAGCGCGAGCGCCGCCAGCTCTACAGACCGCTGGGGCAAGCTGCCCTCATGATCAAAATGCGTGCTTTGATCGCCTGTGGCGAGAGCAAAATCCAGCTTGCTGGCGTTGACCAGCGGGCCGTCTGCATCATCGCCATCCTTGACCTTTTTTGTCGCCGCCTTTAGCCCTGCTATCTGCAAAAAGGGTTTTTCGGCATCGAACAGGTCAAAGCTGCCCTCCCATTTTTTCAGATACTCTTCAGCCTTTTTCGGCAACAGTTTGGGCACGAGCGGCCACTCGTCGGGTGATGGCCCCTCAAGCGCTGCTTGGGCAATGCACAGCAGCAGCCGCATAAGGGCCACCCGCTCGTGCGGGCGCACGGCCAGATCTCGCCATTGCTCCCCCTGACAGAAGGCATCGCGCAGGCTGATAAGCTGGCGGCGGCCACCCGTGTTCAGCACAGGAATCCACTTTTCTGACACAAGGTTCATGGTTGCTTCCTTTGTTTGGGCCAAACGATGCCCAGTTCCTGATCCCAATACGGATGCTCGCCATCCTTGAGACCCAAGACGTCCATCTTTCCGTCATCACAAATCTGTATCCAGTGCCGCAGATTGTAGTTTGCCAAAAAGCGGGATTGAGGAGGGTTTGCCGCAGTCGGTAATCTGGAAGCTTGAGGGCGTTGCGGTGCAGCTTGCGGGCTGTATCTTTTACAAAGTCTGTACTGCGGGAATTGATGATGCTGCCGTCAAGCAGCGTTATCTGGCCATTTTTCTTTGTGCGATACATGACAAAGCCGTATTCCTGATGGTCTGACAGCCTTGTTGGAGCGTACTCTTCCACATCTGACCCCGCAAGACGCCACACATCTGTGTTCATATCTGCCTGCATTTCATGGCAACATTTTTGCCAAACTGTTTGTCATACAGCTCCTGCAAAGCATCAGACAGATATTCTGGTTCTGCATATGTTGTATGGATAAGACTACGGATGTCGTCTGGGCAGGGTTTCCCGACGAGACTTTGCCCCACACCTCGAGCGTGCGCAGCAATATGAAGGGATCGTACACGTTGGCCTTGCTGCCCAGTGCCTGCTTGATAGCCGCTGCATTCATGGATGGCAGGTCGTTTAAGCGCAAAGTCTTCGGCAATTATATGCAGGCAGGGTTGATCAACTGGCCGGTCACGCCGATTGTGCCGCCACAGCCTGCCCATGCGTTGCAGCAGCATGTCTGTGGGAGCCAGCTGGGTAAACAGCGCATCGGCATCCAGATCAACGCTCTGTTCCACAATCTGCGTGGAAACCAGGATGCAGGCCGCGCTGGCGCTGGCCGTCCTTGCCCAAACGCCGCATCCATTCTGTTTCGCGCTCCTCGCGCATAAAAAAAGGCAGCCGCGCGTGCAGAATGCCCATATCAATATGCTGGGCAGCCGTTTGCAGCGTGGTCTTTCAGGTGGCTGAACGTCTCCTGCGCGTCGGCGACGGTATTGCACACCCACAGCACCTGACCGCCGGAGGCCGCAATATCCGCAGCCTGATCGATCGCCAGTTGCTGCGGCAAAAAATCCACCAGTACCGAGCGGGACGGCGGGGCCTCGCACGGGCAAAGCTGCACAGCATCCTGCCCATAAACACGGCCGCTGATGCAGGGGTACGGCAGGCTGTCGCCCTCCGCATCCATGCTGGGCACTGGGCCGCCGGGCTGCAGCAGCGCCGTGCGGGCGGACGCCGTGAGCGTGGCGGAAAGCACAATGACCGTAGCCCCAAGGTCGGCGAGCACACGGCACAACTCGCGGATAACGGCGCGCGTGTAGTGATCGTAACTGTGCACCTCGTCCAGAATGACCACCTTGCCCACCAGGGCAACGCGGCGAAGGGCAAAGTGTTTTACCGCAAGCGCCGCCAGCATGGCCTGATCGGCAGTGCCCACGCCCACAGGGGCCAACAGGGCGCGGCGTGATGAGCAGAACCAGCGCGACGGGTCAGCCGCCGCCTCGGCAGCGGCAAAGTCTGCAGGCGAGTGTTGCTGCTGGTAGGGTGCGGCAAGTAGATCGTCCAGCAACCACGAATTGCCGTGGATGAGCTGCACCCGCTGGGCTGTGGGCGATATGCAGCATACAAAGTCCCGCACGCGCTCATAAATGCGGTTGCTCGTGGCCTGCGTGGGCAAACCAAAATACAGACCCCGCGCCTTGCCCTGCTCCATAAGCTTGTAGGCGGCCATAAGCGCCGCCTCTGTTTTGCCCATGCCCATGGGAGCCTCAATAACATAAACGCCCGGCTCCGTTATGGTTTGCCAGGCGGCCTCCTGCATGGGGTACGGCGCGTTGCCAAATATTTCTTCAAAGCTCAGGCCAGGACGGACGGTCAATGCGCCAAGGCCGAGGGCGTCAACCACATCGCGCGCCTGACGGGCGATCTGAGCATCATCAACAGGAGCGCATACGGGATCAGCGGAAAAATGACGTTCGTCAGAGGCTATCCAGTCCGCGAGGGTTATGAGCCCCGAGGCGGCATACAGGTAGCCGTCGGCATCGGTAACGGGGGGAAGCTCAACGCTGCCCTGCCGCTCCCACTGGCGGGCCACAAAATCCAGCTCTTCCCGCAACCAGTCTATGGAAGGCGATGGGGCCAGACAGGGGGGCGAAACCGGCCCGTACCCGTAGGGCTTTGCCTTTGCCCACTTGCCGTGATGCGCGCCGACAATGGCGCTCCATAATGCGTGTGATTCGGACAGCGCGCTTTTTTGCTGCCAGAAATAATCAAGAACATCCTGCGAGACGCGGGCGTGAGGATCGCCGATAGTAGCCCATGCGTTATTGGCGGCTTCTTTGGCAAGCCCCGACTGCTCGACCCATGCCTCGCATTTGATCTGAAACTGCGGGCTGATTTTGCCAACGTCGTGCACGGCTAGCAGAAAGGCAATGGCAGATTGCAGATTTTGCCATGCTTGTGGAAACATGGCCTGCACAAGCTGCTGCCCCACAGCGCTGGCAAAGCGCCCATGCTGATCAACAGAAATTCCCGGTTGCGACGCGCCATGGGTTTTTGCCCAAAAAGATAATTTTTTCATGGCTTATCATAACACGGGCGCAACCAATAAACAATAAACAAGTATCGGCAAGTAACATAAATTCAGCTGAAATATATGTAAAAAAATAACTGCAGCAACCCCAGTTGCCTGATTGCTTGCCACACCCCCACAAGCGTTTTTAGGTAGCCAATCTATGGAACAAACCGCGCACCATAAAACATATCTGTGTATAATGTATAAACAAGTGAGACGGTAAAGTAGAACGAACGAATAGAAACGCAGCCCTTTCTTTCAGCTGCCCCGGCTGCCGCGAATTGACGCCAGCCTTTCACTGCGGCTGCCTTTGCCATGCGTTGGCCGGGCACGGTGCGCACAGACAATTAATATCCCCCGGCATAGAGGTATGACCCCCATCAAGTAGACAAAGCCAAAAGCCCCACGAGGCTTAAACTTTGAAAACATGATGGGGGCCATACCTCTAGCGGGGGGGGCTACATACAAAAAACCGCCCGGAACAGAAGCTCCGGGCGGTTTTGGTCATGTCATCCGTCAGCCCGTTGCCGGGCAGATGGCGAGGCTAGGCCTCAGTGGCGTCGACCAATGCAAAAGTATGCAAAGCCGCGCTGGGCCATAAAATTGGGAGAGTACAGGTTGCGCCCGTCAAACAGCAGAGGGACGGTCAGCAGGCTCTTGATCCTGTCAAAATCGGGATTACGGAACTGGTTCCATTCTGTCACCACCAGCAGGGCCTGAGCGCCCTCACAAGCGGTGTACTGACCTTCAACGATCTCAACCAGCGGGTTGTCCTTGAAAATGTGGCGCGCATTGTCGGCGGCAACAGGATCAAAGGCGCGGACCTTCATGCCCGCAGCAGTGAGCTCGTTGATGATACTGATGGCCGCGGCCTCGCGCATGTCGTCGGTGTTGGCCTTGAAGGCCAACCCCCACAGGGCGAGGGTTTTGCCCTTTACGCCGCCCTGAGGCGCAAAATATTCCATGATGCGCCCGGCCATGTGTTTTTTCTGCCTGGCGTTGACGTCTTCAACCGCGTTGAGCAGTTTGGGTTCCACGCCAGCCTTTTCGGCAGTGTGGATAAGCGCCTTGACGTCCTTGGGAAAACATGAGCCGCCGTAACCCACGCCGGGGTAGATAAACTGGTAGCCAATGCGCGTATCGGAACCGATGCCCGTACGCACGTCGCGCACGTCTGCGCCCACTTTTTCGCAGATGGTGGCGATTTCGTTGATAAACGAAATTTTGGTCGCCAGCATGCAGTTGGCGGCATACTTGGTCATTTCCGCGCTACGCACGCCCATGACAATGATTTTGTCGCGGGTGCGGGCAAAGGGCGAATACAACTCGCGCATAACGGAGGCGGCGCGTTCCGAATCCGTGCCCAGCACAACGCGGTCGGGCTTCATAAAGTCGGAGATGGCGTCGCCTTCTTTGAGGAACTCGGGGTTGGAAACGACATCCACAGTAAAGGACACGGCACGGGCGGCAAGCTCCTTGCCAATAAGGGCGCGCACCTCGTCGGCCGTGCCCACCGGAACGGTGGACTTGTCGACAACCACAAGGTCCTTCTGCATATGGCGGCCAATTTCGCCCGCGACCTGGCGCACGTAGCTCAGGTCGCACGAGCCGTCGGGCTGGGGCGGCGTACCCACGCAGATAAATGCGCAATCGGCTTCGGCAATGCCATCCTCGAGCTTGGTGGTAAACTTCAGCCGTCCGTCGGTGCGGCTGTGACGAACCATGGGTTCAAGGCCAGGCTCGAAAATATGCACGGAACCGGCATTGAGCTTTTCCACCACAGCCGAATTAACGTCCACGCAGGTCACGGTATTGCCCATTTCAGCAAAACACGCGGCGCTGACCAGACCAACATAGCCTGTCCCGATAATGCACAACTTCATAACAAAATTTCTCCGTTCGCTCCCACGGCCAACGCCCTTGACGTTACGGCAGGGAACGGGTCAGAATAGTTTAGGTTGAAAGCAAACTCAATACGCTATTTCCCATAAATGGGCAACAGCCCAACCTGCAGTACATTCTGACCGTACTGCGCCTGGTGGACCACTGTATGATTATCGGTCTTGGAACGGACATTACTGAACTGGCGCGCATCAAGGCCAGTTACGACAGGTTTGGCCGACGTTTTTTACAAAAAATCCTCACTGAAGAGGAGCAGAAACATCTGCCGGAGAGTCCCATTGCCTACATTGCAGGTCGGTTTGCCGCCAAGGAGGCAACCGTCAAGGCGCTGGGCACGGGCTTTCGCGACGGGCTTGGCCCGCTGCATGTAGAAGTGCTGCGCGGCCCGGCCGGCCAACCCCTATTGCATTTGCACGGCCCGGCCTGTCGGCGCGCCGAGGCCCTGGGCATGCGCAACGCCCACATTTCCATAAGCCATGACCGCAATGCCGCTGTGGCGGTTGTGGTGCTGGAGGCATAACCATGCCAAGCCGTTTTTGCGATCTTTTTCCCCCGCTTTCCGCTGCCGGACGAAATGCGCCAATGGGATGCGCAGGCCATGGCCCTTGGGCTGCCCGAAGAACTGCTGATGGAAAACGCCGCACGCGCGGCGCTGGACGTTTTGCGCTTCTACCGACCACACCTTGCCGGGTTGCGGGTGTGGCTTTTGATGGGCGGCGGCAACAACGGCGGCGACGCTGCCTGCCTTGCGCGGCATCTGCTGGATGCGGGCGCGCATCCGCTGGTGCTGCACACGCGACCCCTTTCGTCCTACAAGGGGGCCTGCGGCAAGCATGTGCGCATTGCCAGGGCAGCCGGGGTAATATTTACCGGTACACGGCCCTGGCTCCGCAAGGGGCCACCCTGCCGGACATCGTTGTCGACGGCCTGCTGGGAACAGGATTTTGCGGCACGCTGCGGCCCGAAACGCTGGAAATCATCCGCCGGGTCAACGCCCTGCCAGGACAGCCCTTTGTGCTCGCCATCGACATACCCTCCGGTCTTGACGGCCGCACAGGCCTCGCCATGCCCGAAGCCATACGCGCAACCGCAACAGTAAGTTTTGCCGCCGCCAAGCCTGGCCTTGCGCTGCCCCTTGCCCGCCCCTGGACTGGCGAGTTGCACGTGCGGGGCATCGGCATTCCGCTGGCGGCCCAACGCCGCGCGCCCTGCTCCTTTTATGCGGTAGATGGACGCAGCCTGGCCCCGCTGGCCCGGATACAGCCCGACGGTTTTTAAAAATTCGTACGGCCATGTACTGGTCGTCGGGGGCGCACCCGGTCTTGGCGGCGCCGCGCACCTTGCCGCCCGCGCCGCCCTGCGCGCTGGTGCGGGCCTTGTGACGGCAGCCGCACCGGGAGCAGGCATTGCCGACATAAAAAACGGCTGGCCTGAAATCATGACGCTGCCGCTCGGCGAAACCCAAGGCCGCTGGCCTGCCAGCCTGCCAGAGCACTTTGTGGAACTTGTCGGGCGCTGCGCCGCGCTTGTGGTCGGGCCCGGCATGGGCCGCGGGGCTGACGCGGCGGACTTTATGGCCGCGCTGCTGGCCCTGCCGCACAGACCGCCCACGGTCTTTGACGCCGACGCCCTGATGCTGATGGCGGGACGGCTTGATTTGCAGGCCCATCTGCGCGTGCACGATGTATTAACCCCGCACCCAGGCGAAGCAGCCGCGCTGCTGGGCAGCTCCGCCGCAGATGTGCAGGCTGACAGGCAAAGCGCGCTGAAGCGCCTGTGCGGCCTGAGCCGGGCGGTTGTTGTGCTCAAGGGCGCGGCAAGCCTAGTGGGGCAAGGCGAAGCGCCAACCCTGCTGTGCCCCTATGATGTGCCGCAGCTGGCCGTAGGCGGCTCTGGCGACGTACTGGCGGGCTGCATGGGCGGCCTGCTTGCCCGCATGTTGCCCCAGCCGCAAGCGCCGCAATACGCCGCTGCGGAGACCGACACTGCCGCAGCTACCGTTTTGCAGCCAGCGCACATGCTGGCCGGTCAGGCCGTGGCCCTGCACGCGCTGGCGGGCAAAAGCCTTGCCGGGCAATGGCCCCTGCGGGGCAACACCCCCTCGGCCGTGGCCGACGCACTGCCAGCGGCCCTTGCCGCGTACACCGCTACCCCTGCGCCGGAGGACGATTTTTTGCCATGGCCCAGATAACCCTGCGCAATCTCTCAGAAACAGAACGTCTCGGGGCCATGCTGGCCGAAGCAGTAGGCAGTTGCGGCATTGCGGCATTGTTGTTGCGCGGGCCGCTCGGCAGCGGCAAAACAACGCTTACCCGCGCACTGGTAGAGGCTCTGCCTGGCGGCGACCAGGCAGAGGTCGCCAGCCCCTCGTTTACGCTCTGCAACTACTACCCAACCACGCCGCCGGTAATGCACTGCGACCTTTACCGCAGCCCCGGCAGCCTGCCCGACGAGATTGCCGAGGGTCTTGACAGACCTGAAATTTTTTCTGTGCTGGAGTGGTCCGAATACCTGCCCGAGGCGGAAATGCCGCAAGATTATCTGGACATATCCCTGCAACCGTGCGAAGAAAGTCGCCTACTGACGCTGCAAGCTCACGGTCCTATTGCCGCGAAGCTTTTGCGCCACCTGCGCCAAAATTGGCCTGTGGACAGTTCTGCCCACGGCTAGGTATTGGGGCGGGCTGACCTGTTGTACCCATCAAGGATTGAGGACAATGGATACAGGCATGAAAATATTGGTCCAGAAATTTGGCGGCACTTCCGTTGCCAAGCTGGAGTGCATGAAGCAGGTGCGTGAGAAAGTACTGGCAGGCCTTGCCCAGGGGTATAAGGTCATTGCGGTGCTTTCGGCGCGGGCTGGCGACACCAACAAGCTGCTTGCCCTTGCCGATGAATGGTCTTCCACGCCTGACCGCGCGGAAGTTGATTCTCTCGTCTCTACGGGCGAGCAGGTTTCCATCAGCCTGTTTACCATGCTGCTGAAAGACGCGGGCATCCGCGCCCGCTCACTGCTCGGCTGGCAGATTCCCATCACCACGGACGACGACTTTGGCCGTGCGCGCATCCGCTCCATCGACAGCAATTCCCTGCGTAAATTCCTGCAGAACTATGACGTGCTTGTGGTAGCCGGGTTTCAGGGTTGCACCGAAGACGGCCGCATTACCACACTTGGCCGAGGCGGCTCGGACACCTCGGCTGTGGCGCTGGCTGCGTCGCTTGGCTCTGTGGAGTGCGACATCTACACAGATGTTGACGGCGTCTACACCACCGACCCCAATATCTGCTCCACGGCCCGCAAAATGGACCGCGTGGCCTATGAGGAAATGCTTGAAATGGCAAGCATGGGGGCCAAGGTACTGCACATCCGCTCTGTGGAATTTGCCAAAAAATACAAGGTTCCCGTGCGCGTGCGCTCCACGTTCAGCAATGATCCAGGCACGCTTGTCACTCAGGAGGACTCCACCATGGAAGCCGTACTCGTTTCCGGCATTGCATATGACAAAGATCAGGCCCGCGTGACCCTGCGCGACCTCCCCGATGTGCCTGGCACGGCGGCGGCGGTGTTTGGCCCGCTTTCCGAAAAAGGCATTCTGGTCGACATGATCGTGCAGAATACCAGCCAGGACGGCCACACCGACATGACCTTTACCGTCTCGCGCAAGGAACTCAAGCAGACCTTGGAGATGATGGAAGAAGTCGCCCAAAAGACCGGCGCGCGCGAAGTGCTGCACGACGTGAGCGTGGCCAAGGTCTCGGCCATCGGCGTGGGCATGCGCAACCATTCCGGCGTCGCGGCGCGGGCGTTTGCCGCTCTGACTCAGGAAGGCATCAATATTCTTATGATCAGCACTTCTGAAATCAAGATCACCATCCTGATCCAGGAAAAATACGTCGAGCTTGCCGTGCGCATTCTACACGACACCTTCGGGCTGGACTGGGACCTGGGCTAGGCCCTGCCGCCGCCCGTTTGATGGACAAACAGCAGACTGAACAAAAAAACCTCCCCGCATTGCGGGGAGGTTTTTTTGCGCCAAATACACAGCCCGCCACGCACGGCAGACATGCTCACCCGCTGGCTGCGGGCGGGATCCCCAGCCTGCGGCAGACGCTGGCCGGGCTGCATCCGCAAAGCACCGCATCCGTCGTGACTGCCGCCCGCCGCACATCCGGCACAACCGCGCCGCGCACGCCGGCAGCAGCGCATCAGGCCAGCAGCAATTGCCGCAACGCGGGCACGTCGGCGCACAGGCTGTCGGCGCCGGCCTGTTCAAGCTCGCCGCGCGATCCGTAACCGTATAGCACCCCGGCGCAGGGCATGCCCACGGCGTGGGCTCCCAGTACGTCGTACTCTCTGTCGCCCACCATCAGGCAGCTCTCCATATCCGCAACATTGCACAACCCGCAGGCGTACCGCAGCACTGAGGTTTTGCTGTTGCGCGGGCCTGTCAGCTCAGCCCCGGCCACATGGTCAAATACCCCGGCAATGCCAAAATGCTCAAGAATGCGCAACGCAAAAGGTTCGGGCTTGGAGGTGGCCAGCGAGACCACCCGCCCGGCGGCGCGCAGATCGGCCAGCAAATCCGCAATACCGTCGTAAAGAGCGTTTTCAAAAATGCCTTTGACGGAGTAATATTCGCGGTATTTCTTCACGGCCAGCTCCGCCTTGGCTGCGTCGCCGTCAAACAGCTTGCCAAACGAATCGCGCAGGGGCGGGCCGATAAAGTACAGCAGATCTTCATCCGCCCGCGCAATGTTAAAATACGTCAGCGCATGCTGCACAGAGCGGATAATGCCTTGCTTGGAATCGGTCACAGTGCCGTCGAGATCAAAAAATAAGTATTGCTTCACAGGCGCTCCTTGGGTCTGATTGCGGGGGCTAGTCGCCGGTAAAGGGCGTGTGCCGTCCGGTGCCGTCAACGCCAAACTGGCTGTCCAGCGCCTTGTTGTCGCCGGGCCTGGTAAAGTAGCCGTTCATGGTGCGTTGCGGCGTTCCCATGCCCAGCAGCGTACCGGCAGAGACAAAACTGTATCCCTTGCGGCGCAGCTCGGCTACGGTCTCGCGCAGCAGCTGGGCCGACCCCTTGGGCACAAGGTTGGCGTGGAACAGCAGGATGGAACCCGGCCTGACCTGCGAGGCTACCAGTTGGGCCTCGTGCCGCGCGTGCTCGGGCCTGGCATTGTCCCCGCCCGACTCGGCCACCACATCCCACTGCACTACCTGCATGCCAAGGTTTGCCAGCGCCTGCAAAGCCTGATCGTTGCAGCGCCCGTAGGGCAGGCGAAACAGGGTGGGCACGGGCGCAATGTTTGGTTCAGGGCGGCCCTGAGCCCGCGCCTGCCGCAAGGCTTCGTCGCGCAGCAACTCATATTGCGCCTGCGTCCACAGCACCTGGGCGCGCAACCCCGCAGGCGAGAGCAACGCAAAATTGCCGTGCGACCAAGCGTGGTTAGCAATTTCAAACTGCGACTCGGTCATGATCTGCAAAACGCGGCGCGAATGGGTGCGCATCCACTTGCCGCCCATGAACAGCGTGGCTGGTATGCGTTCGCTGCGCAAAAAACCGAGTATATCCATATCGCAGCCAGTGGTGACGGTATCAAGCTCGCACAGGTCAAAGGTAAGGGCGACGACCTTGGCCCCGTCGGCAATGGCCACCCGACGGATATTGCCCACAGACGCGGCAGGCAGCGGCGGAAGCACTGTAGCGGGTTCGCGCCGCGCGGGAGGAGTGGAATCGTTGGGCAGGGCCTTGCGGGCGTCCTGGGCGTCGGGCAGCCATGAAGAGGCCGCATCGTTTGCGGACGCGGTTTGCTGTGCGTACACTATTGAGGGCATGACGGCCGCAATAAGCAATGACGCCGCCCACATGGCGCAATAACGCCCTAACCGTGCAAATGGCATGAACATGGGTTGATCCTCCTGCGCCGCCGGTGCCAAGGCATCAGCAGCTCACGCAAAACGGGATTTTGCCGGTTGCCCAGCAGGGCCAACCCGCAGTGCGGCATTACCGTCACGCTGGGTCTATATCCCTTACGCCATCTGCCCACAAGCACGGCAGACAGAATATGTATTTCACCGGAATTACAGGATTATTTTTTAGCAATTTGCGTATTGAATTTATCAGTCAAATGTCGCATGATACAAAAGACTATTTGCGACAGTGAGCAGGCCAATGCCGGAGCCAGCAACGTTTGCAAACAGCAAGGAAAAGGCAAGCTCTTACCCCAAGCGATTAGCGACAGATGCCACACATCAAAATACCCGTTTCTACCCTCCGCCCCGGCATGTATATTGTCGACCCCGGAATCTCGTGGCTGAAGGCTCCCCTGCTCTACATGCAGGAGGGCATTTTGGCATCGGCGGATGAGATCAACAACATCATCCTGCAGGGATTTGCCGAGGCCTACTACGACCCCGAGCGCTCGTTTGACGAAACCCCAGCTACCCCGCTGCCCAATACTCCACTTGCCGCAGAACTGCTAATCGCCAACAAAATTTACGAAGACGCCTACGCAAACGTAAAAAACTTTCTTGAATCCGCACGTGGCGGCGCGCTTGACCTGACCTTTGCCCGGCCGTTGGTGGGCGACATCATCAAAAGTCTTGCCCGCAACGTTGACGCCTTGGTCACGCTTTCGCTGCTGAAAAAGACTGACGAATATACGTACGCCCACAGCGTCAACGTCACCATTTTTGCCGTGGCCTTTGCCAACTTTTTGGGCATGCCCGATGACCGCCTGCACAACGTGGGGCTGGCCGGTCTGCTGCACGATTACGGCAAGGCGCTGATTCCGCATGAAATACTTACCGCTCCACGCTCGCTGACCTTTCAGGAATTCGAGACCATGCGCGAGCATGTGCTGCTGGGTGTTGAAAAAATCAAACAGTTCTCGAGCGTTGAGCCAGAAATTATTGAAGGTATCGCCCAGCACCACGAAAAACACAACGGCACAGGTTACCCCTATCGCCTTTCGGGCAAGCAGATCGGCGTTTTTGGCCGGGTGCTCTCCCTCAGCGACGTGTACGACGCCCTTTCGTCCAAGCGCGTTTACAAAAACCCATTGCCCCCCAACAAGGCACTGGGCATGATGTACAAAATGCGTGGTCAGGCATGGGCCCCAGGCTATGTCGAACGCTTCATAAAAATGGTGGGCATTTTTCCCGTGGGTACAGCGGTGGAGCTATCCAACGAGCACAGGGGCATTGTGTGCCGCTCCAACACCAACTTTCCTGCGCAACCGTGCATCCTTGTGGCGCAAGACCCCGATGGACGCGCTATACAGCCGCAGTTTGTGGACCTCACCCGCTTTATCGGGCTGCGCATTACCCGCTCGCTTTCTGCGGCCGAATCCGCAGCCTTTGACATCCCGGCATTGCTGGGCGGCCCGGCATAACGCAAGCCGCTCGCCCTCGCAGGCAGGAGACGCGGCTTCTGTTTTGCCCGTGTCAGGCTGCCGCAGTCGGTCCCCCCTTGTTCTTCCTTTTCGGGACTTTTGGGGGCTTGCCCCGCACGCCGCGTTGACGCTATACAGCTGACAGCAAATAAATTTTACTATTCCGGCATGTTCTCCGCACTCGGCAAAATCTTGCCCAGCGTTGCGGCTATTTACATGCCCAACGCCAGCACAAGGCTTAAGGAAACCTCACATGCGTAGACTTGATGTTTTGGTCAGCGCCCTCAGCGAATTGACCGGCCGAGATGAAGAAGCCGTGGCCCAGACCTTTGAAACCATACTTTCTGCCAACCCTGAAAAGGGCAAGGAAATGCTGACGGAACTCTCGTTCGGCGAGGCTTCGGCCCTGCGCGAGCGACTGGTCAAGGAAGGCCCGGACGTGCTGGCCCGTCTGGTAAGCAGAATCAGCAATTAAAAACGCCTCCGGCGCATTGCCGGAGGCGGTCGTCAACATGGCGCTTGCAGGCCCCAGGCCCAACCTGCCCTGGCCCGCCATGACTCACAAACCAGCCTGATGCGGGCTGGGTGTACACATGGCAGTGCGCAGCAGCACTTACCAGCAGGCCTGCGGGCTCAGGGTTTCAATAAGCTTCCACTGAGCGGCAAAGGCCTTTTGCGAGCTGCGCGACTCCGCATAGCAGCGCGCCTCGTGCTTCATGGCAAGCAGCATGCTGGCGTCGCTTGCCAGCGCCAGCATGGCCGAGGCGTAGGCCTCGGCTGTTTCCTGCCTGACCACCAGCCCGCTCTTGCCGGGGATGACGTTTTCTCTGGGGCCGCCCTGCCCGCTCACCACCACCGCCAGACCAGCGGCCTGCGCCTCGAGCACTACCTTGCCATACGTGTCGGTAGTGGAAGGAAAGACAAAAATATCGGCTTGTTCATAGGCCCGTACCAGGGCGGCGCCGCTCAGATAGCCAGTAAAGGTAACAGGCATGCCAGCGGCCTGGCTTTGCAGCTCCTCGGCCTGCGGCCCGTCGCCCACTATGCTCAACCGGGCTGAAGGCATCTGCTCAAGAACAAGCCTGAAGGCGTCCACAAGGCGGGTTACGCTTTTTTCCCGCGATAGGCGGCCCACATACAAAAACCGCACGGCTGAATCCTGCCCTTGCTGGCTGCCCTGCCATGCCGGGGTATAGCGCGAGGCGTCCACGCCCCTGGGGTACAGGCGTATTTTTCTTCCGGCAGGCCGTGAGCAATGAGTTCCTTCATGGTGGCCGCCGAAGGCGCAAAAACCACATCCATCTGGTTATAGTACCAGTACACGTAACGCCACGTGGCCTCCTCAAGCGAAGGATCGCCCGTAAGCTCAAGAATATACTGCGGAAAAGCCGTGTGGTAAGTAGCATGGATGGGCAGCTTGAGCATTTTTGCCGTCAGCAGGGCGGCCAGGCCCATGGGGCCGGGGGTCGCGGAATGCAGCAGGGTGTAGCCGCTCTCGTAGCAGTGCTGCACAATCTTGAGCGCCGGGGGATAATTGAGCGTAAGCTCGGGATACTCCGGTATGGAAAAACTGCCGATAGGGCAAAAATTCACCGGGCCAAGATCGCTGCCTGGGGTATCGGACGCGCTGTCAGGGCGCACGCAGGTAAGGATATCCATTTTTTTACCCTGCTCTCTGGCAAGAGGCAGCATGGACTGCAGCGTTTTGGCAACGCCGTTTACTTCAAGATAAGTGTCGGTAAAGTACGCTATGGCGGCCCTGTCGCCATTTATTTCATGTTTTTTGCCGTTTGGGGCAAAACGCCGCAGGCACTCGCGCGCAAACATCTTGTCCTGTGCAAACAACGAGTAGCCGATGCCATAGGGTGCGAGCATGGCGTATAGCGAGCCATGGCCCCTACCAATTTGAATACATTGAAAAAATTACCCTTGAGGACATCGGCCAGCACGGCATTGGAGCAGGCCAGCTGCACGCTTTCCGTTACTTCGGCCACAAAGTTGGCCAGCAGAGCCTC